>FLNX01001146.1_pt1 | contig 30715 bp, 29 predicted proteins | sample 1140341 | NCBI WGS metagenome assembly FLNX01 (sample SAMEA3878208, study PRJEB12797) | bioreactor metagenome | biome: Moose rumen | place: Sweden | collected 2011-10 | reverse complement strand
ATTGTATGGACTCCTCAAATTTTTATCCTGACCATCCCATTGTAGCCGCTTTGCTACCTGGGGTGGGAGGCGTCCATACCATCAGTAGTTGTCGGCGACTGCGTACTGAGCGCCGGTTAGGCGGTTGCTACGGCAAAAGGACATAACGTCCCAGGGGCAGTACATCCGGATGCCGCCAAAATGATAGCCGTCATAGTTTTTCTGGACTTCTTGATAACAGTCTGAAAGACCGTAGTAGGCTAGAGCCGTCCTAGTCTCCTCATCTGTGAATCCAATGCTTGTGGACATGAGCATATCACCCGGATCGAGGACGGAACATACCGAAAGGTTGTTGAGACCTGTGAAAATGCTTTCCTTAGCTGCCCTAAGGCACCCGGTAAGCACCGCCTTTTCCAGATGGGGATTGGTCTTGAGGGCATTGCTCAGGAACGGACCGATGATTTCTATCATTTCCTGGTAGTAGCCGTGGCGGGCGGCTTTCGCAACGGGCACGTCATATTCGTCGATAAGCAGGATTGGTTTCACCCCGTGATAATTGGCCAGGAGTTGCGTCAGCGTTTTCAGGGAATTGGCTAGATGGGATTTGTCCTTTGGATCCCTCAGCAGATCGTAATTCAGGAGATTGCTGAATGCCTGCTTGTCATCTTCATCCAGGTTATCTCCGGACTTCAGATATGTAAAACTTTTGGCCAGGGAGGAGACAAGAAAGGCCAGTTCGTTGTAGCAGTCCTGAAAGTTAGCGTAGCCAACTGATTTGAGAGTCAGGAAGATCACGGGAAACTTTCCCATATACTCTCTGCAGAATTCTTTGTCTGCAAAAATAGCGGTTTTTTGGAACCATTTGTTCTGCCGGGTGGTGTCCCCTGGGTTCAGAGGATCCAGAGACAGGAAATCCCAGAAGGTGGTCATGGTAAGTGTTTTGCCGAAGCGCCTGGGCCGTGTGATGAGCATGACGTCCGCTGTGTCATCTTTGAATACGGTCCTAATAAGGTCCGTTTTGTCCACGTAATAACTGTTGCTTTCAATCAGTTTATGAAAAAATTCTACGCCAACGTTTATTGGTTTCAATATTTTTTTTCTCCAAGGTGAACTCAATTCGTTTTTAGATTAGCAGTTGGGCAGAGAGGGCTTGCGGGACTTGCGGATAATCGTCACACCGGTTTGAGATAGCGGCTCATGTGTTTCTGATAGCGTCAGGCGGCAACTGCCGCCTTTTCTCAAGTATATTCTTCTACCGTCAGTTGTAATTGAATTAAAATTCGGAGGTAAGCAAGAATTGTTGCCCCGATAAAATAGCAAATAAATCATAAATATTAGAACAAATCGCTATGTGTTCCTGTCCTAATTAAGTATAAGTAGAGAGTTTGTTCTGAGATCTTATAAATCAACAACCAATCTGGAGTTATATGACATTCCCGACAATTTTTGTATTTTATCCACTTCCCAAGTAGTGGATGATCTTTATATTTAGGATCTAACTCTCCTCCGCTTGCGAGTGTATTAACTACTTCCGTAAGCAATGAAAGATTATAACCTCTCTTTTTTGCTAATTTTAATTCTTTATTGAATTGAGATGTACGAACAATACCATATTTCGGCTTATTCATCGTCTAACTCCTCTAGAATTTCTTCAAATGAATTATAGACTTTTTTGTTCGGATCTTTTTCTAATTCTTCAACTTCCTTAATAGCTGCGATGGTTTCAGCATTAGGAATTCCATAATTGATTACATTCTGCATGTGTTCAATTATGTTATTTTTTACACTTTGACCATAACCGGCGATGATGCTCTTGTAGGTATTGTAAGTATTTCTATCCATAACAAAGGAGCATGTAACAGTATCAGCCTTCATAGATTACCCCTCCAACTAAGTGTACTAAGTATGTTTACTAAGTAATTATAACGTGCTTTGCGGGTTAAGGCAAGTGTGAGGATTATGGTTGTGTGTGTCTATAGATGACTTGATATATGCAATACTGTATAACAGATGTTGATGTGTGTTTGCTTTATATTTTAACTTCTAGGTTCTGTTTATCCTTGGTTATGATGTGAAGTTTTGTTTGTTGTTACGATTGCTTCCAAAGTCATTTTTTACTTTAGAACTTTCCCTACCAGTGTGATGCAACTTATTGATCTTTCATGTCTTGTCCGTTGCGTTGCTCTAGTTCCCCTCCAACTGCTTACTGCTGCTCATAATTAATACCATAGTAAACACTTTTGACCCGTTCTGCAGTCCTAAGCGATGATCATGTTGAGTCTTAAGACCGCTCTTTGTGAAAAAATACCCCCAGTCGCTTTCAGGTTCCCCAGGAGGTAGTGTATGACTCAGCCGCGTTATGACTGGACGGTGGAGCAGGCGGAGGAACTGCTTGATCTTCCCTTCAATGATCTGCTTTACCAGGCCCAGAACATTCACCGGGAGTCCTTTGATCCCAATGTGGTCCAACTGAGTTCCCTGCTGTCCATCAAGACGGGAGCGTGCCCGGAGGACTGCAAATACTGTCCCCAGTCCTCCCGTTATAAGTCCGGGGTCGACCGGGAGAATCTGATGTCCCGGGAGGAGATCCTGTGCCGGGCTAGAGTGGCCCGGGCAGCAGGTGCCACCCGGTTCTGCATGGGTGCGGCCTGGCGCAATCCCCGGGATCGGGACATGCCTCTGATCGCTGATATTGTCCGTGATGTCAAAGCCCTGGGCATGGAGACCTGCATGACCTTGGGCATGCTTACGGAAAGCCAGGTTCAGATCCTGGCAGAGGCGGGGCTGGACTATTACAACCACAATCTGGACACCTCACCGGAGTTTTATGATCAGATCATAACCACCCGCACCTACCAGGATCGCCTGGACACCATCACCCTCCTCAGGCAGCACGGGATCAAGATCTGCTGCGGCGGGATCCTGGGCATGGGCGAGACCCGCCATGATCGGGCCAGTTTCCTCAGGCAGCTGGCCATCATCCGCCCCCATCCGGAGAGTGTGCCCATCAACATGCTGGTGAAGGTGAAGGGCACTCCCCTGGAGAAAGCTGAGGATCTGGATCCCCTGGAGTTTGTCCGGGTGGTGGCTGCCGCCAGGATCATGATGCCCAAATCAGTGATCCGCCTTTCCGCCGGCAGGGAGAAGATGTCTGACGAGATGCATGCCCTGTGCTTTATGGCCGGGGCCTCCTCCATCTTCTACGGTGCCAAGCTGCTGACCACCCCCAATGCCCAGGAGACCCGGGATGACAGCTTGCTCAGGCGTCTGGGGATCCAGGGCATGAAAACCGAGGCTGCCACCACGGATGAGGAGGATCTGAAGATCATCTTCCGTCAGATCCATGAGGGCGCCCATGAGGATCAGGAGGAGCATAAGGGGTGCTTCAGTCTCTATGAGCAGATTTGATCCCCGGCTCATCAGTGAGCCCCTGGAGCAACGCCGCCGGGAGGGCACCCTCAGGCAGCGGACGATCATCTCCTCCCGCCGGGGATCCCGGATCACCGTGGACGGCCGGGAGTATGTGAATTTCTCCTCCAATGACTACCTGGGCCTGGCCACATCCCCCATGCTGATGGCAGCCTGGCGGGAGGGTGCTGAGCTCTGGGGCGCCGGATCTGGTGCCTCCCCCCTGGTCACCGGGATGACCGCCGCCCATGAGGAGCTGGAGCAGTTTATCTGCGGTTTCCTGGGCATGGAGGCGGCGCTTCTGTTCAGCTCAGGCTTTGCTGCCAACCAGGCGGCGGTGAAGACCTTTGTTCCCCGGGGCGGGGTGATCCATGCCGACCGCCTGGCCCATGCTTCCTTGGCGGAGGCCGCCATGCTGTCCGGAGCCCGGCTTTTCCGCTTCCGCCACAATGATCCCGTATCCCTCAGGCGCTCCCTGGAACTCCATGGACCCGGTCTTATTATCACCGAGGGTGTCTTCAGCATGGACGGTGACGAGGCTCCCCTGGGGGCGATCCTGTCCCTGGCGGATGAGTTTCACGCCCCGGTGCTGCTGGATGATGCCCACGGCTTTGGCGTTCTGGGAGATGGGGGCAGGGGATCGGTGTCCGCCCAGGGGCTGGCCCACTCCTCCTTCGATCTGGTGGTGGGCACTTTTGGCAAGGCCTTCGGCACCGGCGGCGCCTTTGTGGCCGGGGAGCGGGCGGTGATCAGTTGCCTTGTGAATTTTGCCCGGGAGTATGTCTACTCCACCCACATGCCGCCCTGCTGCGCCCATGCCACCCTGGCTGCCATGAAATACGCCTCCCGGAATGAGTCCCTGCGGGAGCGCCTCCGGGAGAACATCGCCTTCTTCCGGGAGCGCATGGCCGGCTCCCCTCTTGAGATCCTGCCTTCCCGGGTGTCTATTCAGCCTGTGATGGCCGGATCTTCTGCTCGGGCCCTGGCCATGTCATCCCTGCTCCGGGAGCGGGGTATCTTTGCCGGGGCTATCAGGCCGCCCACGGTGCCCCAGGGCACTGCCCGGATCCGGCTGTCGGTCACCGCAGCCCACACCCGGGAGGATCTGGAACTGCTGGCCTCGGCCCTGGATGAGGCCGGGAGGCTGTCATGAGCAGCCCCGGCGCAGAGTTTGGCCGCCATGCCGCCGGCTATGACTCCTTTGCCACCGTGCAGAGGGAGGCGGCAGAGCACCTGGCAGAGATGATCCGGGAGCAGGATCTGCCGCCCTGTCCCCGGTTGCTGGATCTGGGGGCTGGCACCGGTCTGCTGTCCCTTGAGATCCTGAGACGATTGCCCGGAGCGGAATGCCAGGTGGCAGATATTTCCGGGGAAATGCTGGCACAGGCCTGCTCACAGATCCCGGGGGCCTCCTCTTTCCAGGCGGACTTTGATCAGCCGGACTTTCTGGGGGAGCGTCGCTACCATCTCATTGCCTCCTCCTTTGCCTTGCAATGGAGCCGGAGTCCCGGTGATCTGGCCGGCTATCTGTGCCGCTGCCTTCTTCCCGGTGGACTCCTGGCCCTGGCCCTGCCGGTCCGGGGCACCCTGGCGGAGCTCCGGGAGGATCTGGCTACCGCCGGGGGATCCTTTATCAACGAGTTTCCCGATCCTGCGCTTCTTCTCGGCAGCCTGCCCGGAGACTTGCAGGTTGCCTCCTCTCTCAAGGAGCACCGGGTGGTGTTCCCCGGCTGCCGGGAAGCCCTCAGGAGCATCACCCGGATTGGCGCCGCCGCCAGGATCCCTGCTGACACCAGGATCCAAGCCGACAGCAGGAACTCAACCGGCGGTATTCACACGGTGCGGGCAGGGGAATGTTCTGCAGGATCCGGTGCGGGATCCCGCCTCACCCCGGGGATCCTGCGGCAGCTGACTGAGGTGATCCGCCGCCGGAACGGTCCTGCCGGGGGCAGCGCCTGCACCCTGGTGTACCGGGTGCTGTATCTTCTGGCCCGGCGTCAGCCCTAAAGCCGCCGGGGTGGCCGTCCGCTGATCTGCCTTTGCCTGCCCGTGACAGATCTAGTGCCGCAGTCCCACCGTCTCTGTCCGGTCACCGGCATGCAGCTGGTGCAGGATCCCGGGACGAGGCCCGCCGTCCGGTGCCGTCCAAGCCGCCTGTGACTCGTCCCCGCCACCTGTCCCGCCCCCTTCCGTCCGGGATGAAATGAGTCCCTGCATGGCGTATAATTAAGGCGTTACGGTCCGGGGGAAAATCCTGCCGGTCGTATGCGGGAGAGGGATGGAAACGCCGGCGCCCCGGCTGCTTAACAGGGGAGGGTATGACTGCGATTTATTTTGTCACCGGCACAGACACGGACGCCGGCAAGACCCTGACGGTGGCGTCCCTGATTGAGGGGGCCAAGAAGCGGGGCCGCTCAGCCCTGGGCTATAAGGTCCTGGCCTCCGGGGTGGAGTTTCTCCGGGAGGGAATGCTCAACCGGGATGTGCTTTCCATTATGAAGCATTCCTCCTACCCCCTGAAATACGCCGAGTGCGTGGCCTACCAGTTTGACGAGGCCATAGCCCCCCATCTGGCCGCCCGGGAAACCGGGGTGGTGATTGACACCGCCGAGTTTGACCGGGGGCTGGATCATCTTCTGGAGATGGAGCCCGACTACATTTTCATTGAAGGTGCCGGGGGCTGGATGCTGCCCCTGTCCGACAGCACCTTTCTCAGCGACTGGGTGAGTGCCCGAGGCTTTCCGGTGATCCTCACCGTGGGTGTGCGCCTGGGATGCCTGAGCCATGCGGTCATGACCAGGATGTGCGTGGAGCAGATGGGCACCACCATGGCCGGCTATGTGATCAACCAGATCATCCCGGGGATGAACCGCTTCCGGGAATGCGCCGACTGGCTTCGGAACCGCTTTGCCGATATCCCCCTGCTGGGGGAGATCCCCTTCCTGGAGTCCCGCTACACCTGCGATCTTTCCGGCTACCTCAACACGGATCTGCTATCATCAAAAAGTTAATTTTCTCTGGGGCTCTCCTGAGCCTCTTTTTAATGTGCTCCCCCCTCTGCCCGGCTGAGGAGCCCCAGCCCCTTTCCGATATCCGGAAGGTCCGCCAGCGCGGAGATCTGATCTCCGAGCCTTTTCACGCCTCCAGTGTGGTCCGGGAGATCTGGAGTGAGGCCTGCTCCTCCGCCGATCGGGACGCCGCCCGGGAACGCTTCCGGGAGTTTGCCCGGAACCCGGTGTATGTCACCTATAGTGTGCGGGCTGACCGCTCCGATCTGGAGGACAACGTCAACGCCCATCTCCAGGGTCTGGTTCCCATCAAGCGCTATGCCTTCCGCCGGGAGGAGAAGACCATCCGGGCCAAGGTCCTGGAGGCGGTGCAGGTCTTCGGCTTTTACAGCCCGGAGATCACCGTGGAGCCGGAGGATCCGGAGGACTACCACAATCCGGTGATCCGGGTCAGTGTGAAACGGGGCGATCCGGTGCTGATTGAGAACCTGGACGTGGACTACGGCATTGACGGTGAGGTGCTGGAGGAAGTCAAAGCCCTGGAAACCTCAGGGAAGATGAAGCCCGGGAATGTCTTCAGCCACGTGGAGTATGAGAACTTCAAGACCGCGGTGCTGTCCACCATGCTGTCCCGGGGATATGTGAAGGCCCGGATCACCACGAGCCAGGTGTATGTCTACCGGGAGGAGAAGCGGGCTGACGTGAAGATTGTCATCCAGCCCGGGATCCGCCACCGCATCGGCTCCATTGTCTATGAGGGCTTTGAGGAGTCCCACCCGGTAGCCAAGAAGATGAACCGCATCAAGGAGGGAGACTACTACGACGCCCAGAAAAACGCGGATCTCTCCCAGAGCCTGTATCAGTCGGGGTATTTCCAGTCCGCGGACGTGAAGGTGGATGACAACCTGGCCACCGAGGACGGCAAGCTGCCCATGGTCATCACCCTGGCCCCCCGTCCCAGCACCATTGTGGATGTGGGCATCGGCTTCTCCACGGATGAGGGCCCCCGGCTGCAGCTGGCGGAGAAGAACCCCTGGATCAACGATCTGGGCCACAGCTTCAACTCCACTTCCAAGCTTTCGCTCAAAGACTCCTTCTTCCGGGGCAACTATGTTATCCCCCGGGATGATCCCAACAACGACTTCTACCAGATCAGCCCCTCCTACGAGCACAAGGACAACAACGACACCCTGTACGACTCCTTTGTGATCTCCGCCCATTACATTACCCGGATCCACGGCACCTGGGAGAAGGATATCTTCATTGAGTACGGCTACGACGACTTCGTCCAGGGCGATGACAAGGGCTGGTCCAGCCTCCTGATGCCCGGCATCACCCTTTCCCGCACCGGCATGCAGAAGAGCATCGATCCCTCCTGGGGCTACCGGGTGTCCATCACGGCCAAGGCCTCCCTGGAGAACATTGTCTCCCGGAAGCAGATCCTCTACACCGATGTGATCCTCAAGGCACTCATGTCCCCCACGGAGAACTCCCGGCTGCTGCTGCGCTTCCAGCAGGGCGCAGTGATGTTCGGCACCCTGAATGTGATCCCCCCAAGACTCCGGTTCTTCACCGGCGGCGACAACACCGTCCGGGGCTACGGCTATGAGCAGATCTCCCCCCGGGACAGCACCGGACGGCTCATGGGCGGACGGTTCATGACCGTGGGCTCCGCAGAGCTACAGCTTCCCGTGGCTGAGTCCATGCGGTTGGCCACCTTCCTGGACATGGGCATGGTCACCAACAGCTACTCCAAGGAGCGGGATATCAAGGTGGGCACCGGCATGGGCATCAGATACATCTCCCCGGTGGGTCCCATCAGGCTGGATCTGGGCCTGGGGATCAAGGAAAAACACATTCCCTTCCGTATTCACTTCGGCATAGGCAACGGGCTATGAGCACAGTGCTCCGGTATCTTTTCACCGGTATTCTGCTGACGATCTTCTTTGTGCTGGCGCTGCTGTGCGGCGCCGTTTTCACCCAGACCGGGGCCCGGATGATCTGGGAGATCGCTGATCGCAACCTGGACATCATCTCCGGCCGTCTGGTGGGCGGCACCGTGGCTGAGGGGCTGTCCCTGGAGGACTTCTCCCTGGATCTGGGCTTCATGTCCCTGGAAGCCGACCGGATCCGCCTGGACTGGGATCTGGGGGATATCCTGTCCTCCCGCCTGGTTCTGAATGAGCTGGATGCGGGCAACATCCGCATGGGCCTTGCCATGGAGCCGGGATTCCACGATCAGATCTACGACCGCTGCCGGCTGGATCTGGCCCGGAAGATCTGGGCCGGGGAGCCGGTGAGCCACAGTGAGGCTGACTGCGTCCTGGAGGTCATCAGCAGTGACAACCGCCGGAATGAGGCGGACAAGATGCGCCCCTCCTATGTGGATCTCCCCCTGGAGATTGTGGTGCGCTCGGCCAGGGTCGCTTCCTACACCCTGGACAGTTCCCTGTTCCTGCTCCAGGTGAAGGATCTCTCCCTGAGCGCAGAGCTCAGGGGGCACGCCATTGAGAAGGCGGATGCCGCCGCCTCCATGGTGGACTTCTTTCTCCGGGATCAGCCGCCTGCCAGGATCAGCACCCTGCCGCTGCCGGTGGTGGGCAACGGTCTGGATCCCCAGGAGGTGTCCGCCAAGATCGGCACTCTGCCCACGGTGAACATCCCCTTTGACATTGACATTGCCCATCTGGACTTCAAAAACGTCCGCTACCACATGTCCGGGTATGACACGGATCTTATCGATCTGGATCTCCGGGGCCGGATCCGCCAGTCCCTGATCACCCTGACCCCGGCGGTGCTGAAGAGCCGCCAGTATGGGGATTTCACCATCCGGGGCACTGTCATGCTCCAGGATTATCTCCCCCTGAACCTGGATCTGGACGGCACGGTGCAGTATGACGTGCTGGACGGGCAGATCCGGGGGCTGCCGGTGAAGGCCAAAGTGGGCGGTCAGTTGACGGAGCTGGCGGTGGATCTGGAGACCACTGATGAGCGCCGTCTCAAGGCCTCAGCATTAATGAACGTCCTGGACGGGGCCATCACTTCCAAGGTGAGCGTCTCCTATGATCATGTCACCTGGCCCCTGAAGGTTCCCGCCGGCACGGAGCCCGTGGCAGATCTCAGGAAGGGCAAGGCAACCTTCCAGGGAAGCCTTGCGGACTATTCCCGGCCCTTTGCCGCCGCCCTAGCCTCGGACGCCCGGCTCCAGGGAGGCAAGACTTTCCATGCCGAAGTTGACGCCGGCGGTACGGAGACCGATCTCCAGATCAAGAAGATCCGCCTGGAAAGCTCCGGCCGGGGATCCCTGGAGCTGGCTGCCGGGATCCACCTGGGGGAAGATCAGGTGGCCGTCCGGGATCTGATCCTGGAAACCCATGGCAACGTGATCAACCCGGTGCTGGGCCGGGAAGATCCGGCGGTGATCGGCGGCAAGATCACCGGCGCCGTGCTCCTGGATCTGAAGAACAGCACGGCGGATTTTGCCCTGGAGCAGAGCCGCCTGGAGGGCTCCTACGGAGAGGAGAAGTTCACCTACAAGGGTGAGCTCTCCGGCCAGGTGCCCTGGGAGGATCCGGTTAAAGCCAGCATCCATGCCCGCTCGGTGGAGATCACCGCCGCCGGGGCCGCATTGGGGATCGACGGGGATATCTCCCCCTCCTCCGACAGCAATTTCCGCCTGTCACTGGACTGTCCGGATCTCCGGCGCCTGACCGCCCCCTTTCTGGCAGTTCCCCTGGAGGGCGCCTCGGCCCTGAAGGCTACGGTCAGCGGCACCATGGCCCGTCCTTCGGTAAAGTTTGATCTGGACGCCAAAGATCTGGCCATGAAGGATTCCTTCCGCATACCCACGGTCAAGCTGTCCGCCAGCCAGACGGTGGAGCCTGCCAAATATTATTTCAGCGGCACCACTGAACTGACGGTGCCCCTGGTGGAGGCCGGGGAGAGCTCCTACAAGAACATCAGCCTCCGTCTGGAGGGTGATGCCCGGCGGCACAAGCTGGTGCTGGGGGCCGACGGCATGCCAACATTCAAACTGGACGCCATCCTCCTGGGCTCCCTGGAGGAGAACGGGCACTACACTGTCCGGTCGCCGAAAATTGATCTGAACACCCCCTTAAGAACCTACTCTCTGGTCAGCGGGCTCCAGGTGGACGCCTTTTTCAATAACGGGGTGATCACCGCCAAGCCTTTCTCCTTTGTGAACCGGTCCAATTCCCTGATCTTCCGGAAACTGGACTACAACATGAACACCGGGGCGGCGGAGCTGGATCTGAAGATCAGCCGCTTCAACACGGTCATGCTGCGGAAGTTCATGCCGGAGGACACCATGATCGGCGCCGAGTTCAACGGAGAGCTGAAGGTGTCCAAGGCTGCCGGCGCCCCCTGGCCCCAGGTGGCTTTCAGCCTCAAGTCCGGCAAGGGTGTGCTGAGCAACACCTACTCCCAGGCGGAATTCGCCTCGGCAGGCCTGGAGGCCACAGTCACCCCGAAGGGCGCCGCCAGCGCGGCCCTTTCCCTGGATGCCGGCAGTTACGGCAAGCTCAGGATCGGGGCGGACTATGATCTGAACACTAAGGCTGCCCGCCGGGACCGCCTGGCCACGGTTGAGATAAGGGATCTGGATCTGGCCCTCCTGGCTCCCATGACCCCGTTCCTGGATGTGCTCCAGGGCAAGATCAATGCCCAGGGCGCCGTCAGCGAAGATGGCGGCAACTATTATTTTGACGGCTCGGTGAACCTGGACAACGGCCGGGTGGTCACCGGCATTGAGCTGGTGTCCATTGACAAGCTGAACATGAAGGTCAATGTGGCCCGGGACAAGGTGAATGTGGATTCCTCCTTTGTCATGGGCGGCGGCAGTGCCAAGATCGCCGGTCAGGTGGATCTGGCTCCCCTGTATGCCCGGGGTGAGGCCCCCGGAGGGGAGATCCGGATCAAGGCCTCGGCTCTGGAGCTGATGCTGGCCGGCTACGGCCGATCCAAGATCGATCTGGATCTGCTTCTGGCCCACACCGTCCGCAACGGTGCCGGACGCTTCTCTGCCACCGGCCGGGTGGACATTCCCTGGACTGAGATCCTGGTGAAGGACATTGCCTCCTCGGGACAGGATCTTTCTCCGGATGTGGTGGTTATTGATCGCCGGGGACAGGTCCAGGAGGTCAAAGAGGCGAAGAAGGGCGGATCCTTCTTTGACTTCAAGATTGACGTGCATGTGGGGGACGAGGTCACGGTCAAGGCCTTCGGTCTGGAGACCGGCCTCACCGGCATGGTCACCCTGTCCAACATTAATGAGGATCAGGCCTTTAACATCAACGGCATCATCCGTTGCAAGAACGGCAAGTTCCACGCCCTGGGCCAGAACCTGCTGCTGCGCACCGGCAAGATCGAATTCCCAGGTCCGGTGTCCAATGTGTCCGCCTTCATTGAGGCCATCCGCAACCCCGACACCATCACCGATGCCAGCGGCGTGGTGGTGGGCGTCCGGGTGGTGAAGACCGTGAACCACATCGACATGAAGATCTTCTCCGAGCCCCCCATGTCCGAGTCGGAGAAACTCTCCTATCTCCTCAACGGGGTGGCCCTGAGCGCAGAGAACCAGGACACCGCCTCCATGGCCACCACCAGCATGCTGCTGAATGCCGGTCTCAGCACTGCCAGCAACTCCATCTCCGATATCACCTCGGGCCTGGGGTTGAGTGATTTCCGGTTTGAGACCACCAACGGCTCCCAGGTCACAGCCTCGGCTTACCTGACCAAGAAGTTCAAGGTGTCTTACGGCGTGGGTATTGGCAATGCGGTGGGTGAGTTGAAACTGCGCTATGAGCTCCTGAGCCGGCTGTTTGTGCAGTTCATCAGCTCCACCGACAGCGCTGTGGATTTGTTTTACAACTTCAACTTCTGAAAGTTGTCAACGGCGATGGTGCCCGTCTGAGGTGGCCCAGGTGGAGGCTTCTTGGTTGCAGTTCCTGGCGGGCGGTCTCCCGGGATCCCTCCCACCCCTGATCCTGGCCAGGTGTCTGCAGTAGGGCAGACTGTGGATGCTTCTGGCATCGCCTGGTTGAACTGACCGGTGGCTGTGGTAATTTTTCTGCTGCCATGGTGATGACTCTCCGGATGCCGGATCTGTCCAGCTCCCTTTTCCGGTGATGCTTCATGGTGCCAGTTTTCTGTGCTATTTCACTGCAGAGCTGGCGGGAACATCTGCCCGTTCATCATTTACCCGGCAGTCTGGTTTTTGTCCTGCCCCCTTTGTCCCCTGGTACAGATGCACAAAAGAAGCCTGCCCTATAGGACAGGCTTTAGCGGCTTTCCGGATCCCAGACGGTGTTTTGAAAAGCCTGATCAGACTGACAGATTTCTGATGAAATCGGTGCTGGTTCTTTCGTTCTGATCATACTGGGCGGTGGATTCACTCCCTGCCAGTCCCAGATCCCTCATCACGGTCACCCATGTGTCGGCAACATTGATGAAGGTCTCCACTTCAAGGTACAGCTTTTCCGGATCCAGCAGGGCGGCCGGCAGGTATCTGCTGAGACAGACATGTCCGTTGTCCTCATTCAGTGACAGAGTGGCGCCGTGGGTCGCATTGTAGAGATAGTTGGCCTCCAGTAGCAGCCGGTAAAGTTTTTCCCGGTCAAATTCCGGCGGACTGCCGATATCGCCGATGAGGGCGACGGTGTCCACTTCATCCAGGATGGTGATGGTCACTGCTATGTCGTCAACGGAGAAGTTGCATGATCTGGTTTCATCAAGTTCCAGGTTCAGACCAAACTTCTCGCCAAAGTTCTCAATGATTTCTTCTATTTCCATCGTGCCATTCCCTGCAGTTTGTCTTTTGCCTGTATTAAGACGTCCCGCCTGTGGCGGGACGTCTCATCTGGATGTCGGATAAACCCGTTCAATCTTGGTAGATCATACCGCAAACATGGTCTTGTAGAGCAGCTCACCGTCACGGTCAATCTCTTCAGCAGTCAGAGTGCGCACTGCAGGGTTGCCGTTTTCATAGACTCTTTCAACCACTGGGGCACCGTTGCTGTCAAGCTTGGCCAAGCCGTTTTCCTCAACCACTCTGGTGATGGGATGTGTGATGCCATTGAGCAGATGCTCCTTGATCAAGGGGGCATATTCTTCCCATGATTCGTAACTGTCGTATTTGGGATCGGAGCACATGTACTCAAGTTCGGCAAAAATGCATTTGTGCAGCGGCTCGTTACTGCCGGTGTCGGCAATCCTTTTCAGTGCGGCGGCAGTTGCCTTGTCCACCTTGTCTTCCCGGGGGAAATTCTTGGCTTCGAATTTCTCCAGCTCATTCTCCTTGCCCTCGATGCAGGCCCCGGGCTTCTTCATATAGCTGTCAAGGCAGCCGAGCTTGTCGTTGATCTTGGCAGTGTAATAAAGATCAATGGAATTTTTGGTCAGGGCCTTGAAGTGATTGATGAGGTAGCTCTTCATGTTGTTGAAGCCCTTCAGATCAGTCATTTCACGGAACTCGAAGCTGAAGTTTTCCGGATGGAAGGTTGCACCGGTTTTATTAAAGACGTACTTGGCAACATCTCCGCATGTGTTCACTGTTTTGTATTCACCGGTTTTCTCATCAAGGATCTGGATCCTGTCCTTATATTTCTTCAGAGCATCCTGTATTTTCTCTATTTCCTCCGGAGTCTTCTCCTTGTCACTGCTTTCAATGTCCAATCCGAAAGCGAATTCATCCCCCACTTTTATATATTTGTCAAAGTTTTCGATGAAATCCAGGGCTTTGGTGTAAAGCTTGAGTTCAGTGTACCAGCCTTTCTGGGTGTTGTTCAGATTCTCAACAGCAGCCTTCTGGGCCTTGGGATCCTTCATGTTGAAGATCTTGTCCAGCCCTGTTTCCTGCTTGATGTTGTTCAGCTTGTTCCTGTAGACACCTACTTTGAAATCCTCGTTTGCCCCGCAGTAGACCTTGGTCTTGGAGATGATTTCTGACACCCGTCTGGCTGTGAGGGGCCTGCCGGAGGAAACGGCTCCGCCCTCAGCGGGGATCCCGAAGTCCTTGGCCTTGAATGACGGTCCGATCAGCTTTTCCAGTTTCTGCATGAAATCCTTGGAGAAGGTCACCTTGCCATTTTTCTCGGAAATTCCGGATTTCAGACCAAAGGCATCACCCAGGGCTTTGAGAAGTGCGGTGCGTGCCTCATTGTTGGCAGTTTTGGCAGCAGACCCTCTGAAGATGCTTATTCCATGTTTGGTGGTGCTCAGACTGTTGGTTTTATTGTTTACATTGACTGCCAGATTGAGATCCTGGGTTGAGATCTGGCTGAAATTATTCAGCGCAGTTTCATTCATAAAGGATACCGTAGTCATTATGGATGCTCCTGAAATTGTAGTTACCGTTGTTTGATGCTGTGCCGGAGGTTTCCCGGTCTCTCTGTTTCTGGCAGATGAGAATGCATCGTTGTTACTGCTCTGATAACGTGCTGGGGTCTGCAATGTTACAGAAGACACAAAAACTTTGTTCGCCGGGGGAGCTCACTTAATTTAGGTGCTGCGCCTTCTGCTGCTGCCACGGCCAGGCCGTCTGCCTGGATGCTGGTTCTCAAGGTTCACAAGATGATGGTTCAGCCCTGTCTTTCCCCTTCAGCCCGGGCGGGTGCTCCTGGAACGTTCCATCCTTTCCTCCGCCAGGTGATGCCGGCAATGACTGCTTTGCCGGCAAACGTAACCGTATGCCCGGAATGTGACATGTGTGATATAATCAGCGTCAGTTCATGAGGAGTTCACTGATGAAGTTTATGCGACCAGCCTTTGCCGCCGCTTCTTTCTGTTTTCTTCTTTCCGGATGCAATTTCTACCTTGCCGACCTTCTTCACGACTCTCCCCGCCAGGCCAACAACGGGTTCAAATACCTCTCTTCTGAGCCGGATCAGAAGCAGTTCCTGGTTGACGATGAAAAGAACAACTTCAGTTTCACAGATCGGTACCACATCCGCAACGAGAACAAGAACCCCGAGGATGCGGTCATCGGCCGCAGTGTGGATATCACCTCCCCGGTGCAGATAAGCGGGATCTTCCCCCATTCCGCCACCACGATCCGGGACAACCACGCCTACCTCAGGATCAGCCCCGGTGACAATGCCGGGGAAATTGAGAACCTGCTGCTGGAGCGGCTGCTGGCATACCTTGGGGAGAAGGACATTTCCGTGGAAGCGGTGGATGCGGCCAGTCACAAGATCATCACCGGCTGGTATTCCTCCGACTACAGCTTCGGCAAACTGACCGTCAAGAAGCTGGAGGATGACGACGATCTGGTGGAGTACCGCACCAAGTACGCCGTGGCGGTGAACCGGGACTCTTCCGGGGCGGTGATCATGGATGTGGAGCTCACCAACTTCAAATCCTATCATGATGCCCGGCGGGTCTATGCTGAGGCCAACGCCTTTGTGCAGAACCGCTTTGCCAGCCTTTTCCTGAACGACTACATTTCCTCCTTCGCCTACCGGGCCTCCGGGGGAGCCGTGGGTGCCGACTATGTGGTGTCGGATCCGTCCTACTATTCGGTGCACCTGGGCAAGGATCCCAACGGCCAGTACGGCTGGGTGATCACCGGTCCCTTTGACTCCGTGTGGCCCCGTTTCATCAAGATGTTGCCCAAGTACGGCTTTGCCGTGCTCTTCCAGGAGAAGATCCGGGGCATTGTGGACACCAACTATGATGAGGAGGACGAGGAATTCTTCCAGGAGCAGGGCGTGGACAACTTCGTCATCGAGGATGACAAGTACCGCTTCCAGATGGGTGTGCACAGCGAAGGCGCCATCATCACCATCTTTGACAACTCCAAGCAGCCGCTGAACGATGATCTCTTCCTGAAGATGTACAGTGGCTTTGCCAAGGCCCTGGAGAAGGAACTGAACTGACCGGAGCAGCCCAGGTAAGGGTGGGTGCCGCCCAGGTAGGGGTGGGTGCCGGGGAGCAGATTTCGGGTGCGGTTGCGCTGGTTACGATCCTGATCTGTTAAGTTCACTGTTCAGTGCACCATGTCCCGGTGTGGAACCGGGATATTGAGGGTGCTATAATTAACAAAGTAAAGATTTTTGGTTGTTTTCTTCTTTTTGTAAGGTCTTGTCTCCGCTGAGGATGTCTTTCCCCAGAGCATTTTCCCTCCGGACCATGTCATACAAGAAGGACTTGTTGGATTTTGTTTTTGGGAGCTTTATAGATGGAAAAGAAAGCAGAACTCTACCGTGGCAAGGCCAAGACCGTTTACACCACTGACGATCCCACCCGCCTCATCATTCACTTCAGGAATGACACCTCCGCCTTTGACGGCCTGAAGATTGAGCAACTGGAGGACAAGGGCAAGGTCAACAACAAGTTCAACTACTTCATTATGAAGAAGCTGGAAGAGGCTGGCATCCCCACCCAGATGGAAGAGTTGCTGAACGACAATGAGGTTCTGGTGAAGAAGCTGGACATGGTCCCGGTGGAGTGCGTGGTCCGCAACGTCACTGCCGGATCCATCTGCAAGCGCCTGGGCGTCGAGGAGGGCAGGGAGCTGGATCCCCCTACTTTTGAGTTCTTCCTGAAGAATGATGCCCTGCATGATCCCATGGTCAACGATTCCCACATTGCCTCCTTTGGCTGGGCCACTGAGGAGCAGGTGAAGATCATGAAGGAGTACAGCTTCAAGATCAACCAGGTGCTGAAGAAGCTGTTTGCTGATGCCGGCATGATCCTGGTGGATTACAAGCTGGAATTCGGCCTGTATGAGGGCAAGATTGTCCTGGGTGACGAGTTCTCCCCTGACGGCTGCCGTCTCTGGGATCGTGAGACCCGGAAGAAGATGGACAAGGACCGTTTCCGTCAGGATCTGGGTGATGTCATCGAGACCTACAAGGAAGTGGCTGCCCGGATCGGCTGCCCCGTCTGATAAATTCAGGCACGGCTGCTCTCAGGTTCGGCTGATCAAACCGATTAATCGCTGGATGAATCTGCATGCAGATGCCTGTCGGTTAGTGAGAGGTTAATGAGTGAATGTTACTGATCCCCAGGGGATCAGGCTTAAGATCCTGGATCGCTGATCCGGGATTTTTTATTGCCTGATTTTTGGTGCTGCCGTTGAGCGGCAGAGCATGATCCAAAAAAGGAAAAGGACCGCGCAAAGCGCAGTCCCTGAGGCCGTCATCGGCACAGATCTCCCTAGTAGCGGCGAGGCGGGGGAGGAGGCGGAGGGCATCTCCGGTCATACTTCCAGTCGCCAGGGGCGCAGCGGGGGCCGTGGTGGTGATGGGGAGGAGGCGGAGGGCATCTTCGGTCATACTTCCAGTCGCCAGGGGCGCAGCGAGGGCCGTGGTGGTGACGGGGAGGAGGCGGCGGCGGACAGCGCCGATCATACTTCCAGTCTCCGGGACCGCAGTGGAAAGCCACTAGTGAGTCTAGCTGAAGTTCATGCTCGTCAGCTGAGGCAGCAGTGCAGGCAAACATGTTCATGCTGCCGGCAAGCACCAAGGCTCCCAGGAGGGAAACAGTTTTCTTCATTGAGAAACTCCGTTTACGGGACAAAATCATGTTGCTGGGGATAAGCGGAGGATTAATTCCGCTCTCCCTAACTCCGGACTATAGATTAAAAGCCTGTCCGGCGCAATACCCGGCGCCTGAAATGTGGATCCGGGGCATGTTTCCCGCCGGAAGGGATCCGTTTTTACCTGTACCGGGGTGTTTTGCGGCTCCGGGGTGTCCCGGGAGGGTGTTCAGATCTTCATCTGGGCGCAGATGATATCCCAGGCCTGGTTCAGCTTCTGGGTGATCTCGTTGTATTCGGCAATTTCCTTGGCTGAGAGTCCCAGGGAGACGGCCTTGTCCGGATGATAGCGGGCAATGAGCCGGCGGTAGGCGGCCTTGATGGTCTGGGGATCGTCATCCTTTTTGATCTGCAGGGTGTTGTAGGCGTTGCGGATCTCCTTGCTGGAGTAGGTGACGGTTTCGGCTTCGGCCTCCTCCTGCTCTCGGCGCTTCCGCTCCTGCTCCCTGCTGCTGGAGGAGTCCTGGCTCCCTGAACCCGGATCGCCTTTGGCAGATCCCCCGGAACTGTAACCGTAGCCGTAGGCCCGGTAGCGGTTTTCCTTCGCATCAAAGAACAGGTTGTAGTCCTTCAGAAGCTGGCTGAAGATCCTCTTCCGATCCTGATCTGTCAGGCAGAAGGCGTCAGCGATCTTGCTGAAGAGCTCCGTCTCCTTGCTGGTTACCGTCTCGTCGTAGAACAGGCTGGAGGCGGAAAGGTAGAAGACAGCGGCGGCCAGGCTCCGGTTGCCACTGATCAGGGGGCACTCCCGGAGCACCAGATTGATGTTCCAGGGGGAGGTGGTCTTCCCCTCCTCAAAGAAAGCCCGGGCTTTGGCTGCCAGGGACTCGGGGATCCCCAGCCGATCTATCTGCTCGTCGGCGTGGATGATCTGCAGCTCGGCTCCGGAACTGCTCCGGGCGGACATATAGCCCATGGGCATCATAATGGCCCGGAGCACCGGATCACTGAAGTTCAGATCCTTGAAGAGCCGGGGATCAAACAGGGGCTCTGACGTGCTACCGCCGGGAGGAGAACCGTATCCTGCCCCGGCGCCGGCAGTCCCGGCGGTGTACTGCCAGTCAGTGTCCTTTTTGTACTGGGAGCCGGGCTCGTAATAGTCCGCCTCCCCGTAATTTCCCTGGCTGTAGGCACCGCCGTTTCTGGTGTAGTCAGCATAATGGCCGTTGTAGCCCCCGTCATAGGGACCGCCGTGGTTTTCCGGGGTGGCCTCCGGATCCGGTGTGGTGTCACTGTCCAGATCCCGGCCCCGGGCTTCACTCAGCCGGGTCCGGCGCAGAAGCCAGCCGGATCCGGCGGCAAGGAGCAGCACCGGCAGCAGGATCCTGGCGGTGAGTATGTTCCCTGGATCAAACAGAAAACCGATGGATCCGGGCGCCATGCTGTTCCGCAGCAACAGGACGAAAAATGCCGCACCGGGGACCGTTATCAGGATGTGGCTCAGCCAGTCGGTGTCTGATCGGAAGGCCTCATACAGCAGATAGCCCACCGCGCCTGAGGTGAGCAGGAACAGCAGTTTCATGCCCCCGGAGATGCCGGAGGTGATGCCGAAGAAGAAGATCCAGAGGTAGCCAATGATCCCCATGATAAACATCACCAGTTCTGTGTCTTTCTGATCGCTTCCGTAACTCATCTGATCCTCCTGTCAGGGACTGCCTGCTTGCTTGCCTGACTGATCTGTCTGTTCTGCCGGTGCTGACCGGTCTGCCGGGGTGTCAGTTTTGCCATGCTGTCCGGTATGCTGCACCGTGCGGTCTGCTGTGCTGTGCGGTCTGCTGTGCTGTGCGGTCTGACGGATCCAGCCTGACAGATCCAGCCTCCCGGCCTGGTGCTCGGGACTGTCCCGGAAGTCCGGGGCAGATGTTTTTGGGGTTCCGCCGGCTGTTCAGTTCCCGCTGGCAGATCGGGCGATGTAATCCGCATACAGCTCATCGGCCATTCCCAGCAGGCAGGATTTCCCGGCGATCTGGGCGTTCTTTATGGTCTCCCGGATGAGATCCGGGGTGATGAGAACTTCAAACTGTGCCGCATCCGGCCGGTAGCTGATGTGCCAGAGTTCAGTGCCCACCCTGACATGGGCCTCATCGGTGAAGGGGCGGTAGAACCCGAACTCCTCCATGTGGCTGTTAAGCCAGGCGGTAAGGGGCTCGAAGATCCCCCCGGCGCCGTACTCCTCCCCGGTAAGCTGCAGCTGATAGCCTGGGGGCATGAGGTTGGCGGCGGCCACGTCGATGTCGGTGCCCCAGTGATGGCGGCTGAAGCCGGGCAGGGCGGACCAGAACAGGATGGCATAGCAGGTCTCCACCCCGGTCAGGGTGTTCACATCCACCTTTTTCCCCTGCCAGTCCAGCACCGGACGATCTCCCAGGTACTTGTCATTCCAGATCATGAGCTGGCGCTCAAAGCTCCGGTGGGAGGATGCCGGCATGAGGGTGAGACCGTCCTTCTGTGCGGCTGCGGCCATGGAGCGGAAGGCGGCGGCGGTGGCGGGGGTCATGAGGCAGTTGGGACCGTATTCCTCCAGCACAGTGAGGTGGGAGGTGTCATGGCCGGTGGCCTGCTGGACTGTGAACTTCATGGTGTGTGTCTCCTGTGACGGGCCGTGAGGGGAGAATGCGTTGCGCCTTCCGTCCTGTCACAGCCGGTGAATGGGGCGACCGGGCCGGGTGCCGACCGGTCCTGCTGTCAGGCAGGACCGGTGAATGGTGTGGCCAGGCCTGCTGTCCGGGCGGGAGATGCCTCAGCTTTGGCTCTCTCCGGAGTCCCGCTCCTCCAGACGGTAGATCCGGGACAGGCGCTGGTTCAGAAAGCGGAACACATTGAACACCGCCAGGGTTTTCTCCGAGGGGGTTCCGTCCTCCCGGAGGAAATACTCCCCGGAGAAGACGAAGGAGCCGCCCCGCTCCCGGACATCTGTGGGCAGGATCCCGTCCACATAGTCATTGCATTCCTTCATCAGACTGACGGCTTCCCGGAGGAGCTGCTCCCGGGGCACAGGCTGGCGCTCCGGCAGCATGGCCTCCACTCCGGCGGCGCCGGCCAGCTCCGGGAAGATCCCGGAGAAGGGATCGCCGGGGGAGGCGGCTCGTCCCTCTTCAGGGCGGCCTGCGGGCTTTGAAGTCTCCAGGCTGCCGGCGGGCTTTGCTGTTTCAGGGTTGCCGGCAGGCTGTGCTGTATCAGTATTGCCTGCGGGGCTTATCGGGCCTGTTTGGTCGATCATGATCTTTTTCCTTTTGGGTGCCGCCGTCCTTCCGGACGGCGGGGCAATAGCTGTATGAGCACTCCGGGCTTCCGGGGGCTCTGTTCCTTGTGTCCTTATTCCACCCGGGGGTAGTGGAGATAGAGTTTCCTCTGGAAGCGCAGGAAAGCATCGGCGCCGGTTTTGCCGGTGAGTTCCCAGTCGTCGGCCAGTCCCCGGCTTTCCAGGATCGCAAGATCTTCCGGAGTCAGGGTGCGGAGTACGGCGCTCAGCTGCCGCTCATAGTGGGCTGCCAGGTAGCGATCCACGGGAGCCATGCGCACCAGGGCTGGCACCACCCGCCTGAGGCGGGCGGGCACTGCCAGACGTGGGCAGGCAAACTCCTGGCCGTCAAACTGATCCATGAGCGGTGTGTCCCCGGTGCCCGGAGGGTAGATCACCAGATCTCCGGGAACCGCCTGATCAGATCCGGAATTTTCCTCCAGAAGTGTGCCTTCCGGATCCAGGGACAGGAGCCTGCCGTCTGATCCGGTCATGTAGATATCCATATCCTCTCTGTTCCTGCTTGTTTGCTGGGTCCGGTCTGATCCTCATGCCGTGAGTCCCATGCTGTGTCCGTGCTGTGAGTCCCGTGCTGCGTCCGTGCCGGGAGTCCGTTTATGTGCCAGTGCCGCCCTAGTCCGGCCTGTTTTTTTCTGATCACTTCTTTTCCAGGAGAGCCTGGGCATCCTGCTCATCCCCCTGATCCAGCCGGTAGGCACCGGCCAGCAGGTGCAGCAGTTCCAGCTTTCTTTCCGTTGGGAGTTGCGCCTCCGCCAGGATTGCCGCCAAGTGGCAGGCTGTTTCCCGTGCCAGACCCGGGCAGGCGGCCATCTCGGCCAGGCTGATCTGCAGGAAGGCCTGGGAGGGAGACAGGGCCGCTCCCGTGCGAAAGCACCGGGAGGCTTCATCAGCCTGGTCTCCGGAGATCTGGAAGTGCCTCAGGATCTGGTCAAGGCACGTCTCCAGGCTTTTTCCGGTGGGATCTGCAGAGGCCGCCATTCTTCCCAGTGGGGTGAAAATGCTTCTTAACTGCCCGGAAGTGTAGGTGCCGGGAAAAACTGCGGGCCGGGGAGCGCCCCGGGAGCCCGGACGGTTCTCCGGGGACTCAGGATCCGGGATCGGCTCTGTGTCCTGCCGGCCACGCCGTGCCCCTCTGCCGGGGGCTTTCCCGGTTATTCTTCTCCTCAGAGTGAAGAGCAGGTTCCGGATGCGGGCCAGGGGGGATCCGGCGCCCGGGATCCCCAGGGTGCCGCCGGAACTGGCAGCTCCTGCCAATGCGGCGGGACGGAGGTAGAAAACCAAAAGCAGGGAAATGATCAGGGCGGTCAGAGGGATCTGTAAAGCATCAAAGCTCTGCATATAGCGGAGCATGGTTCCGGGATCGGCCATATGAGCCCCCAGGCTAAGCCAGTAACCCATGTAGAACAGGGCAGAGACAGTTGCCGCCAGGTTGTACATCTGCCTTTCCATGTTCATCAGGCAGTGCACCACCCACAGCGACGCAACCCATGACAGGAACACCATGAACAGATATATCAGACCCCGGATGAGAGAGTCATTCATCTGTAGCAGCCCGAAAAAGGGCAGGGCCATCCGCAGAGCCAGGAGTCCGGCTATGATGTGCACTATCAGCATGATCACGTAAATGGTGCGGCGGTTCATGGCGGGGCTCTTATTCCTGTGGTGCCGGACTGCTGGGTGCTGCAGGCTCCGGCCGGTGCTGTTTTCTGCTGTGCCGATCTTTGTTTTCGGGGTTCTGAGCTTCCCTGTGCTTCGGGGCTTTGGAAAACGCCCCGGAGTGGGTTAATTCGTGGGCTGTGCCTTCCGGCGCCGACAGGAACTTTGGCCTGCTCAGGCAGCCCCCTCAATTATATCCCAAAGCAGAGGCGGTTTTCCCGGATCCGGGCTGTGAGGGCTGTTTCCTGATCACGTACTGTGAGCGCTCTTTCCCGATCTCGGACCAGGATGCGGGAGCTGGAATTTGGCAGTGTGCACTGCTGTGAGGGTGGGCCAGGTGTGGAATGTAGTGGCAATGGAGGCAAGGAGGCGGACAGGTGACTGGGCGGCAGGTTGGCAGTCTGGCTGGCTGATCGGATCGGGGATGTGAGGGCAGTGACGGTGGCTTGGGTCTGCCGCAGAGATCATCTGGCAGGCATCATGGAGCAGCAGGTTGACTGCGCATTGTCTGAGTGGCAGCCGGGTGCCCAAGGTCAGAGTCAGACGCTTCCGACATGGCCCCGGAGCCATTGGTGGCTGCCGGGTGCCCCAGGGTCATATGGATAAGTTACGGGAAACTGGAGCTATGGGAGCAGGAGGATCCGGGGAAGTGAGTGTTCCGGTGTCGGGATGGTCCGATCTGAGATGCTGGGATGGTCCGATCTGAGATGCCGGGAGGTGTTGTCAGAAAAAAAGATCCTCAGTGCTGAGACACCGGGATCCCATCATATTGGCATAGGTAAAAAAAATCTTGGAGAGAATTCGGGGAGATCAGAAAGGAAATCAGTTGGAGTCAGACTCTTCAGATGTTTCCTCAGATCCCTTGAGAGGCGGGGGCTCTACCTGACCGATTTCCGGGCAGGTGGTGTCGGATACCAGCCACAGTGTGTACTTGTGCATTACCGGATGGTTGCAGATCGTCAGCACCAGTGACGAACTGACGTTGCGGTAGAGGAGTTCATAGTTCTTGAGGGTGCTGAAGGGAACATTCACCAATTTCGAGAACTCGTCCCGGGAATAACCCAGGCTTTTGCGGATCCGTTTTATTTTGAGTCCGAGGGGCTGAACAGTTTCCATAAGTGATCCTCTTATCTCCGCAGTCAGTCATAAGTTCAGTTTTGGCCTGAGGCGCATACCGCAGAACTTGAAAAAATTTTAATGAATCTTTTTCAATTAATCAAACTGTTATGCGGATCTTTGCCGTTTTTTTTATGGCAAAATTTGCTGTAAATGTAAAACTGTTTCAAATGAATCTGAATTACCACCTGGGTGATGATCATACGGATTAAAACGGGGCCATTTTTGCGTAGATAAGGTGTAAATAATATGTATTTTTGCTTCCGGTGCCTGGACACACGGTTTTGTGACCTAACGTAGGACGGGGACTGGGCTGGCAGCAGGACGGCAGGTGAGGCAGCAGGGGTCATGACATGCCGCCATACTTCGTCTGAACGAGCCGCTGACGGGCCTTGCAATTAGCGAATGGTGGCGGTGAATCGTCCAGGAACGGGCGGAGCAGGGATGGCATCTGGATAATTGATCGGCAGGGGCTGAATATAAATATAATTGACGGTTCTGAGTGATTTGATACTGGAGGTCGGCTTCATTCTGAACCCTGAGATGGTTTCATTAATGTCTATCGTGGCGTTGGGTTATTATCTGTCTCAATTGAAACAATTTAAGACAGGGGGATCTGTATTATATTTTAAGACGGCCTCATTATTATCCGCATCGCCAGATCCTTACTAACTGAACAATTCCCGGTGGGACTGATTGCTTGCAGTCTTGCCGGACTGGGGACTCCGTGCCTGGCGGCTCCACTGCGGCTGGGGTGATCAGGGACGCGTCTCCGCCAGGATCCTATGCCGGAGGCTTATGTTGACATAGTCTTGCCCGCTCATCCTGTGGCTGGAAGGGGATGTTGCGGCCAGTCGGGGCGCCAGGTACGGCAGGATAGTGCTGGGTAGGACGGGTTGCGGCGAGCACACGGCAATGGCATATGGTGTGCCGCGGGTGGCTTAAGGTGGGTGAAGCGGGACAGGCATTGCAAGTGAGACCAGGCGAACATGGGGAGAGAGCATTATGAGGTACGCAAGGAGAAGTCGTAAGGTGGGATCTGAAGGTGGCAGGGGGAGATCAGGAGAACTTCCGGATCTCCCTGTTCCTTTGGGGGACTGGGCATGTTGTGTGCATTCCGCCGTCTAACTCACGGATTAATCCCCGGGGGGATGCTGTTAGGGGCATCATGGGCGGTATAATATGCCCGGTGTTTCCCTCCGTTCCGGCATGCGGCTGGTGCTCTGACCGCGCAGGAGCCGGTGAGCGGGTACACACCTTGCGGAAGCACGTGTTTCCGGACTTGATGCATTGGGAAGCGGGGTTTCTAATGCCTCTGCTTTTCCCGTTATCTCGCTGTTTTCAGCACAAGGAGAATCAACATGAATAAATTTGCTGCCGGTATTGCTGCCGCAGGTCTGCTTCTGGTCACCGGTCTGGCTGATGCCAAGGATACCTCCACCATTGAAGCTGCCGCCGGGGCTGTGTCCTCCGCCAAGGACAAGGTGGACAGTGCCCGGACGGTCACCTCTGCTGCCGGTCTGGTGTCCGACAAGGCTGCTTCTGCGGATTCAACCTTAAGTTCCGCTTCCTCCGCCCTGGGGGATGCCAAGAGCAAGCTGGACACTGCCGGCCAGGCCTCCTCAGCTGTGTCTGCGGTTTCCGGCGGCACTTCCCTGACCGACATGGCAGTTGAGGGTGCCAAGGGCAAGGCCAGGGAAGCTGCTGACAGCGCCGTGGACAGTGCCAAGAGCAAGGCTCTGGATGCCGCCGGCAATGCCGTGTCCGGCACCGATCTGGCCGGAGCCAAGGACAAGCTTGACACTGCCCGGAAGATCAATGATGCCAAAAATGCTCTGAGCGGATCCTCATCTTCTTCTTCTTCCCTGACTGACATGGCTGTGGAAGGAGCCAAGGCCAAGGCCCGGCAGAAGGCCGAGGAAAGGGTGACCCAGGAGGCTGTCAAGGCCCTGACCAAGTGACTCTGTGACCCCGGGAACAGTTTAGGATCCGGGAGGTGCCCCATGCCTGCACGCCGGAGTTTCCGTGCCGGTGTGCCCATAAGGCGGCAGCCGGTGGACAGTCCCCCCCTGGGCGAGATCTGCTATCGGAGATCCTGCCTCCGGCCCAGGGCTCCTTTAGGAGTCTGGAGCCGGCTTCACCGGGTGCGTTTCTCCCTTTCCTTACGGCTGACCGCTGATCTCCGGATAGACGCCGGAGGTGACGGTTACTGTGGCGAGTTGTCCCCTGTGAGCATGAGCCGGGGTCCTGTTCCATGTCATCTTTAGAAGTCAGGAGAAATCTTGAAAGTCAGGAAATTTATTCTTGCTGCGGCTACTGCTGCGGTGATCTTGTGCGGCTGCGAGACCATGATGTCCATGGTCTCCCAGAAGAACTTCCTTGGCCGCTATTACATCGGCGCCCTGAACGAGCGCAAGTTTGCCCAGCTTACCGCTGCCATGGACAAGCTTTACAGCCGCCGGGTCCAGGAGACCCAGAGGAAGAAACCCCATATCTTCGGTCAGTGCGTTCTTCTTGAGGTGGAGAAGGCGCTGCCGGATCGCAGTTATTCGTCATATGGTGACTGGAAGAACACGGTCACCTCCGATGATGTGATGAAGGTGGCGACCTTTGGCGGCAGGACCATTTACATCTCCCAGGGATTGCTGGATAAGGCCGGCTATCAGCAGGATCTTGTGGCTTATATGGTTGCCCATGCCATGGCTCATGATCTTCTGGGTCACACCAACGAGCGCCTGCATAAGGAGGATCCTCCTGAGGGGGTAGGTGATATCCTGGAGGCCTGGGTGGGTGACATTGTCGACTTCCAGGCTTTTGCCATGGGGTTGAACGGATCGCCTCTGACCCGGGACGGCGTGCGCCCCTACAGTGTGGAAATGGAGGATGAGGCCGACACGGTGGCCATCAACATCCTGGCTTATGGCGGCTTCAATCCCAACAACGCCGTGGCCCTGCTCAGCCAGCAGATCGGACACGGTGCTGATGAGTACCTCAGGATCCATCCCATGACCCAGGAGCGCTTCGACAAGATCGCCGCCTCCCTGGAGAATGTTGCCGCCCTCAGGGCCAAGGCAGTGCAGAGGAGCCACGTCCCGGATTGCGAGAATTTTCGATAAGGGTCGGGTATCTTAAGGACGTCAGCCTCCTCGCCGATCTGGAATACCGGTCCCGCCGGGCGGCATTCCTTGAAATGTACGGCAGCGCCGATGACGCCCCCGATCAGAAAGAACTGGAAAACCGCTGGCAGAACCGGCTGACCCAGAAGATCTGCGTTCCCCTGATCGGGCTGGTCAGTGATGCCCCCGTGGCCTACTGCAGCATAGCCAGGATTGCCGGTACCCTGCACTTTGAGATCCGGGGGCTCTATGTGCTCCAGGAATACTGGGGCCGGGGTGTGGGCGGCCGCATGCTGGACAGCGCCGTGGGGGTGGTGCGGAAACTTGCGGAGCAGGTGCTTGCCTCCGGAGATCTGCCATCGGGTGATCCGGCGGCAACTGAGTTTGATATCCGGCTTGGAGTGGTCAGTGAGAATGCCCGGGCCCGGGACTTCTATGCCCGGCGCGGCTTTGTCCTCACCGGACAGCGGGAGCAGGTTACCCTGGACTCCTCCCGGATCCTGGAGATCCTGGAAATGAAACGCCAGATGGCCCTTCCACCTTCTTCCGAGAAGAGAACGGGCCCTGACAAAAAGGAAAACACATGAAATTTGAGACAATGCAGGAAAAGGTCTGTTATGGCCTGGGAAGGAAACTGGCCTCGGAATTTGCCAGCCAGAAGTTTCAGGGCTTTTCGGAGGAGGCCATTATTGCCGGCTTCTCTGACGGCCTGGAGGGGAAGCCCCTCAGACTTTCCCCGGATGAGCTGAACAGCGCCTTTGATGAGTTCAACCGCTTCATGGAGAAGCAGAGAACTGAGGATCTGGCCCGGGCCCGGAAGGAGGGTCAGGAATACCTGGAGGCGAACCGGGCCAAGCCCGGAGTCACCGTCACCGCCTCCGGGCTCCAGTATGAGGTGATCCGCCAGGGCGACGGGGATGTGCCGGGGCCCAAGGATGTGGTCCGGGTGAAGTACAGGGGAACCTTTGTCAGCGGTGAGGAGTTTGACTCCAATGACAAGGGGATTGAGTTTCCGGTGAACGGGGTCATTGCCGGCTGGACGGAGGCGCTGAAGCTCATGAAGGTGGGCAGCCTCTGGCGTCTGGCCATCCCTTCGGATCTGGCATACGGATCCAAGGGCGTCAGCGGGATCCCCCCGGAGTCGGTTCTGCTGTTTGAGGTGGAACTTTTGGATATTGTCATGAAGGCCAGGGAGTGAGAGTCATGAGTGAGGAACTGCGGATTGCGGTGGCCGGCTGTGCCGGCAGGATGGGCAGGTGCCTGATCAGCGCCATTGCCGATGATCCGGGCTGTGTCCTGGGGGCGGCTAGCGAGTGCCGGGGATCGTCCCTGGTGGGCACTGACGCCGGCGAAATGGCCGGCACCGGCAGGAACGGGGTGATCATCACCGATGATCTGGCCGCCTGCGCTGACGACTATGATCTGATCATTGACTTCACCCGCCCTGAGGCCTCGTTGGAGCATCTGCAGATTGCCTCCGCCAACGGCAAGCTGGTGGTTCTGGGAACCACGGGATTCACCCAGGAGCAACTGAAGCAGATCGATGTGTTTGCCAGTTCGGTGCCCATGGTTTTTGCCTCCAATTACAGTGTGGGCGTGAACCTGGTGTTCAACCTTCTGGCCCAGGCCACCCGGGTCATGGGCAGCTATGCCGACATTGAGATCCTGGAGGCCCACCACCGGCACAAGGTGGATGCGCCCTCCGGCACCGCCCTGAGCATGGGCCGGGCTATTGCCGAGGTGCTGGGCAAGGATCTGGATGAGATCGCCGTCCGGGGCCGGGACGGGATCACCGGGGAGAGAAAGCCCGGCACCATCGGCTTTGCCAGCATCCGGGCAGGGGATATTGTGGGTGAGCACACCGCCATGTTTGCGGCCCTGGGGGAGCGGGTGGAGATCACCCACAAGGCCTCCAGCCGCATGACCTTTGCCTCAGGTGCTGTCCGTGCCGCCCTCTGGCTGGCGCGGCATCCGGAGAAGCGGATCCACTCCATGAAGGAGGTGCTGGGTCTCTGAGAGAGGGGCCTGGTAGCGGTCTGCGCCGGATGATGTCGTGCCGGGAACCAGTCGGAGGAATTTTCCCATGCTGAGGAACTGATCTCAGACATTTTTCTCCGGCAGATCCATAATCGGGGATGAGCGCTTTGGGGTGTTCGTCCCTTTTTTTTTTCCGGGGTTGCGGTCCCTGTCAGGATTTAGTCCCTGCCGTGGTGCTGGGAGGGAAATTTCTGATGATGGCGGTGTCTGCCTGCTGATCCTCCAGACAGCGGACTCCGGGATCCGATCCCGGCGGGATGATCAGGTCTGATCCGTTTGATGGTGGGAGAGAGGCGCAGGCCCGATTTCCGGGAGTTGGAAATCTCCGGAACAGGTGGTGAGCCGGGCGGGGCAGAGCCGGAGGGCAGGGACAGGATCTGGGATCGAGGCGGAGACAGGGGCAGGGGTTTCGGATCTTTGCCGATGGAGTTTATGGAAAGAACAGATCTGGACAGTTCGGCATTGCAGAGGTTGCCATGCGGGGATATACCAGCATTGCCAAGATCCGCAGGGACAATGTGATCTATGTGGATAAGACCTCATATGTCAGCACCCTGGCTAAAAACCGGGCACGTCCGGTGTTTCTCACAAGACCCCGGCGCTTTGGCAAGTCACTGCTGGTGTCTGTTTTTGCATCTTTGTTTTCCCATGGGCTCCGGGATTTTGCGGGGCTTGCCATTGCTGAGGATGATTACTGGAAGGATGAGAAAACATACCGGGTGGTGCATCTTGATTTTTCCTCCTATGCCCTGAAGGATCTGCGGGACTGGGAGCACGAGCTGATACTGGATCTGCAGTGCGCTTTGCTGGGCAAGAAAAGAAGGGAACTGACTGATGCCTGATGGTGCTTCTGCAAGCGCTTCCGGTTCCGGTACCAGCCAAACCGCAGGTCCTGCTTTGCTCTTCAGTTTCTGGCCTGATGCTGTAGCATCCTCCTCTGCCAGCACATCTCCTTCATCCCGCAACTGGTGCCACCAAAAACTTGCCCATGCTCTGAACGAGGCTATGAAGGACTCACAGAACGACAACCCTAACGTCTTCGCTTCCCGTCGCACTTACCTGGAGAGGATTATTGCAGGCTTTTTGGCCCTGGCATGCAGCAAGGAAAGCGGTGTTGCCCAGGGTTTGAACTTCAATATTCAGGATGTGGCCAACCTCTTCGGCAACAGCCCGTCCAACATCTACCGGCTCAGGGCTCAGGCCCGCGACTCCATAAACAAGGCCGAGGAACTATCCAGTTCCCAGCAGAAGGAGGAAAGCGGACCCGTCTTCGTCCTGAACCGGAAGATGATCATCACAATCATTCTTGTACTGACCGCAGTTCCTCAGGCTTCCGGACAGGACATAGAGGAGTTTTTCCGCTTGGTCTTCAACTATGCTGTATCCGACTCCTTGGTAAGCAACATCCGGAAGGAGTACGGCGAGGTTGCCCGGCACTTCCTACTTCCTGGATCATGTCGACCTTTCGTCCGTCAAATGCGTGGCCCAGGATGAGATTTACTCCGGCAAAAAGCCGGTTTTTACCGCCATCGATCTGGTGTCCAACTTCGTCTACCTCAGTGAGGTGCAGGACACA
>FLNX01001145.1_pt1 | contig 30737 bp, 23 predicted proteins | sample 1140341 | NCBI WGS metagenome assembly FLNX01 (sample SAMEA3878208, study PRJEB12797) | bioreactor metagenome | biome: Moose rumen | place: Sweden | collected 2011-10 | reverse complement strand
CCCGGCAGTGGGAGACCGCCGGCTTCCGGAGGCAGAGGCCCCCGGGAGTCCCGGCCGGAGGTGGCATCCGGTGATGTCAGGTGCACATCCCTGCCGCCGGCCATGTTTACCCTGGGGGTGTTGGCAAAGCGCCCTGCGGCGCCCTTCGTCCGCACCAGCCTCATGTATTCCGCCATCACGTTGTCCTTGCGCCATTTGCTGCTGGGCAGATTGTTCAGCACATTCTTGCAGGCTGCGGAGAACAGCTCCTTGAACTCGGCATTCTCATAGGCCCTGATGACAGCCGCACAGGTGGAGCGGGCATACATCTCCAGCTTTTGGGTGAGCTCCGGACTGAACTTCCTGACGGGTCCGGCTCCGTTGTTGGTGCGTCCCATATAGGATGAAAGCTCCTGCAGCCGGCGCTGGCAAAACGCCCAGAGATTTTCATCCAGCTCTGAAGCGGTCAGCATGATGGTGTTCCGGTTCATGGAGCGGTTGGCTTGCTGGGCGGCTATCTTCCGGTGCTCCTCGGGCCTGTGCTCCGGGACGGTGGTGCTTTCCATCTTGATGCACTGAAGTGGTCCGTCGGTGCGCTGATGCCGGGCGATAACCTCACCATCGCACTTCACCAGCACCTCACCGCTGCTGAGGTACACCTCCACTGTCCGGGAGACGTACTGGCTGGGCACAGAGTATTTGTGGCGCTTGACGGCTATGTGATAGGACTTGGGGACATTGATGGAGAACACCTCCTCGTAGTAGACCGGTATCTCACTGACCGGCTGCAGCAGGGGGAACTCAAACTGTCTGAAGATGTATTCCCGGGTGTGCTCCGTATCCCTGCGCAGGGGTGCCTTGTTGATCTGGCTCTGAACCAGCTCCTGCAGGAGCCGGCTGTGCTCGTCGATGGTCTTGGACTCGGTCAGGCTTTTCCGGAAGACCGGATCGTTCCTGATCTTGTTCTGCACATACCCGACCGATGCCTCCACGGCGCTTTTGGCCTGGGGATGACGGGGGAAGGCGGCCCGCAGGCAGAGTCCCAAGGCGGCGGTGAAGGCCAGAAAGTTGCTGTTGTAGACCACGTCCGAGCCCTTGTGGGAGATCACCCAGGATTTGGCGTTGTCGCACACCAGGAAGGCGGGACGCCGGTTCCCCAGATAGCGGACGGCATCTGCCAGCACCCGGCAGCTCTCAGAGGTGCTCTGGGCGGTGACAAAGCCGGCAAAGACGTAGTAGCTGGCAGGAAAGGCCAGGACCATGATCCAGCACTTGAGCCGGCCGGCCGGGGTGGCCAGCTCATAGGAGTCACCGGTGAAGTCCACCTGCATCTCCTCCCCGTAGGGGAAGTCCTGCATGAGGTAATACTCCGGCACCTTCACGTTCAAGAACTCAAGCCGCTTCCGGAGTTCCCGGTAGAAGTAAGTCTGTGACAGGGGCTGTAAGTTCTTTTCCCCGCAGAGGGTGACATAGTTGTTGAAGAGGATGTTCACCGGAGTCCGGTTCTCTATCTGAAGGGCGGCCAGTGCTTTGAAGTCCGGGATGTACCTGCCGAGCCTGACGGAGTCGGCGCAGGTGTCGGTGACGCTGGGCCGGGGCGGATATGCCAGCTGAAGCAACTGCTCATCTCCAATGGTGGTCAGCTCCTTAGTCTTCAGGTTCCCGGCGTCCAGCCGGGAGCACAGACGGGAGACGGTGTTGGGAGACATGCTGGTGCGCCGGGCGATATCCCGGATTGAATGCCCAAGGCTGTAAAGGGCGAAGAGCTCCCTGATCAGGGAAGGCTTGAGCTTCCGCTGACCGCATGATGATTGCGTTTTTTCCATGGTGGTTCCTCAAATTGGGGGGTACTGCCAAGATATTCCGGTGCACCGGGAGCCTTTCCGGGCTCTTTCGTGCGCCTTCGTGAACTATCTTATTGCTGTGTTTTTGAGGATCATGGGAAAGTGGGTTGATCGGCTAAAGCCTTATCTCAACAGGGTTTTTCGCCTCTGAGCAGGTCTGTGGCCGGGTGCCGGAGAGGGTGCCGGAGAGGGCTTTCGGCGGAGCCTGGCAGGGCGGATGACCATGGGAGACGGCGGGAGTTTTATGGCGGGACTTTGACGGTGATCCTCTTAGGTGCTCTGACGTTAAAAATGTGCTTGAGGCACTGGAACGGCATGAGGAAGAGTCTCAGGTGGCTGCATATCATTCCGGGAAGGTGCAGGACGAGTTTCCGGGCAATGCTGCCCCAGGTGAAGGTGTCATCATCTCCGGACGGCTCCACCCAGAGCAGTTCCCGCTGCCGCCGCCGGGTTAGTTTCTCCTGCCTGCGCTGCTCCATGGCAGAGATGACTGGCGCCAGCGGGGCGGACTGACTGGCGAGGGCACGGCTCAGCTGTTCCTCCTCCTGCTGCTCCTGGGCAAGGCTCTGACCGGTTTTCCTGCTGAGCACCTCGGTCAGTTCGCCTTCCTCTTCTTCCGCTTTGGCCTTCACGGCCTCAGCCAGCAGGGCGACCTGCGCCGGGCTGGGATGGGTGAACGGTGATTTGAGCTGACTGAATAACACCATGCGGCAGGCCAGGGCCTCCCGGAGTCTTTTCAGCAGATGGTGGTCAGGGTGGGACAGGTATCTCCTTTTGAGGTAGGAACTGGATACATGGGGACAGCATGGGGTCCCAGGGGCATGAACATAAGACTGGGAGGTCAGATCGATGATGTCTTCCAAAAGATCGGGGAAGATAAGCCCCGCCACATCCAGGAAGCCAGAGTAAGTGATGAACGGATACCTGCTGGTGATGGCTTTGGCCTTCTGCTTCAGATTGTCGGCTTCGGCTTCGGCCAAGTCCGCTGCGGTTTTGGCCTCCCTTTTGTATTCAAGGCAGATGCCAAAAAGGCTCAGAGCCACCAGCAAAAGAGTCAGGCAGGCATACCGGATATGTGGCAGGATGAAAACGGGGATGATTTCGTGGTACTTATGCCAGGTCGTGTCGGTTACCGGATTGCAGAAGTTCACCTTTACCTTCGGCAGGCGGATGACCAACCGTGCTCCCAGAAGGTAGACATGCCTTTCTTTGTACCCGTACCTTACGACGGACGTGGCAAACGGGAAGGACTGCTTCAGGGCTTCGAGATCTTCTTTGCTTAGCGTCACGCCATCTGAATGGAACTGCAATTTTAAGGTGCAAGTTAGAGGGTAAAGCGTTATCATTGCAGTGATCCTTTTATGACGAGCAAGCACAAATGGATCGGGTCACAGGAAGGGCAGTCAAACTTCATCCTGTGACCACCCATCTGGCTTCCGGCAGTCTTTATCCTCTGATCTTATATTCCCCCTCTCTGCTACACGGTCCCAAGAGCCCGTTCCCGTTCCCGTTTTGACACTCGCATCAAATTTAAGCTCGTTTTCTGACCAGGGAGAGCCGTCTGGCTCCTGGTGTCTGCCCTGCTTACCATGGATCGGGGAAGCGAGGGGACGTCTATGGTAAAAATGGCCCGGGAAGGATGGAGAATGGTAATTTGGGGGTGGGATAGACGGTGGGTGGGGGCTTGGGGGTGATGACGGGAGGGGGTATGATCACGAAAAAGGAGAATTGATGATCACGTTTTTGTGGAACGGGCGATCAGAAATTTGTATTGATAATGCTTAGATTTTTGTAGATTTTCCAGAGGGTAAAGTAAGGATCGTAGTTTTTGCGGTAAAATACGCTGATGTTTGCTGACAAGTCGGAGGATCCTGCGGTTGGAGAATGCTTCGGCACGAGCGGCCGGAGGCTGGTGATACCTGGCTTCATTCTATCATTTTTCGCCTGCTCCGGCTGAAAGTACCGGACACTGCGGGAGGCCTTATGTACAATTTCCGGAGCCTGTCCTTCATGATGAGCGCGCCTGACAGATCCTTTCTGCCGGCGGATGAGGGCTTTGAGATCGCCTTTGTCGGCAGATCCAATGCCGGCAAGTCTTCTGCGCTCAATGCCCTGGCAGAGCAGAAACAGCTTGCCCGCACCAGCAAAACCCCGGGCCGCACCCAGATGATCAATCTGTTTAGGCTGGATGACAGCAGACGTCTGGTTGATCTTCCGGGTTACGGCTATGCCAAGGTGCCCCTGGCAGTGAAGAAGCAGTGGCAGAAGGCCCTGAATGAATACCTTGAAACCAGGAAGTGCCTTAGGGGACTGGTGGTGGTGATGGATATCCGCACCCCCCTGACATCCCTGGATCGGCAGATTGTGGACTGGGCCATCAGCTGCCGTCTTAAGACACTGCTGCTGCTTACCAAGGCTGACAAACTGAACCAGGGACCCCGGGCCAAGGTAGTTCGGGAAGTGAATTTTGCCCTGGAGGAGTTTCAGGGGCATGAGGATTATGTTCAGGTTCTGCCCTTTTCCTCGGTGAACCTTTCCATCGGACTGAAGAATCTCCGGGAGATCCTGTCAAACTGGCTGGACAGCGGGAGCGGGGATCCGGAGGAGAGCACGCAGGATCCCTCCCCGGAGTCTCCGGAAGAAGCCATGGAGGGCTGACCCCCGCCTGACGCCTGGAACTGATGCTGTGCAGAAAGCCCGCAGGTGAAAGCCTGCGGGCTTTGAGATCGGAACCTGTCATTGCCTTTGCACTCAGGTTTCCTGGACTGCATGCCGGCGGAGCCGTTTACCTTCCTCCCTTTCCTCCGCCAGCACGCCAGATCCTGCTCTCCTGGTTTCATGGCCTGGTTTCATTTCCGCACCCGCCTTATCCGGTATCACATGGACTCGTACAGCAGAGGCAGCCAGTCGCTGTGATCAGTCTTCTTCCAGTCGGGCTGGTAGATGACCATCTCCCCCTTGAGCACCGTCTTCTTCATGAGCTCATATTCCTCCCGGGTTACCTTCGCCTCCATGGCGGTTCCGTTCCGCAGAACCACCACCAAGAAATGTCCCCTGCGGTTGTAGTTCATGCTCAGGTTTCTGGTGCCTCTGGGCAGTGCTGACAGGGGCAGGATCTCGAAGTGTTCCAGCATCCGCAGAAACCTCCACTTGAAATCCATAAAGTCGTAATTGCCCAGGAGGCTGATCTTGGATCCCGGCTTGCCGGAGAACATGTCTGCCATGCCCGGCCAGGTGGTGGCGTTGAAAATTTTGGCCGCTTCCATATAGCCGCTGGCCTGGATCGTTGACAGATGGTTGCCATCGAAATCAAGAACATCATAAGACTGCATAATATATCCCTCTTTGTTGAATAAGTTGTTGGTTGGTTAACTTGTGTTGATGTTTGTGATTTTAGTTGCGGGTTAACTCGGTGTCAACAGAAATTTGAAAATATTTTGCATTTGTTTTGGATCTCAAGATTTTAGGCGGTTTTGTTTCGTCAATGTTCCCGGAATACAGCCTGCCGCACACTGCTGGTAAGGAATGGTGACAGATCTAGACAGATCCTCCGGCTGCTGTATCGGTGCCTGTCCGGCTTTTGTTCCAGACCGGTGAGTACAGTCTGCTGACGGGGCGGTGTTGTAGGAGAATGCTTGCTCTCTGTCCGGCCGTAGTCACTGCTGCGGTGATTTCCTTTCTTGTTCCTGCCTACCAGGGGAAGATTGGTGCCGCCCGATCAGGATCCTGACTTTTGGGTTATGGACCGGGAAAGCGGAATGGCGTGTCAAGATCAGGAGAATGGTGTGCCAAGATCAGGAGAATGGCATGTCAGGATCAGGAGAATGACGTGTCAGGATCAGGAGAATAGTGTGTCAGGTCCAGACGAACAGCGAACCAGGTTTAGGAGAATGTTATGCACCGGCCTGGTGATATAGGTAAGTGGTCTGAGAGAATGGTGGGGATTCAATGCCGAGGCGGATCCGGACCGGATAGACCGGAGTGTGGGTAAGTATGGTTCCCCTTGCGGTTATGATGATCCCTGGTTTCATGCTGTGGAGGGAGACTGGGAGCAGCGGGGATAGACCGCAGGCTGCGAGGCTATAAATATCGCAGATCTGCCGGCTGGAGGGGGGGTTAAGGGGAAAATCATGCTCCAGAAAAAGCAAAACCGCTCGTGGGTCCAAGCGGCTTGAGGGTATTCCAATTTCTATAATGTTTGAGTATGAAAACAGCTAAAAGTTCAGTCAATGTTCAGAAAAGTTTTATTTAAACGACTCAGATCACGCTTTTGCCTTCCGGCGCAGGGCTGTCCGGTACTCTTTCCTGCGGGTCGTGCCGGGGGCCGGGTCTTTTGCGTGGCTTGCGGAACGGCAGGTGGCGGATCTTGGCGTTCCTCAGCCTCTGTTCCTCGGACAGAGGCCTTTTAAGGAGGGGCTGTCTCTGACAGGCTGTTCCGGGAAAACAAAAAGGCGCCGCATGGCGCCAAAGGTAGACTGATATCTGTTTTGACTGCTCTGACAGTGGCTCTTCCTATGCCGTGGTGTCAGATGAGTTCGTATTCGAAGAAGTACTTTTTGGTCAGTGGTTTGTTGAATCTGGTTGCTCTGACCTTTCTGGCATTCTTGGTGGCAGTTGCCGTATGCCTGCTGTATGAATTTCTGGTGATCCTGATCATTATAAACCTCCAAAAAACTGTGGAGCCGAAAAATGCGTCAAATTATCTCACGCTGTAGGAGAAGAAGTACCTTCTGGTTACAGGAGAGAACTCTTTGCTTTCCTTGGATGAAAATAATCTCTTGAACATTTTCTGTACCTCGCAGGTTTGTGTGAAGTGTGATTTGCATCACAGTTATATGATACATAAATCAAAAAGTGTGATCAAGTTAAAAGTTTATTGGGTTTCATCCTGGAGTTTGGGTATGTCTGTCCCAGTTCTGCCTGATGTCCTGACAGTTTGGTTCCGGTGCTGACCGGCTGTTTTTTCCGGTATCGTCCTGTCAGTTGCCCTCTGCAGAGTTTTCACCGGGATCCTATCTGCCCTCCGGTTCTTGGGGAGGGCTCTATTGCCGACTGGAGAGAGCTGATGTGCCTTCCGGTTGAGGGAGTTTCTCAGTTTCTGCAGCGGCAATAAAAAGGGCACCATGGTGGGTGCCCGTCGTCTTTCTTTGTGTCAATTCGCTGAGTGCTGCCCGTCGGCAGCTGCCGTCACTTTCCGTATTCGAAGAAGTACTTGCGGGTTGATGGCTTGTTGAACTTGGATCCCACTGCCTTGCGTGCGGTTCTGGTGGACTTAGGGGCAGCTCTGTGTGTATGTCTGATGTCAATCATTTTGCACCTCCAAAAAACTTGGCTGTTGGAAAAAACGAGTTAAGGGGTTATCTCACGCTGTAAGAGAAAAAGTACCTTCTGGTTACAGGAGAGAACTCTTTGCTTTCCTTGGATGAAAAAAACTTCTTGAACATGGTCTTTGCCTCGCAGGTTCTATGTTTTTATGCGGTGTGATCTAAATCACACAATCATCATAACCAAGATCAAAAGTGTGATCAAGTTAAAATTTTCAAATAAGTCCTGATCTGCTGAATTCTGACCTGATTGGCTAAAAATTAGGCGGTTTTGCCTTTCTGCCGTGGCGACCGGCCGATGATACCAAGGCACTGGGAGACTCCTGGTGCCCGTGGCGGCGTTATTCGGGACGATGCACCTACTCTGCGAACCCCTGTGCCAAAAGCAAGGGGGCACCCTGCGGCACCCCCTGCTTCCTTGTTTCGTTTCTGGCGGATCGGCGATCCGCTAAGCGCAGCATCTGGCTGCTGTGTTGATCAAATCAGTTCGTACTCGAAGAAGTACTTCTTGGTGTAGGGCTTTCTGAACTTTTCGACCTTGGCCTTGACAGTTCTCTTGGTGACCCGGGTGTTTTTGGTATTCTTGATAACTTTAAGCATAATGCACCTCCAAAAAACTTGGCAGTTGGAAAAACGTGTTAAAGGGTTATCTCACTCTGTAAGAGAAAAAGTACCTTCTGGTTACAGGAGAGAACTCTTTGCTTTCCTTGGATGAAAAAAACTTCTTGAACATATTTACCTCGCAGGTTTTTAGAATGTGTGTGGTGCGATGTGACTCACATCACATTTTTATGTTAGTCAAAAGAAAAAGTGTGATCAAGTTAAAATTTTAAAAGAGGCTTCTGTTCTGGCGAAATTTGGGCAAATAGGCTAAAAAATGAGCGATTTTCTACAGGTTGTTGTACTGGATGGACTCATTCCGGTGCGGTTTTCCTGCCTTGCTACTGCCTGAACTGTCCTTGATGGGAGAGTCCAGGACCCAAGATCTGCCTGATTTTTATACAGATCCCGCAGTCTGAGCATGTTCCGTGAGGCTGTTTTTAGGGCTGGTTCTCTCCCATGACGGTGCTTCATGAGGTTCCTCATGGCGGTTTGGGACGGTACGATGGACAGGATTGTCCGGGAGTGGAGTTTGGATGTGGGTGAGGATGCGGATGGGATGGTCACGAATATTCTGAACTGGCGGTCATGTTTTCATGAACGGAGGTTTGGAAGTCCGGTGTGAGGTGGAAGCTCTCAGGTTTGCCGCTTTGCCGATCCCCATCTGGGATCAGGGCTGTCTGACCTTCAAAGCGGACGCCTTGACCAGAACGGGCAAAGGCCGCATGGCCTCAGCCGGCATGCGGTCCTGCATTCAGGCCCGAACGGGATGAGAGCAGTCCAGATTTCTGCGGGGAAAGTTGCGTTCTCCTTTATGGTCGGAACTGTTCAGACCGGAACAAACCTCATGCGGCGCTCACTCAGGGACACCGCCTGGAGTCGCACCTGCATGTGCTGGCCGGTGTGAAAGCTCTTCCCGGTGCTGTTCCCCCGCAGGGTGCAGTCACTGTAGTAGGTGAAGCGCTCACTGCCCAGACTGCCGATGTAGACAAAGCCCTCAATGAAATTCTCTTCGAGCATGACAAACAGCCCGTACTTCTGGACGCTGGTGACATAGCCACTGAAGATCTGGTTCTGATAACCGGACATGAAGCTGCATTTCAGCCATTTTTCCGCTTCCCGGGTGGCTTCAACTCCCCGGATCTCAAGTTCGGTGCATTTCTGCCCGATGGCGGAAAGATCTGACCGGGAGTAATGCCATGCTCCCTGGAGGGAAAACCGGGGTACAGGATCCGGGCTGATGTGTCCTGCCCCCTCACGGAAATGAGCATCCCCGCCGGCGGATCCGGCATTTCTGGGAGATCTCAGCCAGTTTTTCAGCTTCTGGAACAGGCTGTCAGACTGGCCGGACCTGTCATCTGCTGTTCCCTGGGGGGCGGCAGGTGCGGACGGACGGGTGTTTGCCTGGGGGAGCATGCAGAGATCCTGCTGCATGCAGGCTTTCACCAGCCGGTGCATCACCAGATCCGGATAGCGGCGGATAGGCGAGGTGAAATGGGCATAATTGGCCAGCCCAAGTGCAAAGTGGCCCTGATCTTCCGGTGAGTAGATGGCCTTTTCCATGCTCCGGGCCAAAAGCACCCTGGGGATCAGCCCTACGGGGACATCATAGGTGGACCGGATGTACCGGTTGATTTGCTCTGCAGTGGGATGGCAGCTGAAATCAGGCCGTGGCGTGATATGGGACAGTTGCAGGAGGGCAGACTGGAGCTTGTCGGCGTCCGGGGCCTTTTCCGTCCGGTAGAGGCAGTTCTCCCCATGGGCGGCAAGATAGGCTGCGGCGGCGGTGTTGGTGGCAATCATGCACTCCTCAACAATCTGTGACGCCTCATTTGGGGTGCAAGGGATCACGTCCAGAACCTGGAGCCGGTCACTGCTGAGAATGTACCGGTTCTCCCAGTTCTGCAGTTCCAGGGGACATCTGGCGTTCCTGCTTTGCCGCAGGATACCCGCGACAGTGGACAGATCCCGGAGCATGTTCCGGGTGCTGTCACCGGCAGAGTGATCCTCTCCTGCCAGGATCTGCTGGGCATTGCGGTAGGTCAGGCGCTTTCTCACCCTGATGACTGCGGGAGCAAAGGAGGAGGACACGACGCCCCGGGCAGGATCCACCGTCATGGTGCACAGGATCGTGTTTCTGGCGGCGCCGGCAATGAGGGAGCACAGATTGTCAGAGAGGATCTCCGGGAGCATGGGCACCACCCGGTCCGGGAAGTAAAGGGACGTGCCACGGCTGACGGCTTCCTGGTCGATGGCAGATCCTGGAAGCACAAAGGCGGACACATCGGCAATGGCCACATTGAGTTTCCAGAGACCGCCTTCCCGGGTGCAGCAGATGGCATCGTCAAAGTCCCGGGCATCATCATTGTCAATGGTGATGAACGGCAGATCGGTCCGGTCCTGGTAACCGGACAGTGCCAGGGCACCGGATCTGTCCAGAGTCTTAAGACTTTCCGTCTCCTGAAGCACCGATCCCGGCCAGGTGAAGGAAATGCCCCGTTCCCGGAGGATCCCGTCAAGTGCGCTGTCAAAGTTATCCATGATGCTTCCTCCGTCTTCTGGGTGGCTGGTTTCTGATCTGGGCCCGGATCTGTCCTGGCAGATCCGCTGCCTGTCAATGATTAAACCAGAACCGTGCCAGGTGGCAGTTATGGGTATAACTCATTGATTTTGGCTGCGTTATTTCATCATAATTTAATTTCATAGTATCATTAGCAAAGATATTTATTATTTAGATAATACAATTAGTGTGGATCTGAGCCGGCGGTGATGCGGCGAGGAGCTTGGAGATCATGATATGCTGACGGGTATCTGCACCTGGCTGGGGGCAGACATGTGGCCGGATCTTACGGGTGAGAACGCCCATTGGGTGGCTCCGCCGGACTCTCCTGCTGGATCCTGGCCAAAAAAAAGGCGGGCTGCCTGCCCGCCTTAGGCTCACCAGGAGCCTTTGCCATAGGATCAACTGCCCTCTGCCGGGGCTACGGCTGCTTCCGCTTCCTCATCCCAGCCGCCGCCTATGGCCTTGTACAGGTTGATCTGGGTCTGCAGTTGTGACAGCTTGGTGTTCACCAGTCCCTGGCGGGCCAGCACATACTGGCGCTGGGCATCAAGGCGGGTGAGGTAGCTGTCCACGCCCATGTTGTAGCGCTGATCGGCCATCTCAAAGTACTTCTTGGTGGCGGCATACAGGGCCTGCTGGCTGGCATACTGCTGGTTCAGGCTGTCAAAGGACTTCAGGGCGTCCGATACCTCCTTGAAGGCGGTCTGAATGGTCTTCTCGTAGGTGACGATGGCCTTTTCCTTCCGGATATCAGCCACATCCATGGCGCCGTAGGCTGCCAGGTTGAACAGTGGCAGGGTGAAGGATGGTGCCAGGGACCAGTATTCCTCGGCGCTGTGGAACAGATCCTTGGGGCGCTGGCCGCTCCATCCGAAGGCGGCACTCAGGCTGAGCCGGGGCAGGATGGCTGCCCGGGCGACGCCGATGTTGTAGTTGGCGGCTTTCAGCAGATGCTCGGCGGCAAGGATGTCGGGCCGCTGCTCCAGCAGGGCGGTGCTAGCTCCCACGGGGACGGGATTGACCTGGATGTTGGTCACCATCTTCAGGGATGTCAGCTCTGGCAGATCTGTGCCCACCAAGAGCAACAGGGAGTTGTAGTCCAGCTTCAGCACCCGCTCATAGTTGGCCACGCTGATCTCCGCTGTGGCCACTGCCGTTTCTGACTGGGACATCTCCAGTTCGGAGGATTCGCCAAGATCATATTTGCTCTTGGTGAGCTTGAGGCTTGCCAGTTCGGTTTCCAGGGTTTCCCGGCTTAGAGCCAGCAGCTCCTTGTCGGCCACATAGGTGTAGTAGGCACTAGCAATGGCTGCGATCAGGGAGATCTGGGCGGACTTCTGGTTCTCGTACACGGAGAAGTACTGCTCCAGGGCCGCATTGTTCTGATTCCGGATGTAGCCGAAAAGATCAATTTCCCAGGAAAGGTTTGCCCCCACATTGTAGGCGGTGTGGTGGAGATGATCCCCCGTGGTGTTCTTGCTCCGGGTGACACCTGCGCTCATGCCGGCATTGGGGAAGAGATCGTCTCTGGAGATCTGGTACTGGGCGGCGTATTCAGCCGTGTTCAGCACCGCCAGCTTCAGATCCCGGTTATTGGCCAGGCCCAGGCGGATGAGGTTCTGGAGATCCGGATCCGTGAACTGCTGCTCCCACCTGAGGGGGCGGGCATCCTCACTTACCGTATCCCAGCGGGCAGCCGAGGGCATGTCCGGGCGCTCATAGTCGGGCGCCAGGGAGCATCCTGCAGCTGACAGGGTCAGCGCCATGGCGACGGCCGTCTTAATTGCTTTCATTGTTGGCCTCCTTTGCTGCCAGCTCAGCTTCACGCTGCTTGAGCAGCTCCTCCTGGGCTTGGTACTCTGCCATCTTTTGGTTCTTGGGCTTGTATTTGGTGAAGTAGCGCATAACCAGCACAAAGAACACCGGAACGAAGAAGATGGCCAGCACTGTTGCCGTGATCATTCCTCCCAGCACGCAGACGCCGATCTCATTCTGGCTGTTGGCGCCGGCACCGGTGGACACTGCCAGGGGGAACACGCCCAGGCAGAAGGCCATGGATGTCATGAGGATGGGGCGGAGACGGATCCGGGCGGCTTCCACCACTGAATCGGTCAGGCTCTTGCCATGGTCATACAGTTCCTTGGCGAATTCCACAATGAGGATGGCATTCTTGGCGGACAGGCCGATGGTGGTCAGCAGTCCGACCTGGAAATACACATCGTTGCTCAGGGTGTGCAATGCAGGATAGACCAAATTGATGTAGCGGGACAGATAGGCCGCACCAACGGCGCCGAACACACCCAGGGGCACAATGAGCATGACCGCAAAGGGAATGGACCATGACTCATAAAGGGCTGCCAGGGAGAGGAAGACGATGATCAGGGACACCGCATACAGGAACATGGCCTGATCGCCGGCCTGCCGTTCCTGGAAAGACACGCCGTTCCAGGCAATGTCGAAGCCAGAGGGCAGTTTTTCCAGGACCCTGTAGGCCTCGTCCATGGCTTCACCGGTGGAGTGGCCAAGGGCTGCGGCCGCATTCAGGTTGACGGCGGGCAGGGCGTTGAAACGCTCCAGGCGGGGTGAGTCATAGATCCAGTGGTAGGAGGCGAAGGACTTGAAGGGAACCATCTTGCCTTCGGCGTTCTTCACATACCACAGATCCAGATCGTTCTCACTCATGCGGAACGGGGCGTCAGCCTGCACATAGACCTTCTTCACACGCTCGTTGTAGGTGAAGTCATCGGTGTAGGTACTGCCCCAGGCAGTGGACAGGGTCTGGTTCAGCTCGCTGATGGAGACACCCTGGGACATGGCCTTCTCATAGTCTACGGTGATCTTGAGTTGGGCTACATCGTCCAGACCGTTGGCCCGGGGCTGGGACAGGATCGGTGATTTGCTGGCCTCTTCCAGGAAGATGTTCCGGGCATTCATCAGCGCCTCGTGACCCTGGGAATGGTGATCCACCAGGTAGAAGTCAATACCCTGGGCGGTGCCGAGTTCAGGTACGGCGGGCACGTTGAAGGTGGCCGCAATGCCCTTGTCGATGGTTCCCAGCAGAACAGGGTAGGCTCGGTCAATAATGGGATAGACGGTCTGATTGTAGGTAGGCCGGTCATCCCAGGGGTTCAGCTTGACGAAGCTCATGGCCACATTCTGGCCGGAGCCGGCGAAGGAGAAGCCGATGACGGACATCACGGATTCAATATTGTCCTTTTCCGTGCGCATGAAGTAGTCTTCAACTTCATTGATCACCTCGTTGGTGCGCTCCGTGGTGGCGCCGGCCGGTAGCTGGGCCATGACGAAGAACACACCCTGATCCTCCTCAGGGAGGAAGGACTTGGGGATGTTCATGAAGCAGAACCAGATGCCGCCAAGGATGATCAGGTAGTAAACACAGAACCGGGGGATGGCGTGGACAATGCCGCGGACGCTGTTCTGGTAGTTCTGGGAGACTTTGTTGAAGGCGATGTTGAACAGTTTGAAGAAGCCGTCAAGGGGTGCAGTCAGCACCTTCAGCAACCCACGGCTCTCCTTTTCCTCTGCTTCTTTCAGGATGCTGGCGCACAGGGCGGGGGTCAGGACCAGGGCAACCACCACAGAGAGGAGCATTGCTGACACTATGGTGATGGAGAACTGACGGTAGATGACACCGGTGGATCCTCCGAAGAATGCCATGGGGATGAACACGGCGGACAGCACCATGGCAATGCCGATAAGGGCGCCGGTGATCTGGTTCATGGACTTGATGGTGGCCAGGCGCGGGGGGAGTTTCTCCGTGGTGATGAGACGCTCCACGTTTTCCACCACCACTATGGCGTCATCCACCAGCAGGCCTATGGCCAGCACCATGCCGAACATGGTCAGGGTGTTGATGGAGAAGCCCAGGGCCGACATGATGGCGAAGGTTCCCAGCAGCACCACCGGCACCGCAATGGTGGGGATCAGTGTGGCCCGGATGTTCTGGAGGAACAGGTACATGACCAGGAACACCAGGAGGATGGCCTCTCCCAGGGTTTCATACACCGAGTGGATGGAAGCCTCGATGAACGGTGTGGTGTCGAAGGGCACAGTGGAGTGCATCCCCTGGGGATAGAACTTCTCCAGCTCCTTGACCTTGGCGTTCACCAGCTCAGCAGTGCGCAGTGCGTTGGCGCCGGTGGCCAGCTTGATGGCCATGCCGGAAGTGGGCTTGCCGTTCATGCGGCCGAAGGCGTTGTAGTCCTCGGCGCCCAGCTCCACCCGGGCCACGTCCTTGAGTCGGACAATTTTGCCGTCGGTGCTGACCTTCAGGACGATGTTCTCGAACTCCTCAGGATAGGTCAGACGGGTCTGGCCCACAATGGTGTAGGAGTAAACCTGGCCCTGGACTGAGGGTGCTCCGCCCAGGGAGCCGTAGGCGATCTGGGCGTTCTGCTGCTTGATGGCGCTCAGCAGCTCAGTGACCGAGATGGCGTACTTGCTCATCTTGTTGGGATCCAGCCAGATGCGCATGGCGTACTCGGCGCCGAACACCTGCACCTCACCCACACCTTCAATACGGCTGATGGTTTCCTTGAAGTTGGTGGTCAGGTAGTCCGAGAGGTCATTGGCGTTGACGTTGGGATCATCGGACACCAGGCCTATAACCATGAGGAAGGAACTGGTGGACTTGCGGACGGAGATGCCCTGCTGCTGGACGATCTGGGGCAGGGAAGTCAGGGCCTGCTGCAGCTTGTTCTGCACCTGGACCTGGGCAATGTCCGGATCGGTTCCTTTTTCGAAGGTGACGCTGATGGACGCCTGACCGTAACTGTCGGAGGTGGAACTCATGTAGAGGAAGCCGTCCAGACCGGTGAGGTTCTGCTCAATCACCTTGGTCACGGTGTTTTCAACCGTGCCGGAGGAGGCTCCGGGGTAAATGGCGGAGATCCGGACCTGGGGCGGTGCAATCTGGGGATACTGGGCCACAGGAAGGCTGACAACCGACATGGATCCCAGAAGCATGATGACAATGGCTATCACCCATGCGAATATCGGACGGTCGATAAAGAATTTTGAAAGCATTTATTTTGCACCCTGTTCCTGGGACTGATCCTGCTGGGTGGAGTCAACGGGGGTTACCGGCATTCCCAGCTGAATTTTCTGCGTGTTGGCAATCACCACCCGATCTCCGGGCTCAAGTCCGGAGTTCACCACCACGGATGAAAGCCCGATCTGGGGCCCGAGCTGGATGAACTTCTGCCCGATCTTGTTTTCCTTGTCGATCACATAGACAAACTTGTCGGAGCGGTTGGCCCGAACCACGGCCACCAGGGGGATCACAAGGGCGTTCTTCATCTGGCCCTTGGGGAGTTTGACACGCATGAACATGCCGGGGAGGAGGACTCTGTCCTTGTTGGGGGCGGTGGCCCTGAGGTTCACCATACCGGTGGTCTGATCCACCGACACGCCGGTGAATTCCAGTGTGGCCGGCTCACTGTATTCATCGCCGTTTTCGAAGACCAGGGTGACCTCGGCCTTGTTGTCCTTGTTCAGGTGGATGATGCCGGCCTCAATTTCCTTCCGGGTCAGGAGCAGATCGCTGACGGATTCACCCACGTCGACATAAATGGGATCAAACTGCTGAATGGTGCACAGGGCATTGGGCTGATTGGCGGTGACCAGGGCGCCCTCGGTGAAGGCTGACTTGCCTACGGTGCCGGAAATGGGGGCGTACACCTTGGTGTATGCCAGATTGATCTCGGCGGTTCTGACGGCAGCCTTGGCGGCCAGGATCTGGGCCTCGGCGGACTTCCGGTTGGCCATGGCGTCATCGTAGTCCTGCTGGCTGACGGCTTTGGTCTTCAGCAGTTCGGTGTAGCGCTCGGCCCTGACCTTCACTGAGTAGGCGGCGGCTTCAGCCTTGGCCAGATCGGCCTTGGCGGCTGCCAGGCTGGCCTCGTAGGTTGAAGGATCGATCTGGTAGAGCTGCTGTCCTTTCTTGACTTCGGAGCCTTCGGTGAACAGCCTCTTCAGGATGATGCCGCTGACCTGGGGGCGCACTTCCGATTCCATCAGGGCGCTGGTGCGGCCGGTCAGGTTCAGTTCAACTGTGACGTCCTGTGTCTTTACTGGAACAAACTTCACCGGCAGCAGAAAGCCTCCGCCCTGGGGCTGGTTGTTGGCGTCCTCGCCGCATCCTGCAAGTCCTGATGCCAGCATTGCCAGGCACAGGGGTACTGTTCTCAGAAGGTTTTTCATGGTTATTTCCGTTGTTACGCTTTCTGTCAGCCGCCGCCGGATCTTTCCGGCAGCGGGGCGCTGTTTTTTGGATGAGAAATTCTGCTGATCTCTGCGGGATCCGGGACCCGTCCTGTCTTGGTGATCCTGCTTTCTGCTGGCGGGGTCACACTCTGTGCATATCCGCCGAACAGCCCGGTTGACATGCATTAAAGGCGGATATAACTGCGAAATTTTAACACATGACGCGGTTTTCGGGTAAACCAAAAAAAACAGGCACCCGGTCCGGAAAATTGCGGACGGGTGCCTTGCTGCGGGCTGTTCAGGGCAAAATGGCACCGCTTTCCGCCACTGCCGTGGGGTGTGCGGAGATCCCCGGTTATTTCGCCTTGATCTGCGCCATTTCCCTGAGGATGCGCTTTTCCTTCCGGCGCATGAAGTACCAGGTTAGGGTCACGCAGATAGAGACAATGACCACAATGATGGTGGCCAGGGCGTTGATCTTGGGATTGACTCCCCGGCGGACGCTGGAGAACACCAGCATGGGCAGGGTGGTGGACTTGGGACCGGCCACGAACTGGGAGATGACGATGTCATCCAGGGTCAGGGTGAAGGCCAGAAGCCATCCTGAGACTATGGCGGGGGTCAGTGAGGGCAGGGTGATGAACAGGAAGACCTTGAAAGGTGTTGCCCCCAGATCCAGGGCGGCTTCCTCAATGGAGAGATCTGTCTCCTTGAGCCGGGCCCGGACAATGACGGTCACATAGGCTGAGGTGAAGGTCACCATGGCAATCCAGATGGTGAACACTCCCCGGTCGGGGAAACCGTCCATCTGCTGCAGCACGGGGTAGATGAAACTGCCCTCGGTGATGCTGAAGCTCTCCCGGATCCAGCCGGCCAGGGCATGGGAGCCGTTGGCGGTGGCAATGAACATCAGCAGCAGGGAGAGACCGGTTATGACTTCGGGCATCACCATGGGGGCGGTGATGCTGAAGGAGAAGATCCCCTGTCCCCGGAACCGTCCGAAGCGGGCCAGCACGTAGGCCGCCAGGGTTCCGATGATCACCGACATGGTGGCGGCGCAGAAACCTATGGTCAGGGTCAGGTAGATGGCGTGCAGGAATTCGTCGTCCTGGAGAAGGGCGACGTACCACTCAAAGGAGAAGCTTTTCCACACCGTCACCAGCCGGGAGGAGTTGAAGGAGTAGGCGATCAGGATGACGATGGGCGCATACAGGAAGGCCAGACCCAGAAACAGGAACAGGAGGCGCCATTTGGACCGGATGTGGGGTGTCGCTGAACTCATCAGGATTTGACCTCGTTTGCGCGCTGGACTTTGAAGAACCACATGATGGGCAGGATCACCAGGGTCAGCATGATGACCGCAATGGTGGACGCCAGGGGCCAGTCCCGGTTGTTGAAGAAGTCCTGCCACAGCAGCTGGCCGATGAGCACCGCATCAGGGCCGCCCAGCAACTCGGGGATCACAAACTCGCCGATGGCGGGTATGAACACCAGCATGGAGCCGGCCACCACGCCGTTTTTGGTCAGGGGCAACAGAACCCGGAAGAAGGTGGTCACCGGACGGGCTCCCAGGTCCATGGAGGCCTCAATGTAACTGTAGTCCACCCGGGAAATGGCGTTGTACAGCGGCATGATCATGAAGGGCAGGTAGGCGTAGACAATGCCCACATACACCGCAAACTGGGTGTGGAGCATGACAATGGGCTTGTCAATGATGTGGAAGAACAGGAGCACATTGTTGATGAAGCCGTTGTCGCTGAGCAGTCCCATCCAGGCATAGACCCGGATCAGGAAGGATGTCCAGCTGGGCAGGATCACCAGCATCAGCAGGATGCTCCGCATGGTGGGAGAGGCGTGGACAATGGCCCATGCCAGGGGATAGCCGATGATCAGACAGCACAGAGTGGAGATGAAGGCCACCTTCAGGGACTGCCAGTAGCCTAGAAGGTAGAGGTTGCTCTCCACCTTCTTCAGAAGATCGGAGAACAGACCTCCTTTCTGCTCAGTCTCCTCCCCGGTGCCGGACTCCTCGTCAAAGTCATCCAGATCCAGATCGTCTCCGGCAAACACGAACTTGTAGTTGTTAAAGTTCAACTTGAGATCCAGCTTGCCGTCCTCGTAATGGGCAATGGGCGAGTACGGTGGCATCTGGCCGTCAACCATTTCGGAGAAACTGATCTTGAAAATGATCAGGAAAGGGATGATGAAGAACAGGATCATCCACAGGTAGGGAACAGCCAGCACAAAACTGCTGCCCCGGAACCTGATCTTCGAGATCCTGCTTTTGAAGAGTCCTTTGAACTTTGCGCTGCGGTTGTTCAGACTGGCCACGGTGTTCCTCCCGCCTTGGATCAGATGGTGAGCACCACCGGGGAGTCCGGCTCCCAGTGGAGGAAGACCCTGTCGTCCCAGGACGGCTGGTTGTTGCGGAAGCGATCCACATTGGGGATGGTCACGGTGACAATCTTGCCGCTGGCGATCTTCACGTGGTAGATGGAGATGTCACCCATGTAGGCGATGTTTTGCACCGTACCTTCGGCATAGTTGTACTTCCGGTCCCGGGGCTCGTCCCGCTCAATCCAGATCTTCTCGGGCCGCAGGGCAACGGTGACCTTCATGCCGTCAGCGATGTTCGTTCCGGAGTTGATGAATATGGGGTGCATGAGCTCGGAGGTGTCAATAACCGTGTGGGCGCTGTCGTTTTCTCCCAGTTCACCTTCAAAGAGGTTAACTGAGCCGATAAATTCGGCGGTGAACACGCAGTTGGGGTTCTCGTAGATCTCCTCCGGATCCCCCACCTGCACCAGCTCGCCCTTGTCCATGATGGCAATGCGCCCGGCCATGGTCATGGCTTCTTCCTGATCATGGGTCACCATGACGCAGGTGACGCCCACCTTTTCGATGATGTCCACCAACTCCAGCTGCATTTTGACCCTGAGCTTCTTGTCCAGGGCTCCCATGGGCTCGTCCAGCAGCAGGAGCTTTGGCCTTTTGGCCAGGGATCTTGCCAGGGCCACACGCTGCCGCTGTCCGCCGGACAGCTGGTAGGGCTTGCGGTTCCGGTAGTCGGTCATGTGAACCAACTCCAGCATCTGATCCACCCGCTCGGCGATCTCAGCCTTGGAGAGCTTGTCCTGCTTCAGTCCGAAGGCGATGTTCTGCTCCACGGTCATATGGGGGAACAGTGCGTAGGACTGGAACATCATGTTCACAGGGCGCTTGTAGGTGGGGACATTGGAGAGATCCTGCCCGTCAATGATGATCTCCCCGCTGGTGGGGGTCTCAAGGCCGTCCAGCATGCGCAACAGGGTGGACTTGCCGCAGCCGGAGGATCCCAGGAGGGCGAAGATCTCGCCCTGGTAAATGGTCAGATCCACGTCATCCACGGCCTTGACGCCGCCGTCGAAGATCTTGGTGAGCTTCCTGATCTGGACGAGTGGCTTGCGTTTCTGGATATCCTGGATGGTGGGCTTGTTGGGATTGACGTTTTTGCGGGGATCCCTGGGCTGGGCGGAGACGGTGTCCGCTGGGGATGATTCCGGAGTGACGGGGCCTGATGGCTCAGCTGCCCCGGATCTGAGATCCCGATCTGCCATTTCCTTTCCTCCTGGGCAGCCCTGGTCCCCGGTGGGCGGGCTTGTGAGTTCCTGCCTTCGCAGTGCAGGCGGATATTCCTGACCGGACGGTATTGCCGGATCGCCTGTCAGCGGGGCGGTGACGCGGATGTTCACGCTGTCATTCCGACGCCGGATCAGCGGGGCTTTTTCCGGTTCCCGCTGGGGTTTTCCGCCCGGAATTCAATTGCGTACTATAGCCAATCGCCCTTAAAAATCAAATGATTTTTCCCGGCTTCTGAGGGACTGCCGGAGGCGGGAAATGCCGCCATCAGGGTCATTTCCCCCCATGGCTCCGGGCGCTGTCCGTGGTGCTGGATGATCCGGGCTGGGGAGTGAGGCTGAGGCGTGATGGAGTCTGGAATGGATGGCCGGGACAGGTGGCTGGAAGGGCAGGCGTGCGAGCGTGCGGCTTGCGCTGAGGATGGTTGCGGCTTGCGTTGAGGATGGAAAGGTAAGGCGGGGTTCGGGGTGCCGGGCGGCCCGTACAGGATGTGCCGCATATTCCGATCCCGGGCTTTGGGGCGGTTGTCCTGGCCCGGGGTGGTATGGGGCAGCGGAGAACTCGGGGTCCAGGGCCTAGGGCAGGCGGTGCCCTTTTCAGGGCTCTCTTCTCCGCCTGCCGGATCTTCTGCTGCCGCTGTCGGCGCTGCTGTCGCAGATGGCGCCGGCAATGGCCCGACCGATGATCCCTCCGGCGCTGCCGGCAATGGCCCGGCCCACAGCTCCGGCGGAGAGTTGCGCAGCGTTTCTGCCGGCCCTCCGGGTGTACTCCTTCCGGGAGATCTTATCTTCCGAATACTTCACCGTGTCCCTGATGAGACGGGCTACGCTGTAGGCGATGGCGGCGTTGGTGAAAAGGTTCATGGTTGCCTCCCTGGTGGTTGCTGGGCTGTTCCGGTGCCGTGTCCGGCCCGGGTTCTGGATCGCGGCGGAAAAGAGGATCGCGTCTGAGGATTTTGTAGCAGAAAGCATGCCACATGGGAAAAAAGCCTGTTTCCGGGCGTTTATGACGTTCCGGTCGGCGATCTGCGGTATGACCGCCTGGCAGATCTGAGGCCTGGACTAAGGATTTTCGGATTTTTTTATTATTTGGATGATAATTGTTTTTTTGCTGAAAACATGCTGCCGGAGCTGGGCAACGGTGCCGGCTCCGTGCATCAGCCCCGGATCCGGGCTACAGATCGAGGGTGTCGATGGCTATGGCCGCCGCCTTGGCCTTGGGGGTGTTGCGGTTCTCCTTGACGATCCGGAACAGCTTTCTGGTGGCGGCATCCTTGTCCCGGATGTGCTGCCAGTAGGACACGTAGCAGTCGGCAGCCTCCTCGATCTCCCCCTGGGCCGCCAGGACCTCAGCCAGATTGCCCCAGGCAATTCCCTTGCCGGGGCTGAGCTTCACCGTCCGCTCCAGGGCCTTGCGGGCCTTTTCCCAGTCGCCCAGGGCCGCATAGGCATATCCCAGGTTGAAGAACACGTCCGGATCCCGGGCCATGGTCTTGGTGCAGGGTTTCAGGGTTTCCACGGCCTGCTGGTAGTTGCCGCCCCGGACCAGTTGGATCCCCCATCCCCGCTCGGCGGGACCGCAGGTTCCTGCCGGAGGATCCTGGCGCCGTGCCTGCTGCCGGGGCTGTGCCTGTGTCTGGGCCTGGGGGTGCGGACGGACCGGAGGCTGCTGCTGTGCCTGGGGGCGGCGGGCGGAGGCCGTGCCGTGGCTGGAGGGAACGTGGCCCCGGTTCAGCTGACGGATATCGGCCGGTGTCAGCTGGTAGGCCTGGTTGGGAGGTGTGTCCATCATTGCCAGGCGGATCTTGTCGGGCACGCCGTAGTGGCGGTAGGCATTGTTCAGATCAATGGTGGCTGACCGGGCCTGATCCGTGTCCCGGTTGTATTCGTTTACCCGGTGTACGAACATGCCGGATCCGGGATCGGCATGGCGGTTCCGGCCGGAAATGAAGATCAGAAAGCAGGCACTGCCGCAGATTTTGGAGCCCTCCACCAGGGTGTCCATGCGGTTCTGATCGATGTATTTGGCAATCTGGTAGGCCTCATAGAGATTGCCGCCGGTGCTGTTGAGAAGAACCAGGCGGGCGGGCTGGCCGGCATTGCGGCTCCGGTTGGCCATGGCGATGAAGCCTCTGCTGTCATTAGGAGTGATCACCCCGGAAATGGTTATGCAGGAGAGACCGTTTTTCAGGCCTGCCCGGAATTTCGCCGCCAGGGCGTCACCGGGAAGGGCCAGTAGCAGTGACCCCAGAAAGGTGACGCCTGCTGCCCGGGTGAGAAAGTTCATATGCGGCTCCTTGTTGCTTAGGTGGCGCCCAGTGGAAGATCCGGCTGGGGCGCCTGGCATGTAAAGTTGCTCAAAATTTAATCAGAAATCATCAAAGCGACCCCCGGAGCGGCCGATAATATAGACAGGAGGGGAAGATTTGTGACAGGAGGCCGCCATGACATTAGAAGCTCTGCTGTCTGTCGCATCAGGCATGGTTCCGGCCGGTGCCGGGGTGCTCAAATTCAAGAACGGCGTCAAGAAAGTTTTCCGGACGGCCAGGATCCGGCATGTGGACGGTGATGAGCCCGGAAGGGATCCGGAGGGCTCTGAAGCCCGCAACCAGGAGCAGGACTCCGGTCTGGACACTGGCATGATGGAGGGACTTTCCGAGACCGGGATCATGACACGGGTTGACCTGACGGTTTGATCCGCCACACCGGAAATCCCGAACCGGATCCAGTGGCTACCCTGCTACGTCCGGGAAAACGGATCCTATTTGTGGAATCTCTGGAGAGTGAACTGCGAAGGCGCGGATTCGAAGGTCTTGCCGCCGGCAACCTTGACCCTGATGATCAGGGTGTGGGTTCCCCGGTCGACGTTCTGCAGGTTGGCATAGAGGTTCTCCCTGCCGGTGGCCACCACGTTGCCGTCCATCAGCAGTTCTGCGGAGGCGACCCCGGGAAGGTTGGAAACCTGGCCCGCCACCGTCACATTGCCGCTGTTGTCCCTTATCACCGAGTCATTGGCCGGCTGGGTCACCGTCATCACGGGGGTGCCCATATCCGTTCCTGATGATCCGCCGTTGTATCTCCAGGTGCTGGTGTTCATTTCCGATGTGTTGGCCACATTGGTCTGTTGCACATCGATCCTTTCGGCATTCACCCCGTCGGGGGCGGTGTCCGAGTAGTGGACGGTTCCGCTGGAGTCAGTCCATTTGTGGATATCCCCCATGGCCGGAGCTGCCACGAAAGCCAGTGCCAGGATGGCAGCAATGCCCTTCTTCATAGAGTCTCCTCGGGTGTGAAACACCGCATTTCATCAGATCATCTCCCGGATTATACAGTTGCCGGCGGTCACAGATAGCGTTGCGGATCAAAAAAACGGCGGCAGGATCTCCTCCTGCCGCCGCTGTTTGTATGGACTCTGGTACCTGGTCCCGGAGGGGGATCACAGGGAATAGTAGAGTTCAAACTCCAGGGGATGGGGAACCATCCGCACCCGGCTGACATCCTGCATTTTGAGCTCCACATAGGAGTTGATGAAATCCTCGGTGAAGACTCCGCCCCGGGTCAGGAACTCATGATCAGCCTGGAGGCTGTTCAGGGCCTCCTCCAGGGATCCGCAGACCTGGGGAATGTTGGATGCCTCCTCGGGAGGGAGATCATAGAGGTTCTTGTCCATGGCCTCTCCCGGATTGATCTTGTTCTGGATCCCGTCCAGCCCAGCCATGAGCATGGCGGCAAAGGCCAGATAGGGGTTGGCCATGCAGTCGGGGAAGCGGACCTCCACCCGGGTGGCCTTGGGGGAGGCCACGGCGGGGATCCTGATGGAGGCAGAGCGGTTGGAGGCGGAGTAGGCCAGCATCACCGGAGCCTCAAAGCCCGGCACCAGCCTCTTGTAGGAGTTGGTGGAGGGGTTGGTGAAGGCGTTCAGGGCCCGGGCGTGCTTGATAATGCCGCCGATATAGTAGATGGCCTCCTGGGAAAGCCCGCCGTAGCCGTCGCCGGCGAAGATGTTCCTGCCGCCCTTGCTCAGGGACTGGTTGCAGTGCATGCCGGATCCGTTGTCCCCGTAGATGGGCTTGGGCATGAAGGTGGCGGTCTTGTTGTAGTTCTGGCAGACATTGTGGATCACATACTTCAGTTCCTGGATCTCGTCTGCCTTCCGGGTCAGAGTGTTGAACCGGGTGGCGATCTCATTCTGTCCGCCGGTGGCCACCTCGTGGTGATGGGCCTCCACCACCATGCCCAGTTTTTCCAGTTCCAGGCAGATCTCTGAGCGGAGATCCTGGGAGGGATCCACCGGGGGAACCGGGAAGTAGCCGCCCTTGACGAAGGGGCGGTGTCCTAGGTTGCCGTTCTTGTATTCGGTGCCGGAATTCCAGGCCGCATCCTCCGCGTCTACCCGGTAGAAGCAGCCGTTCATCTCATTGGAGAAGCGCACGTCGTCGAAAATGAAGAACTCAGGCTCCGGTCCGAAGATCACGCTGTCGGCAATGCCGCTGGACTTCAGGTACTCCTCAGCCCTCTTGGCGATGGAGCGGGGATCCCGGTCATAGCCGGTCATGGTCTTGGGCTCAAGGATGTCGCAGCGGATGAAGACGGTGGGATCTGCATAGAAGGGATCCTGGTGCCAGGAGGTGGGATCCGGCATCAGCACCATGTCGGACTTGTTGATCCCCCGCCAGCCGCCGATGGAGGAGCCGTCGAACATTTTCCCGTCCTCGAAGAAGTCCTCGTCAATCTGGCTGACCGGGATGGTTATGTGGTGCTCCTTGCCCTTGGTGTCGGTGAACCGGAGATCGAGAAACTTGATTTCCTTGTCCTGGATGTATTGCAGAAGATCTTGGACGGCGTCGGACATATGGCTTAACTCCTGTTGTGACTGGCTTTCCGCTGCGCCCGGAAGAATGGGTCCCGGGAAGAGATGTGAGCGGTACTTCCGGCTGGGCCCGGAAGGTGCTCCGGTCCCAGAAAATGCTGATCAATCATCACAATTCTATACTGTTGCCGTTGCTTTTTCCACAGGCAGCAAAAGGCCAGGGCCTGTCCTGCCGGCTGCCGGGGAAGATGCCCTCATAGGCTCTTTCCAGCGCCTTTCCGGGGGGGCTGCAGGCTTTAGGACTCCGGGCAGCCGGCTCCGGGGCCGCATCTCTCTCTTGCTCTCGTTCCGGGATCTCCGGGAGTCACCTCCGCTACAGTCCGGGGGGAATGCCTGGATGATCCGTCACAGGAGAGGCCGGTGAGGCTGGTTACCTGGAGCCGGTGACCGGCGCTGCCGGGGAGGTGAGCCTTTCCCGGGAGGCAGTGCCTGCTCCTTGGGCAGATCGGTATCCGGGAGGTGCTTTCTGACAGAAATCCGGGTGCGGAAGGGCGCTGATCAGAAATTTTACGCTGATTGTTGACATGCCAGCAGACAGGAGTAAAATCTGCCGTTCTGGATTTTGAACAGATACAGGAATTGATGAAAATGAACAAAAAACTTGCTGTGTTTTGCCTGCTGATGTCGCTGTCTCCCGTCTGTCTTGCAGATGTTGCCGGTTATGCGTCAGTCAAGAGTGGTGTTTCCGTGCTCCGGGGAGAGCCGGAGGGCGCCAGCGGACATTATTCTGACTCCGTGGCCAACCTTGCCGTGGCTGGCGGTGTGAGCTTCCGGGGCGACGGCGTCCTGGGTTACCGGGGCGAGCTGGAGTACACCCACTTCTTCCAGGGATCCGACGATATCAGTTATCCCGGCGGCACCGTCAAGTCCGACATTGACATTGACATGCTCATGGTCAACGGCTACCTGGATCTCTATGCTGCCGAGTGGATGAACTTCTATCTCACCGCCGGCGCCGGCTGTGACTGGGGCCGGGTCAAGTATGAGCGTCACGGCGAAAGGCTGGACTCCGATCGGAAGTCCAACACTGCCCTCCAGGGCGGAGCCGGCATGATGTTCAACATCGGCGATCATTTCAGCATCGATCTGGGTTACCGCTTCGTCCGGCTGAGCAGTGATCTGCACTCCCACAACGCCCAAGCTGGCTTTGCCTTCAGGTTCTGAGGATCTGAACATCTGATCCGCCGATCCAACTGATCCGGGACGGCGGCTCTGCGGGGGCTTTCCTTCGGGGAGGCTCTCTTTTTTTTTGTCTGCTGACAGGTGAAAGTCCCGCCGGGACAGGCGGGCAGGGGTGCGGCGGCCGGATGATGGCGTGGCGGCTGATTACTGATTGTGCTATGAAGATCACATTATTGAGAGTAAAATGACCGGAGTTTTCCCTCCGAGATCAGATACGCAACCGAGGTTTTTATGTTAGACAAGCTCCGCAACATCGCGATAATCGCCCATGTGGATCATGGCAAGACCACGCTGGTGGACAAACTGCTCAAGCAGTCCGGAACCCTGGACCGTGCCAATGCCGATCAGGAGCGGGTCATGGACTCCAATGAGATCGAGCGGGAGCGGGGAATAACCATTCTGGCCAAAAACACGGCCATTAACTGGAACGGCTACCGTATTAATATAGTTGACACCCCGGGACATGCTGATTTCGGCGGCGAGGTGGAGCGTGTCATGTCCATGGTGGATTCAGTGCTCCTTCTGGTGGACGCCGTGGACGGTCCCATGCCCCAGACCCGGTTTGTCACCCAGAAGGCCTTTGCCGCCGGTCTCAAGCCCATTGTGGTGATCAACAAGATTGACCGTCCCGGCGCCCGTCCTGAGTGGGTCATCGACCAGGTGTTCGATCTTTTTGACAACCTGGGCGCCTCGGATGATCAGCTGGATTTCCCTATTATCTACACCTCGGCCCTGAACGGCACCGCCACCCGGGATCTCAGCACTCCCGGCACTGACATGACGGCACTGTTCCAGGCTATTGTGGACTGCGTTGAGCCGCCCAAGGCGGATCCTGAGGGCGCATTCCAGATGCAGATCTCCCAGCTGGACTACTCTTCTTATGTGGGCGTCATCGGTGTGGGACGCATCATGCGAGGCACGGCCAAAACCAACATGGCGGTTACTGTGGTGGGTGCCGACGGCAGCACCCGGACCGGGCGCATCGGCCAGATCCTGGGTTACCTGGGACTGCAGCGCAGTGAGGTGGCATCGGCCGATGCCGGTGACATTGTCGCTGTGACCGGACTCGGTGAGCTCAAGATCTCCGACACGGTCTGCTCTTCTGACCATGTGGAGGCCCTGCCTCCCCTGACGGTGGATGAGCCCACGGTCTCCATGACCTTCCAGGTGAACACCTCCCCCTTTGCCGGCCGGGAGGGCAAGTTTGTCACCTCCCGCAACATCCTGGAGCGTCTGCAGGAGGAGCTGAAGCACAATGTGGCCCTCAGGGTGGAGATGACCGAAGACACCGACAAGTTCAAGGTCTCAGGCCGGGGTGAACTGCACCTTTCCGTGCTGATTGAGAGCATGCGCCGGGAGGGCTATGAGCTGGCGGTCTCCCGTCCGGAGGTCATCGTGAAGGAGATTGACGGCCGGAAGATGGAGCCTATTGAGAATCTCACGGTTGATGTGGACGAGGCCAGCCAGGGCGCCGTCATGCAGGCCCTGGGCGAGCGCCGGGCCGAGCTGGTGAACATGGTTCCCGACGGCAAGGGCCGGGTGCGCATTGACTACAAGATCCCCTCCCGGGGACTCATCGGCTTCCAGAGCGAGTTCATGACCATGACCTCAGGCCTGGGCCTCATCTACCACTCCTTTGACAGCTATGGCGAGTTCCGGGGCGGTGAGATTGGATGCCGCAAGAACGGCGTCATGATCTCCAATGCCACCGGCAAGGCCCTGGGCTATGCTCTGTGGTATCTCCAGGATCGGGGCTACCTCTTCATCGGCCATGCCGCTGAGGTCTATGAGGGTCAGATCATCGGTGTGCACAACCGGGACAACGATCTCACGGTCAACTGCCTGAAGGGCAAGAAACTGACCAATGTCCGGGCTTCTGGCACGGATGAGGCCATTGTGCTGGTGCCTCCGGTGGTGCTGTCCCTGGAGCAGGCCCTGGAGTTCATCAATGATGATGAGCTGGTGGAGGTGACTCCGGTGTCCATCAGGCTGCGGAAGAAGCATCTGACGGAGATCGACCGGATCCGGGCATACCGGGGTGCCCAGGGGCACAACCCCTCATCCCTTGAAATGAAGCAGTAGGAACGGTTTTCCTGCCTGCAGCCGGAGGAGCCAGACATGTTCCCCCGGCTTTTTTGTGTGAACAGATGAGGGACGGGTGATCATGGCAGCTAGCAGACGGAGATATCCCTTCCGCAGGGCGGTGCGGCGTCTTCTGCGGAAGGAGATTGTTCCCGGAAGGATCCTGATCATGTCATCATTACTGGGGTGCGTAACCGGACTGGTGTGCGCGGCCTTCCAGATCCTGCCGGATCTGATGAACGCCTTCCGGCAGTCCTGCTTTGAGGGCCGCACTCCGGATCTCCCAGAGCTCCTGGCTCTGCTGCTATCCTCAGGAGCCCTTGCCGCCTTTGCCCTGTTTCTGACCATGCGCTTTGCCCCGGAGGCCGGCGGCTCCGGGATCCCCGAAATCGAGGGCGCATTAGATCGGCGGCGGCCGGTGCGGTGGTGGCGGGTGCTGCCGGTGAAGCTTGTGGGAGGCGTGGCGGCCCTGGGATCCGGCATGGTGCTGGGCCGGGAGGGGCCTTCCATCCAGATTGGTGGCAATCTGGGCAAGATGTCGGCAGATCTGGCGCTGCTTCCCCGGGCCAATTCCATGGCCCTGCTGGCCGCCGGAGGCGCCGCCGGGCTTGCCGCCGCATTCAATGCGCCCCTGGCGGGGATCATGTTTGTGCTGGAGGAGCTGCGGCCCCAGTTCCGCTACAGTTTCCTGGCCATCAAGACGGTGAGCGTTGCGGTGATCTCCGCCACCCTGATCCGCTGCTGGATCCTGGGCAGTCAGCCGGTGTTTGCGGAGCTGCCGGTGTATGGGGCACCGGAGCTGGCCGGATGTGTCTGGTTTGCGGTCCTGGGAGTCCTGGCGGGCATTGCCGGGACGCTGTTCAACCGGGCGGTGGGCTGGTTCCAGGATCGGTACCTGGCTTTGCACCAGGGTCGGCTCAGCCGGGCTCTGCCGGTGATCTTCCTTTTGGGGGGACTGTACGGGATCCTGGCGGTGATCTGGCCTGAGGCCTCGGGATCCGGCATGGCGTCCATTCCCTCCTGGATCATGGGGCAGCAGACACTGTCCGTGCTTCTCCTGCTACTGGCGGTGCGGATCCTGGGGATCCTGCTGTGCTTCTGCAGTGGCATCCCCGGAGGGATCTTTGCCCCCAGCCTTTCCCTAGGGGTACTTCTGGGGGCGGCTTTGGGCAATGCTCTGGATCTTGCCGGCGCCCCCTGGTTCCCCGGCACCGGAAGTCTGGCGGTGGCTGGCATGTGCGCCATTTTTGCCGCCTCGGTGCGGGCTCCGGTCACCGGGATCGTCCTGGCGGCGGAGATGAGCGGCAACTACATGTTTATCCTGCCCATGATGATCACCACCCTGGCAGCCACCCTGACGGCCCAGAAGTTGGGAGGCATTCCCATTTACACCCAGATCCTGAACCGCACACTACGCCTGGCCGCTGCCGGAGGTAGGAATACCGCCTCCGGAGGCATCCCGGGCAGAGGGCCGGCAGGCGGATCCTGAGAAACGTCGGCGCAGACGGGTTTTCCCGCCTCATCTTTTCATCAGGTCCCGTCTTACCTGGCTTCCGCCTCCTCCTTTGCGGTGACTTTCCGCAGCTCAAAGGAGGATGAGGCGCCGTTGCGGTAAACACCGGCATTCAGGGTGAAGCTGTTTTTCTTGGACATGCCGGTGAGGGCACTGAAGACGGCGTGCCCTCCCTTCCGGGCGGATGGAGTGTCGGGTCTGACCCATCCGTCCACAATGACATAGTCCGTGTCATCGGTCAGAGACCCACCGTAGGTGATCTGCACATGCCTGCCGGCAAAGCGCACCTGGCAGGGAGTCCCGAAATGGCGTCCCTCCCAGATCCCCTGGAGCCATTCCGTGGTGGGATCGTCATAGAGGGCCCTGGTGGAGCCTTCGGTGGTGAAGTCATGTCCGGCTTCCCGGGTGATCTCCCGGAAGAGCGCAAAGACATCCAGGGCGGCCTGCCGGGACAGGATCCGGCTATTGTTGCTTCCCTTGCCGATCTGCTCGCCGCTGTCATAGATCACCCTCAGCTGGTCCCCGTCGCCGGAGGGGAGCCCCGCAGTGTGGGAGTAGTGGCCGTTGTCGGCGATCATGCCGTGCTTTTGGATCAGTTCCTGAAGTTTTGCGGTGTACCCGCGGTCAGGGGTGGTAAACTCCACAAAGAAGGCACTGCCGTCCCGGTGTCCGGTGGCCGGGCCGCCGCCGGAGGCCCGGATCCGGAGGATGCCGCCCGCATCCTTTTCCAGGCGCATGGAGCCGGCCGTTATCACCTCCCCTGTGCCGTCCCCCGTCTCCTCATCCGGTTCATAGTCCCGGGGATCTTGCAGGATCAGGCTGAAGGACACAATGTTCTCCGATCTGATCTCCCGGGGCAGATCCAGACGGGTTTCGGTTCTTCCGCCGTCGACCTGTGTGTCCTCTTCCGTCAGTGCCATGCTTCCTCCCAGGACCAG
>FLNX01003124.1_pt1 | contig 30842 bp, 22 predicted proteins | sample 1140341 | NCBI WGS metagenome assembly FLNX01 (sample SAMEA3878208, study PRJEB12797) | bioreactor metagenome | biome: Moose rumen | place: Sweden | collected 2011-10 | reverse complement strand
CCAAGAGTTCCGCAACTACTGGTTCGAGACGGGCACGCCGACGTTCCTCGTGGAGGTACTGAAGAAGAACCAGTACGAACTGGACAACCTGACGGAGGAGCTGGCCACAGCCGACGACCTGACGGGGCTTGACACGGCGATGGCCAATCCCGTTCCGCTGATCTACCAGAGCGGCTATCTCACCATCAAGGGCTACGACAAGGAGTTTAAGATGTACCAGCTGGGCTACCCCAACAAGGAAGTGGAAGAAGGTTTCGCCCATTTCCTCGTACCGTTCTATACGCCTGTCCCAAGAGACAAGCAAAACTTCTTCATTCCCAATTTCGTGAAAGACCTGCGAAAGGGCAACGTTGAGGGCTTTATGACTCGCCTGCAGGCCTTGTTTGCCGACGGCTCTTATCAGGTGGCGGGCGACATGGAACTATATTTCCACAACTGCATGGCGGTCATCATGAAGCTGTTGGGCTTCTACGTGGAGGTGGAGCGTCAGACGAGCAACGGCCGCATCGACATTCTCATCCGCACGCAGGACTATGTCTACATCATGGAACTGAAGCTCGACGACACAGCCGACGCCGCCCTGCGACAGATAGAAGAGAAGGGATATGCTCAGCCCTTCGCAGCCGATTCGCGCGCAATATATAAGATAGGTGTGAGCTTCTCCACTACGACGCGCCGCATTGAGGAATGGAAGGTGGTATAGCACTTCTGCATAATTGTGACTCGAAGGGATCATCTAAACTAGTCATTTAGATAGTCTAAACACGTCATTTAACCTGACAACCAGTTTGAAGAAAATCGATTAGTTTTGTATCTACTTTTGTTCTGTCCGCAAGATGATTCTTTCGGAATTTCCTTGTAATGATTCTTTAGGAAGACTCCCCCAGATTTTGGACTAAAGGAGATAGAGGATGCTCTCGTTACCCATATTGAAGAGGAGGTCAAGGATAGAGAGATCAGGGAGGAAGCCCGTTCGATGGGCATGGGTTTGGTAGTATTCTTTTTGAGGAGTAGAGAGCAATGGGCAAGGAGCGAGGAGCGAGGAGTGAGGAGAGAGAATACTACCTTCGGCAAACTCAAGAGGTGTGTTGCTGTTCTCATGCCTCGACACCCCTTCGTCTCCCCTCAATACAAGGGTCTCCACCTGCAACAGCTCGCACATCTTGCGGATGATGGCAAGGTTGAGGTCGAAGAGATAATCCCAGTGGGGTTCAAAAAAGGGACGGATGTCATCGGCATAATAGTCGAAGAAGGGCGAATTGCCGTAGGCTGTCTCTAAGGCTTGCCAATGAACATGACGCCACTTGTTGTGCTCGGAGATGGGGAGAGCGGTGATGGGTGGGGCGGATAACGTGGCGGAGTCACGACACTCCGTACTGAAGCTGGCCTTTTGGTGGTGCTCTATGGGCACAGTGAGCGTCTGCCGACCGTTGGGTGTGGCTATCTCACATCGGTTGCGAAAGGTACGCTTGCGGAAAGGCTCCGCAGCATCAATAAAGCAGGTATCGGCGGCGTTGAGCTGCCGATACCAGGATATAGGGCCAAAGTAAGTGGTCGGTAGGATAATCATGTTTGAGGTACGTGGTACGAGGTGCGAACTACTTGATGTTGTCCACCCAGCGGAAGAGTCGGTTCCAGCGAATACCGCCGAAGCCTGATCGGTCGGGATCGGAGCTCCACCAGATGAAGATTGGCTTGCCCACGATATGATCCTCTGGCACGAAGCCCCAATAGCGTGAGTCGGCGGAGTTGTGGCGGTTGTCGCCCTGCATCCAGTAGTAGTCGAGCTTGAAGGTATACTCAGTGGCAGGCTTGTCGTTGATGAATATCTTGCCATTCTTCACCTCCAGCTGGTTGCCCTCGTAGTCGCGGATAGGCCGCTCATACACATAGATATTCTCCATGTTGAGCTTCACACTCTTGCCCTTGGCGGGAATCCAGATGGGACCGTAGTTGTCGCGTGTCCATCCTGTATAGTGGTTCACGGGATAGGTCTGATCAGCAAGACGATTTTCCTTCAGGTCATCGTCTTTCACAGGACGCACACTCTCCACCAGGTCTTTATTGGCGGCCAGAGCCTTAGCAGCCTGTTTGGTGAGTGGCATAAAGCCCGTCTGGTTGAGCATCGTGAGATCCTCCATCGAGATGCCCAGCTCTTTCATCACCTCGTCAGACATGAGCTGCTTGAGTTTCACGAAGTAAGTGTATTGCACGTTGTCGGGTTCCTTGTTGGGCTTGCCGTCGAGATAGACAATCTGGTCCTTGATCTGCAGGGTCTGTCCAGGCAGACCCACGCAGCGCTTCACATAGTTCTCGCGGCGGTCGGTGGGGCGGCGGATCATCTTGCCATATACCTGCGGATTGCTCTGGATAGCCTCGCGTCCGGCGTTGATGATGACGCGATAGAACTCGTTGCGCTTATCGGAGGGCAGGCTGTCCATTACGGGCAGACCGCCATACTGGTTGCTGTACATCTCCAAGCCTGTAGAGAAACAGGTCTTGTAGTAGTCGGATGCCTGATATTGTGGATTCGACATCACGCTGTCGCCTGCGGGATAGTTGAACACGACGATGTCGTTGAGCTCCACCTTGCCCAAGCCCTTCACGCGACGGTAGTCCCAGTGGGGCCATTCGATGTAGCTCTTGCACTCGAAGACGGGCAGCGTGTGCTGCGTCAGGGGCATTGTGAGCGGCGTCTCAGGAATACGTGGGCCGTAGGAGACCTTCGAAACGAAGAGGTAGTCGCCCGTGAGCAATGACTTCTCCAACGAACTGGAAGGAATGACGTAGTTCTGGAAGAAGAAAAGATTGATGAAATATACCGCTACCAGAGCGAATATCAGGGCATCGACCCACGACATAACGAAGCGCACCGGGCCTTCGGCATCCTTCCACCATTGCCACTTGATTTTCTTCGTGATATAGACATCGAAGATGAAGGGCACGACGATGAGACCCCACCAGCTCTTCACCCAATAGAGGAAGAGGAGATAGAGCACGAGGACAGCGATGAACTTTGCCCATTGCAGGGCCATGTTGGGAGCTTTTTCTTTTTTCATTGTTGTTGATGTTTTGTGGTGTATGGGTCGCTGTGATACAGCGACTTACTGAACCTTGGGATGTCTTGAAACTTGGGCGATACGTTAGAAGGGGAAGAGGTCGCGCGTTGAAAGCATTCCGCTGTGGTTGGCGGTGTATTCTGCAGCCAACACGGCACCAAGGGCAAAGCCCTGTCGGGAATGAGCCTCGTGGCTGATGGTAACCAGGTCGGCCGGACTGTCGTAGCGCACGGTATGGATGCCGGCCACTTCGCCGCGTCGGATGCTGTCGATACGCAACTGCTCGGGCTTCGTGGTGTCCTCGGCCCAGCTGTCCTTTCGGTCAATCTCGCGAAGGATGTTTTCTGCCAATGTGATGGCCGTGCCGCTGGGGTGGTCGAGCTTATGAACATGATGGGTCTCCTCCATGCTCACATCGTACTGGCTGAACCCGTTCATGATTCGTGCCAAGTAGCTGTTCAGCGCCTGGAAGATGGCCATACCCACCGAGAAGTTGGATGCCCAGAAGAGCGTCTTCCCCTCTTCGGCACACAAACGCTGCATTTCCTCGCGATGGCTTTCTATCCAACCTGTGGAGCCGCTCACCACCTTTACGTTCTTGCTGAAGGCCTTCATCACATTGCCATAAGCAGCCTTCGGTGCGGTGAACTCTATGGCCACATCGGCGCTGGCGAAAGCCTCACTCTCGAAGTCTTCGGGGTTGTCGATGTCGATAATGCTTACAATTTCATGGCCACGCTCGCGGGCAATTTCTTCAATCATGTGCCCCATCTTGCCGTAGCCTATCAATGCTATTTTCATAAAAACGCTATTAAATGATTTGCAAAGTTACTGCAAATCATTTAATTGCACAAAATAATCAATATCTTTTTAGTTATTTTATCACAATCTTAGGGGCTTTCTCGTAAAAAAAGGAACCCGACCATTGCTGGCGGGTTCCCATTGATGAGTTGTCCAAGGCGGATTCGAACCACCACAAACAGAACCAAAACCTGTTGTGCTACCATTACACCATTGGACAAACTATCTACAATTGTCGGGCAACAATCTACCTTTTCAGGCAGATGCTTTCTTGTTTGCGGGTGCAAAGGTAGTGGTTTTTTACGCCACTACCAAATATTTTTGCAATTTTCTGCTTATTTGACGGTCAAAAGGAAGTAATTCTTCTTGCCTTTCTGCACCAAGAGATACTTTCCATCGATCAGATCTTCCTCGGTAACGGGGCGATCGAAAGCGGCCACTTTTTCCTTGTTGAGCGACACGCCACCGCCCTGCACCATCTTGCGCATTTCTCCCTTGGAGGGGAATACGGGAGCGGCCTGCGTGAATATCTCTACAGCCGGCTGTCCGAGCACATCTTTGGCAATATCGAAGTGAGGAACACCATCGAACACATCCAGGAAAGTCTGCTCATCGAGTTTCTCCAAAGCTTCCTTGGTTGACTTACCAAAGAGGATATTAGAGGCTTCGATAGCCATATCGAGTGCCTCTTTCGAGTGTACCAGCACGGTAACTTCATCAGCCAGTCGCTTCTGCAGGATGCGACGTCCGGGATCTTGCTTGTGTTCTTCTACGAGGGCATCGATGGTCTCCTTGTCCAAGCTGGTGAAAATCTTGATGTAGCGTTCGGCATCCTCGTCGCTCACGTTCAACCAGAACTGATAGAAGCGATAGGGCGTGGTGCGCTTCGGGTCGAGCCAGATGTTGCCCTGTTCCGTCTTACCGAACTTCTTACCGTCGGCCTTGGTAATCAGCGGACAAGTAAGGGCGAAGGTCTCCACCTCACTACCCAATGTGCGGCGAATCAGTTCCGTACCTGTGGTCATATTGCCCCACTGGTCGTTGCCGCCTAACTGGAGTTTCACTCCTTTATGCTGATAAAGCCAGAGGAAGTCGTAGCCTTGCAGCAACTGATAGGTGAATTCGGTGAACGAAAGACCGTCGCGAGCGGTACCGTTGAGGCGCTGTTGCACGCTGTCTTTGGCCATCATGTAGTTCACGGTGATGTGCTTACCCACCTCACGAGCGAAGTCGAGGAAGGTGAAGTCCTTCATCCAGTCGTAGTTGTTCACCATCTCGGCTGCGTTAGGTTCCTTGGATTCAAAGTCGAGGAACTTGGCCACCTGGGCTTTGATGCATTCCTGATTGTGGCGAAGCGTCTCGTCGTTGAGCAGGTTTCTTTCCTGGCTCTTTCCTGAAGGGTCGCCAATCATGCCTGTGGCGCCGCCGACGAGGATGATCGGCTTATGCCCACAATGCTGCAAATGGCGAAGCATCATGATGCCACAGAGGTGTCCGATATGCAACGAGTCGGCTGTTGGGTCGGTACCTAAGTAGGCCGTCACCATTTCTTTCTGCAAGAGTTCTTCTGTTCCTGGCATCATCTGTGCCAGCATTCCGCGCCAGCGGAGTTCTTCTACAAAATTCTTCATTTGTTTGGGAATTATGGGAGTTTATGAGAATGAATGGTAATTCATGGAGGATTGTCACGGTACGGGGTCGTATCCGCTTCCACCCCAAGGATGGCACCTGAGTATTCGCTTGGTAGCCAGATAGAGTCCCTTGATGGGACCATATTTTTTCAAGGCTTCTTTGGCATATTGTGAGCAGGTGGGAGTGAAGCGGCATGAAGGTGGAGTGAAAGGAGAAATACACCGTTGATAGAACAGGATGGGCAGAAGCAGTATCATGGTTACCAACCTGCTGATGGCTTGTGATGCAAGCTGCAGAAAATGAGTGAATTTTTCTCCTTTGCTCATGCCTTTTTCACTTCGCTCATCCTGATCAGGAGCTTCTTGACTTTCCTTTCCACGAGTTTCGTCTCGTATTGCTTTTCGTCGAGCCAGACAAAAGCGATGTCAGCATGCTTGTCTTCTGGCAATTGAAGGAGTTGCTTGTTCAGCCTGAATGCTTCTCGCACCTGCCTTTTGATGTGGTTTCTGTCCACAGCGTGCTTGAAATATCGCTTGGGCACACTCACCATCATGCTGGCCACAGGCTGGCGGTCGTCGCGATCCTTCAGATGGAAAACGGCTCTCAAGGGAAAGGCAACGATACTTTTTCCGTCATTGAACAGTGTTCTGATGACGTTCAACTGCTTCAATCGTTCCGTTTTTCCCAGAGAGAAATCTTTCATGCGCTAATGCTTTTTCGAGAGATAGGCCTTCAGGGCACCTGTCATGGAGGGATACTCCTTAGAAGGAGCTTCAATCGCTACATTCAGTCCTGCCTCATGAGCTGCCTTGGCCGTCTGCGGCCCGAAGGTTGCCACGATGACATCGTTACGATTGTCACCAAATGTCTTTTTGAAAGCATTGATGCCAGCCGGGCTGAAGAAAATACACATATCGTAGTCGAATGCCTTGATTTCCTCTTCAGTAAAATCATTGCTTACGGTGCGATACATCACGCAGTCGGTGTGCTGCAGCTTTTTGTCATCGAGCAATTCCTTCACGCTTCCGTCATGAACGTTGCTCATCGGCACGAGATACTTTTCGGTCTTGTGCTTCACCATCAGCGGTACCAAGTCGGCAATCTTACCGGTAGTGCCAAAGAATACTTTGCGTTTGCGGTATTGCACGTACTTCTGAATGTAGAGGGCTATCTGCTCTGTCACACAGAAGTATTTCATCTCTTCCGTAATGGCCAACCGCATCTCCTTCATCAGATTGAAGTAGTTGTCGATGGCATGACGTGAGGTAAAGACCACGGCTGTGTGTCCAGTCAGGCTCACTTTTTGCTGACGGAATTCCTTTGATGTTAATCCTTCCACTTTGATAAATGGACGGAACACAAGTTCAACGCCAAACTCATTGACAATGTCGTAGTATGGCGACTTCTCGCTGGTAGGTTTCGGCTGCGAAACGAGTATTTTCTTGACCATGAATTTGTCCTAAAAATTTATTTTCAAATAGTCGACAATCATTACCAATACTCCCGCGAGCGAAAGTAAAGGAACGATTTCGAGGGTGCAAAAGTACAAAATTATTTGCAAAGGAATGCTATTATGACTGAAAAATATAACATAACATTTGTAAAATGTAGAAATTTTCACTAAAATTAGCAATACAATTACACAAATGAGGGTAGTTTGCATGGGTAAATTGAAGTAGCACTGCAACATCACGATGGGGAACAAGACGATACCCATCATGGCTACCAAAAACAGTTGCGACTTAAACCACTGTTCGTTTTTCTTTTTGTCAAAAAAAATCGAATTGACAATTTCGTATAATAAGGCTTTGAGCAGATAGTATACGACGAAGCATCCTGTGAAGATACCCACCAGTTGATATTGCGACTGAAGGATAAACGTGTTGGCCACCAGTTCCAAGGTGTAAAAGAAAGTGATAAGTGCCAACAACAGGCAGGTCTGGAACACAAAGAAGAACTGGATACGGAATTCTGTCGTCGTTTCGGTGATGGCCGTTGTACTCTCGCTATGACGCACGAAGAAAAAGTCCTTCGCCTGCCTAATAATAAACGACATGCTTCTGGCCAGAGAGAGCAGCGTGAGCACAAAGCAGGCAATCAGCAGGCCAGTGATAACATCATCGTTGCGGATGGCGTATGGCTTAGGGTCGCCTGCCACACCATATCGGCCACCGCCCACTTCAGCTTTGAGTAGCGTGTCGTTGGCAAAGAAATGCTCCTTATAATAAATAGGAATACTCACCTCATCCTTATAGCTTTTCCCCTTGTCGTGACCAGGCAGATGGAGTGTGTCGGGCCTTTGGCTTAAGTGAGTGTTTTCCGCGTGGAAATTAGCCTGTATGGCTGAGTCCTGTTGTGCAGGAGTGGCGTCGGCGGGCAGTTGTTTGAGCACCTGATAGGGTGTGAGCTGCTTGGCTTTCTGTCTGGGTTGAGCCACCAAGGAAGAACCTTCCTCCGCAGTCTGCTGTTCAGTCACATCCACTACAGGTTGTGCTTGGTGCAAAGAGTCTTGTTGCATCAATATCATTATTTCACTTCTAACCTCTTACCACTCACTTCTCACCACTTACCACTAAAGAACACCTTCCTGATATCCTCTACCCTGTCAAGTTTCTCCCAGGTGAAGATTTCCACGTCGATGGTCTTCTCCTCGTGATAACGGCTGGTGAAAGTCTTCTTCACCACTTCGTTTTTCCGTCCCATGTGTCCATAGGCAGCAGTTTCAGCAAAGATGGGTTGGCGCAGTTTCAGCGTCCGTTCGATGGCTTTTGGCCTCAGGTCGAAAAGAGTGCTAATCTTTTCGGCAATCTCACCGTCAGACATCTTCACGTGCTTCTTGCCATACGTATTCACAAAGATGTTCACTGGCTTAGCAACGCCAATAGCATAACTGATCTGCACCAGCATCTCGTCGCTCACACCGGCAGCCACCATGTTCTTGGCAATATAGCGTGCAGCGTAGGCAGCTGAACGGTCAACCTTGCTCGAATCCTTGCCCGAGAATGCTCCACCTCCGTGTGCTCCTCTGCCACCGTATGTGTCTACGATAATCTTCCGGCCTGTCAGTCCGGTGTCGCCGTGTGGCCCACCAATCACGAACTTGCCCGTAGGATTCACCATGTATTTGATGTGGTCGTTGAAGAGCCTCAGCACTTTCTCGGAATGTATCTGCTCCTTCACGCGCGGAATTAAAATATGTTTCACATCCTCGCGTATTTGTTCAAGCATCTTCTCATCGGCCTCTTTCTGCGAACCAGCCATCTCCGCGCTGATGAACTCATCGTGCTGAGTAGAAATAACGATGGTGTCAATGCGCTGTGGCTGGCCATCATCGCTATATTCCACCGTCACCTGGCTCTTCGAGTCGGGACGAAGATAAGTCATTACTTCTCCTTCCTTGCGGATATCGGCCAGTGTTCGCATCAACAGATGGGCCAGGTCGAGCGTCACAGGCATCAGGTTCTCTGTCTCGTTGACGGCATAGCCGAACATCATGCCTTGGTCGCCAGCCCCCTGCTCCTCTTCGTCGTCGCGGTCAACGCCCCGATTGATGTCGTCACTTTGCTCATGGATAGCACTCAGCACACCACACGAATTGCCATCGAACTGATATTCGCTTTTCGTGTAGCCGATACGGTTGATGGCCCTGCGGGCCAGCGTCTGCAGGTCTACATACTCTTCACTTCTCACTTCACCAGCAATGATTACCTGGCCTGTGGTAACAAGGGTTTCCACGGCAACGCGTGCATGCTCATCGTAAGCCAGCAACTGGTCCAAGATGGTGTCTGAAATCTGGTCGGCCACTTTGTCTGGATGGCCCTCTGAAACGGATTCTGATGAAAACAAATATGCCATAACGTTCTACCTTTATATTTTGGGCTGCAAAGTTACGAAAATTTCAGTAAGTGAGAAAGAAATAAATGAATTTTATGATTTCTTGCGTTGTTTTGCAATGACGTAGATGATGACAGGTGCGCCGATGAGGGGCGTAACGGCGTTCAGGGGGATGACACCAGCATCGCCGGGCAGCACACAGACGATGTTGCACAGCAAGGCAATGACGGCTCCCGTCAGGATGGTGGCCGGCATGAGCACCTGATGGTTGTCGGTGACGAGGAGCATGCGAGCGATGTGCGGCACGGCCAGTCCGATGAAGGCCACCGGTCCGCAGAAGGCAGTCGTGATGGCGGTGAGTAGACCAGTAAGTAAGAGGAGGTAGTTGCGCGTTAGTTGAGTGTTGATGCCGAGGTTCTCTGCGTATTGCTCTCCCAGCAACAAGGCATTGAGGGGCTTGATGAGAAGGAGCGAGAGAGCCAAGGCCATGAGAGAGATGAGGGCAAAGGTGGGCATCTGCTGCATCGTCACGCCGCCGAAGTTGCCCAGTCCCCAGATCATATAGCTTTGCACGCCCTGCTCGGTGGCAAAGAAGTTGAGCAGCGAGATCGCCGAGTTGGCCAGATAGCCTATCATGATGCCCACAATGAGCAGCATGACGTTGTTCTTGACGACGGTGGCGAACAAGAGGATCAGCCCCATGACGAGCATAGCGCCAACGAATGCTGCCACAAGGATGGCTACGAAGCCCGTCAGCGAGAACTCACCTGCCGTGATACTGCCACCCATGAGGAGCATCACCAGAGCCACGCCGAGCGATGCCCCACTGTTGATGCCGAAAATGCTCGGCCCTGCCAGTGGGTTGCGGAAAGCTGTCTGAAGCATCAATCCGCTGACGGCCAACGATGCGCCGCAGAGCATAGCCGTGAGGGCTTGGGGTAGTCGACTTTTGAGTACGATATACGCCCATGATGGCTTCTCGGCCTCATGGCCCAGGAGGATGCTGACCACATCGGCGGCAGGGATGCGGACGGCTCCCACGAATAGGCTCAGCGCGAAGAGTGCGAGAGCCAAGAGGACCATGATGGGGAAGAAGGTCGTTTTCTTCATTCTTCAGGGATTGAGTTTGTCGCTGTTACAGCGACTTACAGAACGGATGGGACGGTTAGCGCACAGGGAGGAAATAGCGGGGCTCACCAAGATTCAGCTCGGGATGAGCGATGATGATGAAGTCGCGCAAGAGGAGGTTGGGATGGAAGGGCGTGTCCTCGTAGAACGTCGTGGTGGCCGTGTTGCAGCCGTAGCACTGACGTTGCTTGAAAGCCTTGAACTGGCTGTAAGCGCTGTTCTCGCTGAGCAGCGAAGCGTAGGTGACGGACTGCGGCGCATTATAGCGAAAGAGCCAGATGTCGGCCAGACCAGCCTTCTCGAGGATGGTCTCGAAGGGGAGCGGCAGGCTGCCACTCTGCTCATCGTCGCTCCAGGCATACTGGATGTTGGCATCGCGGATGATACCACCGATGGTGCTCCGGCCTGCCGGCACATACCAGACAGAGCCTGTCTGCTTGTCCATGAGGATGGAGGGGGAGGAGGTGGATGGAATCCGCCCGGAAAGAGACGGGACAGAATCGGATGATGAGGAAGGGGTGGTGGATGATGAGGAGTATGCGAGCTGGCGCAGGTGGAGGTAGTCCTGCTCTACGGCGTTGAAGAGGCTGTCGGCCTTGTCCTCAACACCGAGAAGCATACCATAGAAGCGCACCCACTCTGCCCTACCAAGGGCAGACGTCTCCATATAGTCGGCCATCTCGATAATGGGCACGTCGAGTTCCTCGATGCGGCCGTAGCCACCACTGTTCTGGAAAGGCGACAGGCAGATGCCGTCGGGCTGCAGGTCGATGATCTTCTCCAAGGTGGGAGCAAGGCCCGAGCCACAGTCGGCTATCGTTCCTTTCCGACAACCCTCCTGTACAAAGGGAATGTTGACATACTGCACGTCGCAGACTCCGCCAATGGCATCGCGACGCCCGAGTTTGTCGATGAGACCACAGAGCACACTCGTGCCGACCACCACACGCTGTAAGGGGACGTGGATGATGGTAGCTCCCCTTGCAGCTGCCGAGGGTATGCCCCCCACTACTGCCCCCGAGGGGGCTTCATTTGTATCATGCCCAGAAGCATTTGTAGCCCCCACAGGGGCAGAATGGGAGGCTAAAATATATCGGTGGAGCGTCTTTCCCTGATTCCAAGGGTCCTTCAGACTGACCTCCGTATAGCCTTCGTGGCGAACGATGGTCAGGTTCTTGGCATATTTCAGGCGCAGGGTGTCGCCCTCGTCGGATGTGGAAGCCTGTCGGCCACCGCCACACGACGGGAGCAACACAACCAAGGCTACGAGTGCTAACCATGCGATACTATGCATTTCTCGCACCTTTGCGCCCTCGCGCCCTCGTACCTTCGATATTCCTCGCACCTCTAAGAATCTTCTCATCGCCAGAAAGGATTAGTCAAAGAACACCACCTTACGGGGATTCACACCCGTAGAGGCAATCTTACCCACATACTGCAGGTTCTGGTCGAAGTGGAAAATGGCACCGTTGTTCGTGAAGTCGGTGGTCATGATGTAGAGGTGACCCGTCTTCTCGTTCACGCTCATGCCATACACCGATGTGCTGCCCAGTTCTTCGGGTGCACCTTTCAAGAACGACGTCTCGGTCAGGCTACCTGTCCTGACATTATACGATGTAAAGTAGTTGGTGGTGGTGTAGGTGCTCCAGTCGGTCACCGAGTTGCAGAGATAGAGCATGCCATTGTGGGCAGTCCATGCCGAGGCATTGCCAATCTGCTTGAACTCGCCGGTCTTCACATTCAGCTCACCCCAAGGATAGCTGTAGTCGGCTCCGTAACCCTGCACGAAGATGTGGTCGGCCACCTCGATGATGCGGTCGGGATTGTCCATCACCTCGAAATAGGTGGCCTCCTTGAACGACCTCATGTCGATGCAGGCCACACGCTTGTCGGCACCCCATCCTGAGCAGGTGCAGTAGATCTTGCCATCCTCTTCGATAATGTATTCGGGATTCTTGCCCACCTCCACCGTGCCGAGAAGGCTCAGCGTGCTGGTGTCGTACTTGGCCACATAGCCGCCGTAGCAGGTCACGTAGAGCGCGCCGTCTTCAATGACGCCATAGCGGGGATCGCCCAAATTGTCGTCTACATGGATCATCTTCTGCACTACGCCCACACTGTTCATCTTATAGATGACCTTCGAACCAGAGAGGATGACGTAGAGATTGTCGTTGTCTACCAGGATGTCCTGACCCACATCGCCCATGCCTGTTCCGTTCTGGGCTAAGAAAAGGTCACTTGCGTAGCTCGTGTCGCTGTTCCAGTCGAAATACATCAGACCTGCGTTGTTCTTCTGATAGGAACCCTCGTTGAGGACGAAGGCACGTGTCTCTGCCATTTCAATCTTCGATCCCTCCTGCGTAGGATCCCAAGGATCGTCGTCATCACTACAAGATGTGAAACCTGCCGTCAAGGCCATAGCACAAAGTGCCGAAAAATACAAACTTCTTGTTTTCATTTGATCATTGATTTTTTATGGTTGAATATATACTTTATAGTACGATGCTGGCCCCCAACGTCCAGGAACGTCCCGGCATGGGATAGTATTTGATAATCTCATACTGCTTGTCGGTGAGATTGTGAATAGAGCCTTGCAACTTCAGGCGACATGAACGCAGACGAAACTCATGAGAGAGCGTCAGCGTGTGCTCGCAGTAAGCCTTCATGCGATACTCCCAAGTGTTCTGTGCCGAGCTCCAACGCTCACCCTGCGCCAGCAGACTGTAGCCCACATTCACCCAAGGCGTGCAGAACATCAGCGACGCGTTACCACTGTGCTGAGGGGTATAGGGCAACTGCCTGCCATAGCTGGCCGACTGCTTCTCGCGGTCTTCGGCTTTTTGCCACGTATAGGCTCCCGTCAGCAACAGCGACATTCGGGCGGCAACGGGAATCTCCGTGGTCATCGTGGCATCAATGCCGTAAATATGCACTTTCCCGAAATTGGCCATCTTCCATACGTAGGTTGACGGGAAAGCCACGATCTTGTCGGTCACATCGTTGAAATAGCCGTCGAGCGTCATCGACAGATAACGCATCCATCGGACTGGCTGACCACTCCACGTGACGCCCACGTTATACTCGTGGGCATTCTCCGGGCGCAAGCCCGTGTTGCCCATGCGGATATAATAGAGGTCGTTGAACGTGGGCATGCGGAACGTACTCTTGTACATCAGGCGGACATACAATGCTTCATCGGACAATAGCCGATACGACAGCGATGCCGATGGCGACAGGCGGCGACGGTCGGCGGGTTGCGGTCCTGCCTTCACTCGCTCCGTGGCGTATGTTCCCACCAGGTTCGCATTCATCGTCAGCCTCTGCCACACATAACGCGTCGAAAGGGCCGTCAGCGAGGTGGTGCGCTTCGGATAGGGCGGATTGTCCAAGTTGTCGGAAATGGAGATGTTGCTGCGCAGGTCGTTGAAGGCTATGTCTTCTGCCAACGCAAAAGAGAGGTTGCTGAGAGGCGACCAACCTAAGGTGGCCGAAGCGTAGTATTCGTTTTGTCGGGCCACGTCGGTGAGGCGTCCGTTCTGGTATTTCACGTCGGTGTCTTCGTAGCGATTCCACGAGTGGGCATACTTCATCCTTGCATGCAAGCTCCAGTGGCGGTTGAACCGCTTCCGCCATATAGCCTGGGTGAAGAAATCCTCATCCCAGAGCCGCTCGTCGCTCTTGTCGTTGTAGAGAATCACGGCTCCGGGCAGTCCGCGCTCCGACCGATACCAGTAGGCTTTCACGTCTATCTGACTACTGTCGGGCAGCAGCTGATACAGATTGGCCTCACCCTGCCACGACTCGATGTCGGAGTTGTAGCGCTTCTCGTGCATGCGCATACGCCCATTCATAAAGGTAAAGGGATAGACACCATCGGCGCACATGTAGTTTCCCCCCAGCGAGAGGGCAGTGCTTCCACCCAACAGCTGGGTCACACGCAGCGAAGGCGACACCAGTCCGAACGAACCACTGCGAATGCCCGCCTTCACCATCGTATTCTTTCTCCCGGCCTCTGCTTCAAAGCCGAGAGGTGGACGCTCGGTGGTGATGCTGAGCACACCGGCAGAGGCATAGTGACGGGCCGACTGCATCTGGTCGTCTTCCTCGCCCATCGCCAACGATAGTTCGCGGATATTGTCTGTCTGATAGCGCCCAATGTCTATCTGCCCGGCCTGTGTGTTGCTAATAGTCACCCCGTCGTAGCTCACTGCCGTATGGTGGGTACCCAGATTACGAACGCTGACGGTCTTCATACCGCCAATTCCACCATAGTCCTTGACGCTTGCACCGGCAAATCGCTTCACGGCGTCGGCCAAATTATACAGTCCCAGCATCTCCAGCTCCTGATGATTCATCAGCTGGATGGGTTTTCCAAAAAACAGATTTCGCTGCAGACGATGACCCGTCACCGTCACTTCGTCAATGGCATGTGTGCGGTTGGCAATGGTGTCCGACTGGGCTAACGCCACAGCCGACATAGCTACTGCAAAACTTAGGGCCGTCAGTCGTTGAAACATGATTGATTCTTTTAAAGCCCCTTCCTCGAAGGGCTATTATAAGACATACTCTGCAATGGCAGGTCTTCTGACTGATTGCCTGAAACTCGCGCCTTCCCGTCTCAGCTCGTCAACTTATCAACGAAAAAGACAGTGGCATCATGCGGGTTCCCACAAGGCAAATCACAGCAGCGGGACTGTCGGGGACTCTCACCCCATTCCCTTTTCACGCCCCCAGGGGCGACCTATTGCGGGTGCAAAGATAGCAGTTTTTTTCGTTTCATCCAACGAAAATCGAAAGAATATGCAATAAATCTCATTTTTTTTCGTTATTATAAATAGGTATATACACAATTGACAAACTTTCACACGTATGAAAAAACTGTTCTTTATCATCGCCGCAGCCTTCGCCTTGCAGACAACGGCACAGACGGCACGCGAGGAGATAGATGCCAACCCCTTCCTTTGCGGTAGCAACTATCTCGACTACGACCACCAGCTCTCTACCACACCTCTCACGCCTGCACCGAAGGGCTACGAGCCGTTCTATATGAGCCACTACGGACGGCACGGCTCGCGATGGCTCATCGGCGAGAACGACTACGACGCTCCACTGCGCACTCTGCGCATAGCCCATCGCTACGGCAAGCTGTCGCCGTTGGGCGAAGAGGTGCTCAGCCAGTTTGAGCGCTTCTACACCACCACCATCGACCGGCGTGGCGAGCTAACCACCGTGGGCGAACGCCAGCACCACGGCATAGGCCGACGCATGGTGGAACACTTCCCGGAACTCTTCAAAGCCAAGAATCTCAACATCGACGCACGCAGCACCACCGTCATCCGCTGCATCCTCTCGATGGAGGCAGAGTGCGAGGAGCTGGCACAGGCCAATCCCTCGGTGCGATTCCGCAACGACGTGAGCGAATCGCTGCAATACTACCTCAACCAGCCACTGCCCGACCGACTGCGCACCAGCCGCAACAAGGGCGACTCCATCCGCGAGGTGTATAAGTTCCGGCTCACGCATCCGAAACGACTCATGCAGCAGCTCTTCAACGACGAGCAGTGGGTCTACGACAACGTGGTGGCGGGCGACTTGATGCGGCAGCTCTTCCAGGTGGCATGCAACATGCAGAGCCACGACACCGACATCGACTTCCTCCGGCTCTTCACCCCGCAGGAGCGCTACGACCTGTGGCAGTTCTACAACATCCGTTGGTATATCAGCTACGGACCGGCCAACGAGACCGATGGTCTGATGCCTTTCCGACAGATTAATCTGCTGAAGAACATCATCGAGACTGCTGACACCATCATCTCGCCCACGACGGGAGAGACGCGCCACGGAGCAACCCTGCGCTTCGGCCACGAGGTGTGTGTCATGCCCCTGGCCTGTCTGCTCGAACTGGGCGACTGCGGGAAAGCCGTTGACGACCTCGACAGCTTGGATGCCACATGGCGCAACTACCGTATCTTCCCGATGGCCAGCAACATCCAGCTGGTGTTCTACCGACCGAAGAAAGGCACGCGCGATATCCTCGTCAAGGCCCTGCTCAACGAGCGCGAGATGTCGCTGCCCGCGCAAACCGACCAGTGGCCCTACTATCGCTGGAGCGACCTCCGCAGCTACTACCTACAGAAACTGCAGAAGTTCTCCACAGAATAAGAACAAGTTCACCAGAGCGTCTTCTAAATGTACTCAGAATTTTCTCATAAAAAAATGACATTATGACGTTAAAGTCATGATTTCATGACAATGTGATGAGCTTCGTCTGTTCGCCGATGATGCCCTCGAAGAAGGGCGGCTCGTCGCGCAGCTGAATGTCGTCGTAGACAAAAGGCTCCACCACGGTGTCTTTTCTGTCGGGCAAGATGAGTCCGAACTTCCCGTCCTTCTGCGCGATGATGGGCATCGTCACCAGGTCGTCCACGTAGACATAGCAGGTGCGCAGGAAGTCGTACTGCGGCGAAACGAGCATCTTACCTTCATGGTCGCGGATGCCAAACTTACCATCTTGCTCGAACACTTCGTGGAAGCGTACATATTTATCTTTTACGCGCGCAAGATAATGCTCCATGCGCTGCTCATCTCTCAACATCGTCAGCAAGTAGTCAAACGTATCACAGTAGTTGGCCATCGAGCGAGCCACCACCACCTTGAAGTCAAGTCCGCTGATAGCCCTGCGGTTCAGGTCGATATAGCGGGCGATGGCCTCCTCCTTTTCTGCATCGGAGAGTGTTTTCAGCGTCTCCTCAAACTTCTCCATGATACACTTCCGGCCAGACATTCCCTTGATATAGCGGTGAATCTGACGACCCATCTCCATGCATACGAAGTGGTCTATCTGTTGTTGTTCTATTGGGTCAACGTATTGTTGCTCAAAGTTCTCGCATGTTATTTTTCCCATAATCGTCATCCTTTTTTTGGTTTCTGATGGCAAAGTTACAAAAAATCGGTTAAACGAAAAAAGAATAAGTAAAAAACTTTTTGTTTTGAGGGAAAGATTTATTTAGGATGAAAGATGAAGGATGAAAGATGAAGAACCCCACCCCTTCCCCCTCCCCTCGCGAGGGGAGGGGAAACATGGGGGATGAAGGATGAAAGATTTTCGTTAATGTTTCAAAAATATTTGTGTCGTACACTGATTTTCTGTATATTTGCAAAAAATATCATCAAACTCAAAAAGGAAAAAAGAAATGAAAGCAAACAGAATCACAGAATTGTTCGGAATACAGTATCCCATTATTGCTGGAGGCATGGTATGGTGCTCATCATGGCGACTGGCCTCAGCAGTTTGTCATGCAGGAGGTCTGGGACTGATTGGTGCAGGCAGTCTGCCGCCCGACTTACTGCGCGAACATATCCAGAAGATGAAAGCCTCGCTGCAGGAAGATGCGAAAGGCTCATGGGGAGTCAACCTACCCATGATGAACCCGATGGCCGACGAGATGGTGAATGTGATCATCGAAGAAAAGGTACCAGTGGTGTTCACCTCTGCAGGATCGCCCAAGAAATACACGGGTCGCTTTCATGAAGCTGGCATCAAGGTGGCCCATGTGGTCAGCAGCAGCAAGTTTGCCCATAAGTGCGAAGAAGCTGGCGTGGATGCTGTGGTGGCCGAAGGCTTCGAGGCTGGTGGCCATAATGGTAAGGAAGAAACCACGACGATGACGCTCATTCCCGCCGTTCGCCAAGCTACTACTTTACCGCTCATTGCAGCAGGTGGCATCGGTTCAGGACAGGCCATGATGGCTGCGATGGCCTTGGGTGCCGAGGGTGTTCAGATAGGAACCCTCTTTGCTCTTTCGGAAGAGAGTTCGGCATCGCAGGCCTTCAAGCAACTGTGTATCAATCTGAACGAGGGCGACACGATGCTTGCCCTGAAACGCCTCTCGCCTACCCGACTCATCAAGAATGGCTTCTTTGAGAAGATGAACGCCGCAGAAGAAGGCGGTGCTTCAGCCGACGAACTGCGCGAACTCATCGGCTTTGGTGCTACGCGCCGGGGAATCTTCGAAGGCGACATTGAGAATGGCGAACTGGAAATCGGTCAGGTGGTATCGTCTATCAAGGATATCAAGCCGGTGAAGCAGATCATAGATGAGCTGATGACCGACTTCGAAGCCACCCGGCAGCTTCTCCTGAATGCATGATTATTAAAGGTGGTGCACTTAACCCCCAATATATAATATGGAATTAGAATTTATACTGAGAATCTTCATTGCAGCCATCCTTGGCGGAGCCATCGGACTGGAACGCGAATACCGCGACAAGGCCGCGGGATTCCGAACCCACTTCCTTGTGGCTCTGGGCTCAGCACTCTTTATGATTGTCTCCGCCTATGGCTTTGAAGGAACACTCACCAGCGAAGCCCACTGTTGGGATGTGTCGCGTGTGGCAGCTCAAGTGGTTTCGGGCATTGGTTTCATTGGCGCCGGCACCATCATCTTTCAGAAGAATGCCGTGCGCGGACTAACCACTGCTGCCGGCGTATGGGTGACAGCCGCCATCGGTCTGGCTTGTGGTGGTGGTATGTATCTGCTCTCCACGGCTGCTACCGTGATGGTACTGCTCGGACTGGAAGCCTTCAATCTCTTCCTCAGGAAGTTCGATCGTCATCGCAAGACTGAGAAATCGCAGGGGTAGACAACGCTGCCGAGAGCATTACCTTTCGGGAGCGACGTATACCCTGCGGCCTTTCTTTTCCAGAGAACTATCTCCTGCAGGGCAGATGATGTAGATGCCTGCTGGCAAATGCCGCAGGGAGAAGGTAGACTTGCACACCAATTGTCCGTTGGTTGTCCACACATCAACAGGCCTTTCCAAGCTCAGATCCATCGCATTGATAGCCGTCGGAATACGGTCGATCATGGCCTCAATCTCCAGCAAGCGGTAGCTGATAGCCACAAGGCGTGCGATGGTCTCTTCGGACTCCATCTGCTCTACCGATGGCGATGCCAAATTGGGAAGAGCGATATTGCTTACTTCCTCGCGCTTATCCTCTACGAGTTGCCTGATGACTTCAATGTCGTCGAGCGATGTTGCCTCGCTGAGAGCCTGCTTTTGAGCATCCACCCAACTCAGCAAGTCTTGGTACATGGCCTCGTAGTTCTCACAAAAACCGACGTATTCATTGACAGCAGCAAGATAGCTTTCCCATGTATTGTTGTGACCTGCCAGCTCTTCTTGCAGATCTTCCAGTTCCTGTGTCAGCGTTTCGCGCTCTTCCTGCGTGAGTGCTTTTGCGTCGTTCTCGTCGTTCAGTCGCGCCTGAAGCATGTTGATGCGGCCTTCGAGCACTTCCTTTTGCGCCTTCCAGTCGGCCACAATGCTTCTAATCTGCTCGAATTCATCGGCATCATAGGTCATGTGCGGTGCCAGAGGAGGCAGTTCGTCCAGGACATTGACCACTTCCTGACGGACTATCTCGAGGTTGATGGCAGCCTCAAGGTTGTCGATGCGCTCACTCATCGAGTCGATGGTTGGCACCAGTTCCGTGAGGTCGGCAGCTGCATCATTGAGCTGCTGCTCTTTGGTGTTGAGCGAATTCAGAATCATTGAATACGTCTGCTGCATGGCATTGTATAGATACTCCACAGCGTCGAGGTCTTCAAGTGTCTCTGCATCTGCCAAGGACTGCGTCATGTACTCCGCATTTTGACATGCGCCATCGTACTTTTTGTTGATGTCATTCAAATCTGTTTCTACCTGATTCAGTTGCAGTTGTAGGTCTAAAAGTTTGGATTCGGCATTACCTAATTCTGTATGGATGGCTTCCCATTCCGATTGCAGTTGCTGCCTTGTTTCATCAGGGATGTCAGCCACATTGATCTTCTCTTCCAGTTGCTGGAGACGTTGTTGCAGATCTTTGACACACTGATCGGCTGCTGACTGCTGGTCGAGCAGATTCTGACACTGAGCCTTCAGCGATTCAATGCGCGGTTGCAGGTCGGCAAGGTCGGCCTTGAAGTCATCGACCAACTGTTGCAGGCGAGCCTTCTCCTCCGCCAGGTCGTTGACGACCGGTTCCTCTATTGTAAACCATTCGGTCTGCATCATCACCGAAACATATTTGCTTTGATAAGTCTCGTAGTAGCAAATCAACGCAGTATAGTTGACTCCGGGTGTCAGACCTTCGAACGTAAAGTTGATATCCTCTCCCTCATGCGGCTTTATGGTGAGATTGCCCGATGCCTGATAGGTCTCATAAGCTTCCAGATTGTTCTCGTTGTAGAGCAGGGCGATCACATTTCTATAGTAAGTGGTTTCGCTTGTATTCTCCACACGCACGGAGATGGTAGTGGTCTCGGCAGGAGTTATCTGGCAGTTGAAGGCTTCCAGAGTGGTTTCTCCCGTCGGAGCCGACTGAATACTCACGGTTCCTGTGGCAATAACGTTCTGTGCAAACTCGTCGGTGCTCACCCATAGGTTGTACTGACCTGTTGTTGTGGGCGTGAAATAGAGCGACACCGTTTGCGTATCACCTTCTTCCAGCGCGATGCCTGTCATGCCCTGACTCTCGCCCTTTTGACTTGTCTTGGAGGCAAAGAGATACAGTTTGCCGTTGAACTCCGATGCCTCGTTCTCCACCGTGAGCTGTATTTCCTGCGCGGCATTCACAATACCGTTGCCCGCATGCTTCAGCTCCAGCGTCTGCAATTGCGGGGTACTGTAGTTGATGACCGCCTGTCCGTCGGTAATCGTGACCTGCAGGTATGGTTTTCCTGCCTCACAGAAATGCCATTCGGCATCGTCTATCGTCCTACAAACTGGTCCGATGAAGTACGTGCCGTCGGGCAGATTAAGGTCATCGACATCGCAGGGCAGCAAAAGACCTGAAAAGTTCTGAATATCGTATTCGCCCTCGTAACTGAAAAGTATCTCTGGCGTACCGTCTTCTTTGGCGATGGCATAGCCCAGACAGAACGTCAGGTCGGAGCCTGTGACGTTGTAGACAATTGCCGACATCTCGTTGCCGTTCACTTCCCAGCTATCCAGACTGAGCACAGTCGGCACCGTTTCGATGGATTCTGTGCTGGGAGCAATGCCCACAACGACCTCTTGATCCATGCTATAGCCGTCGGAAGTGGTGCTTCCGCCGATGCCGCTATCGTCAGGATTGAGTACGGAGAGCTTGAAATATCCGTTGCTCATGCCACCCCATCCCCAGTTGATGTGATAGAAGCCGTTGCCATCGTAGCCATCGCAGACGAAGGCATGGCCTCCTCCTGTTGAAACACCAGAGTAGTAGACGGGGCGTTTCTCTGACAATTCCTTGTAGATGAGCGCATCCCATGAGGCAATGGACTGGAAGGTGCGCATCACGTGGCGGGTTCCTGGAGAATAGTCGAAATCGTTAATCAGGGCTGGTGCTACATTTGAGGAAAAGGCTCCCGATCCGCTCGTTCCATAGCTCATGTCGACAGCCTCGCCGCAGTAGCGCATCAGCTGAGCCACCGCCTCGTAGTCGGACTGACTGTCACTCCTTCTATAGACGGGTTTCATGCCATCCCAGTCGAACTGTATGGGGCTGAGGCTTCCCACAGAAGCGGTCTGATTCTGCGGCCACTGATGGTAGTACATAATCTGGGCCATTGCCGTAGCCACGCAACCCGTATAGCAGTATTTCCCGTTATCTTGCGGACAGAACTGGTTGTAGGTAGGGTTGTCGGTGTCGCCCTGGTCCCATTTTGAGGAAAGAAGTGGAGCGATGGCCGCATGAAGCTCAACCTTTCGTGGAGCCAGACTCTGCCCAGCGGCTGCCGGATATCCGTTCAGACTGGGTGCTGGCGAGGGTTGTGGCCTCGTCGTAGCGGGCTGAGTGTTGGCTATCTGGTCGAGATGTTCGATATAGTCGGCATATCCTTGTAGCCAGGCCTTCATGTTCTCCGGAACGTTCGCTTCGTCGTAGCTGCCCTCATCGGCATAGCCGAGAATGGATTCCACACGGTCGTCGCCGGCAACGACGACAAAGCCGCCCGTGCTTTCTGCGTTGAACACATAGAGTGCTGCCGTGGTAGCGCTGCTGTTCTTCCGAGGAGTCTTCAGGGCTGTTGCCTTGATGGTCTTCCCTTTCTGATTCATAAACGCCTGTGCCTTCAGGTGGGCTTCGGCCATACCGATGGGGTTAGCCATCACCCAACAACCAACAGCCAAATGGTAATGATGAGACGATTTTTCATAATGAATATTATGGAAGGGGTGAATCGATAGGAATTATCCCACTTGTGAACCGGGCTTTACATTCTTGGAAGTAGTGACAACGCTCAGCGTTTCGTCGAAGTCGACGGCTGAGAGAATCATGCCCTGACTCTCGATGCCCATCATCTTGCGCGGAGCGAAGTTGGCCACAAAGAGAATCTGCCTGCCCACGAGCACCTGCGGGTCGTCGTAGTAGGCAGCGATGCCGCTGAGGATGGTGCGGTCGGTGCCCGAGCCGTCGTCGATGGTGAACTGCAAGAGCTTCTTCGACTTCTTCACTTTCTCGCAGGCCTTCACCAGACCCACGCGGATATCCATCTTCTCGAAGGTCTCAAAGTCGACGTTCTCCTTCACCGGAGCGGCCTTGAAAGCAGCTGCCTCGTTGGCTTTTTTCGTAGCGGCCAGCTTGTCGAGCTGCTTCTGGATGACGTCGTCTTCAATCTTTTCGAACAGCAAAGAAGGCTCGCCCAACTGATGTCCGGCGTACAGAATCTCTGTGTTGCCCAGCTGGTTCCAGTCGAACTCCGGCAGGTTGAGCATCTCGCGCAGCTTCTTCGACGAGAAGGGCAGGAACGGTTCAAAGGCAATAGCGAGGTTGGCCGTCAGCTGCAGGCAGATGTTCAGGATGGTCTCACAGCGCTTCTGGTCGGTCTTCCACACCTTCCAGGGCTCACACTCCGTGATGTAGCGGTTGCCGATGCGCGCCAGGTTCATAGCCTCTTTCAGGGCATCGCGGAACTTAAACTGGTCGAGCAGCTGCTCCACCTTCTGCTTCACATCCTTGAACTCCTCGATGGCCTGGCGGTCTACCTCCTGCAATTCGCCACATTCAGGCACCACACCATTCCAATATTTCTTGGTCAGCTGCAGGGCGCGGTTGACGAAGTTGCCGTAGATAGCCACCAGCTCGGAGTTGTTGCGCTCCTGAAAGTCTTTCCAAGTGAAGTTGTTATCCTTCGTCTCGGGCGCATTGGCTGTCAGCACATATCTTAATACGTCCTGCTTGCCGGGCATATCGACGAGGTATTCATGCAACCACACGGCCCAGTTGCGCGAGGTCGAGATCTTGTCATTCTCCAGATTCAGGAACTCATTGGCCGGCACGTTGTCTGGTAGAATATAATCTCCGTGAGCCTTCATCATCGTGGGGAAGATGATGCAGTGGAACACAATATTGTCTTTGCCGATGAAGTGTACCAGGCGCGTGTCCTGATCCTGCCACCATTGCTGCCACGAGCCCCACTTCTCCGACTCCTCCTCGCAGAGTTCCTTGGTATTGGAAACGTAGCCGATGGGGGCGTCGAACCACACATAGAGCACCTTGCCGTCGGCTCCTTCCACCGGAACGGGGATACCCCAGTCCAGATCGCGCGTCATGGCACGCGGCTGCAGGTCCATATCGAGCCACGACTTACATTGTCCGTAGACGTTGGGGCGCCACTCCTTGTGACCCTCCAGAATCCACTGCTTCAGCCAGTCCTGATATTCATTGAGCGGCAGATACCAGTTCTTCGTCTCCTTCATCACGGGCGTAGAGCCGCTGATGGTGGATTTCGGGTTGATAAGCTCTGTGGGCGAGAGGTCGCGTCCGCACTTCTCGCACTGGTCGCCGTAGGCCCGTTCGTTGTGGCAGTGGGGACATTCGCCCACCACATAGCGGTCGGCCAGAAACTGATGTGCCTCCTCGTCGTAGAGCTGTGTGCTGGTCTGTTCCACCAGCTTGCCCTCGTCGTAGAGCTTCTTAAACCACTCTGCGGCGAACTGATGGTGAATTTTCGATGTCGTGCGGCTATATATGTCGAACGAGATGCCGAACTCCTCGAACGACTCCTTAATCAGTTTGTGGTAGCGATCCACGATGTCTTGCGGCGAAACGCCCTCTTTGCGGGCCAGCAACGTGATGGGCACACCATGCTCGTCGCTACCGCCGATGAACAGCACGTCTTCTTTCTTCAGGCGCAGATAGCGCACATAGATGTCGGCCGGCACGTAGACACCAGCCAGATGACCGATGTGTACACCGCCGTTGGCATAGGGCAGTGCCGATGTCACCGTTGTTCTCTTAAATTGTTTGTTTGTCATAATCAGTATGTTTTTTTAATTTATTGTTCAGTAGCTATTGTTACAGGCTGCAAAATTACATAAAAAGAAAGAAATGCTCATGAATTTTAGTTTTTTTAATAATCGTAATAAAATAAAATAGCATTTCTGGTGTTATATAATATGTAGGACTATATGGAAACTTCCTGCAAAACATACAGATGATGGTTTTGAAAAGACTGTTCGATATCGTGCTATCGGCACTTTCCATGGTGTTGTTTGCCATTCCCGTGGCAATCATCTATCTTTGTGTACGTATGGAAGACGGCGGACCGGCCATCTACAGCCAGGAGCGCATCGGCTATCGGGGCAAGCCCTTCCTGCTGTATAAGTTCCGTTCGATGGTGCCCAATGCCGAGCACGACGACAACCCCCACCTTTGCGAAGAGAACGACAACCGCTTGACGCGCGTGGGACGCTTCCTGCGCAACCACCACTTAGACGAGTTTCCACAATTGTGGAACATCCTCATCGGCGACATGTCGTTTGTCGGTCCCCGCCCCGAGCGCAAGTTTTTCATCGACCAGATTATGGAGCACGACCCACGCTACACTGAGCTTTATGCCGTCCGCCCCGGCATCTTCTCTATGGCCACCCTCTACAATGGCTATACCGACACCCTTGAGAAGATGCTTCGCCGACTGGAGATGGACCTCGACTATGTGAAGCACCGCTCGATGTGGCTCGACCAGAAGATCATCTGGCTCACCACTGTGAGCATCCTTTCGGGAAAGAAATTCTGATGCTTCACCACCTGTTCTTGTTCGCAATTTCCAAAAAAGATATAGATAGATTAGAATTCGACTAACAATTACTCAATTGTTAGTCAGTTTTGTTGTATTGTTAGCCATCGAGTAGCTTTATTTGTTACCTTTGTACCGAATTGAAGTAACAAATAAAGAAGTATGAAAAAGAAAATTACATCATTGATGATGCTGATGCTGCTGGCCATCGGCAGCGCATCGGCACAACCACAGGCACTGACCGTAGAACCCGGCGAGAAAGGCTCACTGCCTACGCTGCCTACGATAGCACCTTTAGAGGAAGGTCACTTCGCCGGCCTGTGGCTCGATCGGGTAGGCATGACGATGTATTCGTCGGGCTGGTTCGACCGCTACGTCACGTTAGACGTGCCGCAGCCAGGGGATTTAGGGGCAACGACTTTCGGTCTGGAATATCGCCCGCATGTGGAAACGGGCAGCTGGACAAGGTATGAAACGCTCGACAACGGAGGTTTAATGTCAATCTACTTCGACGAGCTGCCGGATTTCTCAGGGTTCGACATCCGCCTCGTCATCGACGACGGCCCGCAGCAGGGGGCTGTCAGCAACGAGGTATCGTTTCACCGGCCAGGCGGCGTAACCACCAAATTCGGCTGGTGGGAATCAGAAGAAATGGTGAAGGTGATGGGTAGCACCATCGGCACGACCTTCGACCTCGACGCGCACGTCTACCGCTACTACGCCAACGCATGGCACGAGGATGCCGTCTACTCGAAAGCCGACGGCTACTACCGCTACAAATGGTATCGCCAGAACCCGAACACCCATGAGCTGACGCAGATAGCAGGTGCCGACGGGGGCGAGTACACCACGACTATCGACGACTGCGGCTATGAACTGGTGATGGAACTGACTGGCGACGACGAGCACTGCAGCCTGCCCTTCCGCTACAACTTCGGCGAAATCATCCTGCCCGTGCAGGCATCGCTGGCTTATATCGGTAACGACGGCTTCGTGCTGAACACCGATTATGCGGTGCCCGCCGACTGCTTCACCTACAACAATGAGTGTATGGCATACGGCGACGAAAACACCGTCTATGTGCAGGACGAGCCCGTGCCATCGGATGTCATCTCGGAACGCATGCCCGGACAGTATGTCTTCCGCCTGCCTATGGAGGAGTACGAGGGCGTTGTCTACGACTTAAACATTCCGGGCACCATGCTCACCGCGGTGTATCTGGCAGAGTGGAACGACCCGCCCACGCCCTGGTATCGCGAACTACAGATGATGTCTGGCCGCTACATGGGTCCGCTCAACGTGAAACCAACCTTCGAGGGGCAACCAACACAAACAACTATCGAGGTGTATGCACGCAACATTGACGACGAGTGGGAACTCTTTGCTACAGAGGAAGCTAACGCGGAAGAAGGTTTCACCTTCTGGGAACTGCCAACGCTGGGCGACGGTTGTCTGGTGAAGGCTCTTTCTGCTAATGGCACGCTCGACACCTATTATCCTAATGCCCTGCTTTGGACGCAGGCCACACCCGTTGTGCCGGGCAACGACGAAGAGTGGAACCCCATCAGCATCAGCATCGTGCTGCAACCCACGCTGCCAGCCCTGACCGGCACGGGCGTGATTGAAGGAACGGTGACGGTGAATGTGCCCGACGGTGCGCGTCGCCATGCTCCCGCCGATGCTTCGGGCCTGACGGTGTTGCTGCAGCAGAAGGGCGGCAACATTGTGGCCACGACGGAGACGACGGCCACGGGTAGCTATCGCTTCGAGAACGTGCCATTCGGTGCCTACGAGGTGTTGCTCAACATCGACGGCTGCACCATGCTCTCGACAACAGAAGTGACTCTGAGCGAGACAAATGCCAATGCCTCGGGCATCGACTACAGCGTGGAGGGCGACGACATCGTGCCAGCAGGCGGCGGACAGACCACGGGCATTGTTGCTTATCCCACATCAGTCTGGTGTGGTGCGGTTTCACCGCATCAACAGGTCTACGACTTGCAGGGACGACCGACCACAGCACCCTCGAAAAAAGGAATCTATATCCACCAGAAAAAGAAAATCTTGATGCATTGAAACACTCACCTATCAAATCTATCTGCATGAACCACGCAACAGCGAGGCTCGATTATATGTGACGAATCAACTTGTAAATCCGTAAGATTATCCCCGAATCGTTTGGCGGTTCGGGGATAATTGTGTAATTTTGCACCAGCAAACCTTTCATCCTTCATCAAACAAATCATACCCATCATGAAAGATATCAAACGAATCGTACTCACCGGAGGACCCTGCGCCGGAAAGACAACGGCTTTGGTCCGGGTAATCGACCATTTCTCCAATCTCGGCTACAAGGTGTTCACCCTGCCCGAAGTGCCCACGATGTTCACACAAGCTGGCATGAACTACCTGACGCAGAACTCCGACTTCTTCTACGAAGGCGAGAAGGCAACGCTTGAAATACAACTGGCCTTAGAGGATAAGTTCATGCGAATGGCCGAGACCTGTACAGAGCCGTGCGTCATCGTCTGCGACCGCGGAGCAATGGACATCTCGGCTTACATGCAGCCAGAGATGTGGGAGAAGATAACAAAGGACGTCGGTACCACTACCCATCACCTGCGCGATGAGCGATATGATGCCGTACTCCACCTGGTAAGCGCTGCCGACGGCGCTGAACAATTCTATACCACCAGCAACAACGCCAGCCGCAACGAACCTGCCAGCGAGGAAGGGCTGCGCATTGCACGCCTTCTCGACAAGAAGGTGATTGAGGCTTGGACAGGGCACGGCCATCTGCGCGTAATCAACAACCATGAGGACTTCGAGGCCAAGATTCGCCGCGTCATCAAGGAAATAACTCATGTACTCGGACTGCCACAGCCCATCGAGGAAGAGCGGAAATACCTGGTAGAGGTGGAGGGCGAGATGCCCGACTGCATCGAGAGCGACATCACGCAGACTTATCTTGTCGCCGACCCAGGCGTGGAGGTACGTCTGCGCCGACGCAATTGGAACGGCAAAGTAGTCAACGTGCACACCACGAAGAAGAAGGTTTCTGGCCGTGAGGAAATCATCACCGAGCGACAAGTGCCCAATGCCCTATACGAATCGCTCATGCAACAGGCCGATCCCTACCGCCAGACGATTCACAAAAACCGCAAGAGCTTCATTTGGAAAGGGCAGTATTTCGAGCTAGACACCTATCTGAACCTGCCCGAACCGCTCACCATCCTCGAGACGAAAGGCATCACAGAGGATGAGGATGTGCGCTTCCCGCCCTTCATCCGCGTCTTGGCCGACATCACCTGCAACAAGAAATATTACAACTACAATTTAGCGCTCCGCCGCTAACCCTCACCTCTCACGTTGGAGGGGATTTCCACAATGTTCCCCTCTCACGTTGGAGGGGATTTCCACAATGTTCCCCTCACCTCTCACGTTGGAGGGGATTTCCACAATGTTCCCCTCCCCGGGGAGGGGTTAGGGGTGGGGTCCTTCATCCTTTAACCACTTCTGCCCATCGGCCACATAAACGCCCTTGGGCAGTTTCCCTTTTGTCGTCCACCTTCTGCCTATCACATCTACCAGTCCACCCCCTCGCTCCCCACTCCTCCCCCTTGAGGGGGAGTTAGAGGGGGTGTCCTCGCTCCCCGCTCCCCGCTCCCCGCTCCTCGAAAAGAAAACCTCCTTCAAAAACTGGGCATGAGCCACGATATAATCTTTCAGGTCGTCCACATACTCTTCATAACTGGTATGCAGGACACGCTCCAAATAAGTCTGTTCGCTGATACTCCACACACCATAATTCAATTGTTGCGACTCGTCGATAGCCAGTGATAAGCTGTCGATGGCTGTTATCATCTGCTCCACAATCCCCTGCGACAACAATTCGCAGTAACGACGCTGAATAAGTCTGGCAAACCAAGGGTCTTCCCAAAACCTCAAGGCCCACTGGCGGGCAGCGCCAAACCCCACATCCACCATTAGTTCGCAGCGGGTATCCCCTACCCGACTGTCGTTATCATAGGCAATGTCAAAGTCCCAGAGCGGCCCCCAGTGTAGTCGTCCATCCTCGCGTTCCTTATAGAAATAGGCATTGTGGAAAGCATCAACATTGCCCGACAGCTCCTGACAGATATACCAGTCCGCCAGCGATAGGGAGTCCACCAACGGGCGGTATCCTGTCAGCCGGTCGGCGAAGTCATCGCTCATCAAACGACGTTCAAACTCGTTCACCACCCCACTGATATACGTCTGTTGACTCATCTCGATATCCTCCTCGTCAGGCTCATGGATGCGGATAGGCACATGACAGACATCTGTCAGGAAGCAGTTGCCGTCTTGCGTACCATCAATCTCCAAGAGATAACCGCCCGACAGGTCATCGTCAGCATGCGGAGGAACGCGCTGATTGGCAATATCCACCCTGCCTGGGCCTATCTCCACAGCCTCCGTCAACTGGTAAGTTCCTTGGTACTCGCCGTTCATCACGAAATCTACAAACCGATAAGAAGGATTAAACGGCAGCGATGTCTGTTCGCCCGCCACGCTCGTCACCGCATTGCGCAGCATCGTCTTATCTGCCGCATTCGCCAGCAGAAGCCATTTCCGCGATGCTGGCTTACCGGGAATCATCGCCAAGGGGCGTTTCAGTTTCAGTTTATAAGGTTTCTTGTCAAAGCTCCATGTGGAGTTTCCCCGCCCAGCCATCATCAGCGAGTCTGAGAAAACAACCTGGTCCTGTTCGTCAACATACCACATTCGGGCTATTCGGTACAAGTCCTTAATCACATTATGTCCATAATACACCTCAATATATACCGTCGGCAATCCTGTCAGTCGCGGATGCTCCGGCTGTCCGAAGCATATCCCTGACATCATCACCCCAACACCCAACACCCAACACCTGAATATATTACGAATACATGTCATCACGGTTGCAAAGTTACGAAAAGTCGAGCGCAAAACAAAGAAAGTTTTTCTTTTTTTGCCGAGATGGAGTAATTTCGCCATCTTTGATGGCAAAGTTACGAAAAGTCGTGCGAAGTGCAAAAGGAAAACTCGTTTTTCTATTCATTTCCAAAACATGTGCTTTTCTTGGGAAATCAGGCATAATAGGAAACAGATTGGGTACCCATCCTATAAAGAAATCAAGTCTTTTACTAACCGAAATTCCCGATTATAACCACAAATATGGTTAAACTTCTATAAAACCTTTGTGTTGTTGGTGCTAAATGTTTGGTGGTATCAATAATTATGGTTATATTTGCACCGTTAATTGGTTCAATATGGACAATCATAGTTATAATATCATCAAGATTAAGGCCAAAAATGGCACTACATA
>FLNX01004398.1_pt1 | contig 30865 bp, 19 predicted proteins | sample 1140341 | NCBI WGS metagenome assembly FLNX01 (sample SAMEA3878208, study PRJEB12797) | bioreactor metagenome | biome: Moose rumen | place: Sweden | collected 2011-10 | reverse complement strand
GCATAGTTGTTCAACTTATTAACGTCTATTTAAAAGTTTAACTATGCAAAAAAGTAAATCTACCCTAATGGTGGGAATCTTGGCTCTGGCAGGGCTAACATATTCCCCACAGGTGCAAGCCGAGAATACTCTCAAGAGTATGGCTGTACAGCAATCTAAGGAGATTACTGGCAATGTCAGTGACTCTGAAGGACCTCTTATTGGCGCTACTGTCATGGTGAAAGGCAGCAGAACTGGTGTTGTTACCGACATCAATGGTAACTTCCGTCTCAATGCGGATTTAGGAACCACTCTCGTCATCTCTTATGTAGGATATGTTACACAAGAGGTTCCTGCGCGCGAACATATCAATATTATGTTGGAGCAAGAAGGACGAAGCCTCAACGAGGTAGTGGTTATTGGTTATGGTACACAACGCCGAGAGGCGGTAACCGGTTCTGTTGCCAACATCAACGGTGACAAGTTAAATCAGATCGCCGCCACCAATGCGGCACAGGCACTGCAAGGACGTGTGGCAGGCGTACTGATGACGCAGACCTCGTCTCAACCTGGTGCAGAGATGCAGATTCGCATCCGTGGTCAGCGCTCATTGAGCGCGTCTAACGACCCACTGATTGTACTCGATGGCATCCCTTTCATGGGACAACTTTCGGATATCAATCCTACCGACATCAAGTCAATGGATATCTTGAAGGATGCCTCCGCTACCGCTATTTATGGTAGCCGTGGCGCCAATGGTGTCATCATGATCACGACGGTGAAGGGTGCGATGGGTACTCCTGCCAAGGTAAGTTACAATGGCTACATCAGTTTCAAGACCATCTTCAAGAAATATCCGATGATGGACGGTCCCACGTTCGCCAAGATGCGTGAGTACGCAGGACAGTATCAGAACTCCCTTGAGGAAAGTAATGACACCAACACAGACTGGCAGGACATGTTCTACCAGACAGGTATCAGCCATAACCATGACATCTCCGTGTCGGGTGGCACACAGGGGGGCAGTTACAGTTTTGGTGCAGGCTATTACCATGACGAGGCTGTGGTGCCCTCACAAGGCTACGACCGTGTGTCCGTACGTGGTAACTTTGACCAGATGGTGGGTAAGTGGTTCCGCTTCGGACTGACCACCAACAATAGTTATCGCATCACCAAAGGCTCTAACATCGGTCTGTATAACGTACTGAGTATGAGTCCTCTGGCAAGTCCTTACGATGAGGACGGCAATCTGAAGCGTACTGTCCACATGCCCAATGACGAGACATGGGTACTCACCAAGGATGTTGTCAAGGCTAATGAGGACAACTGGCTGAAGGAAGACAAGGGTATTGGTTCCTATAACACCATCTTTGGAGAAGTGAAATGCCCATGGGTGGAAGGTCTGAGTTATCGCATCAACCTGGGTCTGAATTACCGTTCCTCCAAGACTGGTGCCTACACAGGTGTGGGTATCAACAATACTAACCCTGACTATCGTAACTCAGGCTCTGTCATCGAGAACAGCACACGCAACTGGGCGGTGGAGAATGTCATCACCTATGACCGTACCTTCGCTGAGAAGCATCATCTTAACGTAGTTGGCATGTATGCTGCCGAAGAGACGACCTTCGAGCAGACGGGTGCTGCTGTCACAGAGATTCCTGCTTCCTATTTCCAGTACTACAATCTCAGTTCTGCCTTAGGTGAGAAAAACCTCAGCAACTACGACTACTGGCAGAGTGGTTTGATGTCATGGATGGGACGTGTAATGTACTCCTACGACAATAAGTATATGATCTCAGCAGCAGTCCGCTCCGATGCCTCCTCACGTCTTGCCAAAGGTCATCAATGGCATACCTACCCAGCCGTTTCGGTGGGTTGGAACATCGCACGTGAGAACTTTATGAGTAATATCAAGTGGATTGACAACCTGAAATTGCGCGTTGGCTATGGTGAGACCTCCAATCAGAGTATTAGTCCCTACTCTACTTTAGGTGCCCTTGCCACACGTGACTATAACTTCGGCACCACCCACACAACAGGTTACTACGTTTCTTCTTTGCCGAACTCTGAACTGGGATGGGAATATAGCAAGACCTGGAACTTTGGACTCGACTTTTCTCTTTTCAACGGCCGCCTTTATGGTACTTTCGAGTATTACACCCAAAAGACTGACAATATCCTGTTAGATGTCTCCATGCCTTCCACATCTGGTGTGGGCAGTTTTACTGGCAACATCGGTAAGACAGAGAACAAAGGATTTGAACTCTCCCTGAACGGTGTCATCATCGACAACAAGAACGGATGGAACTGGGAAGCAGGAATCAATCTCTATGCTAACCGTAACAAACTGGTCGAACTGGCATCAGGACAGAAAGAGGATGTCGCCAACCGCTGGTTCGTTGGCTATCCTATTGATGTCATCTACGACTATAAGAACATAGGTATCTGGCAGGAGAATGATCCCTATCTCGATGTTCTGGAGCCTGGAGGCAATGTAGGTATGATTAAGGTGGAATACACAGGAGAGTATGACGCTGACGGCAAGCCCACTCGCCAGATCAATGCTGACGACCGCCAAGTGATGGACATGGAGCCCGACCTGATGGGAGGTTTTAATACATCTGTCAGTTACAAGCACTTTGACCTGACAGTTATCGGCTCTTTCCAAATTGGCGGTAAACTCATCAGCGCCATCCATTCTTCCAACGGATACCTGAATATGCTCACAGGACGCCGAAACAACTTAGACGTCGACTACTGGACAGAGAGTAATACTGGGGCGAAGTATCCGAAACCTGGTGGAGCGACCTCTAACGACAACCCCAAATATGGGTCCACATTAGGATATTTCAATGCAGGATACCTAAAAGTACGTGCCATCACTCTTGGGTATAACTTCGAGCATCTGAAATTCGTTAAAGATCTTGGTATCAGCCGCTTGCGCCTCTACGCAACAGTACAGAATCCTTTCGTACTCTTCTCACCATACAACAACGAGTGTGGACTTGATCCAGAGACCAACACATTGGCAAACAATAGCAGTACGACTGCTACAACCTTGGATGGTTACACAGGCAAGCACATGATGCCCATTATCGGATACAATACTCCTACGACTCGCAACTTCCTTTTCGGTATCAATGTAACATTCTAAAGACGCACTATTATGAAAGTTTTCTTTAATAAAATAATCGCTATTTCTGCGATATTATCAGCACTCCTGACGTATTCCTCATGTGGAAGTGTCCTTGACGAGGAACCGCGCAGCCAATTTGACCCCACCTTCTTTACAACAGAGGAAGGCATCGAGGGTGGACTTACCGCCTTGTACGCACATCTGCGTTACATCTATGGAAATGGTTACTACCTGAATATCTGTGAGACAGGAACCGATGAGTATACCTATGCCCAGTCGGCAGACAACAACTTCAAGGACGCGGATTTCACAGACGCAGGTTCTCTGACAGCCACAAGCAGCCGCTCTGACGTTCTCTGGGGGCAGGCTTTCACTAATATCAATACCGCCAGTGGTGTTATTGAAAATGGTGAGGATGCCGGCATTGACGAGTCACTGCTCTCTGAAGCCCGTTTCTTTCGCGCTTTTGATTACTTCCTACTTGTTCAGACTTTTGGCGGTGTCCCTCTTGATCTGGGCGCTGGAGAGTTGAGGTTCAACACGTCTACCATCCGCTCCTCTGTACGTAACACCGTTCCTGAGGTATATACCAAAGCGATTTTCCCTGACCTCCTAAAGGCGATTGAGAATCTTCCAGAGACCCCACGCCTCACCGGCACGGCATCTAAGAACCTGGCTCGCTTATACCTCTCTAAGGCATACCTGACTTATGGATGGTGGCTGGAGAATCCCAAGAATATCCCAACCTATCCTGAGGCTCAGCGCAATGACCCTGACGGACACAATGCCGCTTGGTATTTCCAACAGGCATACGATGTTGCCCTGACTGCAATCAACAACCCTGGACCTTATGGTCTACAACCCACTTTCTATGATGTCAATAATGCCATTAACGACCGTAACTCGGAAATCATGCTTTACGCTGACCATAACGAAAACGAAAAATATGGAAATGGTGGCGTTGGCTATGGATGGGGTAATGGTAACTCACCAGAGAACTTCGCCTATTGGATGACATCATGGAACTATGGTCTTTTGACTGCTGTTGGCTCTACAGGTGAGACTATCAATCCTATCAGCCGTGAGGCTGTGCAGGCATTAGGACGTCCCTGGACTCGTATGGCTGCTATTGCCGACAACTTCATGGAAGGTGGTGCATGGGAAGATGCGGTCAAGGCTATCGACTCCCGTTATGATGCCACCTTTACCCTCCGTTACCACACCAATTTTGACAAGGCAGGAAAGGCGGATACTTATGTAGAGGGTGCCAATGGGATGCAGGTAGGTCCTGGGGAAATCTATTTCAGTTTCGTAGATGAGGCAACCGCAGAGAACATTGACTGGTCAGCAGACGGGGCTGGAGTCGGTGCAGGCACATTGCCTGGTCGTGCAGACTTTGTGGTTGGTGTCAGTAACATCAGCCGCTTCAAGTATCCTATCAATTGGAAAATTGGTATGTACAGAACAGATAATGGCAGTGGCTTAGGTTCGCCTAACGGCGGTAGTCCTCGCCCATTCAATATCGCAAAATTCTCCGAATTCTATCTGATTGCGGCAGAAGCCGCAGTAAAAGGTGCAAGTGGCTCTAAGTCCGCTCGCGATCTCGTGAATGTCCTACGTGAACGCGCAGGAAAGCAAACGTGGTCACAGAATGAGAATGTGGCTGTTGACATTGACAACAGTATCGCCATGACCAATGCCACACCAGCCACTATCACCATCGACTACATCCTGGACGAGCGTATGCGTGAGTTCTGGGGAGAAGGATACCGCTGGTTCGACCTTGTCCGCACCCAGACATGGGCAGAGAAGGCAGGGAAATACCGTATTGCCGGGAGTGGAGCCGGTGACCGTGACCTACAAACAGTAACACGTACCATCTCATCTTCCCATTATTTGCGCCCCATTCCACAGAGTCAGATTGACGGGCTTGAAATGACAGATTCTGAGAAGGAGGAATATCAAAACCCTGCCTATCGCTAACTTACTATAATATATATTTTTTGTTCATTTGTGTGGGGGCTGCGCTGTGAGTGCGCAGTCTCCACTTTTTCGTTGAAATGGAAGAAAAAGAAATCTCTTTACATAAATTTCTTATGTTATGGAACAAAAAATAACGAATTTGGCACAAAAACGAATACGCTATTTAAATATTTTTATTTATCTTTGCAATCGAAAGTTCTAAAAAATCGAGACTATTAACACCATAACTAAAATTATTAATGTATGAATCGCACAAGTAAAGTTCTAAGAAGAACCCTTGGGTTGATGGTTCTGTTGTGCATGATGCCTTTTAGTCTTCATGCCCAGAACATCACAGTAAAGGGTACGGTAAGTGCAGCTGACGGTCCGATCATCGGTGCTACCGTCAAAGTGAAAGGTGCTCAAGGTGGTGTCGTTACCGATTATGACGGTAATTATACCATCTCGGTACAGTCTAATGCAACACTCGTCTTCAGCTATGTTGGATTTGAGACTAAGGAAGTGAAAGTGGGTGGAAAACGTCAGGTTGACGTTACACTCGTGGAAGACGAGACCCTTCTGAATGAGGTGGTTGTCGTCGGTTACGGTACGATGAGAAAGTCGGACCTGACAGGTGCTGTCACGCAGGTGGACAACAAAGCCTTCGAGAAGTCTGTATCAACCAGTATCGACCAAGTTCTACAAGGTCGTGCCGCTGGTGTTCAGATCCAGGCTAACACAGGTACTCCTGGTGGTTCCAGCACCATCCGTATCCGTGGTACTAACTCTTTGAATGCCTCCTCACAGCCAATCTTCGTGATTGACGGAGTGATTATTGACTCAGATGGTGGTGATGATGGTAACAGTAACCCATTAGCAGGTATCAACCCAAGTGATATCTTGACAATGGACATCCTGAAAGACGCCTCTGCTACTGCTATTTATGGTTCACGCGCAAGTAATGGTGTCATCATGATTACCACCAAACGCGGTAAGTCTGGTGAGGCAACTCTGACTTACGACGGCTATATCGGCTGGCAGCAGATGCCTAAGAAATTAGATGTGCTGAACCTCCGTCAGTATGCGGAGCATAACAATGACATTGCCGACGCACAGATCAAGACAGCCTCTGGCACATTCCTCCGTCCAGAACTCTTAGGCGCAGGTACTGACTGGCAGGACGAGTTGTTCAAAACAGCCTTTATGACTAATCACAGCATCTCTCTGACTGGTGGTTCCGACAAGACCACATATGCGATCAGCGCTGGTTACCTTTATCAGAATGGTATCGCTATCAGCACTGGCTTCAGACGTCAGACTGTACGTGGTAATGTGGATACAGAACTGAAGAAGTGGTTGAAGGGTGGTATCTCTTTCTCACTCTCTGACTCCAAGCAGGAGATGGAGAAGAACTGGGATATTATCAATACCGCTTTAAGATCTCAGCCTTCTGTTGCTGTACGTAATCCAGAGGGTGGTTACGATGGTCCAGATGACCAGTGGATGCCAGAGAACGCTGTTGCTCTTGCTGAGATTAAGACTAACTATGCGAAGCGTACTAACTTCCGTATCAATACCTATCTTGAGGCAACCTTCTATAAAGGACTGACCTTTAAGACAGAACTCTCAGTCGACTACAATCTGAACAAGACCAAGACTTACACACCAGACTATACCTTTGGTGTCAAAGAGAGTACCCAACGTGATGGTGCCTGGTACAAGAATGACTCCAAGTACTGGTCATGGCGTAATATTCTGACCTATAATGGCACCTTTGCTCAGAAGCATAACATCAACGCGATGATCGGACAGGAGATGAGTCATAACTATTGGGAGAACATGAGTGCGTCAAATCAGGGTTATCTTTCTAACTCGGTTATCGACCTTCGTGCAGGTGAGAGAACTGGTAACAATGTCAATATCGACGGTTATCAAAACAACACCTCCCTGTTCTCATACTTCGGACGTGTCCTCTATAATTTCGATGACCGCTATCTGGTAACAGCAACCCTTCGTCGTGACGGTTCTTCCAAGTTCGCCGATGGCAACCGTTGGGGTTGGTTCCCCTCTGCGGCGTTCGCATGGCGTGCCAGCCAGGAGAACTTCCTGAAGGACAATAAAGTTATCAATAACTTGAAACTGCGTCTCGGTTGGGGTACTACTGGTAACCAGAACGTACAGGACTGGGCATATCAGGCAATGCTTGCCAACTATACCACTCCATGGGGCGTAGGTGTGCTGAATGCCAATAACGCCAACCCAGACCTGAAATGGGAGACTACTTACTCTACGAATATCGGTTTCGACCTGTCTCTTTTCAACAGCCGCATCGATCTCGTATTCGACTGGTACTATAAGAAGACTAACGACCTGCTGATGATGCTTGACCTGCCTGCATTCCTCGGATCAGGTGCTGGTTCAAACGAGGCATACGGTACTGCTTCTAACCCTTGGGGTAATATTGGCTCTCTGCGTAACACAGGTATTGAGATCACGTTGAATACTGTGAATATCGAGAACCGTAACTTCCAATGGCGTTCCAATTTCGTGTTCTCACTGAACCGTAATAAGGTGCTGTCTTTGGATTCTGATAGCGGTAGTCTGCCACAGACTCTCCAGATTGGCTCCGATGTCGCTACCGTTACCAATACTGTTGTTGACAAGCCTATCGGGCAGTTCTGGGGCTACAAAGTCATTGGACGCTTTGACAAACCAGAGGATTTCTATTACAAAGATGCTAATGGCAACATCCAACCTGTAGCACTTCCAAAGGGCGCTTCCATGGCTACCTCTCCCACATCGGGTGGTGTGTTCATTGGTGATTACATCTATGAAGACCTCAATAATGACGGTGTGATTGACGATGATGATATGACCTTCATCGGCAACCCAGAGCCTAAGTTCACTTGGGGATTCGGCAACACCTTCTCTTATAAAGGCTTTGACCTGAGCATTCAGTTCAGTGGCTCATATGGCAACAAGGTGATGAATTACCAGCGTCGTTTCCTCGATATCACCGGTTCTACCAGCAACCAGTTGACAACTGTTCTCGACTATGCGCGTCTTGCAAAGATTGACCCAAATGGTCCAGAGGACTATCGCAACTATTACGTAACGAATACGAACACCATCATGCCACGCCTCTCTACCGAGAGTGGTGTCAACAAAAACAACCGCGTTAGTGATGCTTATGTTGAGGATGGAAGTTACATTCGTCTGCAGAATGTCTCTCTCTCATACACCTTCCCACGCAAATGGATTAAGAACCTGTATCTGACCAATGCGAAGATTTACTGCAATATCCAGAATCTCTTTACCATTACCAAGTATGATGGCATGGATCCTGAAGTAGGTTCTCTGCGTGGCACTGCTCTTCTGAATGGTGTGGACTACAGCCGTTATCCATCACCACGTATCTACACAGTAGGTGTGAACTTGCAGTTCTAATTTAATAATAATAAAGGAATAAAATTAGAAATGATTATGAAAACAAGTATTTTGAAATATACCATTGCACTTGTGGGAATCATGACAGTGAGCAGTTGCGCAGAGGACTTCTTAGAGCAGAAGAACTCCTACCAACTGTCACAAGACAACTTCTTCACGAGTGACGAGGCTGTGTCACAGGCTGTTACACCTCTTTATAATTATGTATGGTACATGTTCAACGACAAATCATACTATGGTATGGGTGACGGTCGTGCCAACAATATCACAGCCCAATATTCTGACTATATCTATCCTTACACCAACTTCACAGAGTCTGGTGCCTCTAACGGTTTGAACGACGCATGGTCGTCATTCTATGCTGTTATCTCACAAGCAAATAACACCATTAACAACATCACAAACTACTCTACCAGTGATGTTTCAGAACTTGCAAAGCGTCAGGGTATTGCTGAGGCTCGTTTTATGCGTGGACTTGCCTACTGGTATTTGGGCTCTCTTTGGGGGTGTGCTGTCCTCTATGAGAACACACAGGATCTTGTCAACAACTATGTTGTTCCTGCTGCCAACAGAGTAGACGTTTTTGAGTTTGCTATCCGCGATATGGAGTATGCGGCCGTCAATCTGCCTGCAACCTCTCCTGCTACAGGCCGTGTCAACAGATATGCTGCCTATGGTATGCTGTCACGCCTCTATTTGTCGATGGCTGGTGTCGTTTCCGGTAGTGACCGTTACAATGGCAGTAACATTCAGACACAGTTCAACAGCAAGACTCGCAACTCCTATTACTTGAATGCGGCTAAGAAGGCTGCAGCGAAGGTGATCGAAGAAGGTCCATATAAACTGACTGACACCTATGCGGAATTGTTTGCAGCCACTACGTTCAATAACAACAGCGAGAGTATCTTCCAGTTGCAATGGCAAGCTGGTGCTGCCGCAGGTCTCGCCCAATCGATGACCCGCTTCCTTGCCTGGAGTACACAGGTTAACCAAGGCAACTCATGGGGTGGTTCTACCTATTGCTCTTATGACCTTTGGGAAGAGTATAAAGAGTATGAAGATCCAACGCTTGGTGTTACAGTTGATGATGCCATCCGTCGCCACAATTGTGTAGCCTCTTATGGTGAGGTTTATCCTGAATTCTCTACAGATCCCGAGAAGCCATACATCTATGGTGAGACCGAGAGTGCAAGTTCTCAGGGCGCCAACATTAAGAAATATGTGATTGGTACCAATGCCGTTAACGGTATTTCTGTCAATAACAACTCTGGTGTCAACACCTATATGATGCGTCTCGCAGAGGTTTACCTGAACTATGCAGAGGCGACCTTAGGCAATAATGAGACTACGACCGACGCGACCGCTCTGTCATACTTCAATGCACTTCGTGACCGTGCAGGTGTTGCCCAGAAGTCAAAGATCGGTTATGAGGATATCCGCCATGAGTTCCGTGTAGAACTCGCCTTCGAGGGACTCTATTGGTATTTCCTTGTCCGTCGTGGCTATTACGAGCAACAGGAGGTTGTCAACTATGTGAACAACCAGTATCGTAATGCCAGTTATTACGAGTCTTCCACACACACTTACAAACTGTCTGACTCGTATGCCGCTCCTGGCCCTAGTGTCTCTGTCGCTACAGCAAAGAACCTTGTCTTGACAATCCCTGAGACCGATTCCACGAAGGATCCTCAGTTAAAGTCTGATGCAGACAATAATGTATCTACTGTCGCTTATGAGTTTGGCGATCGTGAGGTGTCAGATGCTGACCTCTTCTAAAGGTAACATGATAATAAAGTAAACAAATAAGAATATGAAAACAATCAAATATTTCTGGACACTATGCCTCGCTGTTGTCGCATTCACCTTCGCAGCATGTAGTGATAGCGACTCCTCTGGCAGTTCGTCGCAGATGCGAGTCGACCAGGTCTATCTGGAGAATATTGACGACGATGTCAACCAGGACCGCCCTGTGGAGTTTGCCCGTCTGGGGCAGTTGCTCCGTATTCAAGGCGCAGGTTTTACAGGATTGAAGAAAATCTATGTCAATGGTTATGAGACTTATTTTAATAATGCGCTCATGACGGATAATAATGTTTGGGTACAACTGAACAGCAAGACACCAGTCGACAAGGCTGACGAGAGTGTACGTAATACCATCGTCTTCTACAAGAGTGAAGATAATCAATTGGTTTATCCGTTTATCATCCGTGCCGCTGCTCCCAGCATTACCAGTGTAGACAACTCCATGCCTAAGGTTGGCGAGACTGTGAAGGCTACTGGTTCCAATTTGCAAGAGACCACCAAAGTAACACTGCCCGACGGTACCGAGATTACCAGTGGTATTGAGAGTGACGAGGATGGCGAGTGGTTTACCTTCACCGTTCCTGCCAGTGCTGACCTGAGCGTTGCTGGCTCTATCACCAGCGAAGGTGCCAACGGTACAGCCATTAGTCCTGAGTTCTTTAACGACTTCCGATGCTTTGTCATCGATTTCGAAGATGATGGCAAGGGAGAGTTAGGCACTTGGAGTGCCACCTATAGCGGTGACGATCTCGTAGACGACCCGCTGAATACTGGTCGTGGCAAGGTGGCAATGCTTGTGCCAGAGGCAAAACTTGCTGATGGTGGTATCGATGCTGGTGGTGAGGCTCTCTATTGGGCTACCGCTGGTAACGACAACCCCAACGACGACTGGACAGCACGCATGTATTCCTACATCCCTGCAGAAACCTCTGCTGCTGATGTCGCTTTACAGTTCGATATTTATTGCCCAGAGCCTTGGGATTTGACCGGTCAGTTGGAAATCTCCTTGCAAAACAACCTCTCTGGTAAGGGATGGGGCTCCGCTGGTACTAAGTATAGTTCACAATATTATAACACGGCAACGGTCTGGGTTCCCTGGTTGAATACGGAAGACGGTTCTCATGAGGCTTGGTCTACTGGTGAGCGTTGGCAGACGATTACCATTCCTATGACGAAATTCGGTAACTATGACCCAACAGAAGCCCCCGATGCTACATTCCAGAAAATCTGTGAAGACCGCAATGCAGGTTCTTATCGCAACTTCCTCATCGTCTTTGTGAACAGTGACCTGGAGTTCTCTGATGACATTGTTTATAAGTCGAGTACCTTCAATCAGAAGATATATATCGACAACATCCGCGTCGTGTCTATCGCTCCTATCACGGTGAGTGATTTTAATGATGCAGAAGAATAACCTTTTAAACGTAGATTCATTATGAAATTCAATAAAATCATATTACCAGTAGTAGCATCAGCGATGCTACTCACTGGTTGCGACGACCAGATTATGGAGTGGGGGTTGCAGGAAGGGCATACTGCGGTCACTTCAGCAGACCTGCCCCTCGCAGTAAAGGAAGTTCTTTCCAACTACGATGATATTAAGGTTTATTCCGCAGCCAACCATCCTAACATGAAACTCGGTTTGGGTATCGGTAAGGATGTCTATATGGGTGAGGACGGTCGCCACGACCTCGCAGTCAACAATTTCCAAATGGTAACATGGGGAAATGCTATGAAGATGGATGCCATCGTTACTGCAAGTGGTAACTTGAACTTCGCTAATCTCGACCCTGCCTTGGAGCAGATTCAAGAAGATGGTATTGACCTCTATGGACATAACTTCTTCTGGCACACCCAGCAGCAGCAGACCTACCTGAAATCGCTGATAGCACCTAAACTTGTTGTAGAGACAGATAGTAATATTGAGACGATGCTGGGTGGTGATGCGGCTAACTTTGATGGTGGGACATCTGGCGGTTGGGGTTCATGGGGTTCCAACAAAGCCAGTGCCGATGTTGTAGATAGTGCTGGTGAGGATGGTTCTCCTGCTATGGTTCTTGTTAACAATGGCGATGGTAATGCCTGGGAGGCACAGTTTGCCTATACGTTTGATACACCATTGTTGAAGGATGTGGAGTATACTATTCGCTTTAAAGCAAAGTCATCTACCGCTGCAGGTGAGTTGCAGTTCCAATATCAGAATGGTAGCACCTATGGTTCACAAGGAGGTTATAACACCTTTAATGTAGACACCGATTGGGCAACTTATGAGCACTCTTTCACTATTACTGATTATGAGGATGTCAATCGTATCATCCTAAACTTCGGTAAAGTGGGTGGAACCTATACTGTGGATGACATTGAGTTCGGCATTAAGCAGGAAGATCCGATGGATAATGTTCTGGTAGGTGATGCCTCTGATTTTGAAGGCGGCACGACTGGCGGATGGGGATCCTGGGGTTCTAACAAGGCTGATGCCGCAGTTGTCGAGGACGAGGCTCATGGTGGTACGCACTCGCTGATGCTGGTCAACAATGGTGATGGAAACGCCTGGGAGGCCCAGAACGCATATACTTTCAATGACCCACTTGTTAAGGGTACGAAGTATATTATTCAGTTCTATGCCAAGTCATCTTCTGCTGCAGGTGAGTTGCAGTTCCAATATCAGAATGGTAGCACCTATGGTTCTCAGGGAGGCTATAATACCTTCCCTGTAGGCACCGACTGGGTTCTCTGTGAGCATGAGTTTACCATCACGGATTACGAGGATGTTAATCGTATCATCTTGAACTTTGGACACATAGGAGGAACCTATTGGGTTGACGATATTAAGTTCGGTCCTGCCAAGAACCAGGGTGAGGCTGCACCACGCCGTGCCGCCAGAAGTTACTATGTGCTGAAGTCTGCGGAGGAGAAGCAGCAGATCCTGACTGAGGCAATGGAGACATGGGTGAAGGGTATGGCTGAGCATCTCGCTGAGAAGCAGATCGTTCCTGTAGCCTATGATGTCATCAACGAGGCGATTGCTGACGGCAGCAATGGTGTACGTGGTCTGAACGGTGTCTTCGGCGGTTCTATCACTGACGATGACGGTAATGTGACCTATGACGCCGAACCAATAGAGACAGAAGAAGAGGGCCTGAGCCTCAACTGGGGTAGTGGTCACTGGTACTGGGGCTATTACGTTCCCGACTATGCGGTGAAGGCATTCCAGTTCGCTCGCCAATACCTGCCTGCATCTACGAAGTTGTTCTATAACGACTACAACTTGGAGAGCAGTGACTCGAAGCGTGCCGCCGCTATCCAGTTCGTAAAGGATATAGATGCAGCAAACGGTTCTGCTATCGTAGATGGTATCGGTACCCAGATGCACGTTAGTTTCTCACCAACGGATGACGCTAATGCTAATACAGAGAAACTTGCTGAACTGAAAGAGAAGGTGGACAAGCAGTTCAAGGAACTTGCTGCCACAGGCAAACTGATTCGTGTCACCGAGTTGGACATCTCAGTGAATACGGGCAGTCCATCCGCAGCACAATATAAGGCACAGAGTGATGCTTATCAGTTGATATTCGAGTCCTACTTCGAGAATGTTCCTGAGGCACAGCAGAGTGGTATCACCATCTGGAGTCTGACAGACGCAGAGGATGAGCATGAGTACTGGCTGAAAGGACAGAAACCTAATATCTGGGATGAATCTTTCAAGCGTAAGTGGGCTTACAAGGGTGTTTGCGACGCTCTTGCTGGTGAGGATATCGGTCTGACCTTTGGTTCCGACTCATACAAGACTTACTATGAGAAACAGAATGTCAGCGACACCGTGAAGTAAAACACAAAACGAACTCTTATAACATTTCATCCCTGCTACCTTTATAGTAGCAGGGATGTTTTTTAATGCATATATGAAGGCGGCATCTTCCTACTACTCCCTGATTCCTGCTCGCCTGCATTTCATTAGAGCATCACAAAGCCATAGGAGACATAAAGCACGGAGGAAGAGGGAGCAAATTGGGAACACGGTAAAGAAGAAAGCCAGTTGTGCGTTGAGCAGCAAAAGTGTCTGACGAAGATTGATCTCTGTGTCCAATACCTTAGAATAATAGCCTGCAAGCATTACTATAGGCTTACGGACCATCTGTGTAAGATTGACAAACAATCTGTTCTCATGCTGTAAAGTCATTGTCTTTTTCATATCGTAAATGTTTTTATTGATTTCTACGATGCAAAAAAACAACTATTCTGTGCACAATGAGTTCACTTTTCGATTTTCTTCGTTAATACATCTTAAATATTAACATCCGTTTGCATTTTCAGAATTTGCTGTGAAATGTAATCCTTAAACCCCTCGTCACCCAAGATGGATATATCCTCATAGAGTCCTAATACGAAACGCCCAATGCCAGCATAACTACATACATCAAGGTCCAACAGCCAGTGCTGGTTATCCTGAGAAGTGATATAAACCTCTGCTTTAGGATATTCCTCCAACATAAGGTTATAGGATAGTCGCCCTAAGCGCAACGTGACATGCATTTGCTCTTCCCCACTGAACATAAAGATGTCTGTGAACAACCGTCGATGCTGCGCTTCATGCTGCCACTCGTCGGCAAGCAACTCCACCCTTTCCATACGAGAGAGTTTGAATGTTTTGTTCATCCCACTCGTCAACTCATAGCAACGCACCTCATTATTGCTATTCATCAACATAAACGGTTCTACTATACGGTCGGTGACTGAGTTACTATGAGGTGATGAATAATGATGAAGGATGACGTTACGATGATATTTGATGGCATCATAGATAACACTCAAGTTAAGTGCCTGTTGTTCACGCAATTGTTCATCTGCCAAGATATTCAAGTCGTATAAAGAGTCGAGTTTCCTTTTCAGATGCGCTACCATAGCACTATGAGAACCAGAACTCTCCAGCACACGACGCATGGTGATTGCCTCATCCTCAGTAAAATGTACCTTACGAAAGAGTTTGGTAAAGAACGGAGAACTTTTGTCAAGACTATAGACAGTACCTTTTTTCTCCACGATAAAGCCGATATCACGAAAAAAATCAAGATAATAATATAAGGTACGCTTAGAGATATTCATCCGTTCACAAAGTTGTTGAACGGTATAACGCTTATTCTCCGTCATCAGAAGTATCAGCGTCAACTCTCGTTCTAACTTATCGTGGCGCATCAGTCTTGAAAATCAAAAGAAAGTTGACCATCACCCAGCATATTGAAAGTCTTACGATGGTAAGGCGTGATACCATATTGGCGGATAGCCTCCCGATGTTTCTTGGTAGGATAGCCTTTGTTAGAACGCCAGTCATATTGGGGATACTCTTCCGCAAGCGCATCCATATATTCGTCACGATAGGTCTTGGCAAGGATAGAGGCAGCAGCGATAGAGAGATATTTGCCATCACCCTTGACAATAGTGGTATAAGGGATGTTGACTGTATTACTGCCAACCACAGAACGATAGGGTTTGAAACGGTTACCATCAACGATAACGGCTTCTGGACGCACTTCCAACTGGTCTAAGGCACGGTGCATCGCAAGAATAGAGGCGTTGAGAATATTCATTTTGTCGATTTCCTCTGGGGTCACGATACCTACTGCCCAGGCAATAGCATCACGCTCAATAATCTCACGCAATTGCTTACGATATTTGTCTGTTAATTGTTTAGAGTCATTAAGTTCCTCGTTCTGATAGTTTTCCGGGAAGATAACGGCAGCGGCATATACACTGCCTGCGAGACAGCCACGCCCAGCCTCATCGCATCCTGCTTCTATCTTTTCTTGGTAATAATGACTCGCTAACATCTTCAGAACATCTGACTGACACGACGGATTCCTGCGACAAGAGCATCCACCTCCTCTTTCGTATTATACAAGGCAAACGAGGCACGAACCATGCCATTGACACCCAAACGGCTCATCAATGGCTGGGCACAATGATGCCCTGTGCGAACTGCGATGCCTAAGCGGTCAAGCAGTGTTCCCATATCCAGATGATGGATATCGCCCGCGTTAAAAGAGATGACAGCGTCTTTAGAAGACCATTGACCATTGACCGTTGAACATTGTGGACCGTAGATTTTCAGTCCCTCTATCTGTGAGAGTTGTTCCAAACCATAGCGGGTGAGTTCCTGCTCATGCGTCTCTATTGCCTCAAAGCCAATACCCTGCAAATAGTCTATTGCCGTAGCAAGCCCATGTGTAGCGACATAGTCGGGAGTTCCTGCCTCAAACTTGAAGGGCAGGCGCTCAAAGGTTGTCTTCTCCCATGTCACCTTGTCTATCATCTCACCTCCACCTTGATAGGGCGGAAGTTTCTCCAGCCATTCCTCCTTACCATAAAGGACTCCTATACCAGTAGGTCCGTACATCTTATGACCACTGAAAGCAAAGAAGTCACAGTCTAACGACCGCACATCAATCCTCATATGGGGCGCACTCTGGGCTCCATCCACCAAAACAGGAATACCATGAGCATGCGCTATCCTCGCTATCTCAGCGACAGGATTCACTGTCCCTAACACATTACTGACATGGGCAATACTCACGAGTTTGGTGCGCTCCGTCAGATATGTTGCGATGTCATCGCAACATACAAGACAGCCGTCATCGGTGATGGGGAGATGCCTCACCACGATTCCCCGCTTTTGTGCTTGCAACTGCCACGGCACGATATTACTATGATGCTCCATCTCCGTCACCAGCACTTCGTCACCCTCTTCCATCTGCGACTCACAGAAAGAGGATGCAACGAGGTTGATCGCCTCTGTCGTACCACGAGTAAAGATAATCTCCTCCGTTTTCTCGGCATTGATAAACTGGCGTACCTTCTCACGTGCCGCCTCATGCAAGTCAGTAGCCTGTTGTGACAGGTAATGTACTCCACGATGTACATTAGCATTCACGTTCAGATATTCCTTCCGCATCGCATCCAATACACAGAGTGGTTTCTGGGTCGTTGCGGCATTATCCAAGTAAACCAATGGCTTGCCATATACCTCCCTTGACAGAATAGGAAAGTCCTCACGTACCTTATTAATATTATACATATTATCTACAAAGTTTACAGCCCTCACATTTATTTAACTCCCCACGGAAACGCTTCTCCACCAGATAATGAAGACGGTCGCGTAAAGGTTCCAGTTCCATCTGGTCGATGACCTCGTTGATAAAGGCAATCTGCAACAGGAGACGCGCCTCTTTCTCTGGAATACCACGCTGCCGCATATAGAACATTGCCGCATCATTCAACTGTCCGACAGTAGAGCCATGGGCACATTTCACATCGTCCGCATAGATCTCCAACATCGGCTGGGTATACATACGTGCCTTTTTGGTAGCACAGAGATTCTGGTTAGTCATCTGCGAGGATGTCTTCTGCGCATCCTTCGCCACATAGACCTTACCAGCAAACGCTCCCACAGCCTCATCGTTCAACACATACTTATAGAGTTCCTTACTGGTACAATGGGGAACCTGATGAGTAATCAGTGTGTTGTTATCCACATGTTGCTGTTTGTCGGCTATCACACAGCCATTACAGAAACACGCTGCGCCCTCCCCGTTCAACTCCAGATTCAACTTGTTGCGGGTTACACCATTATGCAAAGTGATAACATTGTGATTGACACGGCTATTCGCTTGTTGGTCAATATAGACATTGCTGACACGAACGTTCTTCGCATGTGTCTCTTCCAGACAATACAGATCAAGTTTTGCGTTCTCACCCACATACGCCTCTATCACCTGTGTAGCAAGGAATCGACGGTCATCTGCGGCATGGTCGCAGAAAAGAAACTTCGCCTCTGCCCCTTCCTCCAGAATAATGAGTACACGCCGATTGACCATCAAGTCGACATCCGAGCGAAGGATATTAATTATCTGGATAGCACGATCGAGTACAACACGTTTAGGAACATAGACATATAATCCATCTTGCGACAACATCGTATTCAAATACGTAACGGCATCATTGTCTTTTGATGCAAGTTGGTTATAATAGGATGAGGTGGCAAACTCTTTCAGAGAACCAATAACAACACCCTCTGGCAGGTGCCCTTTGGGAGTCACCTTCGAATAAAAGGCATCATTGACTACAAAATAAAGTGACGTGCTCAAATTGGGGACATCACAACGAAAGGCATCATAGGGATTGACGGGAATCTCCAGACGATTGAGATTCAGACCATAGTCTGGCTCAAAGAGAGCCTGCATGTCTGTATATTTATAGCGCTCAACCTTACGAGAAGGAAATCCTTGCGCCTTAAAGTTTTCAAAGGCTGTATCACGCACAGCATTCATCACATTAGAAGAATGGCTATGAATCATCTGACGTGCCTGCTCATAGAGTTCTATGTATTGCTGCTCACTCTTCATTCTTTTAGTCACTTTGCTTTATAAAAGCGTCTTACGACGATTATTTCACTTCATTCTTGATCCAGTCGTAACCACGCTCCTGTATCTCCTTCGCCAGTTCTGGACCCGCTGTCTTTACAATCTGCCCCTTATATAACACATGTACCACATCAGGGCGAATCATCTCCAACAGACGGTCATAATGCGTGATGACAATACAAGAGGTTTCTGGGGTGCGTAACTTGTTGACACCCTCTGCCACGATACGCATGGCATCGACATCCAGTCCAGAGTCTGTCTCGTCGAGAATAGACAATTTAGGCTCCAGCATTGCCATCTGAAAAATCTCATTACGTTTTTTCTCACCTCCACTGAACCCCTCATTCACAGAGCGGTTGGCGAGTTTATTATCCAACTCCACAATCTTCTGTTTCTCACGCATCAGTTTGATAAAGTCAGAAGCCTTCAGTTCCGTGAGGCCTTGGTATTTGCGCTTCTCATTAATCGCCGCCTTCATAAAATTGGTCATAGACACCCCAGGGATTTCCACAGGATATTGGAAAGAGAGGAACAATCCCTCATGGGCACGATCCTCTGGTTTCATCTCCAACAGGTTCTTACCATTGAAGTAAGCCTCGCCCTCCGTCACCTCATAGAGCGGATTACCCACCAGTACAGCAGAGAGGGTTGACTTACCAGAACCATTGGGTCCCATAATAGCATGTGTCTCACCGTCCTTAATAGTGAGATTAATACCTCTTAATATCTCTTTGTCGCCTATCTTGGCGTGCAAGTTTTTAACTTCTAACATAATCTATCCTACTGTTCCTTCTAATGATACTGATAATAGTTTGCGTGCTTCTACCGCAAACTCCATCGGTAGTTTGTTCAGCACCTCCTTGGCATAGCCGTTGACTATCAGACCGACCGCCTGTTCGGTGGGAATGCCACGCTGGTTGCAATAGAAGAGTTGATCTTCTGAGATTTTTGAGGTCGTCGCCTCATGCTCCACAATAGCGGTGTCATTATGGATATCCATATAGGGAAAGGTATGGGCACCACACTCTGAGCCTAAGAGTAAAGAGTCACATGAAGAGTAGTTACGGGCATTGTCTGCATTCGACGTGGCACGTACCAGTCCTCTATATGAGTTCTGGGAATGTCCTGCCGAAATTCCTTTCGAGATAATCGTCGACTTGGTATTCTTCCCCATGTGAATCATCTTTGTACCTGTATCTGCCTCCTGATAGTTATTCGTCACAGCAACACTATAGAACTCCGCCTGAGAGTTGTCGCCACGTAAGACACAGGAAGGATACTTCCATGTAATAGCACTACCCGTCTCCACCTGTGTCCACGACAACTTAGAATCTACACCTCGCAAGTCACCACGCTTCGTCACAAGGTTCAATACGCCCCCCTTGCCGTTCTCATCACCGGGATACCAGTTCTGCACCGTTGAGTACTTTACCTCGGCACGGTCTTTCACGATAATCTCGACGATGGCGGCGTGTAATTGGTTCTCATCACGCATCGGTGCCGTACACCCTTCCAGATAAGAAACATAGGCATCATCGTCTGCGATAATGAGTGTTCGCTCAAACTGTCCCGTGTTGCGGGCATTGATACGGAAATAACTGCTTAGTTCCATGGGACAGCGTACCCCTTTCGGTATATAGACAAACGAGCCATCGCTGAACACAGCACTGTTCAGAGCCGCAAAGAAGTTGTCACGATAAGGTACTACCGTCCCTAAGTATTCACGCACCAAATCAGGATGATCCTTAATCGCATCACCTATCGAACAGAAGATGACTCCTAATTCTGAGAGTTTCTCCTTAAAGGTCGTCTTGACAGAGACAGAGTCCATGATGGCATCAACGGCAACATTACCGCTTAAGGCAAGACGCTCCTCCAAAGGAACCCCCAACTTATCGAAAGTCTTCTCCAGTTCTGGATCTATCTTTCCATCACCTTTCGGCTTCTTCGCCATCGGGTCGGCATAATAAGAGATTGCCTGATAGTCGATAGGCGGCACATGTACATGTCCCCATGTCGGCTGTTTCTGTTCTTGCCAATAGCGGAACGCCTTCAACCGGAAGTCAAGCATCCAGTCGGGCTCACCTTTCTTAGCAGAGATGAGCCGAACTATTTCCTCGTTCAGCCCTTTCTCTATAATCTCTGTATGTACATTCGTTGTGAAGCCAAACTCATATTTCTGTTCGGCTACTTGACGGACAAACTCATTATTGTTTTCTGACATTATTATAGTTTCTGCTCTACCTCAACCTCCATGAAGGTCTCGATGATATCACCAGTCTGGATGTCATTGAAGTTCACCAAAGAGATACCACACTCCAAGCCTGTTGCCACTTCCTTGGCATCATCTTTGTAACGTTTCAGGGCATCAATAGGTGCTGTATGAATCACAATACCATCACGAACCACACGAGCCTTATCTTTCGAGTGTACCTTACCTTCGGTAACAAGACCACCGGCAACCGTACCGACCTTGGATATCTTGAACACCTGCTTCACCTCTATCTCACCAGTGACAACTTCCTTCTTCACCTTGTCGAGCATACCCTCCATCGTCGACTTCACCTCATCAATGGCGTCATAAATAATAGAATAGGTATTAATCTCAACACCCTCACGCTCTGCAGCACGACGGGCATCAGCGGAAGGACGAACCTGGAAGCCAACGATGATAGCATCTGAGGCAGAAGCAAGCATCACATCATTCTCTGAGATCTGACCCACTGCCTTGGCAATGACATTCACCTGTACCTTCTCTGTTGACAACTTGATGAAGGAGTCTGAGAGAGCCTCGATACTACCGTCGGTGTCACCCTTCACGATGATGTTCAACTCATGGAACTCACCAAGGGCAATACGATGGGATATCTCGTCCAAACCAACAGTCTTGGTTGTACGCAGACTCTGTTCACGCTGTAACTGGGTGCGCTTGTTGGCAATCTCACGAGCCTCCTGCTCTGTCTCCATCACATGGAAAGAGTCGCCTGCAGTAGGTGCGCCGTTCAGACCCAGAATAATAGCAGGCTCTGCAGGACCTGCCTTCTCGATACGCAGGTTACGTTCATTGAACATCGCCTTTACCTTACCCCATGCCGTACCGGCAATGACCACATCACCCACTTGCAACGTACCATTGGACACCAATACGGTGCTGACATAGCCACGTCCTTTGTCGAGGGAGGACTCGATGATACTACCTGTTGCCTTTCGATTAGGATTAGCCTTCAAGTCAAGCATCTCTGCCTCAAGAAGGACTTTCTCCAACAATTCATCGACACCAATGCCCTTCTTGGCACTGATCTCCTGACACTGGTACTTACCACCCCACTCTTCCACAAGTAGGTTCATATTGGCAAGGTCCTCACGAATCTTATCAGGATTAGCACCTGGCTTATCTATCTTGTTGATGGCAAATACCATCGGTACATTGGCTGCCTGAGCGTGAGCAATAGCCTCCTTAGTGGTAGGCATCACGGAGTCGTCAGCGGCAATAATGATAATAGCGATATCAGTCACCTGAGCACCACGGGCACGCATAGCGGTAAATGCCTCATGACCAGGAGTGTCAAGGAACGTAATCTGCCGACCATCCTTCAGTTTCACATTATAGGCGCCAATATGCTGGGTAATACCACCAGCCTCACCGGCAATCACATTAGTATTGCGGATATGGTCCAGTAAAGAGGTTTTACCATGGTCAACATGTCCCATCACTGTGACGATAGGGGCACGGCTAATAAGATCGTTCTCATCATCAGCCTCCTCTGTGATAGCGTTTTGCACCTCAGCACTGACATACTCAGTGGTAAAGCCAAATTCCTCGGCAACGATATTGATGGTCTCAGCGTCCAGGCGCTGGTTGATACTTACCATGATACCGATAGACATACAAGTACCAATCACTTGATTGACACCAACATTCATCATGGTAGCAAGTTCACTGACCGTCACAAACTCGGTTAACTTCAGAACCTTGCTCTCTGCTGCCTCTGCTGCCATCTCCTCGCTCAAACGCTCTTGCACGGCATCACGCTTCTCACGACGGTATTTGGCACCTTTCTTGTTCTGGTTCTTAGAGGTCAGACGGGCAAGGGTTTCCTTCACCTGACGTGCTACAGCCTCATCATCCACCTCCAGAGGTTTCACAGGACGATTCTTCTTGTTCTTCTTCCCACTACCTTGTTGTTGGTTGTCGTTGAAATTCTGGTTGCCACCCTTGTTCTTGTTTTTCTTACCTTGCTGTTGGTTTGCCTGATTGGCGGCAGCCTCAATATCCACCTTACCGCTACGGATTCGCTCACGCTTTTTGCGCTCACCATTAGCCTGCTGCTGGGCTGCGGCTTTCTCCTCACGCTCCTTACGACGTTCCTCTTTCGATTTTTTCTTCGGACGAGTACTCTGGTTGATGGATGACAAGTCAATTTTACCAATCACTTTGACACCAGAGGTCGCTGTCTCTGGCTCTTCATTTGGAGTCTCTATTGGCGTAGATTGCTCTATTTGAGGAGTTTCCGCAACAGGCTCTTCCTCAATGACCTCTTCCACCTGTTCTACCACAGGTTCCTCCACAGGGCTTTCGGCAACAGCCACAGGAGTCTGTTCCTTTTTAACTGCAGGTTTCCCAATGCTGTCAAGGTCTATCTTACCCACTTGCTTGAATTGCGGACGTTGTTCCAACAGTTCCTCGGTCTGGGTGATTTTCTTCTCCACCTTCTCAACTTTCTCTGGTTTCTTCTCCTTGACTTTTTTGGTGAAAATCATGTCTGCCTGTGTCTTGACGGCTTTATCGCCTTTGAACTCACCGACCAGGGCCTGGTATTGCTCGTCCGAGATTTTCGTATTTGGTGTCATCTCGTCCTTGACCTCACCAAGTTCCTTCTTGTTTTTCAGGAAATCAACTGCCGTTTGAAGTCCTATATTCAGTTCAGATAATACTTTATTTAATCTTACACCCATTCTTTACCTCTTTTCTTTTTAACTTTTTATCTTTTATTCAAATTCCGCACGGAGTACCTCCAACAGATGGTCAACAGTCTCCTCCTCTAAGTCTGCCTTCTCTACCAACATCTCACGAGGAGCGTTCAGCACAGCCTTTGCGGTATCTAAGCCAATAGCCTTGATAGAGTCAATAATCCACTGGTCAATCTCATCAGCAAACTCGTCAAGGTAGATATCCTCATCTTCCTCGGCCTCATTCACGTCACGGAATACATCAATAGTAAACTCTGTCAGCATTGAGGCAAGTTTGATATTCAGACCACCCTTACCAATGGCAAGACTGACTTCCTCTGGATTCAGATAGACCTCTGCCTTATGCTCCTCTGGATTCAGGACAATCCTGTTCACCTTAGCAGGACTCAAGGCACGCTGGATAAATAATTGTGTGTTATTGGAGAAATTGATGACATCAATATTCTCATTACCCAATTCACGGACGATACCATGTACACGGCTACCCTTCACACCAACACAGGCTCCTACTGGATCAATACGGTCGTCATAACTCTCCACTGCGACCTTGGCTCGCTCTCCTGGCATACGTGCCACACGGCGAATGGTAATTAGTCCATCATTAATCTCTGGAACTTCTGCTTCCAACAGACGCTCCAAGAACTGTGGACTGGTACGGGAGAGAATGATACGGGGATTGTTGTTCTCATTCTGCACCTCCTTCACGATAGCACGGATTGTCTCCCCCTTGTGGTAGTTGTCGCTGGGAATTTGCTCCATCTTCGGCAAATGTAACTCATTACCCTCGTCATCGATGAGCAGAACCTCACGTTTCCACATCTGGTAAACCTCACCGCTAACAACCTGTCCTACCTTATCCTTGTACTTATTGTACAGAGAGTCGTGCTCCAGTTCCAGGATTTTAGAGGCAAGTGTCTGACGCAAGTTCAAGATGGCACGACGACCGAACTTCTGGAAGTTGACTTCTTCAGAAACCTCTTCGCCAACCTCATAGTCAGGTTCTATCTTCTGGGCTTCTGTTAGCGAAATCTCTTTATTCTCATCTTGTACTTCACCATCTGCAACCACAATACGGTTGCGATGAATCTCAAAGTCGCCCTTGTCAGGGTTCACTATCACGTCAAAGTTCTCATCAGAGCCAAAAATCTTGGCAATCACATTACGGAAACTCTCCTCAAGCACACTAACCAAAGTTGTACGGTCAATGTTCTTGGTCTCCTTAAACTCTTGAAAGGTCTCTATCATAGAGGGACCTTTCGAATCTTTCTTTGTAGCCATTTTAATTATATTTTCTTTTTTAATTTATTCCTTTTACTTAAATTACTTAAACGACAACAGGTACTTGGTGTATTTGACACCATCCATCGTGAAAGTCTTGTCAACATCCACCACGACAGGGCGTTTTTTGCCTTCCTGTCTCTGTTTTTCTTTCACTGTAATTACAAACGATTGTCCGTCATCAGCGACTTCCTTGAGAATGCCTTGTTGCTTTTTTCCGTCAAGCGCCAGCACCTCCACTTCTATACCAATGTGGTTACGATATTGCTGTACCACTTTGAAAGGTTGACCAATACCTGCCGAACCTACTTCCAATTCATAATCGCCCAGTTCCTCACCCAGTTTCTCTTGCAAGAAACGACTCAGTTCCGCACAATCCTCAATCCATACACCATCGGCATGGTCAATCTCAATCACAATACGACCGTCGGGGGTCATCTCAACATCCACCAAGAAATACTCATTTTCAGAGAGCCATTCCTCAACTGCTGCTTTTACTACGTCTTTATTAATCATATACCTTGTTTGGTAATTAAAATAAGAATGAGAGGCTTTTTCAAGCCCCTCATTCCGCTGAACGGTTGCAAAGGTACGCATTTTCCCGCTATCTCGCAAGTATTTTGCTAATTATTTTCATTTTGGGGCTGAAAGTTTAGAAAGTACACGCTCATACTCTCCCGCTGTATTCAGAATCCTCTCTGCCTCTTTCAGTGTCTTGTCATATTCCAAAGCCGCTTCTACTTGCCCTGACTGATAATAATATGCCGAGATAATATCCTGCTCTATCATGTGCTGTATTTCCGTCCGATGCAAGTCAAGATCTTTACTAATATCATGGTGGTCGAGTTTATCCTTCAACGCCTCGAACTCGGCTTTCGCATCCCCATAATAGCCCTCAAACTTTGCGACTTTCACCAATTCGTCATATTGTTTTTTGCTGACCTGATCATAGGTGAATCCCGCTTTGACGACACGTTGTTTGAAGTCGGCATAGTCCGCATCCGTTAGATGGAAGTCTTTCGCTGGTGCGATTGTCGGGTGTTTGGCAATATAATCGACTACATAATCAAACACGGTCTCTGTAGAGTCTATACGATCCAGATACAAGGTAATATTTGCCATGGTGTCCGGCTTCACCTCAATGTCTGGCTTGATACCACCACCATCTCTCACCTCACGACCATTCTTAGTATAGAACACCCGTGTCAGGGAGTCTGGCACATGCTCTTTATAGCCACCACTTGTGTGCTTGTAGTTGATTGCCTGTATACACCGACCGCTGGGGATATAATATTTCGAGGTCGTCAACTTTAAATTGCCATTATAAGGAACCTCGATATTCGGAATCTGCACCAAACCTTTTCCATACGTACGCGTACCTATTATAATTCCTCTGTCCAGGTCTTGTATCGAGCCACTGACAATCTCACTTGCTGAAGCCGTCTCGTCATTGACGAGAACCACAATAGGCATCACTGTGTCAATAGGCTCCATACGAGTCTTATATTCTGAGTTCGCACGACGAATCTTTCCTTTTGTCTCCACCAGTGTTACACCCTTGGGAATCCACATATTGGCAATATCCACACACTCCGACAATGAGCCGCCGCCATTACCACGAAGGTCTATAATCAGTTTTTTAGCACCCTGTTTCTTCAAATCCAAGAAGGCACGTCGCATGGGCTTTGCTGGCTCACCCGTGAAAGTACTTAGGTTGATATACCCCACCTCATTAGGACGCATCCCATAATAAGGAATCTCTGGCATCTTAATACTCTGACGAGTAATCTTGAATGTCATCTTCTTACCCGTTGACGGGCGTTGGATCTTTAAAACAAATGTGGTACCTGCATCGCCACGCAGATGCTCACTAACATAAGAGACGGTCTTGTCGGTCATCAATGTATCATCTATCTTCAAAATGATATCGCCCTTTTTCAGTCCCACTTCAGCGGCTGGCATCCCAGCATAAGGTTCCTCAATCACAACACGCTTCAATTTCTGATGATAGCGTACCAAGGCACCAATACCAGCATACTTACCTGTCATCAGTAACTTCAGGTCCTTTTGCTTTTCCTCAGGATAATATTCCGTATAAGGGTCCAGTGAGCGAAGCATAGCATTAATACCTGTTCCGATCACGGTATTAGCATCCAACGTATCCACATACATTAAATCCAGGTTCCGATAGATAGCATTGAATATCTCAAGATTCTTTGCTACCTCCAGATTATGGTTTTTCACATCCTGCGCTGACACATGTATTGTCAGGCATGAAAACAGGACAAATGATACTATTCTGAATTTCATAGACTTTAAAATAAACTATTTTGCCTACAAAGGTACAAAAAATTAGTGTTCTACTAAATTTTTTCTCGAAAAAGTTTGCGCAATTCAGAAAAACATCGTATCTTTGCACCCGCTTAACAGCAAACTACTGCTTCAGTAGCTCAGTTGGTTAGAGCACCTGACTGTTAATCAGGGGGTCGTTGGTTCAAGCCCATCCTGAAGCGCCTTAAAAATCAAGGAGTTACGAGAAATCGCAACTCCTTTTTCTTTTCCATCTGAACAAATTTTGGTTATCTATTTACGTTTTTTTAAATATCAACTCCCCAAATCTCATAGTGTCCAGATGTATCATAGAGTGCATCTCAAAGCGTATCATCTTCTTCACCCTGTCTGCCACATTATGATTCTCCTGGTGTATCTTGTCCCTTGCCTTCTTGCTGTCGGGGTCAATTCCTTCACCAAGCAGGAAGGGGAAGAGCAATTCACCCTTCTTGGCTGGTGTAGCCAGTTCGTCAAGTATTCTTTTCAGCGGTGATATTATGGGGACGATGACCTCGGAACCGGATTCAGAATGATCTTTCGTCTTATGACGGAAGAAGCGGAGGGCCTTGTGTTCGGAAATCTCGAAATAGTCATCGTAGCGGAGTAGTGCCAAGTCATAGAGATTGCATCCATTACAGAGATACTGGGCAAGAAACATGCCCAGACTCAGCTTCATCTGCTCTGGATGCTTATAGGTCTCAGGGATTACGCCATCAGTATAAAACTCATATAGTTCCGTCATCTGCTCAACTGTCAGGAACTCAGCCTTGCGTGATGAACCTGACGGAATCTTCACTTTCATCGGATCTGTAGCACTGAACGGATAGTCTTTCTCACGCATATAGCCATTGCTGATACAAGCCTTGAATACTACACGAATAGCACGGAGGTAGAAACCGATAGTCGTTTGAGTGTACCTCATCTCCTTCATATAGGCTATCCATGCCTTTACCTTATCCACATCCACATTATAACCATCCTTGGCATCATACACACCACTCTTGATGAAGCAGTCACGTGCATTGCGATAAGTCTCTGCCGTACTGGCTTTCTTCTGAGATATAACTTCATTCCACAAGCCAATGAACGAGTTGGCATAAGGAGTCGTTGCTTCATCCGAACTGCCGTATGTGGAAATACGCCCTGTTATGACGGCACGGATATTATCAACTGATTTCAGCGTTCCCTTGTTGTACATGTCTCGAACAAGATCGACATACTGATTGTAAAACTCTACCAACCTGTTCCTGTCGATGAAGTTCTGGCTTTGGTTACCACCACGCCCACGGCCATCAGCCTTATTGATGGCATCAAACTTCTCTACTGTATACTTGTTACCCAGATGGAAGAAATACCTACTGCCATTCACTGTAAAACGGATGGAAGCATGGTACTTGCCGTTCTCGTCTCTGTACCTTGTGTCCAGTGTCAACGAAACGGTACAATTACCCATTGTCAGCGACTCCATGTTGGGTATCTTCTCCCTCTTCTTTCTTATCGTCTCCATACCATCAACTGTTTTTGAACAAATCATCCATCAAAATCTCGTTTTGCATGACACCCGAATGTATGCCCCGTACCACCCCATAGGTTGTTATCATTGTTGTCACCAAGCTTTTCCTTGTCTTGGTGTCTTCCTTGAAGATGGCCATCCTTGAGCGTAGTTTCTCCTCGTAGTCCTTTGTGATAGTATAGGGGCCTGCAGAAAACTTCATCTCGCACAAGTTAATGATTCTGTCAGCGCGGTCTATCACCAAATCGATTTGTGCACCCCTATCAGAGCCGTCGCCAAGTTTACGCCAGCTGCTGGTTTCTGTGGCCAACCCGCTGATGCCCAATTTCAGCTTAATTTGTTCAAGGTGGGTCATGCAGATGGTTTCAAAACTGAATCCTTGCCACGACTCCACCGAGTGAGAACTCATATTATTCGTCCACCAATGCTCATCCTTTGTGTTTTTGTTGTGCAGGAACTTGAAATAGAAAAGCGTATAGGGATCGCTGATTCTGTAAATGGTGTTACGGACAGAAGCATTAAAACGTGAGTATTTCTCAATGAAGTCACATCGTTCGAGATTGTCCAGAATCTTGCTCAGGCTGCCGCCAGACAATTTTGTCTTTTCTATAATCTCTGTCCTCATGAGGCCTTCCTTCTGACCAGCAAGTGCGCTGACCACAGCAATGTAGTTGTCTGCCTGGTTGAACAGTGCATTGAAAAGTTCGTCAAACTCCTCACGCATAGGGGCATTCTTAGCGAAGAAAAGTCGGTCTATGTTTTGAGCCAGACTCTGCTCTGGGTTCAACAGTGTCATATAGTAAGGAACTCCACCCATCGCCATATATCCCTGAAGTATAGTGTATTTGTCCCAGATGCAACCATTGACATGTAGGAATTCCTCGCACTCTCCAAGCTTGAAAGGACGCAGATATATCTGCTCCGTAATGCGGTTGTGCAGTCCTCCCTGATTCTTGATGAGCTTGTTGACCATCCATGAAGTAGCAGAGCCGCAGGCAATAAACATGATATCGGTACGCTGTGCTGCCCATGCATTCCAAAAGTATTCAAGAGCTTCCACAAACTGGCTATGTTTCGTGTCTATCCACGGCATCTCGTCAAAGAAGATAACCTTACGCTCATCTTTCGGTTTACGTTCTATAAGTGTACGAAGTTCATTAAACGCCTCTTCCCAGCCGTTCAAGGCTGGCGCGTACAGTGAATCACTGTAGAGCTTCAATTGACCGGCAAATCTTTGAAGCTGCTTCTCCTGCTTCTGTTTTCGGGCGCCAACGTATGTGAACGTGAATCTGTCGGAAAAAACATTGTTGACAAGAAAGGTCTTTCCGATTCGGCGTCTCCCGTAAACGATGACAAACTCTGACTTGCCAGAACGGTATTTTCGTTCAAGCGTCTCAATCTCGTGGGTTCGTGCAATGATTCTGTTCATATCCAAAATGCTTTATCGGTGGCAAAATTACAAAAAATATCCGTTGTGGGCAAGCAAATTGCGAAGAATTTTGCCCACAACTACAAATTTCTTGGCTTTATGGGCGATTTTCAATCGTAAAACAATGTTCACATCGAAATCTGAACAAATTTTGGTTATCTCCATCTTTGCGTCGCTTCAAGATGCCTTTATTTAGGCGTTTCGTCTGAACAAATTTTGGTTATTAATAATCGTATTTTTAGGGTTTTGTAGACTATCATAGAACATCATAAAGTTCACAAACATCTGAAAACCAGAGTTATAACTAAAATAGACTTTTGTAAAATCTTACATTTTTTAACTGTTAATCAGGGGGGCGTTGGTTCAAGCCCATCCTGAAGCGCCAAACAAAGAGTCCTGTAAATCAATGATTTACGGGACTTTTCTTTTTCTCGCATTTCAAAGTTGCACCCAATTTGCACCCATTTTCGAAAATCACACACCGCTTGCCCCCTTCTTCTTGCAGTTTACCAACATAAAAAAGATCTATTGCTATTCAACAGTCATCGATTTTCTATCCAACTAAAGAATACTTTTCCTTTTCGACAATTGCAATTACG
>FLNX01000150.1_pt1 | contig 30915 bp, 21 predicted proteins | sample 1140341 | NCBI WGS metagenome assembly FLNX01 (sample SAMEA3878208, study PRJEB12797) | bioreactor metagenome | biome: Moose rumen | place: Sweden | collected 2011-10 | reverse complement strand
TGGTTACCTGTGGCAACTGCCCGTTCTTGTTCGCCATAAAGAGGCCCACATGCTCATCGATATTGCCTACGGATTCAAGTTGCAGGGCCTGCAGATCGCTTATATTATAGTTTGTCAGGTCTGTGTCTGTGCCACTGGTATTGCGCTTATAGAGTCTGCCGTCCTTGGCATAAAGACCTGTAGAGGATGTGTTGAGCAGGGCCAACACATAGAGATTATTATTGTACGCGTGAGTACCCGTTGCCAGCCGTTGGGTCACTTGCACGTCAACACTACTACCTTCAGTGCCAGGATTCAGGATCAACTGGTCAATGACGGTAGCCGTTTTCAGTTTGGCCGAAGCAGCGTCCTCGCCTTCCAGGATACAGAGGATACCGTCGTAGATGGCATTCTCCTTGGCGGTGGCTGCAACGACAGCACGGGTGGCGGGCTGCGAGTTGTTTACAATATGCAGGTTGATATAGCAGGTGTCTGGCATACCGACCGTCTCCGAGCCGCCTCTCGTCTGTTCGCCGGGCAGCGCCTCAGTCTGGCAGGCCGTCAGGAGCATTCCCAACAGCAGGCCAAGGGTCAATATGTACAGTCTATATCTCTTCATTTGTTCTGTTTCAGTTTGTCAGTTTCGTATCGTTGCCTTCCCACCCGCTGATTTGCAGCGTCGCGTTCAGCAACTGCTCCACCTGGTCGTCGGCATCTTGGGTCAGGGGCGGGATGATGGGGTAGCCGACGTGGGTGACGCTGCGCACATTCACGGTGTACCAGTTGTTGCGCACCACGCCGTAGCGGCCCAGATAGCGTTCCTCGGCGGTTTTGCCGCCCTCACCGGCTTCAGCGACATAGGCCTGGCCAGTGGTATTATTGCTCATCGTGGCCGCCGATGCCCACGGTGTCTGCGTGTCGGTGAAATGGCGGATGGGCACACGGTAGAACATATAGCCCCGCCAATAGTAGTTCAGGGTGATGTTGCTGTCGAAATAGTCTACTAAGTTCAAGGCTTCAAAGGCCGTCGCCCCAGCAGAGCCACTGGCCTGTGCCGTCTGCGTCACGCCAGTCACCTTGGCATCCGCTTTTCCTGAGCCACCAGTGTCGCGCTCGTCCCTTTCCACGGTGATATTCACGTGCCTGGGTTCTCCGGCGGCATAGTCTCTCACCCAGTCGCGGAAATCCTTATTGGTCTCCATCAGCCACTCGCGCAGGTATTCATCGATGGTCTTGGCCGAAGCAACCTTGGTGGAGCGTTGGCGGACGAATGAGGACGAGGCACTGGTGCCCTCTTCCGTCAGGTCATTTTTCGGCAACTGATAGATAACGTCTCGGCCCGTCACCGAGGTGGTGTAGAAGTCGTTGGCACCATTCACCCGAATGCGCACCACTACCGACGTCGTATTCTCGTCGGTCATACTCGCCACATTAAACGTGTTCTCGGCACAGTAGTAACTGTTGCCCATCTCTTTCCAACTCTGGATGGTTCTTATATTTTCTCGTCCAGTATAGTTGACATCCTCAGCCCAGTAGGTGCGATACTGGCCGGAGGGCAGCGGTTGGGTTTCCACGAAGCGGTAGTCGCTGCCGACGTTGTAGGGCAGCCAGCCGCTGTTGAAATGGCGCACCATGTAACTACGGTCGTTAAAGTTATACAGGCCGAACTTGATGTCGCTTGTCTCAAAGTCTATATTTGTATTGCCTTGGACGGTCTTAGGGTTGACTGACTCCGTGACCGTCACCTTGGCAGCGGCCCGCTCCACAAACACTTTCCCTGCGGGATGATCTTCTGCTTCATCTTCTGTTCCATAGAAGAAGGTAGCAGGTATTTCAACCAGTGTACTGACGTCGCCAGTACCATCATTGGCCGATGCCAGCGGAGCATTGGTCATTACATAATAGTCAGTTCCACTTATATTAGTTGTAATGCTTTCTAATCTCATACCCTTCACATCAGCAAAGGTAGTTCCTTCGGCGATATTGGGGGCTGCGTTCAGAATGACAAGCACGTAAAGTTTGTCACTGCTAAGAATGTTTCTGTCGCTAACCTTGATAGTTACCGACGAGTGATTTGTCACCTGCGGATCACTATCAGGAACAGGATCATAAGTCCTGTAGTAACTACTAGCCACGGTTAGTTCATCTTCTGTGTCAGTGCTTGATCCACGGAAGAGTATAATCTTCATCAAACCGACGGCAAACTCAGATGAGGCACCATCGTGGAATTCCGAGGTACGGGTCATAGCGTCAGATATAGGCAAGTTTATGTCTAATCTGACCCACGCCGTACCATCTGTGTTAAAGCGCGATAAAATATCTACAGGCTGCTCTACAACTGCTTCCTGATGGTCATAGTCGTAGCACGCAGTTAGCAATATTGGTGCTAACAGCATAAAAACAAACCTATTTATATGTCGCGCGAACATTACAATTTTTTATAATGGGGCAAGGCAACCCTGCCCCATCAATTTATAAATAAGGTTTAGAGATTTACGTCTTGTTTACGGAGTACCCAAGGCAGGATATGCACGTGGGCTGAGATGTAGTACTCATCCTCAATCTCGTCGTCAGGTGTAGAGTCGCCAGAGACGGTCTTAGGTGTTGCAGTACCCAGTTTCTTGATGTCGGAGATGGTGAGCTGATACCAGTTGTCGCGAACGATGCCATAACGCCCCAGGAAGTTCTTGTCAGCATCGGTAGAGCCATATATCTGTTCTGTTGTTGTTCCGGGCTTTGTGACGTATGTGCCAGATGCCGACCATGGGGTCTCAACTTCTCCGAAGTGCTTGATGCGTACGTTGTAGTAAGCCAGTCCACCCTTATAGAGCATCAGGACGTTGTCGCCCATGGCTGCGGTGATAGCATTATTCAAGTTGGTCTTCAAAGTTTCGTCAGTAATATTGCCAACAGTATAAGAATTAGTACCATCGCTGAAGTTCGGTGTGACAGTATAGGTAACCTCGCCAGCATCGGTTGTTGTCAGTGTAACAGTAAGCGAGCTGGTAACTACCGGGTTTCCCGTAATGGAGGCGGAAATGTTCGTGCAAGCATTGCTCAGATACAGATTGACGTTATAGTCAGCAGTAATATTGTTGTTAATCTTATTTGCGGCATTAGTAGCATCATAGTACTTGGCATCATTGGAGAGAGTATAGAAGTCAACACCTCCATTAAACTTGACACGAATAGTTGCCTGTGTGGTGTTCCCGCGGGTTTGCATTTCTGTAGTGAAGGTGTTCTCAGGAACGTATGCACGCTTTCCCTTTTCCTCTGCGTATGTGGACAGCCAATCATCCGTGCCATTGGTAGCTACGGGCTTTGTCAATGTTGCATTGGAACTATATTGTGGGTCTTGTGCGAAGTAGGTGCGATAGCCAGCAGTGTGTGTTGCAGAAGCAGGGATGGTGGGCGAAAACAGATTGTTAGATACAAAGCGATACTTGGAGTTTGCATTGGTTGCTCCATCGTTGTAGTAAGGGAGCCAGTCAACCACATTAGCCTGACGAGCATTGTAAAAGTTAGGCTCGTAGTTGATAATCTGCCAAGCAATATCCGAGACTGACATAGTTAAGTCTGTTCCACCCATATCTATCTTGGTATCTTCTTCAGTAACGTTCAGCGTCACCTTGGCAGCAGCACGCTCTACATAGACGCAGCCCGCAGGGTCGGATGTTGCAGCATCTGCTGTGTTCTTAATCTTGGTCTTATCCAGAACAGCTGCTGTCGTTATGTTGGCTCCAGTAGGGGCGACAGATCCACCTTGTTTGTCGGCTATGGGAGCGTTGGTCATCAACAAGCCATTAGTGCCGATTTCTCCATTCAGTGAGCCACCAGTCTGTGCTGCGACAAGTGGCGTCTGACTCCATGTACCAAAAGTTGCTCCTGAGGCGGGGTCTGTAGCAAGTGCTGTGCCTTCATAGTTCAAAGCCACGTATGCATAAAGTTGTTCCGAAGCAGTCAGTGTCAGATTGTCAATCTTTGCTACTGCCGTCTTGGTTGCTGTCACATAAGTAGATCCATCAGCCGTCCATCCTTCACCGGGAGTTATGATGTCATAAGACCTCAGGAATGTAGCACCAGCCTCTGTTGCACCTTTGAACAGGAAGAGCTTACCTGATTTAACGGCATATTCTGTTGCATCGCCGTCATTGTACTCGTCATTGTTACGAGTCAGCGTTGGTGTTGAAGTGTTAGGCAATTGGATAGCAATACCCACATAGCTGTCGCCACTGGTGTCGATGACAGCGCCATTGTCAGCGTCGACATCCTTGTCGCTGGAGCATGCAGTGAAGCCGAGCCCTACTGCGAACAATGCTCCTAATAAAAACATTTTTTTCATAATTGTAAAGTTTTAAAATGTTAATAATAAAATATTTATAAAAGTTATTTCGTTTATTCCTATCTATCTTGGCACAAGACGCCATCACGGCATCCCCGCCCGTCGTTATGACTCGGGAATCCCTGCAAAAGAATAAAAAAAGAAAGAAATGCTAAACAATTACCTGCAATTTCTTGCGGGCAATATCTACCAAACGCCTTTGAATAAGCAGCAAGAGGAAATCTTGCGCTGCATTATCCTTGATGCTATTAAGGCGTTTCCCTCCTATTAACTGTTCTCCGCTGACGGTGATGAAGATGCCGGCATGAGATTTGATCAGGAAATTGTCAGAGACTTTCACATCGAAGCATACCTCCATAAATCCCGCATTCCTGATTTCTCCCACATTCATTTCAGTGTAGCCATAAAGTTGACGGTTTTTGCGCTGTGGAATCTTCAAGACATCCTCTTCCCAAGTAGGGAAACACATTCTAAGTACAGAAAGATAGTTTTCGGCAATATGCTCCCTAAGGCGGAATGCCTCAGTCTGCAACTCACCATTATAAATCATACGCGGCGAGAAAATGACTCGTGCTACATTCTCTTCGTCACTGAGCATGGCTAATGTACTGCATAGTTTCGAGAATGGCGGAGGGTGAAAACTTTTGTTGGTTCTTTCCTTCTACACTCCCATCAGATTTTAGAATATAGTAGGAGAAATCATCCCTTCCAATATTGATGCCTGCCTCAGATGCTTTATACTCTAGGAGCAATGTGCCGTTAGCAGCGGGGAAAATAGTCCACCCGCTCAAGTTACTGTCGGAACTAAGTTCGAGCACTTTCTTGAAATTCTTCACAACTCCCTTGTTCAAAGGGCGTGCGTCTGCATCGTCCCATCCCTGCTCATATTCCTGAAAGTCTGACAGGCGCCTTAGCATCTCCTGATAGGCGAGGCCACGAGTCTGCGCTGGCGACTCTTTTGTCAGTTCCCGTAAAAAGGCTAAAGTCTTCTCCACGTAACTGCTGTTCTCTGCTATCTGACTTAACTTCAGAAACAGTTCAGCATTCATCTCTATCGCTGTCATCTTAGTCAATCAATTTATATTCGGCTGCAAAGATACAAATTATTTGCAATCCGGCAAAGGAATCGACCAATTATTTCTTCTACAGGGTTCCAATAAGTCAAAGACCTCTGCGGCACACGCAGGTGCCTGATTTATCCGATCGCGGCCTATTCGGAGACCGCGGTTGTTTCTATTGTGCGGCCACGCGCTGCAGTTCCTCAAGGTTGTGCTGGGCCTCGGAGAGCCGGGCGGCCTGGCGGAAGGCGGCTTCCGCCTCCTGATAGTGGCCCTGCTTGGCAGCCAGCACGCCACGGGCATTCTGCGCCTCGGCGCTACGGCCGGCCTTGGCCAGATAGCGTTCGGCAGCAGCGAGGTCGTTCTTGTTCAGGGCGATGACGGCGGCATTCAGGTTGGCCGTCTCATCGTTGGGATACATACGGACGGCGGTCTCAAACACGTCGTCGTAGGCCTGGGAGCCTGCCGTGTAGGTGTTGGCCACGAGGAACATCTCGTTGAGCGAGAGTTGCTGGGGCTTGGTGCGGATAATCTCCCGGGCCTCCTCGACGGTGAAGGGTCGGATGGTGTAGCGCACCTCGTAGTCGGAGTGGCGCAGGCCTGGGAACACGTCGGCCAGCAACTGCTTCCACTGCTGCGGATTCTTCTGCTTCAACTGGCGCTCCTTCTCGTCGGGGTCGAGGTCGCTCTTGGCAATGGCCAGGATGGCGGCTTGGTCTCCCTGATGCTCCAGATGGTCTATCAGCCCCTGCCAGTCCTCCGGTGTCGAAGCCACGCTGAAGAGGGCATCGGGCAGGTCGATGAGCAGGCGCACATAGTCCTTGAACGCCTTGGCGCGACCCTCGGCCAGACGGGCATTCGAGGCATAGCCACCCTCAGGTGAGGCATAGCCGTGGATCGAGATGTGGGTGATGGTGGTGTTGGGATCCTTGCGCACCACGTCGATGGTCTCCTCGACCTTCGCCAGTTCCGAGGCATTGCGGCGGTAGTCGCGGCGGATGTCGGTCTTGTTGACCACGAAGTCGAGGAAGGCCTTGCCGCTGAGCGAACGACTCTTCTCGGGCTCAGCCTGCGGTGTGACGTAACACAGTTGCCATTCCGGCTCTGCGACGGGCAGGGGGACTGCTTCTATGATCTTGACCACGGTCTCCTTCTTCTTGCCGATGACGTAGGCGAGGTTCAGGGCCAGTTTGGTGGGACCAACATAGTTGTAGGGGCCGCTCTCGAGCAGGGGGCCGCATACCTCGTTGACATATTTGTCGTAGTCGAAGTGGATGAAGCCCAGGCCCACGGCAGCCTCCAGCCGCCAGTGGTCGGCGAGGCGCCAGGCGTGGCCGATGGTCAGTCCGCCGCCCGCATACCAGCCTTCGTAGTGATGGTGCTCCAGATCCTTGAAGAGCCCGAAGGGCAACTTGACGCCAGCCACGTTGAACTCTCCGCCCAGGGCGTGGATGCCCGTGAACCAGCCGCGGAAGGTCTCGCCGGAGAGCCAGTAGCGGAACTCGGGCATCACCGACCAGTGGCGCAGGCGCTTGGTGTCGGAGAATCGCCACGGGTTCAGGCCATAGAACGCCTGCAGTGAGGTACGGCTGCCCGTCCTCACCTCCGCGCCAATGTTCGGCGTGAGTGTCGCATCGTAAAGCAGATTGTTTTTCAGGCTCCAAACCGGTTGAAACTCAGTAGACGTGATGATGGTGTCCTGCTGGGCGCGGATTAATGGATTGTTGCACAGAAATATTATAAATAATAGGACGGCCTTTGCGGCCAATCTTGATTTGTCTCGCATATAGTACTTAGTGCTTTAGTGTTATTGCTTTACAAAGGTAGCGAATTCTTCTCAGAATCAATGCCTTCGTCGGCATTACCCCCCCCATTTTTTAACTAACGTTAACAAAATATTTCCTCTTTTTACTATTTGCTATACTATTACAAGTATTCCATCAGCACATCCCAGACGGCGATGATGTGGCAGACGGAACCGGCGAGGACGAAGAAGTGGAACACGGAGTGCATATACTTCTTCTTGTTGAGCGAATAGAAGACGGCACCCGTGATGTAGCAGACGCCCTCGGCGATGATCCAGATGACGGCGGCCGTAGAGACTGAATCGAGGAGCGGCTTGAAGGCCACGAGCACGCTCAGTCCCATGGCGATGAAGCAGAACGTCTCCAGATTAGAATGCTCCTTCAGGCGGATGAAACTGACGATGGTGCCCGCTATCGCACAGAGCCAGACGAACGAGAAGAGGCTCCAGCCCCAGTAGCCCTGATCGCGCAGTGCCGTCAGCGTCAGCGGCGAGTAGGAGCCGGCGATGTGCCAGTAGATGGCGGCGTGGTCCCATTTGCGCAGCCGCTCCTTCCACTTGGAGTGGTGCTTCATCGAGTGATACAGCGTCGACGCCAGATAGGAGCCGAGCATCCCGAAGAGGTAGAGGATCACCCCTACCCTCGCCCAGTCGTTGTCGCTCCGGAAGCACCACACCAGAAAGATGATGCCGAACACCACCCCCAGTGCGATGCCCCCGCCGTGCGACGAGGCATTCCATATCTCCTCTTTCTTCGTATAGCGTATCATACTCTGCTGCGGTTTACAGTTGACGCCGCAAAGATACGACATATTTTCCGAACCAACGAATTTTTGGGAGGAAAAAATGGAGGGCGAAGCAGAATCTGACGGCAGGGCCGCTACATCATCAGGCTCTTGACATCGCGGACGATGCGGACTGGAGCGCGATAGTCGCGGAAGACGTCGTCGCCATCGGCCTCGAGGATGCGGATCTCCTTGGCACCTTTCAGGACAGGACGAACCTGCTCGCTGAGGTCGTTGAGACGCACGTTACTGAACCAGTCGCGGAAGAGAAGGGCGGTGTCGCCACCGTCGTAGATAAACATCGGGCCGTCGGGATCGCACGGCTGTGAATTGATGACGAGCAGCAACTCGTCATCCTTTTGGAAAATCTGATACATAAGTAATAAATTTGAGAATTGAGAATGAAGAATTGAAAAAAGGAATCAGGCGCTGAAGCCCACCTTGCGGCGGGGCTTCAGTTCCACGGCTTTAGGATTGAATCGTTCGTAGGCCTTGAGGATGTCAGAGGCCTCAATGTGCTGGTAGTCACCAGAGGCGGTAGCCGCCAGGCGGTCGGCCATCGCCGGGATGATACCGTTGCGGATGTACTGCTCCATCCAGCGGGCGTTGCCGAAGTTGGCCGTCGGCTGGCTGAGCGTCTGGGCGATGGTCTTCTGCAGCAGGGCGCTGGCCTCGTCGGTCAGGATATAGGCGTCGCGCTCAAACAGGCGGTTGGCGATCTCCATCAGTTGGCCGGCGTTGTAATCCTTGAACTTGTACTTGTAGGGGAAACGCCCCATCAGTCCGGGATTGGTGTTGAGCATCGCGTCCATCTCCTTCTCGTAGCCGGCGAAGACGACGAGCATGTCAGGGTCAGGCTGCGAGAGGACGGTGAGCAGCGAGTCGATGACCCGGGCGCCGAAGTCCTTGCGGTCGCCGCTGCCATCGTAGAGGTTGTAGGCCTCGTCGATGAAGAGCACGTTGCCACGGGCCTCTTCGAGCACGGCCTTCATATTCTCCTCCGTCTCACCGATGTAGCGGCCCACGAGGCGGGTGCGGTCTACGGCGATCACCTCGCCGCGGGAGAGCAGGCCGAGGGTGTGGTAGATGCGTCCCAACTGGCGGGCGACGGTGGTCTTGCCCGTACCGGGATTGCCAGTGAAGATGCAGTGGTAGGCCATATCGCCCGTGGTGGGCAGCCCCCGTCGGCGGCGCTCCAGGAAGAAGCGGGTATTGTTGGCCATCGTCTGGATGCCCTGCTTCACCTCGTCGAGCCCCACCATCGCGTTGAGTTCGGCCATGCACTGCTCGAAGGTCTCCCGGCTGGGGGCAAACAGGCTGGCGTCGATGTCGTCAGTCGACAGGAGCGGCACCTCGTCGAAATCGAAGTCCTCCATCGTGCGCTTCACATAGCGGGGGCGGATCTCCTCAGCCACGATCCGGCGGATGTCGCTGAGCGTCCAGTTGGGGAGTGTGCCCTGACAGCAGTGCTTCAGGAGGGTGCGGGCCACCAGGTCCTTCACCTCGTCGGAAGCCTCCAGGTGTTCCGCCTTCAGGCAGTTGAAGAAGGCCTGAACCATCTCGAACTCCGTGTAGCCGTCCTGCACGATCCAACTGTCGCGAGTGAAGAACGCCTTTAGCGAGGGGAACTGCTCCAGCAGGGCCTTCAGTTCCCGCCACGAGCCGCAGAGCCAGAGGCAACTGGAGGACTGCGGATCCCTGAGCACCTCGAGCAGACGCTTCACGATCGTCTTACCGCCCGTGGTGAGGAGGGCACCCAAGTGGGTCAGGCACACCACCTTGTCGCCGATGTACGACAGCAACTCGGCGAGACGCTCGTAGGGGTTGTTGCAGGTGGCGTCGTAGAGCGTGGAGCAGTCGACGCACTCCAGCGTGGGCGTGATGCCCATCAGGATGCGGAAGTTGTTGAGCGCCTGCCGGTCCAGGTCGTCGTTGCAGGTGCAGAACACGTAGTTCCGGCCCTCCGACAGCGGCTCGGCCTCCATCTCCTTGCGTACCTCATTATATAAGGAGAAGCGGTAGTGCTCCAGAACCCTCTGCCGCATCTTGCCGAAGCCCGGAAGGGTGGACAGCAGGGGCCACTCCGAGGTACGGGCGGCACAGTAGGTCAGCACGTCATCGATGCCGCCGGTCTGTGTGTAGGAGGCGTCGTCGTAGAAGACGTTGAGGTTGTCGTCGACCAGAAACTCCATCTTCACCAGCGAGCCGTCGTCGGCCTTATCCCTGACCAGAAGCATATAGACACCGGGCATCCAGATGCGGTCGCAGGCGATCTCGTAGGTCAGGATGTTGCCGTCGCGCTTCACGTTGCACTGTCCGTCGCTGGCGCACATCGGGTAATAGTTGCTGGTGTAGACATAGCACTTGAAGCGGTCCGGACTGGGCAGCACGTCGTCCTTCGTGAGGATGCGCACCGTCACTGGCGCATCACGATAACTCGCGGCCTCATCGTCGTCGCCGAAGATGCTGAACGAGAGCGAGATCGGCGACACCTGCTCCCCCGCCTTCCAGTTGTTCGTCTTTGCGTTGTCCTTCAGTCGCGTCAAGCGGTGGTCAGTCAGTGCATCAGAATCAGGGTCGTCAGAGGCATCCGAATCTTCCAGGAAGTCTGCGTGGTCGCAAGGTGAGTCCATCAGTTCCTGGAACAACGTCTCGAAATCGTCTTCAGTGTGCTCAGTCTCGAGTTTCTTCAGTTTCTTTTCGTTCATAAACATGGATTGAAAACGTAGTAATGAATCATAGTATGCCCGTGGAAAAGGGCGCAAGAGTGATTTGGGCAAAGCGAAGACCGCCGCCCAGTAAGTTTCACAGAGATTTACCCGAAATCCCTATCACAAAACGCAATTGTAGCAATATGTCAAAGAACACCCGACAAAACATATCGTCGCACAGTCACAATAGGACATCAGTCAGGACACATAGCCGAGGCTATATCTCCGTCCGTGCCGTCTGCTGGCTCTGAATACGTTTGTTGGCATTTCTTTTCATTTACTCAAGATTACTTTTGTGATAGTTTTTAACACTTCCTCGCGCGAAATAATATAAGGTCAGATCTTGGATTGTAACTCCAGGATGATCTCATCAACGAGATAGGCATCACCCCTGTTATGCAGGTGATACTCCAGATTGCTGAGGCATTTGTAGGTGTCTGAATTATAAAAAATATCAAGGGCTCTCACCTGACTCACCCCCAGCGTTTTGGCTAAGAGCGATACGACCCTGGCAAATTTCATTTGCAGCAGAGTTTCATTTATTAGCGGGTTTTTAACCATGCTCAGCCTCCTTTCTCAAATCAATCGCCTCAACAAAAGCGAGATAATCATCCACTATCTGTTGAGCAATGATACATATCTGATTATTGGGCTTCTCATATTTAAGTCTTTCCAATGCCGCATCCTTGGAGATAAGCCCAGCATCATATAGTTCAATGGTATTAAACACACGATCGTTGGCGATACCACCTTCTATAATATCATAGTCTTTCCATAAGGTTCCGCCTCGACGGTTATCTATAACGAAGTCAAGCCATTCCGAATCGTAGGACTCAAATTTCTTGTAACGATAGCCTGCTGTCAAGACCGCCTCCATATCAAACTCGTAGGTATTCAAGATGTTTGGCTTGCCTCCATTAACTGGTCTTGTAGCCCACGAGATGGCCTGTTCCTTTATATCGGTAATATAAAATCCCAAGCCGAAATCAAGATTCCGTCTGCCGATGCCAGTCAATGGAGCATCTACTATCATCGTTGTGCCATGATACACTTTCATACCTTATTCTGTATTTTACTATTTACGAAATCTGGAGCAATCTGGCGAAGATACTCCAAAGTTTCATCCACAATATATTCTTTACTCTGGGTATGAAGGGCCGCGTAACTGGGATACAAGAATCTTTCTATTGCATCCAGGCGCTTCATTTCTTTATATAATTCATCCCCAGAGATACCAAGCCGAGTGGCTGTATTTTCAATACAGAACACCGCAAATTCCGTTGCTTTATCATCCCACTCCATCTTCTCTTTCATTATGTTCTGCTGCAAAAGTACGAATAATAATTGATATCTCCAAGTTTATTGGCCAATTTCCATAAGCAATTTGCAGATTCACCACAGATACTCCTCCGTGTAACCCATAAACTGGGGCTCGTGCGTCCAGCCGCTGGCCTTGATGGTGTCGCGGACGAACTGCTCCACCTCGGGCGTCATCGGACGGGTGCCGTTGTGGTACTCATAGTAGCGCTTGCGGGAGAACTTATTGATTAGGCGCTTCTTGATGCTGCGCTCCATCCAGCCGGGCATATCGTGATAGACGGAGAGGAGGCCGTAGGGCATACGGCGAGGCTCCGAATTGCGGTAGAGCGGGCACTGGCCCGACTTCACCTGGGCATTGGCGGGGTTGACGCAGCGCAGTGTGACAGCATCCGCCGGAAGATATTCGCGCAGGATCCAGCGGAGGCAGGTCTCACGCCTCGGACAATGTTCACTGAAGCAGACAACGTAACTCGCCGCCTTCTCCCTGAAAAGGCGGTCACGCTTGGTGGTGGATGTATTCTGTTCGGCCATCTTCTATCTCGTTTTGATTATCGGATGCAAAGATAGCGATAATTTGTGATACTACCAAACATTTTCTCATAAAAAGTTTGTAAATTTGGCATAAACCTACATAAATAGCGATAATCCTCTTAGATTTAAGCAGTTAGACTATGTATGTATATCCATTTCTTTTGATAGAACATACATAAATGCGACTTATCGAGTGGCTTCTGAGCGAAATATTTATGCTATTTGATTGGCTATCAGTATGTTCCTCTATCACAAAGATAGTCGAAACAAGATGTTTCAAAGGCAGAAACACTTTGTTTCACCTTATGAAACAAAGTGTTTCCAATTTCGAAACAAGTAAGAAACACTTTTCGGACGAGCCATAGGAATAGTACCTTTGGGGAGATGAGCCTCCGATTATGTATGTTCAGCCTCATTAGATTTGCAAACATACATAAGTTAACTATCGGAGTATTAGCAGTTTAGGCGGTAATATGTATGTTTTTAGCATTTTTAATGAAAAATTGTTGGAGAAGTGAAATATTAGTTTTACCTTTGCAGAACCTATCAGTCAAGTATTACAAAAACCAAAGAAAGAGATATGTCAGCAAAGGTAACCATCGTCAAGAACTACCGCAACACGGAGACGCTCCGCAGTCAGGAACTCGAGGACGTCATCCGCAGCATCCAGTCGTGCGAATACCAGGAGGCCGTACAGCAACTGCGCTACCTCTACACCGCCTTCACCTTCACCCGCCAGGCCGACGGCAGCGTGAGCGGGGCCACCAACTACACCAACAAGATACCCCGCGTCTGCTTCGCCTCGGAAATGGAGAACCGCCAGAAGCAGCGCGTCCGCAAGGGCTATACGGGCCTGGTGCTGCTCGAGGTGAACAACCTGACAAGTTACGACGAGGCCGTCGCCATCCGCCAGGGCGCCGGCCTGATGCCCCAGACGCTGCTCGCCTACGTCGGCGCCAGCGGGCTGAGCGTGAAAATCGTGTGCTGCGGAGAACTGTTCGAGGGCGGGCTGCCACATGAGGACGAGGCCGTCAGCCGCTTCCACCTGAACCTCTACGAGAAGGCGCGGCTGGCCTACAATGCCCAACTCGGCGTGACCATCGACAAACTGGAGCCCCGCTTGGATCGCACCTGCTACCTCAGCAGCGACGCAGACCTGGTCTACAACCCCACCGCCCTACCCTTCTATACCGACTGCTCCGAACTGGCCCAGGCGATGAAGCCCCTCCAGCCGAAGACGGAGCAGCAGGACGAGATCGTGCCCGGCCGCAGCCGATACCAGTCGATGCGGCTCATCTACCAGTACAACCTCTCGAAAGCCTATGACGACGTGGAGGGCATCACCGACGAGGAGGAGCGCCACTCGCTGCTGCTCATCCGACTGGCGGGCTACTGTCAGCAGACGGGCCTCGACATGGCCTTCGCCCAGCGGCAGACGCTCTTCAGCCTCACCCTCGGCAAGTATCCCGACGTGGTGCGCAAGACCTTCGAGAACGCCTACCGCGAGGAGCACGAACGGCAGTACCGCAAGCGGATGAACATCACGAAGCCGCTGAAGAACATCCCGCCCGAGACGCTGCTGACGATGAAGATCGACATCTTCCTGAACTCCAACTACGACCTGCGGAAGAACGTGATGCGGGGCGTGGCCGAATACAGGATGCGCACGGGCCTCGGCTTCTCCTATCAGGACCTGACGGAGGAGGCCCGCAACTCGATCACGATGCGGGCGATGTCGCAGGGCATCAAGTGCTGGGACAAGGACATCCGACGCTACGTGAACTCCAATGACATCCGCCTCTACGACCCGATGGACGACTTCCTGGAGAGCCTGCCGAAGTGGGACGGGCGCGAACGCGTGGAGCCGCTGGCCCGCCGCATCAAGACCGACTACGAGGCCTGGCCCCACCTCTTCCACATCTGGATGCGCTCGATGGTGGCGATGTGGAAGGGCAAGGGCCAACTGACGGGCAACGCGCTCGTACCGCTGCTGATAGGCCGACAGGGCTGCGGCAAGTCATCGTTCTGCCGCATCCTGCTGCCGAGGGAGCAGCGGGAGTACTACAACGACCGCATCAACTTCAAGAACGAGAGCGACCTGAACCTGGGCCTGACCTCGTTCGCGCTGATCAACCTCGACGAGTTCGACAAGATCACGCAGCGGCAGCAGATCGTGCTGAAGTACCTCGTCTCGACGGCCGACCTGAAGTATCGCCCGCCCTACGGCAAGGCCTACTCCAGCCATCGCCGCTACGCCTCGTTCATCGGCACCACCAACGAGACGATGCCGCTGGTGGATCCCACGGGAAGCCGCCGCTTCATCTGCGTGATGGTCGACGGCAACATCGACTTCGAGACGCCCATCGAATACGGCCAACTCTACGCCCAGTTGAAATACGAGGTGGAGGAACTGCGCGAGCGCTACTACCTGACGAAGGACGAGGAGCGCGAACTGATGGCACACAACCTGCAGTACCAGCGGCTGAACGGTCTGGGCGAGATGCTGCTCTCCGTCTTCGAGAAGCCCGCCGAGGGGGCGCAGGGCCAGTGGCTCTCGATCCCCGAGATCTCCGCCCGCCTGAAGCAGTCCTTCCGCGGTGCCTATCAGGAGGACGACGGCACCTTCGAGAAGATCGGCCGCTTCCTCAGCCGTCCCGACTACAAGTTCGAGAGCGAGCGGAAGACCAAGGGCATGGTGTATTGGGTGAAGGATAGGGAGTGAAGAGTGGAAAGAGATTCACTTTTTAGCGTTTTTTCTTGGTGATGCGACATTTTATTTGTATCTTTGTCGCAAAATATGCGTCGTTATTAATAAAATATCGTCGCAAATAGTATGTTGGTATGTATATATATGAACATGAGAATTGGACGGATTTTCGTTGGAATGACGAGAAGACAGTGCTCCTGCTGGACGAGGTAACACGGGAGCAAGGCAGGCTCTATGGCAGACTTACAGGCTTGGGATTTGAGAGCCAGTTGCAGGCTATGGCAGAGAACCTGACAAGGGACGTGGTATTCTCTTCGGAAATAGAGGGTATCATGCTGAATGTCGACGAGGTGCGTTCATCAATTGCGCGCAGACTCGGCATAGAGAATGTCAGGAAGATAGCACCGTCGCACTACGTAGATGGTGTGGTAAGCGTGATGCTCGATGCAATGGAGCATTACGATCAGGCACTAACAAAGGAGAAACTATGTGCATGGCAATCGGCCTTTTTCCCGACAGGGTACAGTGAGGGAGCGCAGATCGAGATTGGCCGGTACCGCTCCCATGAAGAGCATATCGTATCTGGCTATTTAGGGCGTGAGCGTATCCACTATATAGCACCTGCTCCAGATCGTTTGGAGGAGGAGATGCAGCATTACCTCAACTGGTGCAATGAGGAGAAGCCAATGTCACCAGTTATCCGTTCTGCCATTGCCCATCTTTGGTTTGTCTCCATTCATCCGTTTGAGGATGGCAATGGACGTCTGGCAAGAATCATTGGTGACATCTTTTTGGCACGTGGCGACAAGAGCCGTTTCAGATTCTACAACATCTCTTCTGAGATTAACCGCGACAAGAACCATTATTACGAAACCCTCGAGCAGATACAGCATGGGAATGGTGACATCACCTCTTGGCTCGTATGGTATCTCAAAACACTGCTGAATGCCATTAAGGAAGCGAACACGATTCTCAGTACAGTACTTAACAAAAGTTTCTTCTGGTTGCATGCTGCCAGAATCCCTATGACGGAGAGGCAGGCTAACACGCTCAACCGTTTCCTTGATGGTTACGAAGCCAAGATTACATCAAAGAACTGGGCGAGTCTTAACAAGTGTTCGAAAGATACGGCTATTCGCGACATTCAGGACTTGGTGCAGAAAGGGCTTCTGCGCGAGGATGTCCCAGGTGCAAAGCGTCCCTCATACTCCATCTGTCTTGGAACTGATCTCAATGAAATCGAGAAACAATTCCCCGATGCAACCGTCATAGTTGAGGATGGAGATTATTATCTTGTTACTACTCATAAAGGTCGGCCTATCAAGGAACGCATCTTGAAACTTGATGCGGAAAGATATACAAATGGCGATCTGCCATTAGGCCATCTCCTCACCAAATACCTTGCATATCTGATTACTTTTGCTCACTGAAACGAGAACTTAATATGGCACTGAAGTATTGTTACAAAAAATATGAGCATCTCCACGAGATGGAACAGTTTAGCGAGTTGCTTCCCAAACTTGCCCATTTTTTCAAAAATAAGCCTGAGACGGCCTATTTTGTAGCCTGCGGCGAGCAAAAAGTGAACGGGAGGGCCCTGGATGCCCTGCTAATCACCCCATACATTGTCGCCGGTATCGAGTTCAAGAATTATGCTAATGACGGCGACATAGTCAGAGTCATAGACAATGACGTTCGCGATTCTTGGCTTGTATACAACGCGAACGGTCAGCCAATTATGGTTGACAAGAACCAGCAACTATTTGTCAAAGGGCAGGGAGGAAATAAAGAAAAAGGAAAAGAAGACTTCACCAACCCATATAGCCAGGGACATTCTAACAGGCAGAAACTAAGAGACGCACTGAAGAATATGGGTATAGGAAAGACTGTGCTTGGTGATGACAGGAGAAAATACTCAGACCGTGTGCCCTATTTTATAGTATTCACCAAGAATCTGGACTTAAAGTCAAAGTGCGAGATGCAACCTGATACTAAGATCTGGCTAAAAGTTACTACTAACAACAAGTTTATTAGTGTACTCGATTCAAAACTGAAGGAGTATAAGGCTCCTGCATTCACCGAAGGCGAAATACTTCGTTTCCTCAATCATTGGGGATTTGACGACCTTCGAGACCCGAGCGAATGGAGCAGACATAAATATACTCTTTACAACAATGCCAACAACCACTCTGACAAGCAAGAGAATCCGAAAAGACAGGGAAACGCCCAAAAAGTCAAAGTAGACATCAACACCACACCGCCAATGCAGGACATAAATACACAGCGCTTAGAGTTTATGAAGAAATATGTAGACCTTACCCAGAAAGGCGATCTGTTGTTCCTGTTCATTATGAGTCTTGTGATGGCAGGTACGATGGCCTGGCGATGGTGGTGGGAAAGCCAGAGCCGCCTTATCAACATCTGTATGCTGCTGATTGTAGCATTCTGTGTGGGGTTCTCCTTCTACATACGCAATAGCCACAAGACGCGGTCATTGGCTTCCAGAGGGGAATTGGTGGATGGTGTTCTCCAGATGAAAGGCGTCAACAAGTTCTCTTTAGGGAGTATTGCATTATGCCATACTGCCTGGATAGTGCTGGCAGGGCTACTCTATCTGTTGGCAGATCCCTTGAAGAGTCAAATACCAGATGTGACAGACGCTTTCTATGGTGCATTCTATGGAATGTTGCGCCTGATGTGCGACTTGTTGAAAAGTTGTGCTGTGGCATTTGGCGGTATAACGCTAATCAGCCTGGCATTCCGGCTGTTGAATCTCAATGTCGACACATTCCATGAGGCGACACCAACAGCCATCAGCAGTCTTGCTATGATGCCGTGCACACGATCTGACATATCCAGCGAAAAGGGAGTAGCCAAGGAGTTCTGGGAAGACTTGTGGAAGTGGCTCCGCACACTGATTGCTATGAGTGCCTACGTCGCCATATTCTGGGTGGCACTGACATATTTCTTTGACCACGATCAGTTTGCTGCGAAGTTCCGTTACTGGCCGTTGAGGCATAATCCTGAGAAAGTCGAGACGATTGAGTCCCCAACTGACAAGCAAACGGAACTATTTCAAAGTGTCCAGCCAGACAGACAGGATAAGGCTTCAACCACAAAGGCCAGTCCTGTTCAAGAAGAGTCACAAGAGGTAGTCAAAGTCACATCACTATCCTTCAGAGAGTCTAACATCAAATTGGGATACGGCGATTCGTACGACCTGCGCCAACTACTAATTGTAGAGCCTCAAGACGCTAATGAACCGCTTTCATGGTCTGTATCGCCACTCCTACATACAAGTGACCATCTTACCATCGATTCCCAGACTGGCATCGTAACCTGCTACATCAAAGAGGACAATCAAATCGTGGTTGCCGTCACATCGGAATCGGGAAAAGAAGCGACACTGACAGTCAACGGACGTTGACTAAATGTTGCAAGATACGAATAATTTTAAATATATGCAAATATTCAAGGATAAAAAACGAACTATAGAACGCCACGTATTTGTAACATAACGAAACAATCGAGGGAGGCGTCCAATGCCAGAAGGAATCCCTCTAATTCCATCATTGCCATACAAGTTTCCCATTGATGGTCTTCACAAAATTGACCTATATTCATAGACAAGAAATTTATATTTTCAAAAAACGGTTGCTCACCAAAGCCCGCAGCACAGTAGCGGAGTTAAATCTCCACTACCTTTGCTGCGAGTTTGTCGGCTGCCTGAATGACAGCCACCAGAGGACAGGCATTCTCGGCCTGACGATAATCCTCACTCATTTCGACATTAGTCATTGAAAGATCCCAAGGGGCCATGTGCCAGCGGATGGCGAGAATCTCATCATCAGTCAGTTCCAAGCCAAGGCGGAGGAGCATGATGACTGACTTCTCTCCGTGGCCAACAGGCAGATGAGAATATACTTTCTGGTACCTATCCTCATCCTCCATACCATAATACGGATTCGGGATATAGCGCATACTCTTACAAACATCGTGAAGCAATGCGGCGATGGCGATGCTGTCCTTGCTGATGGTAAGATCCTGGCGCAGGATACGCATATCGTGAAGCAACAGCATAGCCACCCGATAGACATTCAGGCTGTGCTTCACAAGACCTCCAGGACAGGCCATGTGGTCACGCCGGCTGGCAGGAGCGGTGAAGAAGCCCAACTTCTCAAGTTCTGCGATGACGGCCTCGACTCCAGCGCGGCCAGTAGAACGGAGGATCTCGCAGAAAGAATCCTTCAGTTCAATCAGTTCCATATCATTCATAATATTCTTTTCCGATCATTTCCCGAAGCCGGCGATGCGGACGCGGGAGGGTTCTTTCTTGGGCTGATCCTTCGAAACCTCCAATGGCACGATGTCGGCGAGGGTGAGGCTGAAGAGATGAGCCTTGTCAGGGTGACGGAGTCTCACGCAACGTCTGGCGTGGCGAGTGTAGATCCGCTCGAGCAGGTTGGCGATGAAACGGGCATTGCCCCAGGTGCCCTCGTCGCGGTTGTCGTAGGCCTCAGCCACTACCTGACGGAGTTTCAGCCAGGCGGTGCGGGTGAAGTGGTAGCCGTACTCCCGAATCCGACGACGGGTAATTTCCATCAACTGGTCGACGGAGAAGTCGGCGAACTCAAAGCGATTCGGGAAGCGAGAGTCCAGTCCCGAATTGAGGCTCAGCAGTTTTAACATTTCTTCCTTGTATCCGCAAAGGACAACGGCCAGGTCGCGGTCATTCTCGTCAGCCAGCAGATCCATCAGCAACTGGATGACCAGTTTTCCTGGGTCGTTGGGATGGGGAGTGGCGAGCAGGTAGGCCTCGTCAATCATCAGAACACCGCCACGGGCCATCTCAATCACTTGATTGACGGAACGTTCCTCGTCGCCCCAGTTAGTGCCAACGAAGGTGCCGCGGTTGCAAACCACCACATGGCCCTTGCTGAGAACGCCGGCGTCCTTAAGCAGCGACCCCAGGATGCGTGCCACGGTAGACTTACCCGTACCTGGTCTGCCGAAAAAGACGCAGTGTTGAGAGAGTTTGTGTTTCTTGCCTCCCGGATTATAGCGGCTCATCAACCTATTATAGCGGGTCATATCCACCAACTCATCCATCCGCTTCTTGATATCGGTGCAACCCACCAACTTATTCAGTTCCTCCCTCGGATTGTCGAGCGGCAGGAGCACCTTCACCTTCACTTGCGTATTGTTGTTCTGCTGGATGATGCCCGTAGGGGTCTCAGGCTCCTCAGGCTTCTGCTTGCCAGCCAGCATACGCGCGCCGATGTCATCGTCGTCGTCCAGACATAAGTTCGCCCACCATTCGGGAACGGGAGCCTCATTCTCATACGCATCGTCATCATCCTGTTCCTCCTCGTCAGTGCTGTATGCGGAGGACATCAACTGGCGAAGGCATTTCTCGGCTTTCACGACATCTGAGTCCTCGAAATCCGCCTCGAAAGCGAACTTCAAAGCGAAGGCCATCGGCAACTCATCATCTGTATTGTCAGAAACATTAAGTTGCAAACGACTTCCAAGTCTGTGGAACACGCTGACGTTGAGCGTATCCCATACGGGAATCATATCTTCATAGTTCAAGAAGTTGCTGCGGGTGAGCAATACGCCCCAGACGTGAGGGATGTGATTGCTGAGTTGAGCCAGGCGATGGCGGACCAACTCGCACCCAACAGAAAGGCCCCAAACCGGAGAATAGCGGTGAGACTTCGAACTAAAATAAAGTGGCCTCTCATCATTGAAAGGCTCCTCATCAGCCAGTTCATCATCGCTGTCATCAGCAGTATCGAGAGAAACAATGACGATTTCGTTGTCATTGGCAAGGATATACACGTCGTTGTCCGGCATCAGGGGACATAATCCGACAGTGTGCTTCACATAGAGCCGGGGATTGCTCCCCAGTTGTTGGAGGAACTCCAAAACGGTGTCACGGTCTTGTTGTCGAAAATCTTCAATCATAAAAAAGATTGTCCTTGTGTTTGTTAAGCAATGAATCGAGATATACCCTGTAAAAAAGGGCGCAAGAGTGGTTTGGGCAAGGCCGGAGCCAGTGCCCAGTGAGATTCATAGAAACTTGAATGGAGTCTCTATCACAAGTCGCAATTGTAGCAGTAAGTCAAAGAACAACCGACAAAACGTAGTCGCACAGTCCGAAAGACGCCAGTAAGAACATAGCCCGAGGCTATATCTTCAACTGTGTCGCTCGACGACTGACAAAACGTTTGTTGGCTTTACTTTTCATTTGCTTGTCTTGCTAATTGTGATAGATTGGGTTTTTAAATTTTCCAAGGTGCAAAGTTACGAAAAAATCTCGATATCTGCCAAACAAATACCGGGATTTTTTCGACGCCAAGGCACTTTTTAACATTTCCTCGCGGGCGAAATAAAATAAGGTTCGCGCGAGGGATTCTGCCATAAAATGATGTGCAAATTTGGCAGTTTAGGAAAAAATGGCTACCTTTGCGCCATACTTAATAACGACGAATGATGAGAAGACTATTTTTATTCCTGACCTTGACGGCTGGTCTGACCGCTGCGGCGCAGACGAAGTCGTGGACTGCCGACAATGGAAACGGCACGTTTACTAACCCGCTGTTCTATGATGAGTTCTCCGATCCTGACGTGCTGAGGGTGGGCGACGACTACTACCTGGCTGGTACGACGATGCACGCCGTACCGGGACTCGTGATCCTCCACTCGAAGGATCTCGTGAACTGGGAGAACGTCAGTTACTGTTTCGACCGCTTCGACTTCGGCGACGATGCGTTCTCGCTGAAGAACCATAAGGAAATCTATGGCCAGGGCATCTGGGCGCCCTGCATCCGCCACTATAACGGTAAGTTCTATCTCTTCTCGAACGTGAACGGCAAAGGCCTGCAGTGCTACACCAGTGAGAAGATAGAGGGGCCGTGGGTGCACCATAATATGAAGGGCAACATCTACGACCTGGGCGTGCTGTTCGACGACGACGGCAAGGTGTATGCCATCCACGGCTACGGCAAGGTGAAGTGTACGGAACTGGAGCCTGATATGAGCAGGCCGAAGGAGGGCACGGAGCGCGTCATTATCCCTGAGGGCAACGGCGTGGGCGAGGGTCATCACATGTATAAGATAGACGGGATGTACTACCTGATCTCCACCGACTACCGCCCCAATGGTCGTACGCTCTGCTCCCGTTCGAAGAGCATCTGGGGCCCGTACGAGACCCGTGTCATCACCGCCGACGAGACCTATGGCTATCACGCCGCCTCGCTGACCCAAGTGCCGAGGGGCGAGAAATACCGCATCGGCGTAGACGGTACAAAGTTTGGCCTCGGTCCTGTGGACAAGGATGCGACAGCCTGCACCAATGCCCATCAGGGTGGTATCGTTCAGGCGAAGGACGGCTCGTGGTGGGCACTCTTTATGCAGGACTTCCACTCGATTGGCCGAACGGTCTGCCTGATGCCGATGACGTGGAAGGACGGTTGGCCGATGGTGGGACTGGAGGGTAACCTCGGTCGTGCGCCACGCACTTGGTTTAAGCCCGGCAACGATAGCGAGTCTCACGCTCCCTATAAGCGTTCTGAGAATTTCGACGGTAAGCAGTTGGGCCGCATCTGGCAGTGGAACCACAATCCTGACGACAAGATGTGGAGTCTGACGGGCGGCAGGCTGCGGCTGAAGACGATGCCTGCCGAGCAACTGATGTGGGCTCGTAATACGCTGACCCAGCGCGTCATCGGCCCGCAGAGCATCACCACCGTGGAACTGAGCGTGAAGGGGCTGAAGGATGGTGACGTGGCCGGACTGGGCAATATCAACGTGCCCTGTTCGTGGATCGGCCTTGTCAAACAGGGCAAGGTGCTGACTTTGCGCTGCTTCGAGCAGTTGACCAATGACACCATCGACGTGCAGGTCAGTCTGCCGAAGGGTAAAATCTGGCTGCGCTGCATCGGCGACTATGACAATGACCAGGCACAGTATGCCTACAGCACCGACGGCACAGCCTTCCAGACACTGGGGCGGATGATGCCGCTTTCTTATCAACTGATCACCTTCCAAGGTTCGCGCCACGCCCTGTTTGCCTTCAACGTGAACGGCAAGAACGGCGGCTATGCGGAGTTCGACAACTTCACGGTGGAGGAGCCTAAGGCAGACCGTAGCCAGAACATCCCATACGGTAAGACCTTCCGCATCATCAACAAGGCCACGGGGCGCCCTGCCGTCTGCGACCCGCACGGCATCCTCTATGATACCCGGGCCGACGACAAGAGTCCGCGCACACAGTTTGAGATTATCGACTGCGGCAACGGCAAGGTCTCGCTGAAGTGTGCTGATGGCCGTTACATCAAGGTCTATGGTGAGGGATTGGCCGGCGATGTCCGCTTCACGAATAATCCGAAGGAGGCCGAGGTCTTCCTCTGGCAAGACTATCTCGACCACGACTTTATGCTCTTCTCCCTGCGTAACCATCGCTATATCGGCAAGAGTCCCACGACGGGCAGCCCCTACTCGATGGACTTCACGGGGGCCGATCCTGCAAGGAGGAACGGCGCCGTGTTGCACTGGGAAGAGTAATCGAAAGGCTTCGGGATTCCGAAGCCTTTTATATTAGTACAGCAGGAGAAGTCCGGCGAAGCCGGCGTAGCAGATCATGCGGATGGGATTGATCTTCAGGTAGCCTGTGCCGAAGGCTGTGGCAATGAAGAGGGCGCAACTGATGAAGAACTGCCAGGGATTCTCCATCGGCGTGGAGAAGTTCTCCTTGTTGCAGAGCAGGAGCGTGGCGGCAGCAAGGAGGCCGACCACGGCCGGACGCAGTCCCTTGAAGACCGACTGTACCAGCGGTGTGCTCATATACTTCATAAACATCTTGCTGATCAGGATCATCAGGATGAGTGAAGGCAGTATAAGGGCAAAAGTGGCGGTGGCAGAGCCGAGGATGCCCATCAGATGGCCATAGCCTGCATTCTGGATGGCGGTATAGCCGCAGTAGGTAGCAGAGTTGATGCCGATAGGGCCGGGTGTCATCTGCGAGATGGCAACAATGTCCGTAAACTCGGTTGTCGAGAGCCAGTGGTGCGTCTCTACCGTCTCGTGCTGGATCAGAGACAGCATACCATAGCCGCCACCAAAGCCGAAGAGGCCTATTTCGAAGAACGTGATGAAAAGGCTCAGGAAGATCATGTCTCAGTGGGTTTAATATACATACCATAGAGATAGCCGGCAAGGCCCGCTATTATTATAATATAAATAGGTGAAACGCCGAGCGCCCAGATGGCGAGGGCGCATACGACGGGAATCCAGACGGTATAGCGGTTTAATTTCGCCCGCTGCCCTAGACGGAAGGTGGGCACGGCTATCAGGGCCACCACCGCAGGACGGATGCCCCGGAAGATGGCGGCCACCACGCGATTGTCCTCAAACTGCTTGAAGAAGATGGCAATGGCGAGGATGATCAGGAACGAGGGCAGGGCTGTGCCGAGGGCCGTACAGACGGCACCCTTCGTCTTACGGAGTTTATAGCCGATGAAGATGGAGATATTAATGGCAAACACGCCGGGGCAACTCTGGGCAATGGCGATGAGGTCGAGCATCTCGTCCTTCGACACCCACTTGTGCTTGTTGACCACCTCTTCCTCTATCAACGGAATCATGGCATATCCACCACCAAGGGTGAATATGCCAATATGGAAGAAGGTCCTGAATGATTCCCAGTAAATACTATTCACTTTTCACTAATCACTATTCACTTTTGCGCCTCCACCCACTTACGTGCATTGACGAAGGCCTCAATCCACGGCGTTACCTCGTCGTTACGACGGTCAGCGGGATACCAGGCGTTCTGCCAGGGGAAGAAAGCACGCTCCAAGTGGGGCATCATACAGAGATGACGACCGTCGGCAGAGCAGATACCTGCCACGTTATAGTCTGAACCGTTCGGATTGGCGGGATAGCCAGCGTAGTTGTACTTCGCGATGATGTTATACTCACTCTCAGCCTCGGGCAGATGGAACTTACCCTCGCCGTGGGCCACCCAGAGACCAAGTTTCGAACCGCTCAGCGAGCCGAACATCACGCTGTTGTTCTGCGGAATGCTGAGGCTGATGAACTCACTCTCGAACTTATGCGAGTCGTTGTGCAACATCTTGGCACCCTTGGCACCCGTCAGGCCGAGTTCCACCATCAACTGGCAACCGTTGCAGATACCAAGCGACAGGGTGTCCTTGCGGGCATAGAACTTATCGAGGGCTTCCTTGGCCTTGGGATTGAAGAGGAAGGCACCAGCCCAACCCTTAGCAGAGCCGAGCACGTCGCTGTTGGAGAAACCGCCGCAGAAGACGATGAGGTTGACCTCTTCGAGTGTCTCACGGCCCGTGATCAGGTCGGTCATCATCACGTCCTTCACGTCGAAGCCGGCGAGGTAGAGCATATAGGCCATCTCGCGCTCGCCGTTCGTGCCTTTCTCACGGATGATGGCGGCCTTGGGGGCACCGTTTGTTGCTGTGCCACAGCAACATACTGAGCGGCGGGGGGTGAGACCGTATTGGGCGAGGGTGCCGGTGAAGCCCTTGGGGAACTTCATTTCGATGGGCTGCTGCTTGTAGTTCTCGAAGCGTTCCTTGGCTTTGCCGTTGAAACTCTGCTTGCGGTCGAGGAGATAGGAGGTCTTATACCAGATGTCGCGGAGATGGTCGATGTATAGTTTTATACTAGCATTGCTAGCCTGACTAGCCTGGCTAGTATGACTAGTCTGGCTAGAGATGCTAGTCTGGCTAGAGATGCTAGTCTGGCTAGAGATGCTAGATAGGCTAGAGATACTAGATAGGCTAGGATAGACAATCTCAATCTCACGGCTGGCCTCTACGGGGTAGCCGATCTTGGCGAAGCCGATGCCCTGCTCCTCCATAAAGTCCTTGAATTCCTGCTTATGCTCGTCGCTCACCTCGATGACCACACCGGGGTTCTCGGCGAAGAGAGTTTTCACGATGTCACCGTCCTTACAGATGTCGTGCAGATTGATGTGCAGGCCGCCCTTCGTATTGGCGAAGCACATCTCCAATAAGGTGGTGATGAGACCACCGGCCGAGATATCGTGACCGGCGAGGATCCAACCACGGTTGATGAGTTCCTGGATGGCCATAAAGGCATCGGCAAAGTACTCAGGATTCTTCACCGTCGGCACGTCGTCGCCCACCTTGCCAAGGCTCTGGGCAAAGGCAGAGCCACCAAGGCGCTGCTCGTCGAAAGAGAAGTCTATATGATAGAGCGAGGCGTTCTTGTCGTTCACGAGGACGGGGCTTACCACCTTCTTGATGTCGCTCACCTCACCGCCAGCACTGACGATGACCGTTCCCGGAGAGATGATCTTCTCGCCATTGGGATACTGTTGGCTCAGAGAGAGCGAGTCCTTACCCGTCGGCACGTTGATATGCAAGTCGCAGCAGAAGTCAGAGAGGGCCTTCACACCAGCATAGAGGCGGGCATCCTCACCCTCCTGCGAGCGGCAGGGCCACATCCAGTTGGCAGAGAGCGAGATGCTGTCCATTCCCTCAGCCATCGGTGCCCATACGATATTCGTCAGGGCCTCAGCCACAGAGAGCACGGAGCCGGCAGCAGGATCAGCCAAGCCAGCCTGCGGTGCATGACCGAGGGCGGTGGCGATACCCTTCTCGCCACGGTAGTCGAGGGCGACGACACCACAGTCGCTCAGCGGCAACTGGATCTCACCCTGACACTGCTGGCGGGCGATCTTACCCGTCACGGAACGGTCGACCTTATTGGTCAGCCAGTCCTTGCAGGCGACAGCCTCCAACTGGAGGACGCGCTCAAGGTAGTTTTGGAACTGTTCGACGGATATACTGGAATCTCCGGGGGTCCCGGATTTTCCGGGATAATCGACATCCTGATAGTGGCGCTCTACGGTGTTGTCGCGCATAATGGTCTTCGGCGAGTGGCCAAACATCTGGGCCACGTCGAGGTCGAAAGGCTTGATGCCGTCGCCTTGCTTGAACGAGAAATGTGCATCGCCGGTGGTCTCGCCGACCACATACAGCGGAGCACGCTCACGCTCAGCGATCTTGCGGACATGCTCGATATGCTTTTCGTCGATGAGCAGGCCCATACGCTCCTGGCTTTCGTTGGCGATGATCTCTTTCGAGGATAGGGTCTTGTCGCCGATGGGCAGTCTGGTCATATCGATCTCGCCGCCGCACTCCTCCACCAACTCGGAGAGACAGTTGAGGTGACCGGCTGAGCCGTGGTCGTGGATAGATACAACAGGATTCACATCCTCCTCACAGAGGGCGCGGACGAGGTTGTAGGCACGCTTCTGCATCTCGGGGTTGGCACGCTGTACGGCATTCAGTTCGATGCCGTTGCTATAGCGACCTGTATCAACGGAGGATACAGAACCGCCACCGAGGCCGATGCGGTAGTTATCACCACCGACCACGACTACCTTATTACCCTTCTGAGGCTCCTTCTTCAGGCAGTCGCGCTTGGTACCGTAGCCGACACCACCGGCGAGCATAATCACCTTGTCGTAGGCGTACTTCGTTGGGTTGGTGGCTGTGCCACTGCCACATGCTTTTTCCTGATGCTCAAAGGTCAGCACGGAACCGCAAATCAGCGGCTGGCCGAACTTATTGCCGAAGTCGGAGGCACCATTAGAAGCCTTGATCAGGATCTGCTCTGGTGTCTGATACAGCCACTGGCGGACAGGCAGGATATCCTCCCAATCGCGGGAGATGCCGGTATCTCCGGATTTCCCGGGCTGTCCGGATTTTCCGGATAATTCGGAGTCATCCAGCCGGGGATAGGCCGTCATATAGACAGCCGTTCCGGCGATAGGCCATGAGCCGACACCGCCGCCCATACGGTCGCGGATCTCACCGCCCGTACCTGTGGCAGCACCGTTGAACGGCTCCACCGTCGTGGGGAAGTTGTGGGTCTCGGCCTTCAGCGAGATCACACTCTCAATATCCTTCACCTGGAAGTAGTCGCTCGTTGACTGGTCCTTCGGGGCGAACTGCTCTACGACCGGCCCCTGAGCAAAGGCCACGTTATCCTTATAGGCCGAGAGAATCTTGTTGGGATTCTCCTGCGTGGTCTTCTTGATCATCGCGAAGAGCGAACTTTCCATCTCCTTGCCGTCGATGATGAAGGTGCCGCCGAAGATCTTATGGCGACAGTGCTCGGAGTTGATCTGGGCAAAGCCGAAGATCTCAGAATCCGTCAGCGGACGGCCGTTCTGCTTCTCCAGGCCATGCAGGTATTCAATCTCCTCGGGCGAGAGCGCCAGGCCTTCTTGCTCGTTGTATTCCTCCAGATTCTCCACATGCTTGATGGGTTCCGGTTTGATGTTGATGGTGAAAATGTCCTGATTGATGCCTTCATACATACGTTGCAGCATCGGGTCGTAGTCGGCATCCTTGCTGCTGACGGGGAAGTACTCCTCGATGCGGCTAATGCCCTGGATACCCATGTTCTGCGTAATCTCAACGGCATTGGTCGACCACGGGGTCACCATCTCGCGGCGCGGACCGACGAAGTAGCCGTCCAACTGGTCTGCGTCGAGCAATGTAGCCTCGCCATAGAGCCAGTTAAGTTCCTTGATTTCCTGTTCACTAAGTGCGTGATTCACCTCGGTGGCGATCACGGTCTGCTGTGGAGTCTGAAAGAAGCGTATCATATACCTTATTTATTATTATATCTCAGTTTATTTCCTTTTCTTGGTTGTCTTTTTGGCTGCCGGCTTGGGTGAGGTGATGGGCTTGGCCTTTTCCACGTAGGACTTCTGGGTGGTCAGCACCCAGGAGGCTTCCAGCACGTCGTTCCTTAAGTTCTCGGGCAGGTCTTTGTTGTCCTTCAGGAACTTCTTGATGATCTGCTTGGCATCGCTGCTCTTATGGTCAGAGATCACGGCCCTGATCCATTCGCCCGGCAGGGTGATGTCGCCGGTCTGCTGCAGATACTTCAGATTGGCCAGGCTCAGCGAGATCAGGTTATTGTTCTGCGGCTCAAACACGTCGGCACTCAGGATGCGAAGAGCGTGGATAGCCCAGTGCTCTTCCTGACGGTTCTCCTTCTTCAGCAGTTCCATGAAGAGGCTGTTACGGGCGTTGGCATCGGGGTTGCAAGCACGGCTGACGTAGTCGAACTCCTTCTGCAAGTCGGCACTTTTCAGACGGCTGCGCTCCTGAGAGAGAATAGACTGCCAACGGTCGGGATTGGTGATGGCCAGGCGATAGGCCATCTCCATATAGTCGTGGTCGGTGAACATCGGATCGGTCTGTGCCTGCCAGACGCGCTCCATCTGTGCCAGAACCTCAGGTGACGTGGCACCCTTGGCCATCTTACGGTACATCACCTGACGGCACTCGCTGGAACGATTCTCACCCAGCAGGTCCATCATACAGAGTTCGAGCGTCTTGCGCTGTGAGGGTGACATATCGAAGGCTATCTTGAACATATGGTCGACGGCAGTCGCCATAATGAGCGGGTTCTTCTCCTTCATCATAAAACGATAGAGTTCGCCGAAGTGCGAGGGTGCCACCTTGCCCATCAGGTAGTTGTCGTGGATGGTGAGCAGCAGGGAGTAGCGGGCCAGGTCGTTGCGGGTCGTGATAAGGCGCTTGGGCAGCAGTTCGATGTACTCGTCATCGAGCGTGAAGCGTCCATAGCCCTGTCCTGTATAGTTGGGGATGATGAAACTGGGTTTGTCGGCCAGGTTGAAGGTCTGCGTGGGCTGTTGCATTTCGACCACGATACTGCGGCTGGGCTTCAGGTCGTTGACGGTCTGGATGACAAACTTCTGGCGCCAGCAAAGGCCACGCCCGTAGGGATCGGTCTGCGAAACGACGAGTTGGCCGTTTCTGTAAGAGGTGTTGATGACCGGCATACCCTTCTGCTTGACCCATACGTCGCAAAACTGACGAATACCTGCCGCGGGAGTCTCCTTGTCCAGGGTGTTGATGATGTCTTCCCAGGTGGCGTTCTTCATATAGTGTTCCTGCAGGAAGCGGCGGATGCTGTTCTGCATAGCCGTGGCACCCATTGTCTGTTCCAGCATGCGCATCATCACCGTGGCCTTATTATAAATGATGTTGTCATACAGCATACTGGCATGGTTGAGGTCAGACTGCTGCCGTTCGATGGGATGCGTGCCCTCCGTGCGGTCGATGGCGATGGCACGGGTCTGATAGGTATGGATGAAATTCATCTCGTTCTCATTGCGGGAGAACTCGTGACGTGTGATTTTATAAGCCATGAAGTTGGCGAAGACTTCCTTCATCCAGAGGTGGTCGGCCCAGTCCATCTGTACAATGTCGCCAAACCAGAGGTGGGCCGTTTCGTGGGCAATCAGTTCCATTCGCTTCAACTCGGCTTCCTTCGAGGCGTTCTTCTCGAGGAAGATACGACGGTCGCTCAACTGGAAGGCACCAGGGTTCTCCATGCCGCCGAATGGATAGTCGGGCAGGATGGACATACCATATTCCTTGAAGGGTGGGCGTATGCCAGTATAGCCCTCCATCCACTTGAGCGACTGGCTGACGTAGTCGACCACCTTGTTAAGTTGTGAAACCTTGGCGGGATCGGTCTCCCGATAAAGGATCCGGATGGGGCGGTTGCTATAGGAGCCTGTTTTCTCCTGAAAAATACCAGCCGTAAACGAGTAGAGGCTGG
>FLNX01001144.1_pt1 | contig 30932 bp, 30 predicted proteins | sample 1140341 | NCBI WGS metagenome assembly FLNX01 (sample SAMEA3878208, study PRJEB12797) | bioreactor metagenome | biome: Moose rumen | place: Sweden | collected 2011-10 | reverse complement strand
CGGAGGGAATGCAGGGGAAAGGGCGTCGGGGACGTGGCGGCAGTGGCAGAGCCTGGGAGATGGTGTCTTCCGGCAGCAGGGGCGGGGCTCCCATGCTTTTCACGGCTGCCCCGGGAGGACAGTGCTGATTAATCCGCAGAGGCTTTGCACCGTTTAACAAGGATTTGCTGACTTGTGTCAGGGTTGCAAAGTGCCGTCGTACAAGGATTTTTGCGTATTTATCCACATGTTTGTCCCGGGAGGAGGTGAGATTAATTGAGATTTGTTCACAAAGTTATCCACAGCCGAACACAAGAGAACAGCGCAGAAAACAGCCAAACAGGCCCCTTTCTGCTGACTGCTGGCCACAAACCGGACAGATCCCCGGCCGCATACCGGCGCCGGATCCGGGGTCTGCCGGGGTGATAGGTGTGATTAATCAGCCCCGGTGCTCACCGGGGGATCCGCTGACGGATCTGGGTTCCGGAGTTTCCCGGTCTTTTCCGGGGGCGGTGCCAGGAACCATTCGGTTGCCGCTTTGGGATCATGGCCGTGCTACCCGGATGCTGAAGGTGACAGTTCCTGACATGCCATTCTGATCCGCAACCGGCGCACCTGGGACGGCGGCGTCTGGCGGAGGGGGTGTCCGGGGACGGATCCCGGCGGCCCTGTTCGGTTTCCCGGACACCCCGGTGAAAAGAATGTACTTTTTTTATGAACAATTGAGGTCAGGGTGCATAAAGGCCGCGGAGCGTTGCCAGCACTGGGTTTTTTAGGGTGCTTTGCACCGCGTATCAGAATTTGTCCACATGATTAATCAGATGGTTTTCACAAAATTATCCACAAAATGAGGATCTTATTTCCGGCTGAATTTTGTCGTCTCCGGGGCAAATACCCGGGATCCGCGCCCCGGAGGCGCAACTGGGAGCCCGGTGGCTTCTGGAGCCCGCTTTGAAACCTGCCGTCATTCTCCGCCGGCGGCACATGGTCTGGGCAGGGACGGGGCTGGGGAGATGACCGGTCTCCTGTGTCCGGGACTGGCCGGCGGGGTTGTGCGGGGATCGTTCCCTCCCGGGATCCGGTTTCCGGATCCGGGTTCATTTTGCCTGGTGTTTCTGACAATCTTGCCCCCTGGTCTGCTATCATGACTCCGGGCACCGGAGAGCCGGGCGGTCCGGGGGGAACCCGGAGGCTCAGGCCGGCTCTTCTCCGGGTGTCCTTTTCCTGAGTTTTGCAGGCGGCGCCGGCTGCCCTGGGGGTTTTATGGATTTCTCTCCTGATCTGATCCTGGTGGACGGATCCTCTTTTATGTTCAGGGCTTACCATTCCTCCATGCGCCGGGACTTCCGCAACGAGCGAAATGAGCCGGTGGGTGCGGTGATGATCTTCTCCAAGATGCTTACGGCTCTCAGGGAACAGCACTCCGGGATCCCCTGTGTCATGATCTTTGATGCGCCGGTCCGCTGCTTCCGTTACCAGCTGTTCCCGGAATACAAGGCCAACCGCCGCCCCATGGATGAGGATCTGCGGGTGCAGATCCCCCGGATCCGGGAGATCTCCGCGGCCATGGGATGTGATGTCATCAGCGTGGAGGGCGTGGAGGCGGATGACGTCATCGGTACCTATGCGGTGAGCGCCGCTGACCGGGGGCAGCGGGTTCTCATCATGACCGGGGACAAGGATCTCTTCCAGCTGGTGCGGGACAATGTGATCCTGGAGAACACCATGACCGGGGAGATCATCACCCGGGAGACGGGCACGGCCAAGTACGGCGTCCCGCCAGAACTGATGATTGACTACCTGGCCCTGGTGGGGGATTCCGCCGACAACATTCCCGGCATGGCGGGCACCGGTCCCAAGACCGCCGCCGCCGTGCTCAACAGCCTGGGGGGCATTGAGGACATTGCCCGGGATCCGGACCGGGCCGCATCCCTGAACTTCCGGGGGGCCCGGAACTTCCCGGGGAAGTTCCGGGAATGCCTGGAGGATATCCGGCTTTCCCGCCGCCTGGCCACCATCGTCCTGGATGTGCAGGTGCCCCTGCCGGAGCCGGAGCTGCGGTGGCATGCCCCGGACTACGGCGCCCTGGGCAGCCTTTACCGGGATGCGGGCCTGAGGGCGCTGTACGAGTCTCTGCCCCGGGGGGAAGATGATGGAAAGACAGAGGAGATCCCGCCTCTGGAGACGGTGTATGAGCCTTCCCGGCTGGAAGAGGTGATGCGCCGTGCCTCCCAGGATCGCTATGGGGTGATCCGGATCTTCAGCAGCGGCCCGGACCGGGTGTCCCAGCAGATCCTGGGCCTGGGCCTGGCCCTCCGGGACCGTTCTTCTTATTATGTGCCCCTGGCTCACAGTTTCATCGGCGGGGATCGGCAGATGGACGCGGCGGCAGCTGCCGCCTGCATCAGGGAGTTTGCCGCCCGGGAGGATGCCGTCAAGGTGATCCACGATGCGGGGTGCGCCATCCATGCCCTGGCCCGGATCGGGGTCACCCTGGCCGGGGATATCCGAGATCCCTCCCTGGAGGCCTGGATGCTGGATTCCTCCCGGGGCAAGTACTCCCTGCCGGAGCTGGCCGCCGCCGATCTGGACCGGCCCCTCAGGGACTTCCAGGAGCTCCTGGGAGCCGGCCGGAGCCGCCTGGCACCGGAGGAGGTTCCCCCGGAGCAGGCTGCGGAGCTGGCCGGGGAGGAACTGGCGGCGCTGCGGAGCCTGCAGGATCTCTATGAGGAGCGGATGGCATCCCAGCCGGATCTCGGGGAGCGCTACCGCACCCGGATCCTGCCCATGACGGAGGTGCTGGCGGAGATGGAGCACCAGGGTGTGGGGGTGTCGGTGGCAGATCTGCGCCAGGTGAGCATGGAGTTTGCCGGACGCCTGGGGGAGCTTGAGGACCGGATTTATGAGCTGGCCGGCCGGCGGTTCAACATCGGATCCCCCAAGCAGGTGGCCTCCGTGCTGTTTGAGGAGCAGAAGATGATCCCCCAGGATCAGGCGCTGGCCCGCCGGATAAAGGCCGGCAAGTACTCCACCAACGAGGAGGTGCTTTCCGATCTGGCGCAGATGTATGAGCTGCCGGCGGACATTCTGGAGCACCGGGGACTGTCCAAGCTCATCAACACCTACTCATCGGCCCTGCCGGACATGATCAATCCTGACACCGGCAGGATCCACACCACCTTCCATCTTAACGGCACCAGCACCGGGCGGCTGTCCTCCTCCGGGCCCAACCTGCAGAACATTCCCGCCCGCACCCCCGAGGGACGGCGGATCCGCCGGGCCTTTGCCGCCCGGAAGGGCTTCAGGATCGTGGCGGCGGACTATTCCCAGATTGAGCTGCGCATTCTGGCCCACCTCAGCGGGGATGAGGCCCTTATCGGCTCCTTCCTCCGGGGGGAAGACATTCACCGGCGCACCGCCTCGGAGATCCTGGGGATCCCCTTTGAGCAGGTGACCTCTGATCAGCGCCGCAGCGCCAAGGCGGTGAATTTCGGGATCCTGTACGGCATGAGCGCCTTCGGCCTGGCAAGGCAGCTGAAGATCGATCAGAAACTGGCCCAGAAGTACATCGACGGTTATTTCGCCCGTTACGGCCGGATCCGGGAATACCTGACGGAGGTGGTGGCCGGTGCCCGGGAGAAGGGCTATGTGGAGACGGTCACCGGGCGGCGGATCCCCGTCAGGGACATCCGATCCGATCAGGACTCCGTGTTCCGGGCTGCCTCCCGGGTGGCCACCAACGCCCCCATGCAGGGCTCGGCGGCGGATATCATCCAGACGGCCATGATCCGGGTGCACCGTTTCCTGAAGGATGAGGCCAGCCGGGATTCCGCTTTCATGGTGCTCCAGGTGCATGACGAGCTGGTCCTGGAGATCCGGGAGGATCTGGCGGAGGCCTATGCCGCCCGGGTGTCGGAGATCATGTCAGGCGCCTGTGAGCTCCGGGTTCCCCTGGAGGTGGGCACCGGCATTGCGGACAACTGGGAGCAGGCCCACTGACGTGGGGGCGGGCCTTGGGTGCGGCCGATCCGGCGGGGGAGATCCTCCCCGGTGAGGAATGTGCCGTGGCGTGCGCATAATTTGCGCAGATCCTGCTCTGTTCCTGGGGGATCACTGTGTTACAATCAGCAGTTCAGTCTGTCTGCTGGGTCGTTTGCGGGCGGGGGGATTGTCCCTCCCTGCCAGGAGGAAAATTCCGTGCTGAAGCTTGAGCTGATTGACTGGATCTACCTGCCACCGGATCCCGGGACCGACTGTGAAGAGGTGAGGAGGATCCCTCCCATGCAGCGCCGCCGTCTGGGACAGGCGGGCAAACTGGCGGTGGGGGCCTTCCTGGAGCTTCTGACCCGGAACTCCTGCCAGCCGTCCCGGCTGATCTTCGCCTCCCACTCCGGGGAGGTGCTGCGCTGCCTGAAGCTCATGCGCAGCCTGTTTGCCGGCGAGGATCTGTCCCCGGCGGAGTTCTCCGCATCGGTGCAGAACTCCAGTGCGGGGATCGCCTCCATAACCGCCGGCTTCCGGGGCGAGGTCACTGCCCTGAACGGCGGACCGGAAACGGTCCGGGCCGCCATGCTGGAATCCTTCCTGCCCGCCGGGGACGGGGGTGACGGCACGGTGCTCACTGTGCTGGGCGAGGAGGATATCTGCCGCCAGAGCATGATGGACTTCCCTGTGGAAATGGATCTTCACGGTCCCGGTGCCCTGGGGCTCCTGCTGGCTCCCGAGGGTAGGGGACTGGGACGGATCCTGACATTGGGGGATCATTTTCTCCGGGGCGCCACCATGCCGGTACTGGCCGCCCGCCTGGGCGCGGGGGAACTGATCCTTGACTGAGATCCGGCCGCGTGGCATGCCGGGGGCGGTGTCCCTATGAGGATCCTGAGGATCGCAGCCACCTTCCTGGCCTTTGCGGCCTTTTCCCTGGTGTCGGTTCTGCTGGGGGCGGTGGTTGCCCCGTTGCTGCATCTGGTGATCCGCCGCCCCCGGACCAGGGTGCTGTGCCTCAGGCGCCTGGTGCGGCGCCTGTTCCGGCTTTTCCTTGCCTGCCTCGGGTTTACCGGGGTCCTGCGCTCCGGGATCCAGGACGGGGATCTGATCGGCGGGATCCGGGGTGCGGTGGTGGCTGTCAACCATCCCACCCTCCTGGACTATGTGCTGATGATCTCCTGCATGGATGAGCACACTGCGGTGGTCTACAAAAGCAGCCTGGCCGGCGGCTTCATGGGCCGGATCATCCGGAGCCTGGACTATGTCAGCAGTGACGATCTGGGGGACTGCGGCCGGCACCTGGAGGAGGGGGACAGCATCCTCATTTTCCCTGAGGGATCCCGGTCCCGGGGACGGGAGCTGAAATTCACCCGGGGAGCCGCCCAGGTGGCGGTCCGGCACCATGTTCCGGTCCATGTGCTCTGCCTCAGGTGCGACTCACCGGGCTACCTGGGATCCGGCTTCTTCAGTCTGCGCCTTCCTGACAGAACGCCCCGTCTGGAGCTGGGGCATGTGTGCGTCCTGGATCCCCGGTCATACGGTCCCCGGGATGACGGGGATCCTGCCCGGCCCGGGATCCTGGCCCGGCGGCTCACCGCCGACATGGAGCGGGTCTGCATTGCTGCCCTGGGGGACGGACCCCTGGACGGCGGGACGGAGGCGCGGGGCACCGCCGGCCGGGATGATGAATTCAACACTGCGGAACGGAGATGAATGCGTATGAGTGAGGATCTGATCCTTGAGGTGAAGCGGACCATTGTTGAGGCCCTGAATCTGGAGGATATCACCGCGGAGGACATTGACACGGAGGCGCCCCTTTTCAGTGAGGGTCTGGGTCTTGACTCCATTGACGCCCTGGAGCTGGGGCTGGCAGTGAAGAACCGCTTCGGGGTGCCCATGCAGGAGGACAGCCAGGAGGTGCGGAAGAACTTCTATTCTGTAGCCACCCTGGCACGTTACATTGAGGAAAACGGCAGGAGTGACGGCAGATGACTCGTGAGGAGATCCTGGCGGAGATCAGGCGGATCATGGAGACCAACTTTGACATTGCCCCGGACCGGGTCCAGGAGGGATCCAACGTGGTGACGGATCTGGATCTGGACTCCATTGACGCCACGGACATTGTGGTGGAGCTCCAGCGCACCCTGGACTGCCGCTTTACCCCTGAAGACTTCAGGGGGGTGAAGACCGTGGGGGACATGGTGAACGTGGTGATCTCCAAGAAGGGCGCCGGCGGCCAATGACCGGGGCAGGGGCGGGGCTTGGAGAACTGCTCCGGGGCGCGGTCTTCCTGCGTCCGGAGGGCAGGCTGACGGCGGCGGACGCATGGGAGCATGCCGCCGCTCTCCGGCGGCGCCTTGGGCCTCACTGCCGGCCGGGCATGCTGATCCCGGTGCTTCAGGACAGCTGCTTTGAGATCCTCGCCTCCCTGCTGGCTGTCTGGAGCCTGGGGTGCGTCCCCTGCCTGGTCACCGACAGCGCCGCCCGGGGACTGCTCCCGGAGAGCGGGGCGGTGCTGGCGGATCATCCGCTGCCGTTTTTCCTGGACGGCGCCGGCTGCCCCGTGATCATGACCCAGGAGTGCGGTGCAGGCGGTGAATTCCCGGAGTTTCGGACGTCCATGGAGGATCTGCCCCTTCTGCAGTGTACCTCCGGCTCCACCGGGACACCCAAAACGGTGGTGCGGAGCCTGGGCTCCTTTCTCCGGGAGGCGGCGATCATTCCTGCCATTGCCGGCGGGATCTCCCTGGAGGGCCGTCTGTGCTGCTCCACCGTACCGGTGTTCCATGCCTACGGTCTGATGTTCCGCTTTATCTTTCCCCTGTGGGCGGGGATGATCCTCCTGGACCGACGGGTGAACCACCAGGAGGAACTGGAGGGACTTACCCGGATCCACCGGGATCCGGTGCTGATCACCAGCCCCAGCTTCATGCGCCGCCTGGGTCCGGGCCGGATTGACCTGGCCCTGGCCGTCTCTGCCGGGGGCATGCTGCCTCCGGAGCTGCTGGAACGGATCCGGGGCTATTTCGCCTCCCCCATGCTGGAGATCCTCGGGAGCACGGAGACCGGGGTCATGGCCTGGCGCCATCCGGAGACCGGCACTGAGCTGTGGCACATGGCCCCGGACGCCCGGCTCCTGCTGGAGCCGGAGCAGGACGGGGAACTGGCGGGAGGGCTGCCTGCAGGGCATATGTGCGTGGACTCCCGGCACTGCGAGGAGCATAACGCCGTGTTCACGGATCCTGTCACAGGGCGGGAGATCCCTGTGTTCCGGTCTGAGGATCTGGTGGAGCTTCACTCCGACGGCTTCCGGCTCCTGGGTCGGCGGAGCCGGATTGTGAAAATTGAGGACAAGCTGATCTCCCTGGACAGTGTGGAGCGGGCGCTGTGCCGCACCGGGCTGGTCAGTGACGCCGCCGTGGTGTCCGGCAGCACGGATTGCCGGGAGATCACCGCCGCCTGCGCTGTGCTTTCGGCCCAGGGACGGGAACTGCGGGACTCCATGACTCCGGGTCGGTTTGCCGTCGCACTGCGCCAGGCTGTCCGGCAGTACACGGAGCCGGTGGCGGTGCCCCGGCGCCTGATCTTTCTGGACGAGCTCCCCCGGACCCCCACCGGCAAGACGGACTACCCGCGGATCCGGGAACTTACTTCCGGGGAGGCGGCCCGGTGAAATATCCCCCCTTTGTCCTGGCTGACGGCGGTGACAGCGGCAGCCTCAGGATCGCTTTCTGTGCCCTGGAGGATCTGGACTGGTTCCGGGGCCACTTCCCGGGCCGGGGGATCCTGCCAGGGGTGGCCCTGGTGGGCTTTGTGCTCCGGTGTGCCGGGGAGTTCCTGGGCCGGGGACCCGGGGAGGGTCCCTATGAGCTGGTCCGATGCAAGTTTCAGCGCATGATCTTCCCGGGAACCAGGCTCCTGCTGGAGCTGCGCTCCCCGCCCGGGGAGGGGATCCTGGATTTTGCCGTCACCGGGGAGGCTGACGGCCTGGACTATGCCTCCGGCAGGATCCGCTGGTAGATGAGGATGGCCATTGTGGTGCCCTGCTACCGGCATGCCGGCAGCCTGCCGGATCTGCTGCCGGTGCTGGAAAGATACGGCCTTCCGGTGATCATTGCCGATGACGGCAATGAGGAGCCGGTGGCTGAGGCTCTGGCACGGGACTGTCCCGGAACCCGGGCCCAGGTGATCCGGCTGGAGCAGAACAGCGGCAAGGGCGCCGCCGTGCATGCCGGCTTTCTCCGGGCCCGGGAGTTGGGGTGCACCCATGCATTGCAGATCGACGCTGACGGCCAGCAGGATCCCGGGGCCGTTCCCCGGATGCTGGAGCTGGCCCGGAGCCATCCCGGGGATCTCATCGCCGGGAGCCCGGTTTACCGCAATGTCCCCCCTGGCCGGTTCCTGGCCCGGTACATCACCCACTTCTGGGTGGCTCTGGAGCTGGGACGCTGCTCCCTGGTGGATTCCATGTGCGGCATCCGGGTGTATCCCCTGGATCCGGCCTGCCGGATCCTGGAGCGCCGGCCGGTGGGGCGTCACATGGGCTTTGACACGGAGATCATGATCCGCATGTACTGGGCGGGCTGCGGGATCGTGCAGTGCCCGGTTGCGGTCTCCTACCCCGCAGGCGGGATCAGCAACTTCAGGATGTTCCGGGACAACCTGGAGCTGAGCTGGTGTCATGCCCGGCTCTGCACGGAGAAGATCCTCCACTATCCCGCAGTGCGGGGGCGGCGCTACCTTTAGGCTTTTTCCTTCCCGGCACCCGGACAGGGGCGCTCTGCCGCCTGCCGGGGGACCGGATCGGCTGGACAACTGGGGAGGGGATCATATCCATGGCACGGGACGGCGGGGGCGGCGATTCATCCTGGATCCGGGATCACCACGACAGCACCTGTTCCTTCGGCATGGATCTTGTGGTGGGGATCCACCGCCTGCTGGGCCGGCGCTGCGCCCGGGGCGTCATCTGGTGCATCTCCCTTGCGGTCTGGCTCTGCAGTCCCCGGCTGCGCCGCATTTCCGGATCCTATCTGGCCCGGATCCGGGCCTTTGCCGCCGCCCGGGGCCGTACCCTCCCCCGGATCTCCACCCGGCTGCATATCCACCGCTTCTGCTGTGCCCTGCTGGATCGGATCCTGGCCTGGCGGGGGATCCTGGGGGTGGGGGATCTTGTCTCCCGGAACGGCTCCCTGGAGGCGCTGGTGGCCAAGGGCGCAGCAGCAGATCGGGGCTTCATGATCATCAGCTCCCACGCCGGGGACATGGAGTTTCTCCGGGGTGTCAACCGCTTTTTTCAGAACCGTCCGGTGAACATCCTCATTGAGACTGGCAACAACGCCCGGTTCATGGCCTACATGAGCCGGGTGAACCGGGACGCCACCCGGCGCTTTGTCCCGGTGAACGATATTTCCCCGGCCACGGCGTCCCGGCTTCTGGAGGCGGTGGATCGGGGGGAGTATGTGGCCGCATTGGGGGATCGGCTGCTGCGGGAGGACACCAGGAGCGTGGAGGTGTCCTTTCTGGGCGGGAGGGCGTATCTTCCTGCGGGGCCCTGGATCCTGGCTTCCCTGCTGGGGACCGAAGTGGTGCTGGTGCACTGTGTGGAGATCGCCGGGAGGCCCCAGCTGTTTCTGCGGGATGCCGGTCCGGTGCGCCTTTCCCGGCGGGGCCGGGAGGCGGAGCTGCGGCAGGCGGTGCAGGCCTATGCCCGGGATCTGGAGGAGATCCTCCTGGAGGCTCCCCTGGACTGGTTCAATTTCTATGACTTCTGGAAGGAGTGAGGGTGGCGGCCATGAGTCTGTATGCCTTCGACTGCAGCGGAACCGTGGAGTTTTACGACTGTGATCCCATGGGGGTGGTGTGGCACGGCAATTATGTGCGCTATCTGGAGAGCGCCCGGGGACGGTTCCTGGACATGATCGGCTACCCCTATGCCGAGATTGACCGGGACGGTTTCGCCTTTCCCATAGTGGAGCTGCGGCTCAAATACACCGGCTCCCTCCGTCTCCGGGACTGCTACACGGTTACCACCCACCTGGACGAGTATGAGAACCGCCTGGTCCATTCCTTTGAAGTGCGCTCCGGGGAGCGGCTGTGCCTTAGGGCCCGCTCAGTCCAGGTGTGCGTCCCCCGGGGCGGGGACAGCCTCACCTTTTGCATGCCCGGGAGGTTTGTCAGCTGTGTCCGGACCTTTCTTGCGGAGGCGGGGCATGCGGCTGGCTGATCAGCTCCCGGGACTGCTGCTGCCCCTGCTGCTTTTGTCCCCTGTCCCCTCCGGGGCCGGGGAGGCGCCTTCAGATCCCCCGCCTCAGGATCCCGGGGCGGCTCACCAGGCGGAGGATGTGCTGCCGGACATACAGCGCCCCCTACTCCGGGATGGGGAGATCCTTCTTGCCCCCTATGTTATGGAACGGTTTCTGGCGGCAGCCGGCCGGCTGATCCGGTCCTCCGGGACGGCGGCGGTGACCCTGGATCGGGGGATCTGCTGGATTGTCACTGATCCGGTGCGGCGGCAGTGGCTGGTGGGGGCTGACGGGATCCGGGATCTGGACGCTTCCCCTGACAGCCCCCGGCCGGCCGGGGGCGCCGGGGATCCGGCGGTGGCCTTCATGATCTCGGGGCTCACGACACTGATCCGGGGATCCTGGGATGAGGTGCGTGCTGATTACCGGGTGACATCCTCCGTGAACGGCCCGGACACGGGGCTGTTCCTCCGCCCCCGGAGGGAGGAGCTGGCCCGGGTGGTGGATCTGGTGGTGATCCATCTGGCTGACGGGGAGATCCGGGAGTTTAGGGTGGTGGAGAACACCGGGGGCAGCACCCGGGTGCGCTTCGCCCCGGGAACCAGGATCCTTCAGGAGGATCTGGATCTCCGCTCCTTCTGCCGGACCTTGCCGGAGGCCGGTCTTCCGCCGGGAGGGGACCGTTGAGGCGCCTGGGAGCCGTCATCACCGTTCTGCTCCTGCTTCTGCCGGTGCTGGCGGTGATCCCGGGCCTTGTTTCCGGCTCCCTTGTCCTGGACACCGGCACCGGTGGGCTGCTGCCGGCAGCCCCTGGCCGTGATGCCGGGGACGGCGCCGGGGATCCGGATCTGGAACTGCTGCGGCGCCGGGTCATGGTGGCCACCGCCGGGGATCCTGTATCTTTGCGGCAATATCTGGAGGCCTCGGAGGGCTTCCGGCTGGATCCCCTGGATCAGGCGGGTCCCTTCTCCTACCGCCACCGCCAGGCCCTGATCCCCTGCGCCATCTGCCGGGATCCCCGGGCCCGGATTGACGAGGCGTTTCTCAGCCCCTTCGGGGGGATCACCGAGCAGGAGATCGCCGGGGATCCCTTCATGATCATGCGCTCCCTGGTAGCCGCCCGGGGCCGGGGCGCCGGCTATCATCCCGCCGGCTGCCTGCTTCTGGATCCTCCTCCGGAAGGGAGCGGCGGCGGGGAGCACCGATCTGGCGGACCGGGCCGGGGGCGCCTCTGCGCTTTCTCCGGGACCTATGATCCCCTGATCCGGGATCCGGAGGAGTTCAGCCGCCGGATCCGGGATTATGGTGCCAGGGATCCCACCCTGATCTACACCGGGGAGGTGTTTTTCGCTGCCGAGGCGGCGGAAAGATCCCGGTGCGACATGACCCGCATCGGCGGGGTGTCCGCCCTGGTGGCGTTGCTGCTGTTTCTCCGGACCTTCCGGAGCGGACGGGCTCTGTTGCTGACCTTCTTGTCCCTGGGCACTGCCATGGCAACAGGTGTGGCCGCCGTGCTCCTGATCTTCGGGCGGATCCATGTGGCTGCCCTGGGCCTTGGGGCCTGTCTCATCGGGATCTGCGCCGATTACAACCTGCACATGCTGCTGCGCCTGGCCGGGGGCGCCAGGAGCCCCTTCCGATCCTTTGCCCTCTCCCTGCTGGTCTCGGCCGCCTCCAGCTGCGGGGCCTACCTGATCATGTCCCTGACGGAGCTCCCGGCATTGCGGCAGCTGGCGGTGATGGCCGCCGCCGCCCTGGGTGCCACCTGCCTTATAGTGCTGTTCCTCTTCCCCCTGATCCGGATCCCCCCGGCTTCCCCGGGAAGGCTTGCGGATCTGGCCGCAGGGCGCCTTTCCTCCGGATCCGGCCGGGCGGGAACATTTCTCGCCCTGGGGTGCCTGCTGGCCGGGATCCTGGCCTGGATGATCTGCCCTCCGGATGACGATGTGGCCCGGATGCAGGCGCCAAACCAGGATCTCCTGGCCATGGCCGCCGAGCTGGGTCGGGGTGCCGGGGGCAGCGGATCTCCGGTGTGGTTTTTCCTCCGTGCCCCGGACACGGAGACGGCCCTGATCCGGTGTGAGGAGCTGGCGGGCGCACTTTCCCCGGAGGAGGTCGGGCGTCTGATCCTCCCCTGCCGCTGGATCCCCTCCCGGAAAAGCCAGGGGGCAAACCAGGAGTCCTACCGCCGGAGCGCCGGCGCCCTCCGGCAGGCCTACGGGGCCTACGGGGTGGAGCCGGATCTGAGCTCCCTGAATGAGGATATGTCCTTTGATCCCCTGGATCATCCCCTGTCCGGGCCGCTCTTGCTTTCCCCAAAGGGTCTTTTCATCCGGGCAGAGGCCACGGACGGAGAACTGCTCTCCTTTCTGGAGGCCTGGTCAGATCTGGAGCGGGTGGACGGCAGGAGGCGCTGGAGCAGTGCCTTTGCCGCCTGCCGCCAGGCCCTGGAGCGCTTTCTGGCCGGGGGGCTGATCCTGGCCGCTCTGGTCTCCTCCCTGGTGCTGGGGCGGAGCGTCTTCCGGTGCTTTCTTTTGCCCGTGGCCGGAGGGCTGGGCGCAGGTCTGGCGGCCAGTGCCCTGGCCGGAGGCTATCTCAGCGTCTTCACCGTCCTGGCAGGGTTCATGATCCTGGGCTTGGGGGCGGACTATTGCGTGTTCTGGCATTCCCTGGGCCGGGGTGATCCCCGGGGCACTGCCCATGCCCTTTGGGTTTCCTGGCTCACCACGGAAGCCTCCTTCGGCATGCTGTCCCTGTCGGGCACTGCGGCCATTGCCTCCTTCGGGATCTGCCTCTCATGGGGACTGGCGGCGGTCCTGCTTCTGGTGCTGCTGTCCGGGAGACCGGGTGCGGATCCCGGGGCGGTGGCGCTGGATCCCGGCACCCCGGGGAAAACCGCCTCTTAAGATGTAGCCTGGAGGGCGGATCTGCTTTGATCCTTGAGTTTGCGTGGCGTTTGCTGACATAATTCTCATGGGACAGCCCGCCTTTCCTGCTCCGGTTCCCTGTTCTGCCGGGTGCCGTTTGGGGGCGGGCTGGCGGCCGTCGTGGAGATCCTGATGATTTATGTCAACCGTCCTTTTGCCGTCACCGCCCTGGGCATGACTCCCGGGGAGGCGGAAAGCAGCCTGCGGGAGGGCCGATCACGCTATCTTTCCTCCCTGGAGGGCTTCCTGCCTGACGGCCGGCCGGCCCATCTGGCGCGTCTGCCAGAACTTCCCGGGGGCACCGCCTTCCGTTGCACGGATCTGGCAGGCTACTGCGCCGGGCAGATCCGGGAGGTGATTGACGCGGCATCAGAGCGGTACGGCAGGGACCGGGTGGGAGTGGTGGCCGGCACCTCCACCTCCGCCGTCAATGATGTGGAGGACCGGCTCCGCCCCTTCTTCCGGAAGGATGCGCCCCTTCCCTGTGATCCGGATATCCTGGCGGTGAACTGTATAGCGGATCACCTGCGGCGCAGCCTGGATCTGCTGGGTCCCTGCTACACGGTGACCACTGCCTGCTCCTCCTCCGCCCGGGCTCTGATCAGCGCCGCCCGGCTGATCCTGGGAGACGTCTGCGACGCGGTGATCGCCGTCAGTGCCGACACCCTGAGCCGGATCAGCATCGGCGGCTTTGACTCCCTGGGCGCATTGTCCTGCGATCCCTGCCAGCCCTTCCACCGGGAGCGGAAGGGGATCAACATCGGCGAGGGGGCCGGCATTGCCCTGGTGGCCCGGGAGGCTCTGTCTCCGGACCACTTGCTTCTCCTGGGATGGGGCGCCAGCTCTGACGCTTACCATGTGTCCTCCCCGGATCCCACCGGCCAGGGGGCGATTCGGGCCATGGGGGACGCCCTCAGAATGGCGGGCATCCGTCCCGGGGATCTGGGCTACGTCAATGCCCACGGCACCGGCACCCGGCTGAATGACGCCATGGAGGGCCGGGCGGTGGCGGAGCTCTGCGGATCCCGGGTTCCGGTGTCCTCCACCAAGCACCTGACAGGGCACACCCTGGGCACCTGCGGCCTGGCCGAGTGCTTTATCTGCGCATTGCTGCTGGGGCGGGGGGTGCCCCTGCCTTACCATGATTACGCGCCGGAGGATTTCCGGGAGGAGTTCCCGGATCTGGATCTGATCTGCACCCCGGGCCGGTCCTTGGAGCGTCCCTTTGTTATGTCCAACAGCTTTGCCTTCGGCGGCAACAACGTGTCCCTGGTGTTCGGAGCACCTGATGCCTGACTATCTCACCTCCCGGGAACTTTTCGCCCGCCTCATGCCCCAGAAGGAGCCCATGCTCATGCTGGACGGCATTGTGGCGTGTGACACCGCCTCTGAGAGCGGGATCTGCGGCCTTACGGTGGGTCTGCATCCCATGGCGGCCCTGGAGGAGGACGGCTCCCTGCCGTCCTATGCTCTGATGGAGGTCATGGCCCAGTCCTCGGCGGCGATCCTCTCCTACTGCCATCATCTCACCTCCCCCGACGGGGCCTTCCTGACCCAGGGGGTGATCCTGGCGGTGCGGAACTGCGTCTTTCATGTCGCCCCGGTGATCCCCCGGGGAACGGAGATCCTGGTGCGGACAGCAACGGAGTATTCCGGGGGCAGCCTGCGGCGGGCCCGGATCCGGGCTGAGGAGGCCGGCATCGGTCGGATCCTGTCTGAGGCGCTGTTCTCCGTCATGATCCTGGAAACTGGAGGAGTGTGATATGGAGACAGAACCTATGGCCCGGCGGATCCTGGTGACCGGGGCCGGCACCGGCATCGGCCGGGCCGCCGCCCTGAAGCTGGCCGCCGACGGCTTTGACATTGCGGTCCACTGCCGCAGTCATCTGGAAGAGGCGGAGGAACTGGCGCTGGCGATCCGCGCCATGGGCCGGCAGGCGGCGGTGGTGCCCTTTGATGTGGGTGACACCCGGCAGGCGGAGGAGTGCCTTACGGCGGACATAGAGCAGCACGGCGCCTACTGGGGCATTGTCTCCAATGCCGGCATTGTGCGGGACGCACCCCTTCCCGGCATGGAGCGGGACGACTGGTTTGACGTCATCAACATCAACCTCAACGGCTTCTACAATGTGGTGAAGCCCTGCATCATGCCCATGATCCACCTCAGGTGCGGCGGGCGCATTGTGGTGGTGTCATCGGTGTCCGGGATCACCGGAAACCGGGGGCAGACCAATTACAGCGCCTCCAAGGGCGGGCTGATCGCCGCCGCCAAGTCCCTGGCCCTGGAACTGGCCAAGCGGGGGATCACGGTGAACAGCGTTGCCCCCGGCCTGATTGAGACACCCATGACCGATCCCGCCCTCAAGGAGCAGATCCTGCCCATGATCCCCCTGCGCCGGGCCGGACAGCCCGAGGATGTGGCGGCGGTCATCAGCTTCCTGTGCTCCGACGGGGCTGCCTACATCACCCGGCAGACCATCGGCGTCAACGGAGGGATGTGCTGATGCGCCGGGCGGTCATCACCGGGATCGGCTTCCGATCCCCCCTGGGCTGTGACTGGAACAGCGTCCGGGCAGCCCTTAGGCGGCAGGAGAACCGCACGGAGCGCTGTGACGAGCTTGACGGCTTCAGGAACCTCAACTGCCGCCTGGCCTGCCGTGCGGCCGGCACCCTGCCGGAATATCCCCGCCGGAAGAGCCGGAGCCTCGGCCGGGTGGGTCATCTTGCCGCCGCCGCCACGGAGGCGGCCCTGGGGGATGCGGGACTGCTGGAGGCGGAGGAACTGCATTCCCCCCGGACCGGCATCGCCTACGGCAGCTGCGGCGGGGCCTGGCAGGGCCTGGAGGAAACGGGCAGGTTTGCCGTGGAAAGGGATGCCAACTGTCTGAGCGCCACTTCCTATGTGCAGATCATGCCCCATTCCGTGGCGGCAGGACTGTCCATTTTCTTCGGGATCCATGGCCGGCTTATCGCCACCTCCACCGCCTGCGCCTCCGGATCCCAGGCTCTGGGCTATGCGGCGGAGGCGGTGCGCAACGGGGCGGCGGACATTATGGTGGCCGGAGGCGCCGAGGAGCTCAGCCCCTATTCCGTGGCGGTGTTTGACGCCCTTTTCGCCACTACCGCGAGCCAGGAGCCTGCCCGGACTCCCCGGCCCTTTGACCGGAGCCGGGACGGCATTGTGGTGGGGGAGGGCGCTGGCACCCTGATCGTGGAGGAGCGGGAGCATGCCCTCCGGCGGGGGGCGCCGGTGTATGCCGAGATCCTGGGCTTTGCCACCAACTGCGATGCCACCCACATCACCCGGCCCAGTTCCCCCCGCATGGAGGAGTGCATGCGTCTGGCTCTGGCAGACGCTTCCCTTGTGCCTGATGATATCGGTTACATCAATGCCCACGGCACCGGAACCGCCGAGGGGGACGCGGCCGAGGGCAGCGCCACCTGGCGGGTGTTCGGGAGCCGGGTGCCCGTGGCCACACTCAAGAGCTACATGGGGCACACCCTGGGGGCCGCCGGTGCCCTGGAGGCGGCCTTCTCCGTGCTCATGGCCCGGGACGGGTGGCTGGCCCCCAACCTGAACCTTGCAGATCCGGATCCCGCCTGCGGGGATCTGCTGTTCATCCGGGAGGGCGGCCTTGACTGCCATCCCCGCCATGTCATGAGCAGCAATTTCGCTTTTGGCGGGGTGAACACATCCCTGATCTTCCGCCTGCCGGATGACTGATCGGCTGATCAGGCTTCTCCGGGGCGGGGCGGGGATCCTGGCGGTGATCCTGACGGTGGCCTATCCCTTTGCGGTCTGGGCCGCCCTCCGGCAGGGTGCGCTGCTGCCGGCTCTGGGGGTGCTGGCCGGGGCGGTGATCTGCCGGATCCTGTCTGGCGGGATGCGGGGTGCCGGTGAGCGCCTTACCGCCGGAGCCGGGATCCTGATGCTGATCCTGGCCTCCTGCTGCCAGGTGCCGGAGGTCCTCCTCCTCTATCCCGCGGCGGTGTCCTTCGGTTTTTTGCTGGTTTTCGGCTTGAGCCTCCGATCCACCCCGGCGGTGGAGCGGATCGCCTCCCTCAGGATCAGTCCGGAGGAGCGCACCCCGTTTTTCCGGAGGTACTGCCGGACGGTCACGGAGATCTGGTGCGTTTTCCTGTTTCTGAACGGCACTGCCGCCGCGGTGCTGGCGGCGTTGTCCCGGGATCTGTGGATGATTTACACCGGATCGGTGTCCTATGTCCTGATGGGACTCCTTTTCGGGGCGGAATATCTGGTGCGGATCCGGCTCCGCTCCCGGCTTAGGGACCGCTCCGGGGGATCGGGATCGTGAGGCTTTCTTTTCCGTTGCACGGGAGGTGAAGGGTGACTTTGCGGAAATTCGGTGATCAGACCTATGCCCAGGCGGTGAAACTGGCACAGCTTTATGCCGTGGCGCCCTTTGTCTTCAATGGCCTTGCGGTCATGCGCCGCAGCGGGATCCTTGCCTGCCTTGACCGCCTTAAGGGGGATGAGACACTCAGCAGCGGGGAGGTGGCCGAGGGATCCGGGATGGATCTGTTCGCCGTGAAACTCCTGCTGGACATGGCCGTGGCGGCGGACGTGGTGATAGGGGATGATCAGGGTCGCTTTTGCCTCTCGAAGACCGGCCGGCTCCTGGCATCAGATCCCATGACCTCAGCCAACTTCGACTTTGCCGCAGATGTGTGCAGCCGGGGCATGGATCACCTGGGGGAAGCCTTGCGGACCGGCACCCCGGCGGGGCTCCGGGAGCTTGCCCCCGGGGCCGGCACTATCTACCAGGCCCTGTCCGGCCTGCCGGAGCCTGCCCGGACCTCCTGGTTTGCCTACGATCACTTTTATTCGGACCGCTCCTTTGCCGAGGCCCTCAGGTGCATTGCCTCCAGGATGACTCCGGGACTCATCCATGACGTGGGGGGCAACACCGGGAGGTTTGCCCTGGCGGCGGCAGGTGCCTTCCCGGAATGCCGGATCCGGATCATTGATCTGCCGGGGCAGTGCCGCCTGGCAGAGGAGAACGCCCGCTCTGCCGGCCTTGAGGGGCGGATCAGCACCTTTCCATGGGATCTCCTGGCCGCTGACGGTGATCTGCCCGGGGAGGCAGATCTGTGGTGGATGAGCCAGCTGGTGGAATGCTTCAGCCAGGAGCAGCTGGCAGGGATCCTGCAACTGATCCGGCGGAGCATCCGGCCGGACGCTTTGCTGGCAGTCAGCTCCTTTTTCGGGGACCGCCTGCCCAATGACGTGGCCGCCCTGGTGGTGGAGAGCCAGAGCCTGTATTTTGCGGCCCTGGCCAACGGCGTCAGCCGCTTTCACCATTTTGCAGACTTCCTCCCGGTGGCGGAAGAGGCCGGGTTTGCCCTGGATGGTGAGCCCGCGTCCCTGGGTCTGGGCTCCCTTCTGGTGTTCTTGAAGCCTGTGCCTGCCGTCTGATATCCGCCCGCCGGCAGCACCTCTGCCGGATCCTTTCCCCCGGTTCATCACCCCTCCGGAGACCCTCCTCTTCCGGCACCTCCGCCGTCAACCTAAAACTTCCTGCCTTCCTGTTCCCGGCAGCATGCCCCAATGGTGCATCCCGGACAGGGAATACTGATCTTGTGTGCCAGGTCACAAAAATTCTGTTTGCCAGATGGCGGCCAGATCTGTAGAATCACCATTCTTGCCAAATTTCAGTCCGGTTTCCCCTGCCGGACAGAATAACTTTTGTCAAAAGGAGCAAACCGTATGAAACTTTCCCTGCTTTTGCCGGTGGTGGTGTCTTTGCCTGTCCTTGCAGGCTGTGCAACTATGTTCACAGGCAATCATCAGGATCTTCAGGTGCGAACCCACAGTGATATTGTGGATCAGCGGCTTGATCATGTGGTCACGTTCAATGTTATCTCCGATCGTGGTCATGCACGCCATGAGAATGTGGCTCCAGGTGAGACTTTCAGTGTCCACCGGACCGGTGTGCCGGTGTCTGTCCAGATCCAGGAGAGCCAGTGCATCCTGCCCACCGAGGAGCGCTTTGAGTCCGGTGTCCATCCCGCAGTTATGCTGGATTTCCTGGCTACCAGCCTGCTGAGCACGTCCATTGACAGTTCCACGGGTGCTTTGTGGAAGTATGATTCGACTCTGGTGGTCACCCCCAAGGTCAAGGACACTCCGGAGTGCATCAAGTGGCTGAACGATGAGGTGGCCAAAATGGATGATCATGTCATCACCAAGAGGGCCCAGGCAGTGGAGCAACTTGACCGCAACGGCAAGTATCCGGTGGATGCCGACGCTGTTCTCCGGCCCCGGGGTTACGCCGAGCAGTTTGAAAAGTAGGATCCTGTCATCAAAGTGATGTCAGAGGCCGTCTCATTCCAGGATCCGGGGCTTCTCCGGGGATCTGCCGGAAGCGGGGCGGCTTTTTTCGTGGCTGTCTGCCAACGGATCCTGTCCGGGCTTGTTCCGGGACGGTGGGGGGTCCGCCGCCGGGCTGCGGGCGCCGGGATGAGGCACTCGGCGATCCTTCTGATCCTGGCCTCGCTGCTTCTGGCCTTGCCCCTGCCGGCAGCAGGTGACGCGGAGGATCCCGTGTCCTACGGGGATCTCCCCGGGGAGTTCCGGCAGAAATGGGAGGATCTCCTTCATTATGATCACGGCCGGAGCCTTATTGAGCCGGGCAGTTCGTTTTTCCTGAGCCCCGAGGGCTGGCGGGATCCCGCTGCAGAGCTGGCTGCAACCCTCAGCGCTTTCGGTTCAGATCCTGATGCCTGGTGCCAGTATCCCGCCCGGCAGTATCTTATCTACGGCTTTCTCCCGGCGGTGTCCCGCTGCGCCGACTTTGACACCTATCAGCAGAACATCAGTCCGGAAAGCTTCTCCGTGGTTTTCGCCGCAGAGGATGAAACCTCTCCGGTGTCCTCCATGGGCCATGTGTTCCTCATGATCCAAGGGACTAACAGCCACGGGATCATGAAGCGCCACAGCTTTGGCTTTGTGGCGGATACGGAGGGCGCCTCGTCACTGCTGCTGCAGTTCCTGACCGGCTCCATCACGGGGCGTTATACCCTTTCCCCCTATGACAACAGCATCTACACCTATGTCTCCGAGGAGCGGAGATCTTTGTGGGAGTATCCCCTGGATCTGGCGAAGCAGGAGCGGGATCTGCTGTATCTGCACCTGTTTGAACTGAAGATCCATCCGGTGAAGTACTCCTTTTTCACCCACAACTGCGCCACCGGTCTCAGCCGGGTCATGGCAGTGGCCCGCCCCGCCCTGTGGGTGGGGGATGATCGACTATTTGTCACCCCTGCCGGTTTTGCCCGGCATGCCTATGAGACTGCGGGCACCGGGGAGGCGGTCCTGCGGCCCGCGGAGAGCGACATGATCCTCGCCCGGGAGGGCATGGGTGCAGATCCCCTGAAGGCTCCCCGGCCCACCCGGATCTCCCTGGGATATCTGCATGACAGCACAGCCGGATCTGGCCTGGCGTTTGATCTGCTTCCCCTTTACGGGGACATGACAGAGGACTGGAGCTCCGCATCCAAGCTCAGCCAGATCCAGGCGCTTAGGATCCAGGGACAGATCACCAGATCCGCCTTTACTCTCACCGAGGTGAAACTGGTGGGGATCGACTCCTATCCGGATCTGTTCCGGGAGTCCTTCAAGATCAATTTTGGTGCTGAGTTCCACGGCAGCCTGCGCCGGGAGCGCACCTCCCTTCATCCGGATGTGCACGGGGGGTTGGGCTTCTCCCGCCTCAGTCCCAACTGGGTTCCTCTGTTCCGGGCCGACGGCGGGGTGTATTTCAGTCCGGGGCGGCCTGATCCCTACCTGAGGCTGCAGGGCGGGCTGATGTTCAGGGGGAATTTCGGGCGGATGGTGCTGCTGGGGGAGCAGTGCTTTGCGGGATCCCGGGGCTGCCGGGGGGCCGTCAGGGCCCTGCATGCCAGTTACTCCCGGCAGCTGGCTGAAAGCCTCTGGCTCCGGGTGGAGGGCAGCGGCTACCGGGGATCCGGCGGCAACTTTGCCAGGATCACAGCGGGGCTGTCTTACAGGTTCTGAAAAAGGCAGGAAAAAGGAGTCGCCCGGGCAGAGTCTCTCGCTGCGGGGAACTGCCTGGGCGGCCTGGGATCCGGCAAACTCCTGCTGGGAGCTGTGCCTGGGATCAAGAAAGGTGCGGTCTGTCAGGGGAGCCGATGAGCGGAGGGTATCTCACTCCTCGTCGTCGCCGGCTTCGTAGCCGAAATTGGCGAAGGGTCCCTCGTCGTCCTCATCTTCGTCATCGAAGTCGCCGTGGGAAGGATCCACCATTATGCCGTTCTCGTCAAAGTAGACCTCACGGCCCCAGCCGGCCTCATCATCGTCCCAGCCGCCGTTGTCATCGTCGTAACTGTCCTCGTTTTCGGCGATCTCGTCGAGGCTTTCCCAGTTTTCATTGAAATCTTCATCGCGGGCCATTTTGATCCTTCCTTCAGTACAGTGATCTGGGGGTCATTATCCAACTTTTCGCGGCGGTTTGCATCAGGGAAGACTCCTCACCGGCTTCGGTGATGCTGGCACTCCGGCACCTGAGCCGGAGGGGCGCCGATCTGCTATAATGTGATCAGGTTAAAAAAGAGGCCAGTCACATGATCAGAGACAGACGCATACCGATAAACATCATCACCGGATTTCTCGGATCCGGCAAGACCACGCTGCTGAACTACTGGGTGAAGCAGCCTGCAATGAAGGACTGTGCCGTTCTCATCAATGAGTTCGGCTCGGTGGGCATTGATCACCAGTTGGTGCGCCAGGTGGACAACCAGGTAGTCCTTCTGGAGTCTGGCTGCATCTGCTGTACTTTGCAGAACTCTCTGGTGAACGCTCTGTCGGATCTGCTCTCCAAGGCACTGCGGAAGGAGATCCCTCCTTTCAGCAGGGTGCTTATTGAGACCACCGGCATGGCGGATCCGGGCTCCCTTGTGGGCCTTATTGAATATGAGCCCTTCATCAGCCAGCGCTTCCGCTTTGACGGCACTGTCACGGTGGTGGACGGACTCAACATCAGGAAGCAGATCAAGGCCCAGTATGAGGCGGTCAAGCAGATCGCCCTGGCGGATCTGGTTCTCATCAGCAAGAGTGATCTGGTGGATGATGAGGAATATGAGGAGATTGAGAAGGTCATTTCCATGCTCAACCCCTCGGTCAGGGTGTGCAAGGTTCTCAACGGCGAGCAGGATCCTGCCATTCTCAGCGAGATCGGACCCTACAATACCGGAGTGGATAGGGATCCCAAGAAGATCAACGCCTGGCTGGCCACGGAAAGCGCGAGCCTGGGGGTTGCCAGTTCAGTGCAGCCGGTGAAGGTTTCCCGGGTCGGCATGGGGGCGGCTAAGAAACAGGCCATCAGTGTCCACTCTAATGTGGCCACCTTCAGCATGGAGTTTGACGAGCCCCTGGATGCGGACCGGATCATCAGGGCCCTGGAGGCGGTGCGGATGCAGTACGGCGACAGCCTGCTCCGCCTGAAGGGGATCCTGAACCTGAATGTAGATCCCCGTCCGGTGGTGGTCCACGGTGTGTACGGCACCATTTCTCCCTTGACCACCCTGGACAGTTGGCCGGATGACCGCCGGTGCAGCCGGATCGTGTTCATTGTGCGGGCTATGGTGCGGGAGCAGATTGAGTCCCTTTTCCGGGGTGTGCTGCTGGGTGACCCCGCTTTCAGCAGTTTTTTGGAGCCTGAGGAAGCAAATATCTGAACTTTTGGACGGATTTCACATCTAACATAACGCATGCCACACAGGTGTGCGTTATGTTTCCAACAAAGTTGTGGAGTTTGCCAATGAAGAAAATTCTGGCTCTTCTGATCTCTGCCGCAGTGCTTTCAGCACCTGCCCTGGCAGGTCCCCACCGCCATCATTTCCACGTTCCCCATGCCGCAGTGAGCATGGATGCATTGGATGTGCTGTTCAAGTATGACGCAGACAAGGATCATGCCCTGTCTGAAAGCGAACTTGAGGCCTACAAGAAGGACGGACTGAAGTTTGCCGATGCCATCAAGGCCTCGGTGAAGACCCTGGCTGAGGCTGACACCAACAAGGACGGTGCGGTGTCCTTTGATGAATTCCTGGCGCTCTCCAAGGTGGAGCCCATTGCCGGCTTCATGCCGCCTCCGCCGCCTCCGCACCACGGCCGCCATCACGGTCCCAAGCCGCACCATGGTCCCCACGGCGGTCCCGGTGCTGACGGTCCCAAGGGGCATGCTGCCGGTGACAAGCATCCGCCCAAGCCCCATGACGGTCCCGGGGACAAGCCTCCCCACGGACCTCATCATGGTCATGGCGGTCCCCACCACGGACATGGCGGACCTCATCACGGACACGGACCCATGGGCATGCCGCCGGTTCCCAACGGCATGGAGTTCATGGAGTTCAGTTTCTTTGACAAGGATCATGACGGCAGACTGTCCGCTGAGGAGTATGCCCAGTTTGCTGAAAGGCAGAAGTCCAAGTCTGAAAATGTCAGGGCGCTGTTTGACGGCCTGAATTTCAAGAGTCTGGATCTCAACCAGGACGGTGGCGTCACCGCCAGCGAGCTGGGGCACTATGCCGTGGGTGTGATGCTGCAGTCAGCCCCCAACTACAAGGATCGTGCTCACCGCCACCCTCACGGGGGCAAGGACAAGAAGTAGCCTGCCAGCTGCCGATCATACTGTTTTGAAGAGGATCCCCCTAGTTGGGGATCTTTTTTGTTCTGTGTCCTGGAGTCCGGAAAACGCGTTCCGCGCGCAGCCGGGGAGACGGGACATCATTTTCTGCATGAGGTAACAATGAAGGTAATCATCCGGCTGCCCTGGTATGTCAAGGCACTCAATATCCTGGGCTGCATTCTGATGCTCACTGGACTGCTCGAACTGTATTTCCGTTTCATGCCGGATTCCTGGTGGCGCTACACAGCCTTCACCTGCATTATTCTGGGGGTCATCCTGATCATCCCCCAGCATTTCCTGTCCCTGATGGAGATCCTCAAATACCGTCCCCGGAACGACCGCTGACGTCCGCTGCTGAGCTTTGCGGGGAACAGTCTTTCCCTTTCTGGAGGTTTCTGCCGGGGGATCTGATCCGGCAGGCACAGATCCAGATCCAGATGGCGGGGGATAACTGGTGTTTTTTTCTGCTTTTCCCGGCAGACATCTGTTCCGGCAGGGCGGGAGATGTTAAAGATTGTGATTAGATTACATTTTTATTCCTGCGGTTTGTTTTAAATTACAGTCTGTATTGCGAGTGTTTGATTGAGGCTGCAGATGGCTAGCAAGAAACCAGAAAAGAAGGTGATTTCGACAGAAGACATCCTTTTGAAGCTGTGTCATTCGGTCACTTCCGTGCTCACTGAGGCAACTCATCACGAAATCAACTATTCCTCCATGGCCCAGCGCATTTCCAAGACCTGCCTGCGTCCTGACATCGGCTGTTTTGTTCTTTTTGATGGTGCTTTTTCCGGACTGGTGGTGATCAATTTCACGGCCGAGGCCGCCATGGAGGTGTATGCCAACTATCTGCTGAACATGGGGATCCAGGAGAACGAGTTGGCCAAGGTCTACACCTCGGACGAGGTGGGCAACGTCATGGGTGAGCTGATGAACCAGATCCTGGGTGACTTCACCAAGAAGGTCAGCCAGGAGCTGCAGTCCTCCATCACCCAGTCCCAGCCCAAGATGCTTACCCTGAACCGCCAGGTGCGCATCTCCGTGGACACGGATCTGGTGAAGCCCCAGTCACGGCGGGTTTCCTTCTACACGGAAAAGAACAACATCTTCTACATGGAGCTTTCCATGGACTACACAGAGTTCATCAAGCTCCGCGATTTTGACTCCCCGGAGGAGATTGATCCTGATTCCCTCATTGAGAGCGTCAACAACGGAACTGTGGAGGCAGAGCGGCTTCAGCATATTGAAAGCACAAAGCAGGATGACGTCATGAGCAACGAGGAGCAGGACGACCTCCTGGCATCCCTGGGGTTGTGAAACCTGCCGGCGGATCCGGCGGGGCAAAAGAATTCAGTTTGGCAAAACTGTGCGTGGTGCAGACCGTCAGAGACGGTTGTGTGCCTTTCTTTCGGGGCGCTTCGGCGCTCTTTCTGTTTTGGGAGAGAACTGACAGCCGTGCTTAGGGGCGGCAGAGATCCCCGTTCCGGGATAACTGGCGCCCATGGGGGAGGCTTTCCCAAAATAAGATAATGACATCCTCGGACAAAAGTCCCATAATTACCGCAGATCCGCCGGTGACCCTGGTTTCCGGAGGGGATCTGAAGTTTTTGTTTGGTTGTCATAACCGGAGCATCAATGAAAAACCTTTTCAAGAAAACTGCAGTTTTCTGCGCTTCTCTCCTGGCCTTTTCCTTTGCCGCCCAGGCTGAGGAGACTCTTAATGTGTACAACTGGAACGATTATGAGGCTCCTGACACCGTTTCCAATTTTGAGAAGCAGACCGGCATCAAGGTGACCACCGACTATTTTGACACCAATGAGGTCCTGGAAGCCAAGCTGCTGGCTGGCAAGTCCGGGTATGACATTGTGTTCCCCGGCTCTGATTTCATGTCCCGCCAGATCAAGGCGGGGGTTTTCCACAAGCTGGACAAGAGCAAGATCCCCAATCTGAAGAACCTTGATCCTGTGAGAATGAAGATGCTCGCAGAGTTGGATCCGGACAATGAGCATTCAGTTCCCTATATGCAGGGCACCACCGGCATCGGCTTCAATGTGACCAAGGTGAAGGAGATCTTCGGCAAGGATTATCAGGTTGACTCCTGGGATTTCGTGTTCAAGCCTGAGAACATTGCCAAGATGAAGGACTGCGGCGTGGCAGTGATGAACAATCCCACGGAGATCTTTGCCACGGCGCTGAACTACCTCAAGCTGGATCCCAACTCCAAGAATCCCAAGGACTATGCCGCAGCTGCCAAGCTGATGCTTTCCATCCGGCCGTATATCCGTTATTTTCACTCCTCCCAGTACATTGCAGATATCGCATCCGGCGATGTGTGTCTGGTGATTGGCTGGAGCGGTGACATCATGCAGGGCCGGGACCGGGCTGTGGAGGCCAACAACGGCGTGGTGGTGGACTATGTGGTGCCCAAGGAGGGTGCGCTGATCTTCTACGACATGATGGCCATTCCCGCAGATGCGACCAACATTGAGAATGCCTACAAGTACATCAACTACATTCTGGAGCCCAAGGTCATTGCGGACATCTCCAACACCACATCCTATATCAATGTGGTGCCGGGATCCCTGGAATTTGCCACTGAGGAGCTGGTTGCCAACAAGAATGTGAACATCCCCGAGGACATGATGCCCAAGATGTTCATGATCAAACCCCACGATCAGCAGATCAACCGCACTATCAACACCCTGTGGACCAAGATCAAGGCCGGCAAGTGACGGCGGAATGAGAGTTTTGGGATCTGCCGGCTCCTCCGTGCCGGCAGCCTGACGGATAGCACCTCTGGCAGTCAGCTGCCGGGGGTGTTTTTTTGCCTGGGATCCGGGGGCAGATCTGCTGGCGGCAGTATGAGCAGCCCGAAGGCGGCACTGCCAGTTGCTGGTATGGGGCAGGGGAGATCGGCGGGGCCAGCCCTGTGCGGCAGCGGCAGAGCTGTGGGCGGGTGGATCCTGCCGGGGCGGAGCGGCTTCGGGAACAGCGGTGGCCTGTTCCGGTCTTCACGTACATATCATCAGCCGGCTCAGGACTGCCGTCCTGTTGTCATCTGCCAGGGAGATCCCGGGATCCGGTCTCCGTACTTTCTGATCCGGGTGTAGCCTCAGCCGCAGAACTTCCGGTCTGTCCGGGCTTTTCTGCGATGGGAATGACATAGCTGATAAGCATGGCGCACAGGGCGCAGAAGGTCAATGTCCAGAAGGTGGCGTGCAGTCCGTACTGATCGCCGATCCACCCCAGAATCGGAGAGGAGATCCCGCCGAAACTTACGGCCAGGCCCACGGTGACTCCTGATGCCAGCCCCGTGTGTTTGCAGAGAAAGTTCTGGCCCATGGCCATCATGGGGGCTGAACTGGAGTAGAGGAAGAAGGACAGGGGCACAATGATCAGCAGCCCCATGAGATGGCTGTCCACCAGGCAGAAGGCGGCCAGAAGAGGGAACACAATGGTCAGCACCAGCCTGAAGGTGCGGGTGGATCCGATGCGGTCAGTGAGCCGGCCGCCGTAAAGGGTGGATATGGCTCCCACCACTGCGGTGATGCTCAGGACCGTGCTTCCAGTCTCCACTGACTCATGGAGGATCTTGACCCAGAATACCGGGATGAAGGTGATGAAGGCAAAGAAGATAGTTGCCCGGAAAAAGATGGCTCCGGTGAGGATCATGAAGGCGCCCACCCTTTCCTTCTGACCTGAGCCCTGGCTGGCATCATGGAGCATCCGGCGCTTTTCCCGGCTGATGGCATGGGTGAATTTGGGATCCATGTACAGGAGGGCTGCGGCCACCAGCAGAGCCGGCAGCAGCATGATCAGGGTTCCCCTGATCCCCCAGAAGCTCATGGCGGCGGTGACCAGCACCGGTCCCACTGCGAAGCCTATGTTACCGCCTACATAGAAGATGCTGAGGCTTTTGCCCAGTTTTCCCCGGTCAGCCACCGAATGGGCCACCTTCCCGCCGGCGGGGTGGAACACTGCAATGCCGATGCCGCTGGCCACGCAGCAGATCATCATTGAAGTCTGATTGGTGCAGAAACCCATGGCGGAAGTCCCGGCAGCCGCCAGCAGGATCCCTGCCACCATCAGCCACGGGCGGGGGCGGCGGTCGGAAACTGCCCCCACCAGAGGCTGGATCACCGATGACACCATGTTGGAGGCGAAGACAAACCAGGCTATGCACTCCAGGGAGGTCAGGGTGCCGTGGTAGTAGAGATAGGTGAGTATTGCCGGAAGCGCCCCCTGGTTCATGTCGCTGCAGGTGTGTCCCAGGAGGGTGGGAGTTATGAGTTTTTTGAAGCGTTATCGCACTAAACTCGTGACTGTCCGTTCCACTTTTCGTGGCGCACCATTCCACTATTTGCGGATCACCGTTCCACAAGTTTTGGAGCACAGTTCAACAACTTTTGGCGCACGTCTGGCGCCCCTGAAGCGGTAACTGGAGCCGATTACCGGGCGGTCTCCGGTTGGAAGAACTGAGCGGCTGAAGGGGGTATAGGACTGGTGAAGACAGGAACGCCGCCAGTTGGGATGCTGACGGCGTTAAGGATGGGGATGCCGGACAGAGCTCCGGGCTTTCTCAGGAAGTCTTTTGAGCGGTCTGCTGGACGATTAGCCCCACCTTATCGGCCAGGGCACTGTAGTTTTTCTGCATGACCTCTAGTTGGGAGCGGCTGCTGTTCAGCTCTGCGTTCGCCTGCTGCAGCCGGGCCTTGTATTCCTCCTCCCGGCCGTAACTCTGCTCCAGTTCCTCCTTCAGTTTGGCGATGGTCTGGCTGGAGACTTCCGCCTCCTTTTTGAGTTCTTCAAGCTCGTTTTCCATGAGCATCCTGGAGTGACGGGCCTCCTCGACGTTGATTTTGCAGCTTTCCTCAGCCTGCCTGACCCTTTCATTGCTCTTCATTTCCAGAACCGACCACATCCTTTTGATAGTGGCGTCGCAGTAATGGCGGCAGTCATCTGGGATATCGGAAGAGCTGCGGTCAAGTTCCCCCAGTTCGTCCTGGAAGATTTCCAGAGCCCTGACATAGTCACGGTTGGAGTGATTGGGGCTCCGGAGCTTCAGCAGGCTGAGATTCGGAATGTAGCCGGCCATGTGTATGTTGCGGCAGAGCTCCACCAGCGCGTCAACAACGCCGCCGGTGCGTGGTTTGCTCCGGGCTCCCGTTCCCCTGGCTGAGCCGGTCCCCGGAGCAAAGCCGGGCACGGCACCTGAGCCTGTCCCGGCTCCGGCTCCGGCACCGGAACTGGCACTGGCACGGACACCAGAGCCTGCGCCGGAGGCAGACGCTGAGGCTGATGCTGATGCTGAGTCTGTATGTGGTGATGTGTTTTCCATCATGTTTTCCTTAAAGTCTGGTTGTTTGGTTGTGCTTGTCAGGCTTAAGGCACACTCTGAAGGCAGAGTGTCCCAGAGCTGGGACAGGGAAGGCTGGCTGACCGGGCCGTCAGGATGGTAACTTTGGTAACAGATGGTAAGAATGGTAACTTACCATTTTTACCATCTTCAGTTTGTCCAGAGACCGTCTGTCAGACTCCGGAGCCTGGCACTCCCTGGCCACCGGCTCTCACCGGTCACCGGCTGTGGGCAGCGCCGTCAATGTTAAGCCTGTACACTGCGCATATATCCCGCAGGCGGCGGTTGTCATCCATAAGAGACTTGCTCTGCGCCTTCAGCACATCCAGTTCGTTCCTGAGTGTGAGGTTATCGTTGGCAAGCTTGACTTTCTCATGGGAGAGCTGGTTGTAATCCTGGCGCTGCTCATCTACACACCGGGTCAGCTCCTCAATCTCCATGCGCAGGGACATGATGGTGTCAAAGTCCCCCTTGTGCGCCACGCACTTGGTCATATTGAGATACTGGCAGAGCGTGGCCAGGAAGCTGTAGCTGTCCATCTCGGTGATATTGCGGAGCTTGAGCAACATGTCTGGATCCAGACTGCCATGATTGCTGTACAGCGAGTCCAGGACTATGAAGGGATCAACTCTGATGTCTGGCTCACTGATGATGTCCGTCTCGCTCATGATGCTTCACCTCCGCGCTGCTCGTGGGCCTTGCCCCTGACTGAGGTGCCGCCGATGTTGATATAGAGGCCGCTGTCGTTGAACAGCCTGTCGGTCATCGCATCCACGATGGCGCAGGGGGCGTGGATGGTGCCCAGCCCGCTGCGGCTGAGCTGGGTGGTGATGATGATGGAGCCGTTGCCATATTTCATCTCAGCAATCTCGTTGAGGTTGATAAGGGCTGTGTCTGAGAAGGTCTCCAGGCCAAAGTCATCCAGCAGGAGCAGCTTGGCCCGGGCAATGCGGGTCATGATGCAGCGCAGGCTCCGGATATCCCGGGTGTCGATGCGGGCAATCAGGTCGCTCATCCGGAAGTAGAGGGCCGGATAGCCTTTCTTCATGGCCTCCACCGCCGTGGCAATGGCCAGGGAGGTCTTGCCCACACCGGTCTTGCCCATGAGCACCACATTGTGGCTGGCTTTCAGGAAGTTCAGCTGCTGCAGCTTCTTCAGCTCCTCCCGGGCCAGCACATCCTCATCAAACAGCAGGGAGCTGAAGTACACCTTCCTGGGCAGGCGGGAGCGCTTGTACATGTTCTGGAAGCGGTGCTCCTGGATGTGCTCCAGCTCCCTTTCAAGGCAATGCTTCATTCGGGTTTCAAAGGGAATGGTGCTCCAGTCCTGGCTGCTGCCAAACTGCTCATTCAGTTCATAGGCCATGCCGGGCATGTTCATCTTCTCGGCAAGGTTCACAATGAGGAACTGCTCGTTGGTCAGGTTGTAGACGGGCATTTCGTACTGGTTCTTTATCATAAAAACTCCTTGTGGGTAGTTGAGACGTTAAGACGTTAAGACGTTGAGACGTTAAGACGTTAAGACGTTAAGACGTTGAGACGTTAAGACGTTAAGACGTTAAGACGTTGAGACGTTAAGACGTTAAGACGTTAAGACGGTTTACGGACAGGTCTCCGACATGCGTCAGCACACATCAGAGCAGTCCCGGAATGGTTCCCTGGACACCGCTGGCATCCTGCCGCCGGGACCTGCTGCCGGAGTCCAGCCATGATGATGCACTGCCGGCACCCGGCAGAGGCATGCCGCCGGTGTCCCGCCACGAGGCACTGCCGGCA
>FLNX01000470.1_pt1 | contig 30962 bp, 28 predicted proteins | sample 1140341 | NCBI WGS metagenome assembly FLNX01 (sample SAMEA3878208, study PRJEB12797) | bioreactor metagenome | biome: Moose rumen | place: Sweden | collected 2011-10 | reverse complement strand
GATGCGGTTTATTTATAACAGACAAGAGCGTATTATATTTTTCATCTATAATTTTCTGTATTGCCGCATCCAAAGTTTCAACAGAAGTCAATGGAGATGTCGGCTGCATAGTGATTATTAAATCATAAGTACATTTATTTTCTTTTTCACATCGCACAAGTGCGTCATATATTACTGGATCAAGCGTAACCATATCACCTGCAAGAGCCTGGTTACGGTCTATGATTTTTGCACCATAATTTGAAGAGATATCCGCAATCTCTGTACTATCTGTACTTACATAAACATCAGGTGAAAAGGAACTGCTTTTTGCAGTCTGAATCGCATAGGAAATAAGAGGTTTTCCGTTCATTAAACGGACATTCTTTCTTGGAATACCTTTTGAGCCACCACGTGCTGGAATAACTATTAAGATTTTCATTTATTTACCCTTTGCTTATTCTTTGAAACTAATTTCATTTTTTTTCAACGACATTTCACAAGCTACATGCATTTTTCTAAATCTCATTTTTAAATATCCGGTATACAAAAGACGTCAACTTGATTTATATCTTTATAAACTTACACGCAAAGAAATTACGTATTAAATATTTCTTAGGCTTATTTCTTTGAAATCGTTGGCATGATAAAAATCCACCGACAACTTTGTTTATTAGAAAGTTATGAGTTCAAGAGCAGATTTCTTACTGACATATTTTTCTGCCTAAGCATTCCTAAAATATGACAGTACCAAAGCACCTGCGATTTTCTTGGCTTACCAAACCACCCCTAAGGGCAAAAAAATACAGCGTCTACACCTCGCCCAATGGCAGCCAGACAAAAAGCCCGGCACCCTAAACAAGGTCTAGACGATGCACTTATTCACGCGCCCATAAACAGTTACAACTGATTTTTTTTATTTTATAATCTTCTGTCAATGTGTTTGACCCTGCGTTCATATCGTGGGTACGCTTTTCCTTTTGCCACCTAGGATTTGTCTCGCAAAAAAACATCTCACTGCCAGTTGGCAAGGCCTGGAAATATTCTTTTCTTTTATCTGATTCAGGACCATAGCAGCCGATTTATTATGCTTCAATCCCCATCCATTAAATCCCATTTAAAGGAACTTCGAATATTGTGTTTTTTTGTATTTCGTTTTTTTTCAGAAAAATTATCATGTACCAGGGAAGATATGTTACAGACTCTTCCTGCTCTATATTGCCTGCACAGAATACCAGGGCATTTTTCAAGTTCCACTCTTCCACTGAGAGGATATTGTTCAGCGCAGTATGCTTTTTATAATCTGCGCCACTTTTTATCTCTAAGGGAAGTGCCTTGCCGTTATTCTGGATAATAAAATCAATTTCGCCGATTTTTTTGTTCATGAAGCGAACTTCAAAGCCTTTGGAAAGTAATTCCTGGGCATAGACATTTTCAAGTATGCTTCCCATGTTTACGCTTAAGTCGCCATTCAGAATTGAAAACTGAACGTTATCTATGCAGGAAGCACACAGAAGTCCTACATCTGCCATATAAAGCTTGAACAAATTGCTCTGCTCATTGAGTTTCAGAGGTATAAGGGGTGCGACAAGATTATAACAGGGGATTGCAACTCCGGCATCATGTAACCAGATGAAACTTTCTTCATAACGCTCCATTCTCGCAGTAGAGCGAATTGCATTCAGCTTAAAACGCCTGTTTTTTGAATCAAGCTGCGAAGGTATGTTATCAAAAATCGTGCTGATTTTCTCTTTGTCTTTATCTGAATACTTTGCTATATCCTGTCTGTAAAGTGCCAGAATATCTTTCTGAACCTCCACCACCTTTGCAATATCGTGGGAACTGATATATTCCTGAACCGCAGCGGGCATTCCGCCAACTATTGTGTAGGTCTGGAACAATTGCTTCATTGTGCCGTGAACAGCTTCCGGGACTGCTTTTAAATTATTGTAGCAATTCTCTAAAAGCTCAAATGTTGATTTCTGTACACCGCAGGCAATGCAAAACTCTTCAAACGTCATAGGAAACATCTGGACTATATGCTCATAACCTACGGGATAGGACTTTACTGTTTTGTACTGCACTCCTAAAAGGGAGCCGGACTCAACATAATCAAACCGTCCGTCATCCACTAGAAATTTTATTGCTGCTCTTGCATTCGGACACTCCTGAATTTCATCAAAAAATATAAGAGTTTTTCCTTCCTCCACTTTCTTCTTTGTAAGTGCCGTTATTCCCTGAATAATTGCATCGGCATGTAAGTCGCCTTCAAAAATTTGTTTCGCGCTTGACTGAGTTACAAAGTTTATTTCTATAAAATTTTCGTAATTTTTCCTTGCAAATTCCCGGATTAAAAAAGTTTTTCCTATCTGCCTTGCGCCAGTAACCAGCAAGGCTTTTTTGCCACCGTTTTTTTTCCAGTTTTCAAAGCTTTCTATCGCAGTCCTATAAAGCATAATGACTCCTCATACCCTACAGTCATTTTGCGACATTTTTCTTAACTTTTCAACTCATTTTGCGACATTTTTCTTAACTTTTCAACCAATTCTGCGACATTTTTCTTGATTTTTCAACCAATTCTGCGACATTTTTCCTGACTTTTTAAACCCATTCTGCGACATTTTTTTCAACAAATTTTCTCCCCCACACATCCCGCAGCCCCGCTACGGAATCATTGGTGAGGTCTGGTCGCCATCCGGTGTGCGTGCTTGAACCAAGCTCCGCGCCTTGGAGGGCTGGCTGTAGTGGCAGGCGGTTAGCGGATGCCTGCGGTTTTTACTTCCTCATAGGTCAGGCCTATGACTCGTACGCTGTTCAAAAAGTCCAGCTGTATGTTTATCCGCTTGTTGCGGCGGTTTACGGCAATCACGTTTCCAGTACGGTCCTTAAAGGGACCGGAAAGAATTACGATTCTGTCGCCTACATCAAAACGTACCGGCACAATGCCTATGGTCGTTCCGAACTGCAAAATCAAGGAAATGATTTCCTTGTCCTCCGCCGTAAGCGGGTGCACTTCTTTGTTTGACGGCAAGAAGCGCAAAAAACCTTTTCCCGCCGTTACCGCCCGCAGTTTGACGGCATCGGTTTCTTCCGTCTCCAGAAACACATAGCCGGGAAAGAACGGCTCACAGTATTCCTTTCCATTTTTTAGACGCATCTGCTTGCGTAAAAAATGAATCCTTCCCCGTAGCGGCGAATCGTCTGCATCAAGGACAGCCTGTACTTGCTCCCGATAACTTTCCTCCATGCCAGTCCACACTGATATGCAGTAAAAGTTCATACAGCCTCATATCCAAGTTCGCTTTCGCTCACTAATTCTTTGTCCCAGTCATACATCACCTGAAAATCCGTCTCAAAGTCTTTTGCCAGTGACACATAATAATTGACTACGGATTTTCGGATTTCATTCCCACAAAGCCAGATACTTGCTTCATCGTCAGAAAAAGGAGTCTCCGTGCAGAAATAAAGCAGCAGGCTGTCACATTCGTCATGCAACGTGTTATTCAGTACGCTTTCCAACATCAGTTCCGGCACCCCGTTTGGAAAAACAACGATGTTGCTTTCAGGCAGTGTACCGCCCGCCTCAGTCACGAGAAAATCATGCATGTCGGCGAGTTTTTTCTGCCTGAAGTCCTCAGGTGCAGACCCGCACAGAAGGGCATACCGTGTCACAACTCCCCCAAAAAAGTCCAAAATATCAAACTAGGACAGACATAAAAGCATATTATTATATGCCTTAGAGAAAAGTATAATCCGTAATAATAGACCTGTCAATAAATCAGGCATGAAATTATGGTATTTTGAAGTATGGATTTTCGTTCCAGATTAAGAGAAGAAATAGAATACTCGGGAAAAATGTACAAAGAAATTGCGGCAGAAGCAGGCATCACCAAGAGCACCATGGACAGTTACGTTGGCTCTCAGGGGTCTATGCCGTCAGCCGACATTGCGGTGCGCCTTGCCCATGCACTCGGCGTGAGCGTTGAATATCTTGTAACAGGAGAGGGCACAGAAACGACTATCTCAAGGAAGGAACAGCACATCATTTCCTGCCTCAAAAAAATCCCGGAATACGAGCGTAATGCCCTCGTGCAATATATCGAAGCCCTATCCAAGCACGAAGCCCCAAATTAACATGAAACCCATTCTCTCCAGGAGGTCGTTTTCTTCCCAGACTAATCTCGCCATGGATGGCGCACGCACAGCAGTGACAGAAAGTTCCACTTTCTGTCGAGTTTCAAAACGACAGGAGGTCGTTTTCTTCCCAGACTAATCTCGCCATGGATGGCGCACGCACCACCGTGACAGAAAGCCTCTGCTTTCTGTCGAGTTTCAAAACGACATGGATGTCGTTTTGAATACTCCCTATTCCACCGTCACTGATTTTGCCAGGTTGCGCGGTTTGTCGGGGTCGTTGCCCTTGAGGATTGCACAGTAGTAGGCAAAAAGCTGTGCAGGCACAATAGCCAGAATCGGAGAAAGTGCGTCAGCCACCTGGGGAATCTGAATCACTGCATCCACTGTTTTGTCAAATGCGCCGGAAGTATCCTGGGTAATGACCATGGTTGAAGCACCGCGTGCTTTTACTTCCAGAATGTTGGAGGCAATCTTTTCGTACAGTTCAGACTGAGTTGCAATGCCAACCACCAGCGTGTCAGTGTCCATCAGGGCAATGGGACCGTGCTTCAGTTCACCAGCGGCAAAAGCCTCACAGTGCATGTAGCTCACTTCCTTGAGTTTGAGTGCACTTTCCAGCGATGAGGCACTGTCAAAGAGGCGGCCGATGTAGAAAATCTTTCCCTTATTGAACTGCTGGCTTGCAAATTTCTGAATTTCTGTCTGATTATCCACAATCTGCTGCACTTTGCCGGGCATGCTGGCCAAATCCACAAGCGTCTGTGCATAATCCGCATCAGAAACGGCTCCCCGCACCTTTGCAAGTTTGAGGGCAAGCAGATAGAGGCACATCAACTGAGTGGTATAAGCCTTTGTAGAAGCCACCGCAATTTCTGGTCCTGCCCAAGTGTAAATCACTTCGTCTGCTTCGCGGCTCACGGTAGAGCCCACGCAGTTGGTAATGGCAATCACTTTTGCCCCTGCTGACTTTGCAAGACGCATGGCCGCCAAGGTGTCCGCCGTCTCACCAGACTGACTGATAACAATAAAAATGTCGTCCTTATTCAGAATAGGATTGCGGTAGCGATATTCGCTCGCCACATCCACCACCACGGGAATACGGGCAAAATGCTCAAAGGCATACTTTGCCACCATGCCTGCGTGATACGCCGTACCGCAAGCCGTAATGACAATCCTCTTTGCATTGTTCCAGTCATCGCCAAAGGTGATTTCATCAAACTGAATGTCCACCGGCTTTCCTTCTGCATCCAGAACCAGTCGCGGACGCAGAGTGTCGGTAAGTGCCTTGGGCTGCTCGTGGATTTCTTTGAGCATAAAATGGGCATAGCCGTCTTTTTCTGCGGAAGAAATATCCCAGTCTACATGATAGGGTTCGCGCTTGATTTTTTCGCCGTCCGCCGTAAACAAGTCCACATGGTCGCTGTAGAGAACGGCAACTTCTTTCTGGTCAAGAAAATACACATCCCGCGTATGCTCCAGAATTGCCGGAACGTCACTGGCAATAAAATTCTCATTCTGTCCAATACCCACAATGAGGGGGCTTTCCTTGCGGGCAGCAATGATGCGGTCAGGAAAATCCTTGCAGACCACGCCCAGCGCATAGGAGCCATCCAGTTTTTGCAGGGTCATCAAAACAGCCTTAAAGATTTCGCCCGTCTGCTCGTAATAATAATTGATAAGATGGGCCACCACCTCCGTATCAGTCTGGCTGCGAAAGACAACGCCCTGATTCTGCAACCACGCTTTGAGGGTAGCGTAATTTTCGATAATGCCGTTGTGAACAACCGCAACAGAGCCGCTTTCATTTGTGTGAGGATGAGAGTTCAGTTCACTGGGTTCACCATGAGTTGCCCAGCGTGTGTGTCCAATGCCGATATGCCCTTTTACAAAGTCAGCAGTTTTTTCAACCGCCGCATTCAAGGCATCTTCATTTTCTGCCTGTGCCGCCGCGGCATCTTTGTTTTTTGATTCCTTGACGACTTGACCTGTAATTTTTTCTACAAGAAACTTTAGCGCACCCTTTGCCTTGCGAATCAGTATTTCGTCTCCAGACTCGGCAAGAACAGCCACACCCGCAGAATCATATCCACGGTACTCCAGTTTTCTGAGCGCGTTAATCAAAACAGGAGTTGCCTGTTTACAACCTACATAGCCAACAATTCCACACATAAAAAAATCCCCAGCAGATATCCTGCCAGGGTCTATTTTATACAATTGCGTCCAAACACGCAACTACATCGGGGTCATATAAGCCAGGTTTTGACTTCATGTCTTCAATTGCGGATTCCTTATCCATAATCACACGGTAGCTTCGGCGGCTGATAAGTGCCGTAAAACTTTCCGCAACGTGAATCAGGCGGGCAATCTGCGGAATCTTCTCACCTTCCAGCCCCTTAGGATAGCCTGTTCCGTCCATATTTTCGTGATGATACTTTGACGCATCCACAAAAATTTCACGATATTTTTCTGGAACAAAGCCAAACTTGTCGTCACAACCAGTCAGATGGTCTCGCAACTTCTGACGCTGTTCCTCAGTCAGATTGTCCGCATTGAGCAAATCTTCCGGCAAGTCAAGGAAGCCGATGTCATAGACCATTGAGGCACAGAAGTATATCATTGACGTATTCTGGTTCAAGCCCAAATGAGTTGCCAGTTTGAATACCAGTTCGCTGACATTCTTTGAATTGTTCTTACGCTTTGAAATCTGGTCAATTTGAGCACCAAGTTCCTCACACTTAATCGCCAAGTCTTTAAGCTCAAGTTTTTCTTCTTCGTTCATCTCTGGAGCAGGAAGTGCATCCATACCCCAACGGCTAGAACCCGCAGAACGCAAGCCGCCCAAATTGTTGTTGATGTCCGTTACGCCACCAAGCAAAAGCTGTGTGTTCTGCTGCTGCATACCGGCAACCAATTTAAGCGTTGCATCAAACTGTTCGCGCTGATGTGCCGCCGCACGGGAAGAAGTGATAATGCTGAACACAACGATAATAAATACAACTACCAGAATGCCACAGACAATCAGAATAGCAATCAAAACCGTATGATTACCCTTGCTTACGGCATTTACAATGTTCTCATTGTTTTTACCCAGTTCATCAGACACGCTCTTAATGAATTCCTGATTGCTTGCCTGCTGCTGCTGAATCAGTTTTTCATTCTGTTCCGCCTGCTGTGCCGCCAGTGATTCAAGAGACCCTTTGAGGCTTTCGTTGTTTTTTTCAGCCATGGTCTTTACAAGTGTCTCGTTTTCTTTTGCCCGCTGCTCTGTTGTGCGCTGTGCCTGCAAACGTCTAATCATCAGATTCAAATCATCGTCTGCAATGTCAGGAAATTTTTCAATCTGACCGCTTACGTCATCAAGAATTGCGTAATCCTTTGCTTTTGCAACTTTCTGAAGCTGACGGCGAAAAATCTGACGTGCTACCAGAGCAACATTGGGAGCAACACCAAACTGCTTGTACTCACCTTCATTCATTTTGAGCGCAGCGGTAATATAGCCATATGCTTTCTGATAGTCTGCCGCAGTATAGGCATCATCCGCCCGCTGAAGCAAAGTTTCAGTTGCCTTGGTTGTACCCTGTGCAAACGAACACAGTGCCACAAACAGACACATAATTGTTACAATCAATCCTTTTTTACTTTTGAACATTTCCGACTCCAATTGCGAAAATTCCTTTGATTCTGTTTTCTATCCCCTCTTCTTTTACAAAAAGCACATCACTTGCACCAAGCTCAATGCCAACTTTTGTCCTTTCATGTACATTCAGCGGAAGTAAGATGCTTGCGCCAAATTCTGCGGCCGCCTTCAGGTCATCCTTCATAAGATGCCCCAGATAGTAATCCGCATGCAGACCGAATTTTGATGCACCAATATCAATATTTTCTAGTCCAATTCCAACCGCAGGTGTGTAGAATGATGTAATGGAATGGGTTGTATCCGTGTCTTCAGACAGTGTTGGATAAGCGACAAAACCGGCACGAAGGAAGAGATTCTTGCTCAGTCCGCTAAAGGCAATTTTTGGAATCGCCCGACCTGAAATCATAAATTCCTGCTCGCCGCTCAGAGAGAGGAAGTGAACATCCACCAGTCCTTCCAGACCAAAGACAAAATTTTCCGTGGGGTAGAACAAATCAATTCCCACTGCAAGACCGTATTTGAGGCTGCCATACCTTTCGGGCTCCGTTACCATCTGATACATCACGTCTGCAATGCCCAGCTTTATTGCCCACAAAAGCGGAGAATATGACTGCTCCTGCTCGCTCACATATACTGACTTGCCGCTAGTGGTATTTATCGTCTGATAACTGCCACGGCTTTCAATCTGTTGCTTAGCCTTTGCGTTCAGTGCCGCAAGACGAGCCTGTTCCCGCTGCAGTTTTTCCTCAGCGGCCTGCTTCTTTTTTTCTTCGCCCAGCAAAGCCTTGTCGATGTAGGAATACAAATCAATTGCATCGTAATTCTCTACATTATTGTCGATAAGAGCCAGTGACGTTTCCTTTGCAAATTCCAAGTCATTACGGATAATCAGTTGACGGGTCTTTTTGAGCGTATAATTTTCTACCAGTTCATAAGATGGGGAATCAACATTGGTCTTTAACACTGCAGAAACTGCTTCGCCTGAACGTGACGCAAATGCCTTGTCAATATCCGCATACACCTTTACAAGGGCACTCATGTCCTGAGCGAACACACGAGAAGAAAGAGACATGCATGTTATCAGCAAAAAAACGGAAGCAAACCGCCTGATTTGATATTTTGCCACTTCTGCCATCCTATCATTATAGTTTACCAAACAAACGCCTTGCTGTCAAATAAGTTTTTATTATATTTTATAGAAGAAATTGCAGAGAATTCATATTCATGCTAGAATCAAGCCTATGAAAAAGTCTCAAAAATATATCGTTATGATTGGCATTGTCGCCGCACTCCTGGCAGTCTCTGGTTCTCTGTTTGCTGTAAAAAAATTCCGCAAGCCCTTAGTTGCCTTTTACCGCATCCCCGAACAAAACATACCCTTCATCAAATCCATGCTGGAAAATCAGGCGGTCTTTAAGGAATACGACAACAGCGTTTCTTTGTTTTCCCAGCTGCAGGAAGGAAGAAAGCCTGACATCCTCCTGACCACTTCAGGTCAGCCTCTCAAAACGGCAGAATCCCTTGCGCCAAAAAACACTTCCGTGCCGACCGCTCTGTTGGGAGACATCACTACGTCAATCCGTACCGCCACTTCTAAATCTCAGGGCGGAGATTTTAAATCCCTGCCTCTGCTTTCCAGCCATTTTGAAATTGACGTAAATGTACGAAAAATGCGCCGGACGAACATAAAAAACATCAACACCTGGGATGACATAGCCCGCTTTATTCGGGAATCAAAAGAAAAAAACAACGATATGGGGCTTGTGTTTGCCGGAAAAGACGGCTCCGTAATGCTTGACCTTGTGAGTGCCATGGCCGAAGCACTAAGCGGAAAGCCCGCCTACGATGCCGCCATAAAAATCATTCAGGACACCATCGCGGAATATGGGGAAAAAGAAAAAGCCCTGAACATGGATGACATTGCAGCCCGCCTTGGTCAAAGCCCGAATGCACCCCTCTATGATGCCCTGCAGTTTTTGCGCACATGGGTTCAGGAACGGCTCATCGCCGCGGACTCATTCAATATGGACAAGCAGACCGTTGGCGCATTCATGCAGAACAATTTGGCCAGCGTGGTGATTATGAGCCTTGCCGACCACCGCAGCATAAACCATGATGCCATCGAGCCCTTTGTTTCCGTTTACTTTCCGTCAGAACTGAGTGCAGACCGCCGCCATTTTATCGCGCCTGTCTTCTACGCAGTGCCTTTCTCCAAGAATGCCAAAGGTATGGCGCTAATAGCAAAACTCATTTCTCCCGAATCCCAGGAAAGCCTGAGCTACGCCACAGGTCTTGCTCCTGTACTCGCCCGCTGCCGCACGCCAGACAAGCAGGCAGATGATGCCCGCTACTGGATTGCCGCCACCAACGAGCCCCTTCCCGGACTGAGCCGCGAAACAACCCTTTCCGATGAACAACTACAGTCGCTGGGCATTGCTCTTAGTGCATTAATCCGCAGATAACACTTAGGGCTCTGCCCTAAGAACCCGTATTATCTAAAAAAAACAAACCCCTCCGCTCATGGAGAGGTTGTATGTATGCGCACAGAACATGCACTAAAAAGCCAAGACGAAACATTCAGTTTGCCATAAGGTGAACAGAATGTTTCGCCGAGATAAAAAATTACATGGATGTAATTTTTTATCTTTGGATACGTCCAGAACCGTCGCCACCGGCCAGCTTGTTCACTTCGTCTTCGCTGACCATATTGTAGTCACCGATGATTGAGTGCTTGAGACAAGATGCAGCAACTGCCCAGTTGATTGAATCCTGAGTGTTCATGCCCTTGAGCTGTGAGTGAATCAGGCCGCCGCCGAATGAGTCACCGCCACCAACGCGGTCAACAATCCACATCTCGTATTTCTTTGAGAATGCGTAGTCCTTGTCGTCCACATAGAGCAGAGCCTGCCAGTCGTTGCGGTTAGCGTTGATTGAAGAACGCAGAGTAATTGCAACTTTCTTGAAGCCGAATTTTTCCTTGAGCTGGCGAGCAACTGAGAGGTAGCCTTCGTTGTTCAATTCGCCCTTTGTTGTGTCAGTACCTTCAGACTTGATGCCGAATACGTCGTTTGCATCGTCCTCGTTAGAGATACAGACATCAACGTACTTGCAGATTTCGGTCATAGCCTTGCGAGCCTCGTCCTTTGTCCACAACTTGCCGCGGTAGTTCAGATCACAAGAAGTGGTGATGCCCATGTCGCGAGCAGTCTTACATGCTTCGATACAAGCAGTTACCATGTTGGGGCCCAGAGCCGGAGTAATACCAGTGATGTGGAACCATGAAGCACCCTTGAGGATTTCCTTCCAGTTGAATTCTTCAGGCTTTGCCAGCTGGATTGAAGAACCTGCACGGTCGTATATACATTTTGAACCACGCTGTGAAGCACCTTTTTCGTTGTAGTAGATACCTACGCGCGGACCACCACGAACGATGCATTCTGTGTGAACACCATACTTGCGCAATGAGTTCACTGCAGCCTGTCCGATTTCATGTGTCGGCAACTTGGTCACGAAATAAGATTCATGTCCATAGTTTGCGAGAGAAACAGAAACGTTTGCTTCACCGCCACCGAATGTTGTTGTCATTGAATCAACCTGCACAAAGCGATAGTAATCAGCCGGCTGAATGCGCAACATGATTTCACCAAAAGTAACTACTTTTGCCATAGTTTAAACTCCTTATTCCGACGAGAACGCCGGTTTGTATACAAATGAGATGTACTATTATAGTACATGTTTTGCCATAAGTCTATAGAAAAGTTGTGCGCAAAACAAAGTATGAAGGGACAGAAAAAAAAGAGAAATTTTCTTGACAATATGATAGTGTATATGCTATCATTTTAAGTATGAGAGTGGTGCTAGATACGTGCGTTATCTTTCAAGCGTTGTATTCACGCAGCGGGGCTTCCCATGCAATCTTGCAATTGGTGCGACAAGGAACATTGCAAATGGTGGTATCTACGCCCGTGTTTGCTGAATACTGCGATGTGTGCTTGCGCAAAAAATCACTGCAACTATTCGGTTTAACGGAAGCAGACGTGTGGGCGGTACTTGATTTTATTGCGTACATCAGCACAAAGATTGACATTGCGTATCTGCTCCGTCCCAATTTGCAGGACGAAGGCGACAATCTTATGCTGGAACTGGCGTTTGCATCAAACGCACGGTACATCATCACCAAAAACGTGCACGATTTTACCTGCAACAACGACTTGCGTTTTGATGAAGTTACCGTCATTACGCCAGCAGATTTTATGGCAACCGTTGTCCGCGCAGGCGGGCTCGTATCATAGGAGGTGCAATATGGCAAAGAATTCACAGGCTAGTTTTCGTAGCTTTAGTCATGCTGCGGTAACGACAGCAGGGGCATCTTTAGACGCAAACGCAACGGTTTCGCCAGTTGCAGAAGAAAAAACGAGCGTGCTCACCATCAGAGTGCCGCACCAACTCAAAGAACGCATAGAATTTGCGGCGGAACAGCAGGGCGTTTCCATAAACCAGTTTGCGCTTTATGCGTTTACCAAGCAACTTTCCGAATTAGAAGATTCTGCCTACTATCAGCAGTTTATCCGCAACAAAACACGGCAAGATTTGCTTGCAGGCTTTGACGCAACCATGAACAAAGTGCAGTACCGCATTCCCGCCGAAGACTGGGACAAACTGCCGCGCGTTGCAGAGCCAGACACTTTCGCCGAATTCAGGGCAAATGCACAAAAGACGTTGCGTGTGGCAGAACCGAACAAAATTTCCGAATTCGGTAAAGACACACGCAACAGCAAACGCAAAAAATAGCAAACGGGCGGAGACAAAGCGGTTTCCGCCTGTGTTGTCATTTTTTAATCTGCACTCATTTTAGCGTGTTCCGTATCTCGTATGAAATAACTGATTTCAGTCGCTTGAACAATGTGTCGGAAATGCCATTGATGTATTCATCTTTATTAAACATTTTTATATTTTTTGGTGATGCATTTTCATCAAAAAGACATACAGGCGAAATTTGAAGAACATCGCATATTTGCTCAATGACTTCAAAAGAGGGCATCATTTTCCCCTGCTCCACACTGTTGATATAGATGGGGCGTTCAAAATGAACCTCTACATATTTTTCGCCATTGCGATCCAACAATTCCGTATGCACGATTTGTTTCATCAGCAAGTGTAATATATCCGTAAATCATCTTTCCCCTAGGATTCAGCACCGCCACGGAGGGCGGAAACGACTGATTCAGATTTCAGTAAACTGAAATCTGTGATAGCCAAAAATACACGGATGCATTTTTGGCTATCGCCTATTCATATATAAACGTTTCCTTCGGGCCCGTAATCTTTACGTTCTCAAACTTTGCGTCCGGCGTGTTGCGCACACGGAAGGACTTAACGCTCACTTCTGGCAGGCCAAAGAACATATCGCTGTCCATGGGGCTTTCGGTACTGGTCTCGTCAGTGCTGATGTCGCAGTCCTTAATCGTAAGTCCTGTAATGGGACTTTCCGGCAGGCCGACAATAAAGCCCGCGCTTGCCTTGCAGCCCGTTGCCTTTATGTTTGAGATATGCACGTCGTGAATCCTGGGCGTTTCTGACGTAATCGGCTGCTTGTCCAAAGAAAAAAGCGGACTTGCGGGGTCTTTTTCACCGCACTTATAGTACATGTTGATGGCAATGGGGCAGAGCGTATCGGACATGTCCAGATTTTTAAGCTGAATGTCATAGATGTCTCCGCCACGACCGCGACGGCTCTTGATGCGGATGCCACGGTCAGTGCCACTCAAATCACAGTTTTCGGCAACGATGTGGCTGATGGGAGCCGCCGTCTCGCTTCCGATGACGATGCCGCCATGCGACCACTGAACCTTGCAGTCGCGGATTTCCACATTGCGGGTGGGCTTGTTTACGCGAATGCCGTCCGGACCGGAGCCGCTCTTGATACAGATGCCGTCATCACCAACTTTTACGTTACAGCCGATGATTCTTACATCCTCGCAGGAGTCAATGTCGATGCCGTCCGTATTGGGGGCATCCTTGGGATTTTCCACGTACAAATCTTTGAGCGTAAGCCCCTTTGTGTAGAGCGGATGAATAGTCCAGAAGGGAGAATCTTTTACCGTAATGCCTTCCAGAGTCACGTTCTCGCAGTTAATGAATTCAATAAAACTGGGGCGCAGGAACTGCACTTCACGTCCACCGCCACCGCCCGGCTGATTCTTGTAGTCAGGATTCAGTTTTGCCAGTGCCAGTTCATACGGCTCTTTTGGCTCAAACTGCTTGCCGCGCTTTGCATTGCGCATTTGCCACCAGGGCTTTCCGTTTCCGTTTACCCTACCCTTGCCCGTGATTTTTACGTTCTTCTGTCTGTCCGCATAAATCAGCGGGTGCATGGCATAACATTCCACGCCCTCCCAGCGGGTATAGACTGGCGTATAGCGTTCCGGTTCCGGGATAAAGGACAGTTCCGCACCTTCTTCCAGCAGCAGCGTTGTGTCACTAAAAAGGGTAATGGCTCCTGTACACCAGACTCCCTTGCCTACTGTAAGCGTACCGCCACCATTTGCCTGCAAGTCGGCAAAAGCCTTGGCGAAGGCATTGGTGTTGTCAAACATACCGTCGTTCTTTCCGCCAAAGTCTTCAATTTTTGCGCTTTTCATTTTCAGTCTTCTCCTTTATTTTTCATATTGTGCGGCATATGCACCAAGAATCAATGAAGAACTGGCGTAGCGCGCAAAATACTCCTTGTTATTCATTACATACCCGTAAGGCGAACGCTTTGAAGTATCCGCCGCAATAGTATGTCCGTTTTCACCCAGCGTCTTTGTGCCGTATTCACGCCAGCCTGTTGCCGCGCTTCCCTTGGGATAGACCGCTCGCTTTCCGCCTTCGTCCGTCCACAAGGCCGGATCATAGTCAGGGCTGATAGTACAGTTGATAAGCGCAATGCTGTCCCAGCGGTCAAGGCTGTCGGGCTTACCAGTGCCAGCAGAGCGACCAATGTAGATGCGGCTGTTTCCCTCACGCTTGTCAGCAGTAAATTCGCAGTCAGTAAAGACAAAGCCTGGCTTACCGTTTAAGGCACGACTTTGCAGTACATATGCGTCACGCTCGCCGCCACGATTGTCCTCACGCGTGTGAACATGGCAGTTTTCCCACAGGCTTAAATCGCAGTATCCCCAGATAAAATCAACATCGCCTGTTACATAGCAGTTCTTAAAGCGGGAAACGCCTTTTACGTGCACCGTGTCCTGACGGCTGATAAAACGCATGTTTTCCGCAAGCAGGAAGCCGTTGTAATTGTGCCAGCAAAAGGCCTCTGCCTGATTTCCAAGGGAGACATCATCTTTAGTCTTTACGTGAGTATTTTCAATCGTAAAGCCCCGCAGGGTAACCTTTGTAGCCTCAAGTCCAATCACAAAGACCGCGCGGTTTTCCGTGTCCTTGTGAAAGGCTTCGCAATTTTCCGCACTGATAACGCAATCCTCGGGCTTTGTGCCGGGTATGCTCTCCATAATCAACGGATTTTCCAGATTGTAAGACAAAATCTCGTGGTACTGACCGGGTGCAAGCGTCAGATGAACGGGAGCGTCCGCCGCCAATGTTCCTGTACGCACCATGTCATGTATTTTTCTAAAGGCCGCCGCAATAGCCAAGGGCGACTTTGCATTTACACTCAACTCTAGCATTGTACTATTATAAACCGATTCTTCCTTGGACGCAAGGAAAAACAGATGACTTATAGGGGACGTTTGCGATTTGCGGCGGCTTGCCTCCGAATTCATCGTGAAGAAGGAGGCTGTCTGTATGAAAAGGATTCATCAGAGAGGGGCTTACTCCGCAACTACAATCTGCTGATTTTTGCTACGCGGTTTTTCAGGAATTGTATATTTCAGTTTTCCTTCCTCGATAAGCGGAATTATGTAATTCTTCACAAAATATGCAGGATGTTTTTCATCAAAACCAAACTGTTGAGCAATCACTTCTTTTGATCTTGGTTTCCTGCAGAACTCAATTATATCATCTGAAAGCCGATTATCTGCTCTTTTTTCGTTATATAAAGTGACTTTAAATGAGCCCCTTATATTTTCAAATTTTGGCTCCAGTAAGCCTGCCTTTCTCATTTCTGCATAAATTGTTGGAATACCAGAATACCTGTTTTCTGTTGTATTTAAGATTTCCAGAGCAGCGGCAATAAATGGATTTCTTACATCTGCTTTTGTTTTTCCAAGTTCATCAAGTGTGAGCCGACCGTATAATCCGCCCGGATTTGAAACCTCAATTCGATTCGGATACATTTCTATTCGAACAGGTTCGTTTTCTGTATGAATGCTGTAGTCCCGGTGAATCAGAGCATTTAAAATAATTTCACGAACAGCTTTTACGGGATATTCATAAACATCATTCCGATGTCCGCTTTCATCAATTACAGTTGAGATTTTCATGTTCTGCTGAATAAAAGAAAGTGCGCTTTCAAGCATCTGCGGGATTGTTCCATCAAGCCTCTTATTTACAAGAAAACGTTCTCCGGTTGCGGCTTCTTTTGCATAAGTATCCGATGCACATACAACAGCTACAATATCAAGATTTGGAGAAAGGTACTGTGGGTATTTACCAAACAGCATTATTCCGCAGACTGTAGGATTTCCTTCCTTATCAGAAAGCCCGTTTAATGTAACAAGAGTTTTCTTGTCCATATTTACAAGGTTCGGTTTTACAGAAACTGCTTTTGCAATAAATCCGTCCAGCTGAATCTGATCAATCATAGACTCATCAATTCTTCTGTTTGTCCTAAGCTCGTCTTCAGTCTTGTATTTAAATGCATCATAACTGTAGATTTCATATTCTGTCATGGGTAAGTCAGCGTCGCCGATTCGAATATAGGAACCTTTGCTTTTTCCTTTTCCGGTGTAATAGCATGGCTTACTGATTGAATCCATTTCAGCAATTTCGGCTGCAGCAACAATTTTTCCCTCATACTCACAAAAGCTAATTAAAGGCCTTACAACTGGTTCCATTTCTTTTGCCTGTTCAACAACTTTCTTTTCAAGGTCATCTGGATTCTGAATGCCACAGACTTTGTATCCGGCTTTTTCATCTATTCCAAAAATGATGATTCCGCCTTCGGTGTTAGAAAAGCTTGAAAAAGAGTCATAAAGCTTTTCGGGTGTACCGCCTTTTGCGCTTTTAAATTCTATTTTTGAAGTCTCGGTTTTTCTTTCCTTGATTTTCGTAATCAGGTCGAATAATTCAGATTCCTGCATGATTTCTCCCATAAAAACTCCGCGTCGCTTGAAACTTCGTTGCGAATAGCGGTTGCACAGGATGTGCAAAATCGCAGTTTTTGACAACGACAAAAACTGCTCTGATAAAAACATTACACGGATGTAATTTTTTATTACTCCTCCAAAAACATCATTTTACGAAAATAATATCATAAATTACGAAAATATGCAATTTTACGAAAATAAATTACGAAAATATTTTCCAGAGGATTTATTGTGAGACCTGAATAACATCTGACAGGCGAAACCGCTACGGGCTTGCACTTTTCTTCTATTTAGTATACTATACAATATATAGGGGACGCATGCGATTTGCGGCGGCTTGCCTCCGAATTCATCATGAAGAAGGAGGCTGTCTGTGACGGAATACGAAACAGCAATGTTGATTATTGCGATTATCGCTCTTGTTATAGACCTGCTCACCTTCCTGAAAAAATAACGGAAAGAGCATAAAAAAGAAACCGCCCATAATTGAAGTGTACCAGACTTCTAGGGCGGTTTTTACAAACTGCTACGGAGGCGGTCGCTCACTCGCATGCGTCCCCGTCTTTTATAGTATTGTACACCATTTTTGGCTGGCCGTCAATGTTCAGGTCAAAAAGAACGCCATACTGAAGCGGGTTCAGTATGGCGCCGGGAGGGGGAGACCACCACTGTCAGCAAGTCAACTGGTGACTGTCCGGCAGTGAAGTTGGACGGTTACTCTACATCAAAGGCACGAATGGCTCTCATTTTTACCTGATGATCATTAGCCTTCATTCTGATATTGCCATAATTTAACTTGGTACCATTATCTTTAGTCAAATAAATAAATACACATTTCAAGTAGCTAGAATTGTTCTCGGTATCCAAGTGACATGTACCGCAAGTCCAGTATTCTCCATCGAGGATTGTTGCACCTGCATTGGTAAACGATTCATTTATCGTGGCCAATACTGCAGCGTCGTTGCTATCTTTATTCATTTTAAGTATTTCATACTCAGCGGGCATGTACCAGCCGCTTGCCCACATACCTGTCAGATTGTATGTTGTGGCATAAGAGTTTAACCATTCCCATGCAGGATAATTACCCGGTGTGTTTTCATCACTAATAGAAGAACACAGGTCGGCCCATGCATTTCTACCAGTCTTTATACCTGTACTATTTTCGCCATTATAATAAGAAGGATAGTCATCATAAAGTAATGACAACGGTTTGTTTTCACCATCGGCTCCATTAATACACCATGCTAAGAAATTAGGGGTTTCATACAGTCCGAAGCCCAGCATCTTTGCAGCATCCGGATCTGACTCATCCGGTACATAGAAGATAACCGCGACAGCCTTAGCTCTCTGGGAAGGTGATAATACATCTCCTGCGGCAACAGCAGTTCCATCGTTTAACACAACATCACCTATTGCGTTTGGCTTTGCTTTTACAGGAGCGTCCGCCCATTCAACATGCAGTGAATAAGAGACTGTTTTAGTGCTGTAGGTGGAATTATCACTATCTGACACTGTTGCAGTTATTGTTACATCACCGCCACCTGTGATTCTCACTTCGCCCGTACTTGAGTTAACTTCTGCCACTGTGGTGTTACTGGAAGTATATTTTACAGTGCCATCTCCTGTGTTAGTAAGGGTATTGGTAAATGAAGAATCTCTAGAATTCTTACTTATTGATTTTTCCGCATAACTAATGCCTGCAGGACTTCTGACAGCCAGAGTGTAAGTCGCTGTCATTGGTACCCAGTACGAAGTATTAGAACCATCTTCATTCATTTTCATCACATCAGGATACTTGTATTTTGGACCGTCTGCTATATTTGCGGTAATGGTTGTGCTTCCTGTATTTCCGACAATGGTTATTTCACCTGTTGCCGGATCTACAGTGGCCACATCCGTGTTGCTTAATGAATAAGATGCAGTGCCGTCACCAGTGTTTGTAAGGGGATTTGTAAATTTGCCGTCTTCGGTAGTTTTGTTTATAGTCTCCTGGCTATAACTTATGCTTGCATTCTCTTTTGTTAGATGAATATAGCAAGTAGCCCATTGTTTTCCAGCGTCATAATGTGCACTTCTTTCTTCCTTAATCCTTGCTGTGATTAAAGCTCCCTCCCCGCCTAGAATTGTTACCTCACCTGTTACCGGGTCAACCGTTGCACTACTCGGGTTATTGGAAGTGAATTCTACTATTCCATCACCATTATTGTAGAATGTTGGAACAAAGGGGGCATCTAAAGTTGATTTATACCAGTGATATTCAGGGAACGAAATTTGGTATTCACCACCTTCGGCTGCCTGATTTACCGTAAGCGTAAAGGAAGCAGTTTTTTCACTGTAGGTATATTTTGCAGTATCAGTTACGGTTGCCGTGATGGTAGCAGTACCTGTGCCTTGAATTGATACCGTACCTGTAGAAGCATTTACCACAGCTACTTCTGTATTACTTGAAGCATAGGTTACCGTGCTGTCTCCCGTGTGTTTAAGGTCATTGGAAAAATAATTTGTAGATGTCGTTTTTGTTACGCTACTGCTCGAAAACTTAATTGAACCAGTATATTTTTTTACAGTCAAAGTGTAGGATGCCGTCTTTGTGGCATAGGTGTATTTAGTGCCGTCTTCCACTGTGGCCGTAATGACTGCACTTCCTTCTGCAACAGGTGTTACCAGGCCTGAAGAGGCATCTACCGTAGCAACACTCGTATTATTTGAAGAATAGGTTACAGTGCCATCTCCTGTCTTTGTAAGTGAATTTGTAAAGGCAGAGTCATCAACCATTTTTTCCACTGTACTTGTTCCATAGCCTATGGTTCCTGCGGCTTTTGAAACTGTCAGCACATAGGAAAGAGTTTTAACAGTGTAGTAATATCCTGTGCCGTCCTCTACCGTCGCCGAGATGGTTGTAGTTCCCGCCACACCGAGAATCGTTACCTCACCAGTTCTTGCATCTATTGTGGCAATTGTCGTGTCGCTGGACATATAAAAAACCTGTCCATCGCCTGTATTTGTAAGCGTATTTGTAAATTTTGTATCAATCTGTAACACGCAACGAAAAAAACGCTTTTTTGAAGCGATAACTCACTCAGTCAAAAATCACGCTATGTGTAAGTCTTTTGCACATAGCGTTTTCTTTTTTATGGCAGCATCATCAACTCAGGTCTAAACAATCTTGTGTTTTGGTCAACGGGAGGCTCCCATGTGGCAAAGCTCTCGTCCTGTGGCGTTGCTGAATACTTGTCGTCCTCTATCATTTTCAAGGTTTCAAGTATCAGCCGCACACCAAGCGGAAACAGAGCCTCACGCCACAAGTCCTTGTAAGTCCATTTTTTATTCACAAGTACCGGGCGTTGAAGCACAATTGCTCCGCCGTCTACCTTTTCGCCAAGTTCATAAATTGAACCGCCCGCTACAGTATCACCGAATCGAACAGTCCATTTAACTGCATCACGCCCACGGTGTCGGGGAAGAAGCGACGGATGATAGCCGACCGCATACCTCACTTTTTCACGGGCTTTCGTGCTTATAAAATGGTGGCTGTGAGCCGCAATTATAACATCCGTTCCATCAGGAATATCAGATGAACGCAACTTGTCAGAATCGATAATGACAGGCTTTGCCTTGTCGCAAAATGCGGCTTTTTTGAGCCTGTCGTAATACTGGCCGTCTGCAGGACATGCAACACCAGTTATCGTATAACCTGCATCCTTAACAGCCTTATAGACTGCCGCACCGAAAGACTTCTGACCTGCAATGAACACTTTAAGCATTACGCACCCCCAGATAGGCGAAGCCCTGCACGGCTCTGAAATGTCCGCCGTACCAGCTGTGTCCGCCACTCGTTCCGTCCTTATGAGCAAGGCTGAATTTCGTTCCGGCTTTCTGATAAAGAACTGCACTTTTTTGAACCCAAAGCGGAGAGCGACGAAGAGCCGCCGCAAGCTGGGGATGAGATGTGTGGAAAATCACAGGAAGTTTTCTTCCGCATCGTCCGTTTCCGTCCAAATGCAACTGACAAACCGCATTCAGGAATCGAGTTCCGATTCCAGCTCCCTGCCATTCAGGCATTACCACAAGGCGTGTCGCCCTGTAATAACCACTCTGGAAGAATGGGCAAACAGCGACATGAGCAACCGGCTCACCGTCTACCAAGCCCACAAAATACTGAGCAGCAATCGGCATCGGTAAGTCTAAATAGTAATGCGGCTTAAAGTATTTCCAATAACTTCCATTGGTCTGCCTAATCTCAAGTTCGAACTTAGGGCGTTGAAGACACCCCCTTTTATAGTTCTTTGCATTGGTGTCTATAATCCAGTCAGGTTCAATCCAAGGCAGAATGTCATAATGCGGCGTTAAGATAACCGCCTGTCTGCCTTCCTTTCTTCTCCATGCCTTTTGAAATGCACCTGAAGCAATCCGAGCGACTTGTCTGTCAATAACGGATGTAAACTCATCCAAAACAACGGCTTTTTCGTCGGAAAGCAAGAGCCGTGCAAGACCTGCCCGGAACTGCTCGCCGTTCGACAAAACAGAAAACGGACGAAGCCAGGATGGAACGCTTCCAAGACCAACCGCCGACAATGCGGAAGTAACAGAATTGAAATCGCCGTCGGGAGCGATTGCGTCTATAATCGGCAAATCGTCAGCCCAGCCGTTCTTCAGGTCATAAATCTGACCGTCAAAAAATATCTTTCCGATTGATGTTTTTCCTGTTCCCGAAGCACCAACGACAACACCGATTTTCCAGTCAAACTCGTCAATGTCCGTGTCTACGCTTATGCTGAATTTGTGACCGTACTCAGCGTTGAAAAGGCTTTTCACCCTCTGCGCTCTGTAAGTCTCATAATTCGTGCATTCTTTTTCCACGCTGATTGTTTTCATACGCTCACCACCTTGATGGTAAGCCCCATCGCCTTCAGCTTCTCGAAGATGGCTTTCTGCTCATCCTCATCCTTGCACATTACAATAACCGCATACTTCGGCTTGTATTCAAATTCACTCATCCAATTACCTCCCAGAGTGATAAAATTAACTTATCAATCAGGGGTAAACCTAAAGACGAAAACAACCGATAATCCTTATATGTACTGGGTGGAAGTTGGTTATCCAATAAGTGTGTCAGCACTTGTCCGCGAGTTGCCGCTCGCGGGTTTCTGCCCTTTCTTTGTTTTGAACAACAATATCAGTATTCACTATTTTTTCTGCATTAACTGTCGTTAAAACAACTTTTACACGCATTAGCCCTTATTCTTCTCGAACCACTCCTTTTCTAAGATTGTCGGATGACCATGCTTTTTCGGTTTCTCTGAAAGTGGCTGTGGCGGCTTGTCATAAAGATGCTGTTTGATGAAGCGGTCGAGTGTGCACCAAGTTACACCAAGCTCGCGGGCGATTGAGAGTTTGCTCCGGCCTTCCTTTAGCCAGTGTCGGATTTTGTAACGGTGAGGAGTGAGCTTATAATGCAGCGGTTTTTGGCCGGGAAGTCTGCCGATTTGCTTTCCTGCTTTTCTTGCGCGTTCCAAGCCCTGCTTTGTCCGTTCTGAAAGCAAAGTTCGCTCAATTTCTGCCGACAGTCCGAAAGCAAAGGCAAGAACCTTACTCTGAATGTTGTCGCCTAGCTCATACCCCTCTTTGATTGCGATGACGCTGACTTTTTTCTCCAGCAGCTCCTGCAAAACATCAAGAATCATCATCAGGGAGCGTCCTAGCCTGGACAGCTCTGTCACAATGATTGTGTCTCCCTCTTGTACTGTCGAGAGCAAAGAACCAAGTTTTCGTTTTTCGGGCTTTTTCGTACCGCTGATTGTTTCTGCTACCCATTGCACATGTCGAAGTCGCCTGTATCGGCAAAAATTGCGTATCGCTAGTTTCTGATTCTCAACTGTCTGCCCGTCCGTACTGACACGAATATATCCGTAATTCATGTGTATACCTCCGCAATCATTTTTGCAGAAATATGCTTTTTTTGGGTGAACGGCTTGATTATACAGTGGGCTAAAAATTTAACTTCAAACCAAACTGTTTACTTCCCCATTATCTTTTCAACAATTCCTGCTGTAGTATTTACACGAGGAGGCAGTGATTATACTGATACAAACAACTATGTACCCAATATTTCTACGTCATCTGTATATATTGCGACTCCAAATACCAATCAAAATGGAGGATGCATTATTGCAATAGGATATTAAAGTTAATATCCTATTGCAAAATAATGACCACTGTTCACCACATCATCGAAATGCGGTATGAATCCTGTTTTGATTGTACCACCTGTTTGACCTGGCAAAGGCTGTACAGAACTTTTTTCGCTCCAGTCATCGGTAGGACTGTCAGCGACACGGGCTATGATTACTTTTGCATAAGTAGAGTATACGATTGGGAAATATAATGCTACACCATCTTTGATTTGTCCTCCCCATTGTATCAATAATCCGTTCGACTAATAGCCGATGGTTAAATAAGAGACGGTAACATGATCTTCAGGTCCGCCTTCAAGGATAATATGGCTTTTATCATAATTCCAAATCTTTGCCAAGTAATTGTTGTAATAACAAAAACCAGAAAGAACTCTATAAGATGATGGGGATGTATATGCTATTGGTAACTCGTTAACTCCGCTTCCTGTAATTAAACTTCCCCACTGTATCAACAAGCCGTTCGACTAATAACCTATTGTTAACCAGGCTTTCTCATTAGTAGCGCCATCAATATTTAAATAAAAAGAATTATTGGTCTTATTGTGATTATAAACCGCGCCGTTAGATTGTCCTCCTACAACGATAGCATAAGTTGTATTTGAATACGAAAGTATGTCAACTCTGGTGTCACCCCTTCCTTCAGGAATTACGCCATATTGTATAAGCAATCCGTTCGAGTATTTTACATATCCCGAGCTCGTGCCGAAATTCGATGCTGTGACATAATTGTTATTCAATCGTGACTTATCTGTCGCGCTCATCAAGCCTGCGGCTGAGGTTGAGGCTTCACCATAAGTCGTATTGTTATCCGCCCCCCATGCGGCTGTTCCCTCCGCCGACCATCGCAGAATCTGACCCGCCGAACCGCCTGCTGGAATATGATTGTTCCCTGCACCTGTCGGATGTGAGTATGCGTTCGCGCCCGATGCAATTCCGTCCAGTTTCTTCTTGTCTGCCGCGCTCATCAAACCTTGTGCGCTCTGCGTTGCGGCGGAATAGGTCGTGTTTGTGTCAGTGTTAATGTCGCCGACAAGTTCATACTGGCTTCCATTGTAGCGGAATGTGTAGGTGCGGTTTGCGGCGAGGTAGTCCGCGCTGATTGCCGCACCCCTGTAGAAGATTGTCTTTGCGCCAGTCGAATTGACATTGAGCGTGGGCGAGGCGGCGGTGTTCGTCACGGTGAACTTGACGGTAATTTCCGCACCAGTGACGAGATTGAAGCCAGTGCAGTCGCAGGTTTTCGCCTGTGTTCCCGCCGCCGTCGAGCAGGTCGTGTAGTTCGTGCGGTCGGCATCACCCTGCAAGCCGTTGTGCTTGTAGCCCGAATGACTTTCAAGCCGCTGTTTCTGTGCGTTCCAGCCGACAAGCCCGCCACCCGTCATCTCCGCGCTTTCCGCACGGGTGGCGAGCGGCTGTGTGTCGCCCTCGTCGCCGACACGGGCAGTGCCGTCCTTGTCGAAACCGAGAACGCCGTTTTTCGCTCCGTCATACAGTTCGGCGATGAAACCCACAAGGTCGCCCGATGCGAGCGCGGCGACCGCTCCTTCGCGCAGGTGAATCATAGCCTGCTTTGTGTAGACATCTTCGGCGTGTGTGATTTTGTTCGTGCCTTTCTGAATGATGTCGCCGAGTACGGTTAGTTTCTTCAGTTCGACAACGCCGTTTATGATGTCGTCGATTTCCTTTTTCCGTGCGATGTCGTCATCCGCGACTGGAGCGGCGACCTTTGCCCTGCCGTTTTCGTCGCGCTGAACACCGCGCAATGCAGTCGCTGCGACCGTGAACAGTGCGGCGAGTTGGTTGCGGTCGGTGTTGTTCGCTTCTTGCCCGCTGAGTTTTTCGACGAGCGCGTTGAGGTTTCCGATGACAAGGTTCTGCGTGGCAGCGTCCAAGAAACTCGGCGGCACATCGGGATTGGAAAAATCGCCGTTGGTGAACTCACCGTTTTCGTCCACGCCCGGAAACTTCACCGTCTTTCCGAAGCTCGTAATCTCTCTGTTTGTGGGAAACATTCCTGCCATATCTTAATCTCCGTACACAAAAAATATCCGCTGATTTGCGAGCATCGCCCGCCTGACCGCGCTCTCAAAAATGCTCTTGTTCTCGTCGGGAATCGTCGCGTGGATGAACACCACCCACATTCCCGCTATGCTCGCCATGTAGGTAAGCCCGAACTGCGCGTGACCGAACGCAGCGGGCGTGTAGGGAATCTCCCACCCGTGCACCGTGCCGCCGTAGGTCTCCGCTATGGTTCTGATTATGCTGACATTCACTCCGCCCGATTTCTGCACCCGCAGGAGTGACCGCCTTTGCTCAAGCGAAAGCCCCTCGTTCTCGTAGCCGAAATAGACGCGCTCCCACTCGCCGATTGTCTCGTCGGCAAAATCGGGGAACGCCTCCCTCTGCGCCTGATTCATGCGGGTGCGGAACTGTGCGAGCGTTTCCGCCCGTGCCTTGCAGACAAGCGAGATGTCGCTGTTCTCGTCCGAAAGCAGTTTGTCCCAGTACGCGCCCTTCGGGAACAGTTTTTTGAGCGGCTCAATGTATGCCGCCGCCTCGGTGTCCTTTATGACCATGTTACCGCCCCCAGAACTGGATATTGCAGAACCGTCGTCTTGACCTCGCCACCTGGCAGCGTGAGCAGTGCCTTAGAGATTGTCACGCCGTCGGTGATGATGGTTTGCAATGTCGCCTGCGTTATCGTGCAGCCAGGCTCGGCTTTTGCGTTCAAATAGACTTTGAGCCGTTGAATGGCAAGGTTTCTGTTCGACACGGTGTCCTCGCCCTCGGAAAGCTGGATTGTCGGGGTGACGGGGACGAGTTCGGGAGTGCGGACGGAGAAGAGGATTTTCGGCGCGTACTGCTCGATGTACGACTTGACGGCGGCAAGGTTATGCACCTGCTCCACGCCGTCAATCTGGTTTCCGTGAATCACCTGCACCAGAAGCGAGCCGAACACATCGAAAGTCGTAATCTCAAACGCCTTAGTCACCTCGCTCGTGGAATCGACTGCCCATGCCGCGAAGTCGCCCGCCTTTCCGTAGCGCGTGGTGTTGCGCAATGCGGTCATAACGCGGGCTAGATATTCCTCGTCGGTCTCCCCGTCTACGCCGCCCGCGATTCCGTCCGCCGCAACTTTCACGGCTGAGTCCAAGCCAGCGGAGAGCGCAGAAGATACGGAAAGGTCGCTTCCCGCGCCGAGGTTTGATTCCGTTCCCGACTCCTCAGCCGTCACCCATACTTCGACCGCGCCGACCTCGCCCACGGTGTATGAGCGGCTCGTGTAGTATCGTTTCCCCGCGCTTGAGGTGTAGACGAATCCCTTTGGAACTGACGCGCCTTTAATACCCGTCTGAATGACCTTGCCAGTCGCTGCGCTCGCGTAGAGCGGCGGTACTCTGTCAGACCAGTGCGCCCGTAGAAACTCGCCCGAAGCCGTGTCGGGGAAGATTTGCTCTGTCAAAAATGAAAGGTCTCCGAGCAGCTGGTGGATGTCGCCGCCCTCGGTGTACGCGAGGACTTTCATAAGGTTGTATCGAGGCGTTTTGTCGAGCGGCTTCAATAGGCTCATGTAGTTTGAGTAGGTTCTGTCCAAGAGCGACTGCAATGTCTCGCGTTCAAATGCCATTCCAAGTCTCCTTAACCTCAATAGTACCGCCGTTCGGTCGGGTGACGGTCACGCGGTAATCGATTCTGTCACGCCCGCTCTGCTCCGCATCGCATTCGATTGAGAGCGCAAGTCCGTCGTCAATGAGCCACTGCACCGAGTCAAGCACCATCTGCCTAAAAGTGCCTACGGTGGCCGGCGTGATTTTCCCGCTCTGCCGTAGTTTCCATATCTCCGAGCCGAATTCCTTGTCCGCCCACCATCTGCCCTTGTCAGTGCCGATTGACATGAGCACGAGTTCGCGGATGTCCTGCCAGTTCTCAAGTTTTCCGAGCATCATTTTTCTGCCCCCGTGCCGTGCTTCACCTTGTCGCTTTCGATGTTCGAGAAGTCCTCTTTCTGCGTGACTGCGGCGAGCGTAGTTGCGATTGCTCCTTTGTATGTCGCCCCGCCGTCCTGTGCCGCCGTCGGCGAATTCTGCAATGCGCTGTAGAGAGCGTCCACGCGGGCGGTCAGAACGGAAAGCTGCTTCGTCAGTTCCTTTGCGACGATTACGCCGCCGTTCTGCGTTCCATTCAATTCCACCGTGCCGTCCTTGCGGCAGATGACGAGCGAGCCGCCCGATGTGTAGATTGCGGCATCGCCGTCTTCGAGAGCGGGCGCATTCTCGCTGTCTTCAACGGGGAACACTCTCACCGCGTCCAAGTTCCCGCCCGCGCACAGAACCGTGAGCGAGCCTTTTTCCGCTTTGGCGGCGAATCCGTAGGGGCAGGACGGCTGCACATTGTCAATCACGCGACCGTAAGCCGTCGCAATCTGCAAAGTGCCGTCAGCGTTCCGCTTGACGAATTCTGCGGGCTGAAAGATGTTCCTAATTTTTGCGGCGATGTCGCCAAGATTCAACGGTATGCCTCCGGCTTAACGAGCGTTACATCGCAGGAGAATGTTTTGCTGTCAGCCGTGTATTCAACCTGCGATATGAGCATATTAGCATTCACTTTGCAGGAAGGTATTTTAACGGGGATTAAAAGATTCACTTCCCAGAAGATTTCCTTGTGGTATGTGCCGCCGAGTTTCTGAATCTGCGCTTCGGTCAAGCCCCAGCCGCTCAGTGTGCAGGTGATTTTGTCCGCCCGTCGGCGGAGCATTTCCGTCCTCGCGCGGCGGGCGAGTTTCTCCTTGTCGATGATGAACTCAGTGAGGTTTATCGTCAGTTTGCGCTTGTTCGGACAGGTCGGGTCGGTCACGGTCACTTCGTTCCCGCTCGCCTTTACGGTGTACTCGTGGAACTGCTCCGCACCGCTCTCGCTCCTTCGCGGGTGGCGCACATTCACACCCTCTTCGATTGCGAAGCCCCAGCCGCAAGTTCCCCGCGCGGGCTGTGTTATGTAAAGCCCGCCGAGTTGGTTCGATGTGATGATAAGCCCCTGCGCGTCCGCTACGGTAAGCAGTTTTGCCCACGGGCTTTCGTTCTCCCAGGAGAATGAGAAGACGGGCTTCGTGATGTCGCCCGCCGTGGTCGGTAGGCAGATGACATCATCATTTGCAAATCCGAACTCGCCCGCAATCTGCCGCAGAATTTGGAGCAGTGTCGGCTGACCTAAAACCGTTCCGCTCCACTTGCTGTCGATGATGTCACGCGCCGCACTCCGACCCGTCACGATGATTCCGTGCGTGGCTTTTTCGGTCTCCTCGTCCACTTCGTCGATGTAGACGGTGGTGACGGGGTGGTAGCCATATTTCCCCGCGTATGCCTCGCGGCTTTCGGTGATGTATTTGCTCAGGTAGCGGACTTGTATGATACCGTGTTTGTGAACGAGGCTTCGCTCTGATTCAGGAATTTCGATTTCTGCGTAGTGGCAGATTTCGTCGAGCGACTTTCGCACGAACACACGGCGGTATGAGATGTTCACATATTTTCTTGCCGATGAGTTCCAGACGGCGACCGCGACCTCAGACATAAATCACATCCCCCCTGATTAGGAACGAGTCGGAGACGGCGTTGAGGCTTCTGATTCTGTCGGCATCACAGCCGAGGTAAAGCGCAAGGTCAAGGAGCGGCATTTCCTTTCGTATCGTGCGCTTGAGTTCCACATCGTAACTGAATGACAAAAGCATTTCCGCGCAAGCGATGCGCGTCTCCTCGATTGCGGCGAACACGGCGGAATCTTCCTTGTCGATGGAGTCTTCCAGTTTGGAAAGCAGTTTCCAAAGTCCCGACTGGCTTCCGTATGTTTCCGCGCTTGCGTCCATTTTGGTGAGCAGCTGGGCGCACACGCCGAACGCCGCTGTCCTGTACAGGTTCTCCATCGCGGCGACCGTGTTGAACTGCTGCTCGGTAATCTGCTCCTCGTCCATCGTGTAGGTAGAGGCGGTGAGGAACTGCATAAGCACATTCTTTTCGTTCTTGGCGATGAATTTCTGCATGACCTCTTCCTGCTTTGCGGCGGATAGCGTGCTTGAAGTTGCGGAACTGTTCGCGCTCGTGCTTGTCGTTCCTGTACTTCCAGAACCTGTGCCTGAGTTTGAACTTCCCGAACTGCTTCCGCTTCCCGTTGAACTTGATGAGGCGAAGTATTCTTCGTCATCATCAGTATCACTGCCACGCATGAAGTAAGAGGCTGTCTCGCCCATTGCGTTCTTGATTTCCATAACGCCCCCCACTATTCCGAATGCCGCCGAAACGAACGCTTGTGCGAGCGAGCGCGGGAGCAGCACCGCCTGTGCTATGAGATTCGTGATGCCGTTTATTTTATTCATCATGCCGTTCAGTGCGCTCACCGCTCCTTGAACCCTGCCGACTACGGACTGTAATTTTTTTGAGAGTTTTCCGAAGCTCTGTGCGAGCGTGGTCACATCTTTTGATTTCTCCACGGCGACAGCGAACGAGGAAACGACGGCGGATTTCAGTTTCCTCACTGCGCCATCGATATTCGCACTTGCAAGATTTTTGGAAACCTCGTCAAACCGCTTCGTTTCTGAATATCCCGCCCTCACCACTTCAATGGAAATGTCTGAAAGCCCATTCTTTGACCTTTCCTCTTTTATGTTCCAATCTTTTACAACGACTTTGAATCGTCCCCAAAGTGGAAGGTCAAGAGTTCCTGCGTCGTCATCGTCCGTAGGAACTTGTAACGCGGTGGTAAGTTTTGTCCGCTGTGCGATATAGTTCTCACCGATAACACGGGCATTTATCTTGATTGTGTGCGGCTTTTCTCCGAGCCGACTGTTCGACCAAAGGCCATAGGGGTATTCCGCCGTGTCGATGTTCTGACCGCCACCAAGTCCGATTGAATCAAGGGCGAAAACGACAGGCTCGCCGTTCGGTGCTTGATATGAGGAAAGTCTGTGCGTGTCCTCGCCCTGTCCGTATGCCTCGCGCCAAGAATCGCTGTATGTCCGTGGGAGAGAAGAATCGAAGTTGATTGTAGCGTTTGATGTACTCATAGCATATTCCTTGCTTCAATGGCAGAGCCAGTGTTCACGCGGATATTCCGCACCGTGTTCCGTGAAGTTTCGGCGGTGAACATAGTGCGTTTGTCGTCAAGTGTAAGGTGAAGATTCACATCCGCCGCACCCGAAAGTTCGGCGTTCATATTCATTCCGTGCCACTTTGGTTCGCCTGTCATGTAGTTGTTCGTGATTTCGGGTGGCAGTTCCTTTGTTGGGATTGTGTTCGGTACAGTTTGCTTTTGCTCATAAAAAACATTTGTTGTCTGTGGCCGAACGGAAGCCGCCGAGCCAGCAGATTTTACAGGCTGTGCTTGCGGGATTGCAGAGGTTTGAATAATCTGTGGCTTTTCTGAGTTCACATTTATCTGCGGACTGAATTGAGGATTGAATATAGGTTGTCCTTGCCGTTCTTTATCTGAGACCGTTTGTTCCAGTTGTACTTGAACGGCAGATGCAGAGCCAGCGTTTGTTTCGGGAAGTGCAACCGTTTGTGTCTGTTCCTCGTCATCACCCGCGACCGTGCTTCCGATTCCCTCGCCGATTGCCCGTCCTGCTTTTCCGCCGAGCCAACCGCCCAACGCACCGATGCCCGCTCCGACGAGCGCACCAATGGCAGTACCAAGCCCAGGGACGATAGAGCCGATGGCAGCACCTGCCGCCGCACCTGCGGCAACACCAGCCGCTCCGCCAACTGTCGCGCCGAC
>FLNX01003637.1_pt1 | contig 30984 bp, 26 predicted proteins | sample 1140341 | NCBI WGS metagenome assembly FLNX01 (sample SAMEA3878208, study PRJEB12797) | bioreactor metagenome | biome: Moose rumen | place: Sweden | collected 2011-10 | reverse complement strand
CACGTAGCTGCGTCCGAACTCGTAGAGCTTCTGGTCGAGGATGCGGAAGTTGATGTTGCGGGCGATACACTCCAGGCCGCTGTAGAGCAGCGTCTGGCGCATCACGTTGAGCTCCTTCGAGAGGGGGTTGATAATCGGGATGCAGCGGTCGGCGGGGAAGTCGGGGTTCCCTTCGTAGTACTCGCTCTTGGTGAGCGAGTTGTTCATTATCTCGCTGAAGCCGCCCGCGCTGAGGTAGTCGCTGACAGCGTTCTTCAGCTTGCGCGGGTCGGGCTTCTTGCCGTAGCTCAAGCTGCTGTTGACCGTGGTGCCGATATGAATGTTGTTGTAGCCGTAGATGCGCATGATTTCCTCCACGATGTCGCACTCGCGCGTAACGTCGGCCTTGCAGGTAGGCACCTTGAGTGTCATGCCTTCGGCATCCTCGCGCACGATCTCGATGTCGAGCGAAGTGAGGGCAGTGCGAACAGCCTCCAGCGGGATGTCCTGCCCCACGAGGTCGAACATGCGGCGGAAGTTCACTTCCACCGTCGGACGCTCTATCTTCTTGGGGTAGAGATCCACCATCTGGCCGCATATCTCGCCGCCGGCGAGCTCCTGGATGAGCTTCACGGCGCGGCGCAGGGCCCACTCCGTGATGTTGGGGTCGCAGGTGCGCTCGTAGCGGTAGCTGGCATCGGTCTTCAGGGTGTGGCGCTGGCTGGTCTTGCGTATGCTCACAGGGTTGAAATAGGCACTCTCGAGGAAGACGTTCTTGGTCTCCATTGTGGTGCCGCTCTTCAGCCCACCGAAGACACCGGCGATGCACATGCCCTCTCGCTCATTGCAAATCATCAGGTCGCGGGCGTCGAGTGTGCGCTCCACCCCGTCGAGGGTAACGAACCTGGTGCCCTGCGGCAGACGCTTGACGATAACATGTCCACCCTCGATCTGGTCGGCATCGAAGGCGTGCAGCGGCTGCCCCACCTCCATCATGACGAAATTGGTCACGTCGACCACATTGTTGATGGGCCTCAGGCCCACGGTGCGCAGGCGGTTTTGCAGCCACTCGGGGCTCTCCCCCACCCTCACGCCACGCAGCGTGATGCCCGTATAGCGCGGGCAGAGGTCGGGCTCCTCGACGGTGACACGGATGGCCTCGCCTGTGGCTTTTGGGCTGAGGTCAGCAGCCACTTCCGGCCACTGTATCTTCAGCTGTTTTCCTTCGCGGGTATTGCGCACGGCCACCACGTCGCGGGCCACGCCGATGTGCGAGATGGCGTCCATGCGGTTGGCCGTGATGGCCACCTCCAGCAGGCAGTCGTCCTTCACGTGGAAGTACTCCTTGGCGGGCATTCCCACGGGGGCGTCGTCGGGCAGCACCATGATGCCCACGTGGTCGGTGCCCAGCTGTAGCTCGTCGGCAGCACAGAGCATACCCTCGCTGACGGCGCCGCGCAGCTTGCCTTTCTTAATCTCGTAGTATTCGGTGTCCGAGGTGTATATCTTGGTGCCGATCTGTGCACACACCACCTTCTGGCCGGCGGCCACGTTGGGCGCGCCGCAGACGATGTTCAGCGGACGCTCGCCGCCCACGTCGACGATGGTCAGGTGCAGATGGTCGCTGTCGGGGTGAGGCTCGCAGGTCAGCACCTGCGCTATCACCACATGCTCCAGACCACCCTTGATGGTCTCCACCTTCTCCATGCTGTCCACCTCCAAACCGGAGAAAGTCAGCAGGTCGTCCAACTCCTGAGGCGTCATGCCCTCCAAATCCACATACTCTTTAAGCCAATCAAATGAAATATTCATATATATACCAGTTTATTATCAATAATATACAATTTATGTATTCAAACTGCAAAAATACAACTTTTTCTGTAACCAGCAAAGTGTTTTTACTTACCACATACAAAATCCTGGTAGTTCTCTGGCGTAATCACCGCGAATGCGTGGTCCGGATAGCCTTTGGCGAAGGTGTCCGTCAACCGAGGTTGCTTCGTAGGGCTCCACTTGAACTCGTAGGCATGTAGAACACCATCATAATCCTCAAGATAATCTACCTCTTGTTGCTGCTGGGTGCGCCAGAAATAACTCTTGCCATAAAAACCGCTATACGAGTTGTGCTTCATTCGCTCACTTATAGCATAATTCTCCCACAATGCACCTGTATCGTTCCGCAACGCCAACGGCTTGTAGTCACCAATCAACGCATTGCGCACGCCATTGTCATAAAAATATATCTTGCGGCTTTTCTTCAACTCATTGCGTACGTTGCGACTGAACGAACGTAGATGAAACACCACATACGACTTCTCCAACAAGTCGATATATCGTTGCACGGTAATGGATGTCAGGCCCAACAAACGCCCCAACTCGTTGAACGAAACCTCACTGCCCACCTGCAAGGCCAATGCTTGCAGCAATTGTTCTATTATCTCTGGCTTGCGGACGTCTTGAAATGAGAATATGTCTTTGTAAAGATAACTGCTCACAAGGTTCGTCAAGGTCTCACGCTCCTCACCCATGAGGTTTACCACCTCGGGATAAGAGCCATATATCAGCCTGTGCTCAAGCATGCGGCGCTCTTCTGAAGTGCCAAACTCTCTGATGAGTTCTTCGGCTGAAAAAGGGAACATCACATACTCATATTTGCGTCCAGTGAGCGGCTCGTTGATGGAGTTGGAGAGTTCTATGGCTGAAGAGCCTGTGACGACAACCTGCTTCTCGGGATAGTTATCCACCAATAGTTTCAACGTAATACCGATATTTTGCACACGTTGAGCCTCGTCAATCAGTATCAAGTCTGCATTTGCAGTCTCAGCTCCTAATTGTGTGGAGGTGGGTTCTGCGAGTTTGCGTCTGACATCAGGCTCGTCGCAGTTCCATACCACCACCTTGCGGTCAGAGTCTGTCGTCAGCATCCGTAGCAGCGTAGTCTTTCCCACCTGTCTTGGACCGACAATAATAATAACCTTCCCACGATACAATCGTTTATCAATCTGCTCTTTAATCAGTCTATAAACCATAAGATTTCATACTTTTACCGACTGCAAAGATACAAACTTTTTTAATTGTAATGAAAAATTATTATAAGAATTTTTAATTATACTACAAAAAACCGAATTATCTTATTCTCAAAAAACTTCAAATCTCCAACAGAAAATCCTCAAATCTTCCGAGAAAAATCTCCGATTCTTATTGCAACAAGCAGACATTTACCACTGCCAAAATACAACAACCTCTCGACAATCCGTCGGCGATGTTTCGGTGCTGACGGCTCTTCGGTCCTTCTTGGTGGGTTGTCGGCCAAGCCGACGGCATACCAATATGTGGTTTCTTTTGTTTTGCGGTATTAGGTATGAAAAAGAGCATATCCTCTATAGGGAAGATATGCTCCGGAAATTGGAGATTGCCAGTCTATCTAATCAAAATCACTTTACGTGCAGGGTGGTTTCCAACCTTGACAAAATAGGTGCCAGTCTGCAACATATTGTTACTAACTAGGCGACCTTCTGTATCGTATATAAAAACCGACTCGCCATTTGCTCCTTCAACAATGATTTTTCCATCTCGTACAACAAACAGCATCCCATTATTCGCAATATCCGCGATCCCCGCCTCTCCATCGGCGAGGAATATGGCCGTTAAATCCACATCCTCAACAACTGCGAATGAATAAGGATTATACGTTGTTCCATTGCTCCACTGAGAGAAATGATAGCCGCTATAGGCGGTTGCTTCGAGTGTACAGGGTACTCCGTATTCAAATTGACCACCGCCAAACACATTTCCGGCGGTAATATCATTTGTCGTTGCCGTCACCGTATAGAGGTTTGGGGCAAAGAATGCGGTGAAACATTCGTCTTGGAATTGCACAATATATTGCCTGGGATTATCAGTATTGCCGTCATTCCAATGACTGAAGTGATAGTGCTCCGATGCCACGGCGGTGAGGACTGCTGTGTCGCCATAATGGAATTGGCCTCCACCAATTGTATGGCCCATCGTTGTATCATCGCTCTCAGCCACGATATTGTAGACCCCATTCGATTCGAAGTATGCGTAAAGCAGGCCTGTGTAAGGCAGGGTTATTGTTATAGTGTCATTTGTCCTACCGTCGCTCCAATGGCTGAAATGGAAACCAGAGTCAGGGGTAGCCCACAGGGTTACTGTTGTTGCACCGCATGGCATTACTGCAAGTGAAATCTCTCGAAATACAGTCACGTAGTCTGATGTTGCATACCTTATTGAAACATATCCCCTATCGCGAGTTGATATGTCATTAATATATACTGTATGGCAGGGATAGATATAACCATCGTTACTGGATACAGTGCCATAGTATAACGGCATTCCCCACGCCATTGTGTAGTTCGACTCAGAGCCGCATGGAACCGAGATGATTGAATAACTACTGCCGGAGAAAGATGTGGTGGCAATCATTGGCGGCGTTGTACCTCGTATATATACATATACATTGGCCGAATCATTGGCAAAAGCATAACTGCCAATGGTATTAATTGTGGCGGGTAGCGTAATTGACAAGTAGGAATTGGCGTCATCATACATATAGGAGCCTCTCACATCTGCAAAAGCCGAGTCCGCGATAGCCGACACATGATAGGTATGCCCTCCATATGTAACAGTGTCTGGGATGCAAATATCCAAACTACGCCACCAGCCGTCAAGAAGTGTATCTTTGATAATGTAAGGTTGGTTCGATGCAGGATGTGTCACCGCCACATGATTGGCATCAATGATTGAGTAATAGATTTCATATCCGTTGCTGTTGAATGGCACGGAGCTAAAGGTTTGTGCTTTTATCCCCAATGAGTAGGCAGCCAGAAAGCCCATAAGTAATAACGACTTCTTCATTGTTTCTTGGTTTTAATGTTCTTCTTCAACTTGGAATAGGTTAGAGTAAGCGTGTTCTTGGGGTTGGATTCTGTATCAAACCCTTTGAGATTGTAGTGCCTTGTTATTGTACGACCAATCTGTTTGTTTACTTCTTGCAGGTCACCAACCTTGGCTACAATGTCGAGGTAATCGTTCATTCGCTGCCTGTCCTCCTGTATGTAGCGAAAGATGCTGTCTGTGATTTGCTCATCGAAACCGATAAGCAACTGACTAATGTAATTGTTCAATTCGGGATGTTTCATATTAGAATAATGATTATTATCGTTTACAGAGCAGACAATAAAAAAGCCGTGAACTTAATCTTCTTTGTTCTAACGGAGGCTCTGGTAAACCCAATCAGCAAACAAGAAAGCTCACGGTGCCGTGAGCGTTTTCCCTTTCAGGTGCTGATTGTTTGTGAGAAATTTTACCAGAATTTCCGTTAGCACAGAAAAGCGAATACGCTTAATTATATGTCTATGTTGTTATATTCTTTTTATCTCATTGTTTTGTTTTTATTTCCGACTGCAAAGATACGAAAAATATTCTATTTCGTTTTATCCGAATAAAAAACATCGAAATACCGCTGCATGGCATTGGGCTCGGTTTGATAGATGTTCTTGCCGTAGTAGTAATCGGCCATCACTTCGTAGAGGCGGCACAATTCCTTTAGACCCGGACGGTTCTTGTGGGCATCGATGGTAAGCGACACCAACTCCAACGCACGGTCGGCGGCACGGCGGCATTGTTCTTCGTTGCCTTTGGCCTTCCAGCGGTTGGCACGCGACACCTCGCTGCCGATGTTCAGCATCTGCTCGGCCAGCGACATCTGCGCCCAACGGCCAGCGGCCAGGTCCTTGTGTTGGAACTCCATCGTCAGCATGGTACCAGTTACTTTATCTTCGCCCAGCTGTCTTTGAGGGTGCAGGTGCGGTTGAAGACGGGGTGGCCGGGAGTGCTGTCGCGGTCGGTGCAGAAGTAGCCCATGCGCTCGAACTGATAGCGCACGATGCCATCTTTCCACTTTCCGCTTTCCTCTTTCCACTCGGCCAGCGCGGGCTCGCACCTGGCGGTGACCACCTTCAACGAGTTGGGGTTGAGGTTCTCGAGGAAGGTATGACCTTCCTCGACATCGTCCGGGGCCTCGACGGCGAAGAGGCGGTCGAAGAGGCGCACCTCGGCGTCGATGGCGCTGTGGGCGGCCACCCAGTGGATGGTGCCCTTCACCTTGCGCCCGTCGGGCGCGTCGCCGCCGCGTGTGGCAGGGTCGTAGGTGCAATGGATGCAGGTGATGTTGCCCTCGGCATCCTTCTCAACACTCTGTGCGGTAACGAAGTAGGCATAGCGCAGACGCACCTCCTGACCGATAGCCATGCGGAAGTATTTTTTTTGTGCCACCTCCATAAAGTCCTCGCGCTCAATCCACAGCTCGCGACCAAACGGCACCTGGCGCGTGCCGTCGGCCTCGCACTCGGGGTTATTCACAGCCGTCAGCATCTCGGTCTGTCCCTCGGGGTAATTATCAATAACCACCTTCACCGGGTCGAGCACCGCCATGCGACGCTGGGCCACCTTGTTGAGGTGCTCGCGAAGCGAGAACTCCAGCAGACCGTAGTCGATGATGTTGTCGCGCTTGGCCACGCCGATGCGGTCGCAGAAAGCCTTGATACTCTCGGGCGTGTAGCCGCGGCGGCGGAAGCCACAGATGGTAGGCATGCGGGGGTCGTCCCAGCCGCTGACGTAGCCTTCCTTGACCAGTTGTAGCAGCTTGCGCTTGCTCATCACCGTGTAGTTGATGTTGAGGCGTGCGAACTCGTACTGGTGCGAGGGCCAGATGCCCAGCTGCTCGATGAACCAATCGTAGAGCGGGCGGTGTATGTCAAACTCCAAGGTGCAGATACTATGCGTGATATGTTCTATAGAATCGCTCTGACCGTGAGCGTAGTCATACATGGGGTAGATGCACCACTTGTCGCCCGTGCGGTGGTGGTGGGCATGGAGGATGCGGTACATGATGGGGTCGCGGAACATCATGTTGGGGTGCGCCATGTCGATCTTGGCACGCAGCACCTTGGCGCCGTCCTCGAACTCGCCCGCCCGCATACGGCGGAAGAGGTCGAGGTTTTCCTCAACACTGCGGTTGCGGTAGGGACTGTCGGTGCCGGGGGTGGTGACGGTGCCGCGGCCGGCACGTATCTCGTCGAGGCTCTGGTCGTCGACGTAAGCCATACCCTTCTGTATCAGCACCTCGGCCCACTGGTAGAGCTGCTCGAAGTAGTCGCTGGCATAGTGCATCTCGGCCCAGTCGAAGCCGAGCCAGTGGATGTCCTCCTGGATGGAGTCGACATACTCGGTGTCCTCCTTCACGGGATTGGTGTCGTCGAAGCGCAGGTTGGTGCGTCCGCCGTATTTCTTCGCCAGACCGAAATTGATGCATATCGACTTGGCGTGGCCGATGTGCAGGTAGCCGTTGGGCTCGGGAGGGAAACGTGTCTGGATGGCGGCATAGGTACCGTCGGACAGACCCTGTTCAATAATCTCTTCAAGGAAATTCAGCACTACACGGGGTTCACTACCCTCGTTGCCCTTGTGCTTGACAGCAGTTATATTTTCTTCCATACTTAATGATAAAATACTCTAATTAATTCGTTAATTCGTTAATGTGTTAGTCGCTTGCGCAGCCTGACTCACGAATTCACAAATTAACAAATTAACGCATTCGTTAATGTGTTAGTCGAGTGGTGCTTCCGGGCATACCAGTCAGCCTGACAACTGACGGCACACCTCGGCTCCCGTTCGGGGCACGCCCCCATTCAGTCCTTCCAACGAGAGATTTCCATCGTCTGCAGGAAGTGGACACTGGCGTGGATATGGCGATACATCACCTCGTCGACATCGACAAAGTTGACCTCCTTGCGATAGTCGGCCACCATCTGCTCGATACGAGGGCTGCTCGCAAGACCTTCGCGGTGGCGAAAATCGAGTGCCTGTGCCGCATTGAACAGTTCGATGGCGAGCACGCGCTCAGTGTTCTCACATACGCGGTAGCACTTGGTTGCAGCGTTACCTCCCATGCTGACCAGGTCTTCCTGGTTCTGGCTGCTGGGGATACTGTCGACCGAGCAGGGGGTGCAGAGCTGCTTGCTCTGACTGACAATGGCGGCAGCAGTATACTGAGGAATCATGAAACCGCTGTTTAGTCCGGGTTTGGCGACAAGGAAACTGGGCAAGCTGCGTTTGGCATCGATGAGCTGGTAGGTGCGACGTTCGCTGATGGCGCCAAGCTCTGCCACGGCGATGGCCAGGAAGTCGAGCACCATAGCCAGCGGCTCGCCGTGGAAGTGTCCTCCACTGATGACCATATCATCGTCGGGGAGGACGATGGGGTTGTCGGTAGTGGAGTTGATCTCCGTCTCTACGACGCTCTCGACATAGCCGACGGTGTCCTTGGCGGCACCATGCACCTGCGGAGCACAACGAAAGCTGTAGGGATCCTGCACATGTTCCTTGTGACGGGCAATGATGCAGCTGCCATCGAGCCACGAGCGCACAGCAGCGGCAGTCTCAAGCTGTCCTTTGTGCGGGCGCACCTTATGCAACGCCTCGTAGAACGGCTCGATACGTCCGTCGAATGCATCGAGGCTGAGGGAAAGCACCATGTCGGACTGACGGCAAAGACGACGTGCTTTGAGCAGACACCACACGGCGTAGCTACTCATGAACTGTGTGCCGTTGAGCAGGGCCAGGCCCTCTTTGCTCTGAAGCACGATGGGCTGCCACCCCTTGGCACGATAGACCTCCTGCACGTCGCAGCGACGACCGTGCCAGTAGACGTTGCCCATGCCAAGTATGGCGGGAAGCATCAGGTTGGCTAAAGGACAAAGGTCGCCGCTGGCACCGAGAGACCCCTGCTGGTAGACAACCGGCAGCACGTCGTCGTTGTAACAATCGACAAGACGTTGCACCGTCTGCAGCTGGGCACCGCTATAACCAAAGCAGAAATTCTGTGTCTTGAGCAACAGCATGAGGCGCACCACCTCGGACGGCACCTCGTCACCGACGCCGCAGGCATGACTCATCACAAGGTTCTTCTGCAACTGGCTGAGCTGCTCCTTGCTGATAGAGATGTTGCACAGCGAACCGAAGCCGGTGGTGACGCCATAGATTGGATCCTTCTGGCTCTCCATCTTGTGGTCCAGATAGGCCCGGCACTTCTCGATGCGGCGCTTGGCTTCGTCGCCCAGCGCAAGTGTCATGTTGTTATCGATAATCTCCTGTATCTTAAACAGGGTAAGCTTTTCGTCAGGATTGAAGGTATATGTCATCAATGATTAAAAAGTTTAAAATTAACAATTAATAATTAGCTCCTCTATATATCCTCTTGAGAAACAACATTCCCCCCTAAAGGGTGAGACTTCAGGCAACCTCCCAAAAAAAAATGCTTTCACGGTATTCCGAGGCTTGTTTCTGGTTGATTTCCGTGCGATGGTATGCGTCGGCTTGGCCGACAAGGAGGGCGTAATGTGGTGCATTGTAACCGACTGGGCTAGAAGTAACGCCAGTGAGGCTATTGGCGAATTCACTTTTTCAGCTGTGCACTGGCCTTGGCGGCAATGTCATCGTCGACAAGTATACGACCGCAGTTTTCACAGACAATCACTTTCTTGTGCATCTTTATCTCCATCTGGCGTTGCGGAGGGATGTTGCTGAAGCAGCCACCACACGAGTCGCGGTCGATCTGCACCACCGCCAATCCGTTGCGAGCGGCATTGCGTATGCGCTTATAGGCCACACGGTAACGCTCGTCGATAAACTGCTCTTGCTCCTTCGACTTGTTCACCAGACGCTCCTCGTCCTTCTCGGTCTCGGAGATAATCGACGTCAGCTCCTCACGCTTGGCGTCCAGGTCCTTGGTGCGGTTTTCGAGCAGTATCTTGGCTGCCTCGATACGCTGCTTGTAGTCGCTGATTTTGGCCTTACCCTCCTTGCACTTGCGTTCGCAAAGCTGTATCTCGAGATTTTGGAATTCTATCTCTTTGTTTAGCGACTCGAACTCGCGGTTGTTGCGCACGTTGTCCTGCTGCTTCTGGTATTTCTTGATCATCTCCTCATGATCGGCAATCTCGGCATTGCGTGCTTTGTTGGCGGCCTCAGTCTCTTTGATCTCGGCTGTGAAATTCTCGATACGTGTGTTCAGTCCCGCAATCTCGTCCTCGAGGTCCTGCACGGCACGCGGCAATTCGCCACGGATAATCTTGATTTTGTCGATCTCGCTGTCGATAAGCTGCAGCGAATAGAGTGCCACCAGACGCCGCTCGACGGCTGCGTCGACATCGGGACGCTGGATGACCACAGGCTGTTCTTCTTTGGCTTCTGCTTTTTTGGTGATGACTTTCTTTGCCATATTGTAATTTTTATATTATTGTTTTACAATTAGATGTAGCGTACAATACTTTGCTGACACTCCGAAATCCGGCATGCAAAATTACAAAACTTTTCTGATATGGCGCGATAAATTATTTCCCGTGCAAACTGTTCGCTCTCGTAATGTCCTATGTCGGCCAACAGCAGACGGCCTTCCGGTTGCTGGAAGTCATGGTATTTCAAGTCGGCCGTCAGGTAGGCGTCGGCACGAGCGGCAATGGCGTCGGCTATAAAGTCGCTGCCCGACCCGCCACAGACGGCGACACGCCGTACGGCAGTCTGCTCACCGCTGTAACGTACGACAGGCAGACCCAGCAGTTGCTTCACCTTCGAAAGAAAAGCTTCGGCAGGCATCGACTCGTCGAGCTCGCCCACCATGCCGGCACCCAGGTTGCCACCTACGGCCATAGGCCTCAGTATGCGACAGTTGTGCAGACCCAATCGCTCGGCCAGTACACCGCTGACGCCGTCGGGCATATTGTCGAGGTTGGTATGGGCCGCATAGGCGGCTATACCGCTCCTTATCATCTCCATCAGAGTGCGTCCCGAACAGGTACGGTCGGTGACACGTCGCATCCCTCCAAAGATGAAAGGATGGTGAGTGACTATCAGGTTAAGACCCTGACGTTTCGCCTCGGCGACGACGGCCTCGGTCAGGTCGAGTGCCACCAGCGCACCGCTATATTCGGCCTCCCCGTCGCCAACGAGGAAGCCTGCATTGTCATAATCCTCCTGGTATTCAGGATGGAAAGTAACATCCAAAAAAGCAATGACATCGTTGATTTTCATGCTGCAAAATTACGACATTTTTTCAATACTCCACCCTCTGTTGAAAAAAAATTTTGCAGTTTGCAGAAAAAGACGTACTTTTGCTTATTTGAACTGTGCTGCAAAAAGCACTGCAACAGATTGACAACTAACATAAAAAAATAAAATAAAAATGGAAATCAACGGCAAACTTATCAAGATTTTACCCGACGTAGAGGGCGAATCGCAGCGCGGCCATTGGGTTCGCGGTGGTTTTGTTATCGAAACAGGCGACGACTATCCACGCAAAGTGGCTTTCACGGCCTTTGGCGAAGACCGTGTGGCGATGGTGAAGAACATAGCGTTGGGTTCTATGGTGCAAGTGACCTTCTCGCCGGAAAGCCGCGAGTTCAACGACCGCTGGTACACCGACCTGCGCTGCTCGCGCATACAGCCCTTCGTGCCGGGTACGTCTGCAACAGGCTACACCTGGAACGCCCAGCCCGGTGCACCGGCACCCGCTGCACAGGGAGCACCGACGCCCACACCCACGGAAGCGACACCTATTCCGCCACAGGCACAAGGCTTCGCCTCGATGCCACAGATGCCCGCCTCGGGCGAAGACGACCTGCCCTTCTGACGTTTTATGGACAAGGGCGAGGTGAGAAAAGGGATACGCGCACTGAAACGTGCGATGACGCCGGAAGAGAAGCGCAGCCGCAGCAACCTCGTGATGCTTCGACTGCAACAGTCGCCTGATTTCGCCGCCAGCCGTGTGGCACTGCTCTACTGGTCGATGGACGACGAAGTGCAGACCCACGACTTCGTCGAGCGTTGGTATCAGAAGAAGACGATACTGCTTCCATGTGTCGACGGCGACATACTGCGCTTGCGCCAATATACCGGCCAGGCGTGCATGACCACCGGCGAGCAGTTCGGCATCGGCGAGCCCTCCGGTGAGGAGTGGACCGACCTAGACGCTGTGGACCTGATTGTGGTGCCCGGCGTCGCCTTCGACAAGCACGGCAACCGCATGGGACGAGGCCGCGGATTCTACGACCGCCTGCTAGCCTCCGCCACACATGCCACCAAGATAGGCTTGGCCTACAGCTTCCAACTGCTTGACACGATACCCACCGAACCTCACGACGTACCGATGGACCTGGTCATCAGCGATTAACACCCCAGCACCACAACGCCTATGCCAATGTTCTACCTGCCCAAGCCTCGCCGCTTCCACTACGAGCCGCGTTTCTACGACCCCAAGAAGGAACGTTGGAACGAAGTGAAGGCAAAGTATGCCCTCGACAAAGAAAATCCCGAGGGCGTAAGCGACGAAGAGCTGGAATATTTCGAGGCCAAAGTACGCCGCATGGACGCTTCGCCGAAGAGAAGCAAGCTGACATGGAAGGACGCATTCCGCAAACGCGAGATGCCACAGTTCCACTACACACCCCGTTTTGCCTCGTCCGACGCCACGGCATCGCCGTCCGAGGCTACCGACGCCGCCGAACGTATCGAAGAGGCTCGCCAACGCTCCATCCGCATCAAACGCCGCTTCGACGTGAGCCGCACACTGCAACGCAAACAACAGAACGTATGGATCAAAGTGACCCTCGTGCTGATGGTGTTCTACCTCGTATACCGTTTCTACGGCCCCATCACCAGGTTCATATACGACATATTTTTTTGACAACGATGTTCATCCAAGTATTGAAATCAAAGATTCATCGTGTGACGGTCTCCGAAGCCGACCTCGACTACATAGGCTCCATCACCATCGACGAAGCCCTCATGGAAGCCGCCGGCATCGTGGAGAACGAGCGTGTGGAGATATACAACATCACCAACGGCGAACGCTTCGCCACCTACGCCATACGCGGTGAACGCGACAGCGGTGTCATAGGCCTCAACGGCGCCGCTGCGCACAAGGCACCCGTCGGCAGCCTCATCATCATCGCCGCCTACGCCATCATGACACCCGAGGAAGCCTCCGGCTGGCACCCGACGGTGATATTCCCTAACAACAACAGGCTGGGCTGAGCAGTGGAAGACGGAAAGACAAAAAATAGGTTCAGCTGGAAGGATGTGCTGCGCGTGGCGGTGTTTCTGGGCATCGGCATATTCTTCATCTATTGGTTTCTGCTTAAGCTCGACGCGGGGCAGAAAGCAGCCATATGGCAGGCCTTCCTCGATGCCGACTATCTGTGGGTGGCTGTCGCAATGGCATGCTGCCTGCTTAGCCACCTGGTGCGCGCCCTACGCTGGCGCCTGCTGTTCAGACCCATCGGCTACTCGCCGTCAGTCACAGGGACATTCGGCTCGGTTCTGGTGGCGTACATGGCCAACCTGGCGTTGCCTCGCGCAGGCGAGGTGATGCGATGTGCCACTCTGCGCACAAGCGAAGGTGTCCCTATCGAGAAGTCTCTCGGCACCGTCGTCACCGAACGCATCATCGATGTGTTGGCTTTCGGCGTGGTAATCGTCATCGGCATGCTGGCCATGTTCGGGCAAGCCAAGGACTGGCTCTACGACACGCTCTCCGAACGCTACGACAACCTGCCCGGCATGACGATGATACTCGTCGTCTGCACAGTCCTGCTCCTGGTCATGTTCGCCGCATACAAAATACTTTGGCACCGCCTGCTCAGATTCAAACCGTTCAGAAAAATCGACGACCTTGTGCACGGGATGGTCGATGGTGTGAAAAGCATACTCCACATGGGGTTCAAAGCCACCATCCTCTTTCTTGTCTACAGCGTGGTCATCTACCTGCTCTACATATTAGGTGGACTGATAATATTCCAGGCTTTCGCCGAGACAAGACCTCTTGGCTTCGATGCCGCCTTCGTCGTCTACCTCTTCGGGACGGTGGGCATGACTTTCTCGCAAGGCGGCATAGGCGTCTACCCCGTACTGGTACAGCTGGCGCTCGACATCTACGGCATTCCGATGGAGGTGGGCACCGCATGCGGCTGGCTCTTGTGGGCGGCACAGCAGTGCATTGTGCTGGTAGTCGGTGCAGTATTCCTTATTTACTTCAGTCTGAAGAAAAGCGAATCAACCAATAACCCTTAAACCATTAGACCTTTAAACTTTAGAAAATATTATGGAACAGACACGTTGCCTTATCATCGGTTCGGGGCCTGCCGGATATACAGCCGGCATCTACACCGGTCGCGCCGACCTGAAGCCTGTCCTCTACGAAGGCGAGCAGCCTGGTGGACAGCTGACGATAACCACTGAGATAGAGAACTTCCCCGGCTACCCCGAAGGTGTTGCCGGCACCGCCATGATGGACGACCTGCGGCGGCAGGCCGTGCGCTTTGGATGCGATGTACGCACAGGCTACATCAAGGATATCGACCTACGGCAGCGCCCCTTCCATGCCGTCGACGACCACGGCAACGAGGTGGTGGCAGAGACGGTGATCGTCGCCACGGGCGCAAGTGCCAAGTGGATAGGTCTGGAAAGCGAACGCCGTTTCTACGGCGCCGGAGTGTCGGCATGCGCCACATGCGACGGCTATTTCTACCGCAACCAAGTGGTGGCCGTCGTCGGTGGCGGCGACACAGCCTGCGAGGAAGCCACCTACCTGTCCACCCTGTGCAGCAAGGTATACCTGGTGCACCGTCGCGACGAACTGCGCGCCTCGAAGGCGATGCAGCACCGTGTCCTTTCCAACCCCAAGATAGAGATGTGCTGGAACAGTCGCATCAGCCAGATATTGGGCACCGACCTCGACGGCGTCACCGGCATCGAACTCGAAGACACCAAGACCGGGGCACACAGCCAGCGCGATGTGACTGGCGTCTTTGTCGCCATTGGGCACAAGCCGAACACCGACTTCCTCGGCGGACAGGTAGCGCTTGACGAGCAGGGCTACATCAAGGTACAGAACCCCTCGGCAGCCACCAACATACCCGGTGTGTTCGCCGCCGGCGACGTGTGCGACCCCAACTATCGCCAAGCCATCGTGGCGGCCGGCAAGGGATGTGTGGCGGCGATGGATGTCGAACGTTTTCTGCAGGACAACTGAATGCATCCATGACCTGCATCAGGCAGCACCACCGACACTGCACTGCGGCATCGTTGCGTGTCGCAGCGTTGGTCGTAATGTGCCTGACAAGCCTGTCGGCGACCGCCCAGGTACGCCGCCAGACAAACGGCAATGCGACGGCGGCAGGCACCTCGCTGGCAAACAGCGGCAGCACAGCTAACGCCACAGGTGCCGCCAACCCCTTCGCCACTGGCGACTCCACCTTCCGCGACACAAACACAGTGCGCGGACTCGTCTACCACAAGGAGACTCCCGACTCGGTGCTGCAGCGACAGGTGTTTATGTTTGCCTACAACCCCCTGACGGTGAAAATCGACCAAGTGTGGCACCCCGTCCTCAGCCCCACAGGCATACAGTTCACCGACAGACTCGATGCGTTCAACGGCAACTACTACCTGGGCAAAGGCTCGCTGGGACAGCCTCACTACAGCATCTTCCCCACCCTGACCACAGGCATAGGCGAACGGCTGCAACCCGACCCGAACAGCGGCTATTCTAAACGACGCGACAACATACGTCTCTACCAGACCATGACACCCTACACCACACTGGGCTACCACTCGTCGCTCGACAAAGACTACCAGGTGCACGTGTCGCACACACAGAACGTACGTCCCGGCTGGAACGTCGCCTTCGACTACGACCTGTTGTGTCCCGAGGGTGTCTACACCTCGTCGGGAGTGAAGAACAACTACCTCGTAGCGACAACCAACTACTTCTCGTCCGACTCGCGACTGCAGGCAGCGGGCGGTGTCATCTGGCAAAGCTTCAACATCGACGAAAACGGCGGCATCTACGACGACAGTTACTTCACCCGCCAGCTGCAGTCCAACCGTGCCGGTGTGCCTGTGAACCTCTACAACAGCGGCACCCGTCACCACGAGACAGCGGCTTTCGCCAAAGCCTCGTACAACATGGTGCAGCAGCAGCCCCGCTACCGTACGCGCGACAGCCTTTGTGTGCGCACCGTGGGCGACACGCTGAGCGTCGTCGACACCTTGCGGCTGACCGACACCATCGCCGCTCCGCACCCCAAGATACTCAACGCCGGTATTATATGTGCCGAGCTGTACTACGAGCGTAGCAAACGCGTCTTCGTCGACTCCACACTGTGGCTCGAACGCACGTCGACCCTGTTTTGGACCAACGATGCCTATCCCGACTACCGTTGGCTCAACCCGCTGAAGATGACGCTAGGTATACTCACGCGCTACGCACGTGCCACCATCGACGGGCGCACGCCCACCACCATCCACAGCTATCTCAACCCCTTCGCCTCTGTCGACATGGCCCTGGGACGGCATCGTCTTGGTGCCACGACGATGACAAGCCTCGCCAGCGGCGACTACCACATCAGTGGGCACTACATGCTGCCTCTCACCGCCACCACCTTCGTCCGTATCGAAGCGGCGGCACAGAGCCAGCGACCCGACGTCAGGATGTGCGACGATGCGGTGGCGGCCCAGAACACGGCATCGCCTTCGGCGACCTTGCACAACATCGTCAGCCAACGCTACGAGGTGCAACTTGTCGCCGGCAGCTGGCTCGAGCTCACGTCACGTGCCAACCATATGGACCACAACACATGGTACGACACCGCCCTTGTCGTCCACGAAGGCGCCACCGACCTGTGGCTGCTGCAGGCAGCCCTGACGGCTCGCCTGCATGCCGGATGGCTGCATGTCGACATGCAGCAGTTCCTGCAACACACCACCGACGCACAGCAGATGCCCGTGCCGCTATGGGCCTCGAAAAACTCCGTCTACGGCCAGTGGCAGCCCTTCAGCAAGGCTATGACACTGCAGGTCGGCATCGACATGCGCTACCACACGTCATTCTTCGCCCCTACCTACGACTACCGCACCGGCCTCTTCTGCCATCAGGACGAGACCGAGGTAGGTGGCTACATCTGGGGCGACGTGTTCATCGACATACAAGTGAAACGGGCATCCATCTACCTGAAAGCCGGACATGTGAACGCCCTTTGGGAGACCAGCCCCAGCTACTTCATCCTGCCCCACTACCCTGGACGCAAGTTCGGGCTCTATTGGGGTATCAACTGGAAATTTTTCGACTGACCGACAGCAGGGTACTATAGGTACCGCGGGATTCTACACTCGTAGCAGACTCCGTGACGTACGTCACCACCCCCTTCAGGGGGGATGGAAGCCCCCCCCTCTTGTCCCCCCTGAAGGGGGCTTCCTCAGTCTTGTTCCCGGTGATACAGCACCACGTTGACCTGCGGATACCTCGTCCCGATCCATGCCGCAAGGCGTTCGGCGCAATATACCGAGCGGTGTTGTCCTCCCGTGCAGCCGAAGGCAACGCCGAGGTGTGTGAAATGCCGTTCCAGATATTTGTCGACGCTCTGTCCGACAATATTTTCCACATTCGACAGAAAGGCGGAAACTGCCGTCTCGCCGTCCAGGAACTCGCGCACGGTACGATCCTTGCCGGTGTAGGGCTTGTAGCAGTCGTAGCGTCCCGGGTTGGGCAAGGCACGGCAGTCGAAGACAAACCCGCCACCGTTGCCGCCATGCGCGTCGGGCAGCCCTTTCTTGTAGCTGAAGCTGCACACCTCGACGGTGAGTCTGTCGGTCGGCAACGGGTCGGCTGGCACCGTCAAGGCGGCGACGCGCTGCCAGACGCGTTCCAGCTCGGGCAGATGCACCGGCAGAGGGTGACTTTCGGCCACAGCGCGCAGGTTGGCTACAGCCAGCGGTATGCTCTCTAGGAAATACGGCTTGCGCTCACACAAACCGCGGTAGCCGTAGGCGCCCAACGTCTGCATTATGCGGATGAGGACATAGCCCCAGAAATGCTCCATAAAACGCCGATCGCCATGCAAGGCGACATAGTGGCGTAGCAGGTCCTGACGGACAGCCTCCGGCAGGTCGCTCTTGGCGCTATAGAGTAGCGACGCCACGTCGTACTGCGCCGCACCGCGACGACCACCCTGATAGTCGATATAATACATCTCGCCGCCTTCGTCGACCATAATGTTGCGTCCCTGGAAGTCGCGGTACATGAAATAGCCACAGTCGGCCTGCAGCAGGAAGTCCACAAGCGCCTCGAAGTCGTCCTCAAGACGTTGCTCGTCGAACGGCACATGCGACGTTTTGAGAAACGAATACTTGAAATAGTCAAGGTCCCACAGCATCGCCCTGCGGCCGAAGTCGGCGCACGGGAATGCGACAGCGAAGTCCATGTCGGCGCCAGCCTTCTGTATGGCGTCCAGGTCGGTCAGAGCCCGACGATAGAGTGCGACCATCCCTGCGTCAAAGCCGGCGCCCGAGCGACGTTTGTCGAACAGCATGCCGTAGAGGGTGCGGTCGCCGAGGTCTTGCTGCAGATAATGAGATGCGTCGGGAGCCACAGCAAAGAGTTCGGGCACCCTGATTCCTTTGGCCCGAAGATGACGGGTGTAGGCGAAAAAAGCCTGGTTCTCGCGGATATTGTCGTTGATGGTGCCGATGGCCGAACGACCGTCGGCGACAAGCCTGAAGTAACGCCGCGACGACCCACCACCGCCGTTCAGGGCGACACATACGTCGCACCCCACCCCATAGTGGTCGCGAAACAGCTGTTTCAGCAGTTCCATCGCCGTCAGGCCTCCTGCTGTTCAGTACGTGCAGCCTCCTGCTCGGCGCGCACCTCGTCGAGCATGCGGCACTTGCCAGTGAAGACAGCACCCGGCTCGATGGAGAGCTTGTTGATGAGTATGTCGCCACGCACGCGCGCGGTGGTGTGCAGCGAGAGCAACTCCTTGACCGAGAGGTTGCCGTTGACGGTGCCGATGATGTTGGCGTTCTGGCACATGACATTGCCGGTGACGACGCCGCTGTCGCCCACCACAAGTTTTCCGTTCAGTTGGATATTGCCTTCCAAAGTGCCGTCGAGGCGGAAATCGCCCGAAGCGGTGATGTCGCCCTTGACATGGGTGCCGACAGTGATGATGTTGATTGGGCTGCTTTCTGGTTCCATTGTTTTTGCCATAATTATTATGTTATTGATTTAGATACGTGGAATTAAACGTTCCATTTCATGAGTCGTTTTCTCGCCTCAGCATACAAGCAAGCTTGTCTGCATTCGGCTTATCGAAAACGTTGGTTTCTTCGCAACTCTCGTGTGTTCTCAACACTCCCTTTGGTCATTTGGCTTATCGAAAACGTTGTCTTAGGGCTTCGAAGCATTCAGGTAGTACTTCCTGAAGAACGGCTCGTAGGCCGAAGGCGACTTGCGGTTGTAGAAGGTGGCGTAGTTTTGAGTCGAGATGACATAGACCGTGACATCGCCCTTGGCATAGCGGCTCAAAGGGCCGTCGGGCTGCGTGAGGTGACGGTAGTATCCCATCGCCTCCTGTTCGGTGGTGAAACGGTGGATGGTGATAAGTTGCGTGGTGTCGCTGAAGAGTGTGGCGTTGACCTTGTAGCCACCATTTGAATAATATTCAGTGTTAAAGTCGGCAAGACGGTATTGCAACTCGGTAGCCTTCACCGTACGGTCGTTGACCAGGAGTATCACATAGTGCTGCTGACCGGGACGGAAGCGGTAGACGCGAGCCTCCTCGGGCAGCTCGTCCTCCAGCGTGGCAGGCTTGCGGCTGTCGTCCTTCTTGGCGACGGCGGCGCGGCGACGGGGCATGCCCGTCGTGTCGGCGTATTCTGCAATCTCTTCCGAGTTGGCATATGTCGTGTCGTAGAGCAGCTGTTCGAGCATAGCCTGTGCTATCGGCACAATAGAGTCCGTCTGTGAGGCAGTGGCCACGATGCCCTGCAGTGTGGCCACTGCGTCGGCACGGTTGCCCTGCGACGCCTGCGCCATAGCGCGCCAGAAATGGAAACGCTGCAGTGCCACATTGCCGGGGTATGCCTCGTCTGCCTGGTCGACCAGCGTCAGCACACGCGAATAGCGACGTGCGGCATAGCTGTCGTACACCTGTCCATAGTCCTCCTCGACAACACGGTCGCGACGCAACAGCTCGCGGTAGTACTCGTTGTCGCGAATAAGGTTGGCAAAGTCGGAATCGGGAAATCCCATGAGCACCATGTCGCGGTAGTAGTTGGCCTGCGGTGTGTTGCCTTGCCTGTCGTAGATACGGTACAGCATATACAAAGCCTGGACAATACCCGGGAACGAAGTGTAGCTGTCGGCCAGACGCAAGTAGCACTCCAAGGCACGAGGCTCATCGTGTACACCGTCGTAGAAGATATATCCGGCGCCCAGCAGTGCGGGAGCGATAAGAGAGTCTATCGAGTCGAACTGAGCCTCGGTGACAGGCAGGTCCTTGAGGTAGTAGGCTGGCGAGTGCGGGTCGTTGGGGTCGCCCTTGGCCAGCCTCGGCGTGCCGCCGTCGGTACCTGCGGTGTCGCTGTCTGCCTTGTCGTCGTCGGCAGTCTCGTCGTCGGCGGCACCGGGCAGCCCGAGTGTGAGCGACGTCTTGTTCGACAGAAACCACAGGTCCTCGAGCGGACGCACGCCCCAGCGCTGACGGAACGTCTCCTTGCCGCGCTGCACCGTCTGCGAATTGTAGAAATACCAGTCGCCCTTGAGAGTGTTCATCATGGCACCTGCCTCGGCCTTCATCTCGTCGATAAGGGCACGTTCCTTGGCCTCCTGCTCATGTTTGCGGAGCGTATCTATTTTAGCCATGATGAGCGCCAGACGTTCACCTTCCGGCATAGTGGCGGCGGCCAGCAGCGAGTCGCAGCGATGATACACCGAGGTGAACGAGACCAGCTCGCAGAGCATGTTCCATCGCGAGCGTACCTGCTGATAGCCCTTGTCGTCGGGTTTGAGGCACATCATCGCCGTGTCGTAGTACACCTTGGCACCCTCATAGTCCTGATACACGTCGTATAGCGTTTCGGCCATACGCAATGCCGAGCGTGCGCGCCCTGGCGGGTTGGCCGAGGCCAAAGCCACCGAACGCCGATAGTTGTCGCAGGCGCGCGCAGCGTCCTTGACACCCATATACATCTCGCCCTTGGCGAAATAGATCTGGTCGCGGTACTCCTCGTTCTTTTTGTCGGACAGCATATTGTCCAACACACGTTCCAGACGTGCCACATCGCCATACTGGGCACACGACGCCTCGCCAAGACGGGCGTTGAACTCCATGACATAAGGCGGCGAGTATCTGAGCACCTGACCATAGTATTTCGCCGCGACAGGGCGCTTGTCGAGATGCTGGTATATCTGAGCCAACAGAAACGTCAGTCGTGCCTTGGTGCGGCTCGAATTGCTGACTTCGATAGCCTGATGGATATATTCCACCGACTTCTTGTACTTCTCCTGCGGCACAGTAGCCTCGACCATAGCCACATACAGCCGCTCGCGCTGCGAGCGGCTGAAGTTGCCCTTGCCGAGGTCTGTCACCAGCTGGTCGAGCGCCGCCTCGGCCTCGGCATAGCGTCCCTCGCGCGTCAGGCAGCGCGCCAGAAGCACAGCACCCTGGTCTCCGGCCGGTGTGCCTTTGAACTGCGACACCAGTATGGCCGCCGTATTGGCCGTGGCAACATAGTCCTGCTTGTAGAAAGTGGCATAGGCCGTCAGCAGATAGCACTCCTTGATGTAAGGCACATGCTCCTCGCCCTTCACAAAGATGCTGTGCTTCTTGATACCCTTGACGCCCTTCTCGATGGCACGGTCCATCTGCGGGAACACCGCCCTGGCATCGGCTTCGGTGCCGGGGTTTTCGGGCATGAGGAACGTCGTGTAGTCATCCACAGCCGACTCTGCCAGCTTCTGCCGTCCCTCCTTGAGGGATTCGTTGCCGTTCCACCACACATTATAGTGGCATGTGGTGTTGTGATACTGGACATTGGCCCACTTGGCCTTCTCGGTGGAACATGACGACATGACGACGACCGTAGGCAGCAAAACAGCAACCAGGCCGACGTAGGCGCCCCTACGCAACCCTCCATGCAACATACTATTACCCGAACCGTTTGTCAACAATCAAATCTTTTTTTTTATACTCTACACATTGAAGCGGAAATGCATTATATCGCCGTCCTGCACGACATAGTCCTTGCCTTCGACGGCTATCTTGCCTGCTTCGCGACACTTGGCCTCGGAGCCCAAGGCGACATAGTCGCCGTATTTTATCACCTCGGCACGTATAAAGCCTCGCTCGAAGTCGGAATGGATAATGCCCGCCGCCTGAGGGGCTTTCATCCCCTTGCGGAAAGTCCAAGCACGGCATTCCTTGGGGCCGGCGGTGAGGAATGTCTGTAGACCGAGCAGACGGTAGGCCGCCTTGATCAGTCGGCCGGCACCGCTCTCCTCAAGTCCCAGGTCCTCGAGGAACATCTGCTTCTCCTCGAAAGTCTCCAACTCGGCTATGTCGGCTTCGATACCGGCGCCGAGCAGCAGCACCTCGGCCTGCTCGTCGGCGACAGCATCGACGACAGCCTTGGAATAGGCGTTACCCGCAACGACCGACGCTTCGTCCACGTTGCATACATAGATGACAGGTTTGGTTGTCAGAAGCTGAAGGTCGCGAGCCACCTCCGTCTGGTTGTCGTCGAGCTGTACAGTGCGGGCACTGCGCCCCTCGAGCAAAGCCGCACGATAAAGGTCCATCACCTCCACCAGACGTCTGGCATGGGTGTCGCCACCCGCCTTGCCCTTCTTCACCTCCTTGTCGTAACGGTTCTCGATGGTCTCGAGGTCCTTGAACTGAAGCTCCGTGTCGATGGTGAGCTTGTCGCGCACAGGGTCGACACTACCGTCGACATGAGTGATATTGTCGTCGTCGAAACATCGCAGCACATGGATGATGGCATCGCAGTTGCGTATATCGCTCAAAAACTTGTTGCCCAGTCCATCGCCCTTCGAGGCCCCACGAACCAGACCTGCAATATCCACAATCTCGACCGTGGCGGGCACCACGGAGGCTGGATGTTCTATCTCGGCGAGCTTTGCCAGCCGCTCATCTGGCACAGTGATGACACCGACATTGGGCTCGATGGTGCAGAACGGGAAGTTGGCCGCCTGTGCCTTGGCATTCGACAAGCAGTTGAAGAGGGTCGATTTACCCACGTTGGGCAACCCCACTATACCACACTGCAGACTCATATCTCTTTCTCAATTAAGTATTGGTTACGTGTAGTGCTGTTGCGGCAGACAAGCTCTCCTATGAAACCCGCCAGGAAAAGCACCAGTCCTATCAACGCAAAAAACATCGACAGGTAGAACCACACACTGTTGGTCAACGCCATGCGTCCCGCAAGGCGCAGTATGAGGACCACGACAAGAGCCACAAAGCCAAGCAAGAAAGATACCGACCCTATGGCTCCGAAGAAATGCATCGGCTGCTTGCCGAACTTCGACATGAACATGATGCTCATCAAGTCTAGATAGCCATTGACGAAACGGTTCATGCCGAACTTGGTCACACCGAATTCGCGCTTGCGGTGCTGCACCACCTTCTCGCCAATATTGCCGAAGCCAGCCCATTTGGCGATGACTGGTATGTAACGGTGCATCTCGCCATACACCTCGATACTTTTCACCACGTCGCGACGGTAGGCCTTGAGGCCACAGTTGAAGTCATGCAGCTTGATGCCGCTCAGGCGGCGTGTCGTCCAGTTGAAAAACTTAGACGGTATGTTCTTGGACAATGTCGAGTCGTAGCGTTTCTTCTTCCATCCGCTCACAAGGTCATAGCCGTCTTCCATCACCATGCGCACCAGCTCCGGCACTTCGTCGGGCGAGTCCTGCAAGTCGGCATCCATAGTGATTACCACATCGCCTTCGACAGCCGCAAAGCCGGTGTTCAGTGCAGCACTCTTGCCATAGTTGCGACGGAACTTGATACCACGGAAATCGGGATTGTCGGCATGCAGCTTCTCAATCACCTCCCACGACCCGTCCTTCGAACCGTCGTCGACCATCACCACCTCGTAGCTGAAGCCATGCTCTCGCATCACGCGTTCAATCCATTCCGCCAGATGCGGCAGCGACTCGGCCTCATTGTAGAGGGGTACTACAATAGATATATCTTTCATTAATTTGTTAATTTGTTAATTTGTTAATTCGTTAATTTGAACTGTTGTTTATTCCAAGTCTCTCCCTTTAGGGGGAGATTCAGAGGAGGCTTCCGTGTCTCTCCCTTTAGGGGGAGATTTAGAGGGGGCTAATCTCTCCTGAAGACAATAGCCTCCAAGAAAGCCCCGAAGGCGCCAAGCAACAGCACCTCGACAGCGGCGACGATGGCCCACCATGCCGCCCAGTAGTGCAGCTGCGGGTCGGACACGGTCACCTCCGTGCCCGTCATAGCATTGGTAAACAACACCGTCTGTGTCGGAAATGCCAATTCAAACGCCCATAACAAAACGCCATACAACAACGCCGTCACCACAGCTGTGCCGATGCCGAAGAGCATCAGTTCCTTGAGGGACACACGACCGTCGGGCAGCGAGTTGCGATAGTAGGCGGCAAACAGAAACAGTAACACCAGCAGTATTGCATCGCTGATGTATGACAACGGACTTTCAACCGGCGCACCAAGAAGATAACGCACAGAAACATACAAAGCCAGCACAACTCCCGTTACAATGCCGCAACGAAGATAAGCACGACGGTAATCGCCGTGTATGGTGCTATGGTATCGATGGAACATGGTCATCTTCATTAATTATGTTTAATCGTTTAATTGTTGTCGACAACAGTTTTTGGCAGTTTTGGCATATCAACAGTTCAACCAATTTAGTGGTCATCTGACGCCCCTTTCGAGGGCATCGCTTATCATTCGTTTCAGTTCCAGTGTTCGTTTCTCGACCACGCCCTGTTTTTCCGGACGGTACAGGTCGGCATAGCGCACCTCGCCAAGCGATATCTTCGGACTTGACAACGGTCCTTTGACATCGACGCCGACCTTGGCCATCAGCGGATTCTTGAGCAACTCGACATGATAGTTGCACACATTGTCGAGGTTGTGCTTGCCTGCGGCGCAGAGCTGATACTTGCCGATGTTAAGCACAAAGGGGTAGACCTCAATCTCCTTACGGAAACAGGTCAGTTCGACAGCGAGGCTGTCAATCTTTATCTTGTCGTCCTTGTCCTTCCAGCTCTTGAACTGCATCAGTTTGGCAATCTGGGCTATGTTGTTGTTGTCGAGCACCACCAGGTCGTTGCCACTGATGGCAGCCGAACCGAGCAGCGAGCTCATCTTGGGATGGTAGAAAGCGTCCAGGTATGTCTCGGCGGCAAGATGGAAGTTGGCGTCGCCGTTGAAAGCCGCCAGCATAGGCACCAATGTGTCGACGGTGGGGATCATCTGTAGCAGCTCGTCGATACGGATGTCGAGCAGGTGGAAGTCAAGAGCACAGAACAGATTGTTGGGACGCGGTGAGCGGTAGAGAGCCGTGAGCTGCATGGTGGCAGCCTTGCAGACGAAGCCGATCTGGTCGAGTATGACGACGCCGTCGTTGACGGTTACCGACCCGGCCACATCGTCGAGGTCGTTGCCGAAGGCCACGCTGCGGCGTATGTGGGTATGCAGCGTGACGTCGACGTCGCGCGGCACGATGAACGGATTGGCCTCGTCGGGCACGTCGTCCTCTTGTCGCATCTGCTCGATGCTGTCGGCGTCGCTACCCATGCCGCTGAAGATGCCCAGCAGCTGGTCGACATCAGTGTAGCCCGATGTGAAGTTAAGGTCGGCAGTCAGCATGCCCTCGCTGCTCATCCAGCGTTCGATGTTCTCCACTTCGCCATAGAGCTGGAAGTCGGAGTGGCCAAGCTTCACGTCGGCATTCTTGATGTTGAGTTTGTCGTCATTATAAATCACGGCGAACTGCGAGAGGCGCACCGCATCGGGCAGCAGTGGCATAGAGAGCACGGCGCTGTGCATGTCTATGTCGGCCTGCGGGTTGAAGCGCCGCAGTGGGTTCTCTTGGGTACTGTCCATGCGCATCGAGCCGCTGAGCTGCAAGGCACCGAGCGAGACCATCATCGAATCGATATTGGCCTCGGCCTCACCCGACTTTAGCTCGAAGGCGGCAGCCAACTGGTTCTTCAGCGGATTGTTGACTCCAATGCTGATGTCGGGGCTGTCGGCCTCGACAGTCATAGTACCGCTGGCAACGTGCATCTTGCCGTTGCAGGCAAGGTGTACATCGGCCATCTTGCCCACGTGTTGCCTGGCGGGCATCTGTAGTGTCAGGTCCAACGCAGGCGTGGTGGCATGCAAGCTGTCGTAGTCCACGTCCACATCGCGTAGCTTAATGGTGCCCGTGGCCTTGACATGCCGCAGGTCCATGTCGGCGAGCTGTCCGAGACGGAAGTCGACCCCCATGTCGATGTCGGCGCGTCCGCGGGAGAGACGCAGCGGCAGACTGTCGGGCAGCATAGGTTCGGCGTCGGCCAGCGGCAGACGTCCTTTCACACGTGCGTCGACATGCATGTCGCCCATCAGGTCGTCGGCCTTGCCGCTGACATTCACGTCGGTGCCACGCGTGTGGGCACTGAAGCTGTTCAACGTGGCGGTGCTGACGCCCGCAAGGTCGAGCCGCGCGGTGAGGTCGGCATTGATGCGGCTAACTTTGTATGGCAACGCTTGCGGCATATAAAAAAGCCCATCGGCGATGGTGGCGGTCGCATCGACGACCGGCATGGTGCTGTCGCCTACGTAGCCCACGGCGTAGGCTCGTAGCGCCACCTTGCCGTCGAGGTCGATGCCCTGCTTCCATGCGACGAAGCTCTCGGGAAGCATGGCCAGGAGTGGCGCGACCTGCCATGTGCCGTCGGTAGTGACAGCGGCATCGACATACATCGGGTCGAGACGCACGTCGGCCGAAACATCGAGGGCGTAGTCTGACACCTCAAGACGGCCGTCAGTGAGGAGGAACTGCATGTTCAGCAGGTCGGCGTTGAAGGGAGCCTTGACGGCAATGAGGTGGCGCTTCGGAGCCATGCGACCCACCATGTCGGTGCCGTCCGTCATCAGACGGCCTGTCCGCACCTTGAGCTCAAGGTCGCCTAGAACCTCTTCAAGGCGGCCAGCGACCTCGAGGGAGAGGTCCACCCCCCCCAGCATGGCGTCGAGCGAGGTATTGCCTGCACTGTCGGTGGTGACGAGAACCAGACTGTCAGTGCCGATGCTGAGTGCAGCGTCGACACATCCGTCGCGCAGCGTGCCCGCAATGTCGAGTCCCAACGCGGCGACTTCGGCGCCCATGTTTCCTTTTTCGCTTCGGAAGATGGCATCGAGACGGGTGACCTTTAAACGCTTGAGATCCATGTCGGGCAGACTGTCGAGGCTGAAAGCATTATGGCTGGTGTCGTCAGACTTGTCCGTGTGTGGGAATATGTCGAAGTTGCTGCGACCGTCGCCATCGACATAGAGCGAGGCTACGACGTCGTCAATCAGCAGCTGATGGACAATCAGGGCGTTGCTTTTGAGGTATTTTTTCACATCGACGCCGAGAGTAAGGCTGCCAATGCGGGCCACCGTGTCGCATGGAGCGCCAGCAAGAGGGTTGACGACGTAGACGTTGTCGATGCGCAGTCCGGCATCGGGGAAAGTGCGGAAGAGGGTGAGGTCGACACGTTCGAAATGCGTCTCGCATCCGATGTAGCGTCCTGCCAGACTGTTCACCACCATCGTCAGGCGGCTGGGGGTGAACACTGTGTAGAGGACGATGCCGACAGCGATGACTGCCACACCCAGCAACGAGAGTATCACGACAATGGTCACTTTTAGCCAGCGTCGGGTGGAAGAGCGGACGGTAGACCGTGTGGCGGATTGAGAGGCATCTTCTTTCATCGCAACACTTTTATAAAAGTATAACTCTGGCCATAGTCGTCGACCCAGCTCATCGACGAGGCGCTGATACCCTTGATGGTGAAGAGCTTGGGCACAGCCTGGTTGTCTTGCTCACCATGAAATATGTGGGTCAGCAGGTCGCCGCTGACGCTCCATTCGAAGCGCAGGTTCGACTCGTCCTCGCTAATGTCTTCGGACTCGTCCCAGGTGACGCCCGTGCCGTCCTCAAGATAACGCCAATACTCCTGTGTGCCGTTCTTGACCCAACATCCATAGAGCTGCTCGGCACCGACGTTGATGGGTTGTTCCTTATCGCCGCATCCGGCCACAAGGAAAAACAACAAGGTTAAAGGCAGCCATCGGCGGATGGCTGGGAAGCCATGCGACGATTTGCAATATTGCAGATTTGTGTTTTTATGGGTCATTGGCACTAACGAATTAACAACGGTTCAACAAATCAACTATACTTATTGTGTTATTTTGCTATTGCAGATGTTGCCTGAAGTATCTCCGGCAAGTTGCGTCCATATCCGTCATAGTCGAGACCATAGCCCACCACAAACTCGTTGGCGATATTGCGTCCAACATAGTCGACACTGAAGTCGCCTTTGAATGCATGGGGCTTGAAGAGCAGAGTGCAGACCCGCACACTGGCAGGATGCATGGCAGCGAGCGACTGTAAAACATGTTGCATCGAGAAACCGCTGTCGACGACATCCTCCACTATCAACACGTCGCGTCCGGCGACGCATGCGGAGAAAGGCAGAGAACAATGCACCTCGCCCGTGCTCCTGATACCGCTGTAGGATGTGTAGCAGACAAAATGCATCTCGCAGGGCACCGTCAGCCGACGCACGAGGTCGGCTGCAAAGACAAATGCTCCAGTCAGCACAGGACATATAACAGGGTTGCGGCCCGCGTAGTCGAGACTCACCTTGTCAGCAAGTCGGCGGACAATATCCTGCAGTTCCCTCTCGCTAATAAGGGTTTCAAACTCCTTGTCCTTGATTATCATAATAAAAGTGTTTTCTTCGCAACCCTCGTTTTATCCGCCTCGGCAGAGTGCAAATCACTGCGTGATTTGCACTCTGCCGAGGCTTATCGAAAACGTTCAATTTGGCACATCCATAGCCAGACGCATCCCGAAATATTCGTAGCTGCCACTTGGCAGATACCATGCACGGTCGTAGACGGTGCATCCCGGCGACGTGCTGTTGTAGTGGCCGCCGCGCAAAACACGGCTTTCTCCATTGTCGGCGCCACGGGGGTTGTCCTGCTCCGCCTTGTCGTAGGGAGCCATCCAGTCCGAACACCACTCCATCATGTTGCCACACATGTCATACAAGCCTAGTTCGTTGGGTTTCAGTCGACCAACGGGATGAGGATGTCCTTCGCTGTTGACACAGTACCACCCGGCAGCAGCCATCGATGCTGTACCGGCAAAGGATGTGCCATGCGAATAGGCAGCGCCACGAGCAGCATACTCCCATTCGGCTTCGGTAGGCAGTCGAAAGCGAAGACCAGTATGCTGGCTCAGGAGCGTACAAAACTGTTGCGCCGCCGTCCAGCTGACCTGTCGTACCGGCATCGAATCGGCACTGGCGACAAGGTTACCCGTCAGCGAGTCGCCCATCAGGCTGGCCCACTGTGCCTGTGTGACCTCGTAGCGTCCTATGTAGTAGTCTCCCACCGTCACACGGTGCTCCGGACGAGAAGCGTCGTAGTTGACTTTCAAGCCTCGTGCCTCGTCGTTGCCCATATTGAAAGTCCCTCCATAGACTCGCACCATCTCGAGGCGTACACCACCCGGCAAGTCGACGACAATAAGACTGTCTGCCGACACTTGCTGCGCCCGCAGCTCACCGGCCCATAACGACATCATCGCGACAAGCGCAACGAAACATGCATGCAGCACCGTCGTCTTCATTAATTTCTATTTTCAATTGTTAAACCATGGCAACATCACAAACCGGCGGCTATGCGTTCGTCGCTCCAATGCTCGGGGTTCTCGCGCCACTGCGAGAGGCTCTCGAAAGCTTCGGGACGTATGTAGTCGTGCTCTTGCGCCACACTGACAAGAGTGTCGTAGTCGGTCAGTGTCATCAGTTCGACATTCTCTTTGGCGAAGTTGTCGGCAGCCACTTGCAGGCCATAGGTGAAGACGGCCACCATGCCTTTCACCACACAGCCTTTCTCCCTCAGTGCCTTGACGGCGACGAGCGAGCTCTTGCCTGTCGAGACAAGATCCTCGACCACGACCACCGACTGTCCGGGATGTATCTCACCCTCTATCTGATTGGTAAGACCGTGGTTCTTCTGTTCCGAACGGACATACACAAACGGTTTGCCAAGTTCCTGTGCCACAAGAGCCCCTTGTGCGATGCCACCCGTGGCGACCCCGGCTATCACGTCTACATCGCCCCATGTATCGTTCACCAAAGCGGTGAAGCACTGCCGAATGAAGGTACGTATCTCGGGATACGACAAAGTGACGCGGTTGTCACAATAAATAGGCGATTTTCGCCCCGATGCCCATGTGAAAGGATGCTCATCGTTGAGCTTTACCGCTTTCACAGTCAATAGAAATTGTGCCGTCTGTGCGGCCATATCGTTGTTAGTAATCATGCTGCAAAATTACACTTTTTTTTTACAATGACAAAAAAAACTTATTTTGGCATCATTCCCAACCTCCTTTATGCACAATTACAGAATACAATCTTCACTCCTCTTTCACTCCTCCTTCACTCCACTTTCACTCCTCCTTCACTCCACTTTCACTCCTCCTTCACTCCTCCTTTTACATTCTACATTTTACATTTCCTTTTTTCACACGAGCAGGCCAAAACATGGAAAAAAACACTTCGGGGTGATTTTTTTCGCGCGAATCGAAAAAAAATACTACTTTTGCACTTCGAAAAGCCACACTCGTTATCAGTGTGGCGAAATGTCAAACAACCAATAACTCCTTTAAAAAGAAGTAATTCTAACATTCAAAAAACCATCAAGATGGAAGACTCTAACACCATGCAGACACCTCTTGTGAACCCTCTCGAAGAGCTTACACGCGAGGTTGAGCGCACTGCCACACTGGCTGCACAAG
>FLNX01001656.1_pt1 | contig 31034 bp, 25 predicted proteins | sample 1140341 | NCBI WGS metagenome assembly FLNX01 (sample SAMEA3878208, study PRJEB12797) | bioreactor metagenome | biome: Moose rumen | place: Sweden | collected 2011-10 | reverse complement strand
GGCCCGGAAGTCTTGGGCCGCGGTCGGGGCGCCGGCGTCCCGCCCGTCAGCGAAGCCTCCCCTTTCCGGAGACGCTTTCCTTCCTCCCGCCGGGGCCTTGAGGCACGAGCGGCGACCATAGCGCAGGGGCGCACCTCTTCCCATCCCGAACAGAGAAGTTAAGCCCTGCCGCGACGATGATACTGCGGGCGACCGTGGGAAAGTAGTTCGTCGCCCACCCACAACGGGGACGCCATGACTGGCGGACCCGTTTTTTTATATCCCTCCTACCCTTTTGCTCTTTTCGTTGGAATCAATGCACTTCGTTTCCATCTTTTTACTAATTTTACAGCAAATTTCATCCTCATGGCAAGGGAACGATTGATTCTTTTTATCACTCTGTTTATCAGTATGTTAGGATTTTCACAAAGTCCTAACGAAGACAACATTGCCCCTCAATCCGACAAAAAGACACCCTCCTTGCCCATCGATTCCACCTGCGTCACCTACAACAGTTTCCACTTCGACAGCATTTTCCTCAACTCCAACAAGGTCATCGACACGCTGACATTCCACGCCTCAAACCATGAAACCCTCGAACAAAGCCAAACGGTTTTCAGCACCTTAAGCAACACTGGACTTGCGCACAAACCAATGAGATTCAAGGATATAAGAGGAACCGGCTTCGACATGGGCCTGCCCGCCTTTTCCGCCTACCTCCAGAACGAACACAACATGGTTTCGTACCAGTCAGTACTCCCCTACTCCGAAATCCGCTATGTGATGACCAACGGCGACAAGGAACAGCACCTCAACTTCAGGTTCGGCAGGCAGTTCTCGCAACGCCTGTTCGTTTCCTTCGCCATCAATTCCGACTATTCGCCGGGCGTGTTCCAAAACAACAAGTCGGAGAACAACTACGTTTGGGTCAATGCGCACTATTTCACTGAAAACCAACGTTATGGAGCAACCGCCTATTATTATCGCAACAAGCTCGAAATGCAGGAAAACGGCGGCATCGTCAACGATGAGAACTACACCTCGCACACTGAATCAGACAATTCGGTCATTACGACCAACCTCACCAACGCCACCAACTACATAAAATCGACCGGAATGGGATTGGAACACTATTTCAACCTGTTGCCGCAAACCAATCGCGTCAAGATTGAGGAAACGCTGCCCATTCCTGCGCATATCGACAGCTTATCCGTTGATTCACTTGCTTTTACAAGCGACACCATCGCGGATTCCGTTGCCGTCAGTTATGAAACCAAAACGCGCAAATTCACCTTGGGGCGCATCTGCCACCACTTCAGCTACCAACGCAACCGCTTGTTCTACAACGAGTCCTCCCCTACCGTGGCGTTCTACCAGCCTTTCGACACCCTGTTGAATGCAGCAAAGACGACCGACACGACCAACGTGCAGGCCATCAGGAACACGCTGAAATGGAGCAGTTTGGGCTATCGGAAATACAACGACGGCATCCCGCTTTACGTCTATGCCGGGCTGACGCACGGATTCTACAACATCAAGCGATACGATTATTTGGAAGAAAAAACCACACCCATGCGTAACTACCAGCAACTCAGCGTGAACGGCGGCATCATCGTCAACCTGTTCAAATCAACGCGCATTACGGGACAAGCCGAACTCGTCACCTTGGGCTACCAAATCGGCGACTTCGACCTGAAGGGACAATGGAAGCAATTCGTCGGCACCACAAGCAAAAACTGGGGTTTCGCCACCTTCGACGCGGAAATCAAGCGGCAATCGGCCAACTGGTTCGAGGAGAGCTACTCGTCCAACCATTTCCGCTGGGAGAACGACTTCAAGGCGGCTACTTACCTGACTTTCAACCTGAAATACAACTTCAGGGACTATTGCATCGGCGTGAAGCAGACCAGCATTGCGCAATACATCTATTTCGGCACCGATGCGCGGCCTGCGCAATACGACGGGATGTTCAGCATCCGCGAGGCCTATCTCAGTTTCTACCAAAAGCTATGGCGCTTTGAAATGGAAGGATTTGCCTGCGTGCAAAAAGCAAGCAATGAGGATGTTATGCACCTTCCCCTGTTTTTGGGCCGGCTGAAGGTCGCCTATTCGCAACCCGTTTTCCGCAAGGCGGCCACCATACAGCCGAGCCTGACGGTGCAGTATTTCACGAAATACCACGCCGATGCCTACATGCCCGCCACACGGACGTTCTACCTCCAAGACGAGGTCGAAATCGGCAACTTCCCCTTCATCGACCTTGCCGTGTCCATCAAGGTGAAAAAGGCCGACATCTTCGTGTCGTACAGCAACATGTTCCTGCTTACTGGCGACTACAACGCGTTCATCGCGCCGCACTACCCCATGCGCGACAGCAAGCTGTTCATCGGAGTCAACTGGAGGCTGTTCAACTAAACGCACAACGCCATGACCCAAAACGACCTTATCCCCACAACCAACACGTTATCAAGGCTTAACGACACCATAGCGCAAGTCTCCGACAGCCTTGTTGAGCCGAGTTTCGTCAGCAACATGATGGAGCAGGTGACGCACAGCAGTTCTTCGCGACAAATCGGGCTGACCATCGCCATCATCGGATTGCTCATCTTCACGGCGCATCTGTTCAGCGAGATTTTCAGCCGCAAGCGCATCCCCGACGTGCTGTTTCTCATCATCATCGGACTGCTCATCGGCCCCGTGTTCCATTGGGTATCGCCCGACAGTTTGGGCAACGCCGGCAGCCTGTTCTCAGGCATCACCTTGGTGACCATCTTGTTTGAAAGCGGCACACAGCTGAGATTCAGCGCATTAAAAGACTCTTTCAAAGGTGCCTTGAAGCTCACCGCGCTGAATTTTATCCTGTCGGCCATCGTCGTTTGGTTGGTCGGATGGTTGGTTTTGGACCTCGACCCCGTGGTCAGCATGATATTGGGTTGCATGTTGGGCGGCACGGCCTCCGCCGTGGTCATCCCCATCGTGCGGCAACTGCGGATGTCGGAGAAGCCCGCCATCATGCTCATCCTTGAGGCCGCCATCGGCAACGTGTTCAGCATCGTGCTTGCCCTTGCGTTGATGCAAGCCGTCAAAAGCAAGCACCTTGAGTTTGGGGCCATCCTCGGCAACATCTTTTCCTCCTTCATCCTCGCCACCGTGATGGGGTTGTTTGGAGCCATTTTCTGGGCCATGATTCTCGACAAGGTGCGCAACATCAAATACTCCATCCTGACCACGCCCGCCTTCGTGTTCATCATCTATGGACTCAACGAGTGGATGGGGTTCAGCGGAGCCATCGCCGCCCTTGCCTTCGGCATTGGATTGGCCAACATCGACAGCATCTACAACGCATGGCTCAAGAAATTCATCAAGAAAGTGCCCGTCAACCTGAACGAAACCGAGCGCTCACTGTTCTCGGAACTGGTGCTACTTCTGAAGACCTTCTTCTTCATCTATGTGGGCATCTCCATCCAACTGAACCAATGGCAACCCATTCTCATCGGATTGGGACTCAGCGTTTTGCTGTTCTTTGCCAGAATACCGGCGGTGCGTTTTGCCATCTCCAAGAACGAAGGCATCCCGGAAAAAGAGTTGGTCTTCATGTCGGCCCTCAACCCCAAGGGACTGACGGCGGCGGTGTTGGCCACCCAAGCCCTCATCTACATCCCCGACGTGGAGATGGCCCTGTTTGTCAGGAACATCGTCTTTGCGGTCATCCTGTTCAGCATCGTCATCAACTCCATCCTTATCCCGCTGATTGACAGAGAGAAAGGACTGTTTCGGCTGTATCTCAATATGCTCAGCTTCAACCAAAGGATGAAAAACGCGGTCGCAAAAACGACAGTCGAAAGCCGGAAACGGAAAAAGAAGCACAACGTTGCCCAAGACTTCGTTGACGAAGTGTTTCATTCCGAGGTGATTACGGAAATCATCGACCAGCAGGACAAGCCCGGAGCCATGAGCAGCAAGGCCGAATCGGGCAACATGGACGTGGCGGATTGATTTGTTTATATTGTGTATAAATTACACATATAAAAACACTGATTTTCAATTAATTACAATAATAAAGTGTAAATTTTACACATTTTCCATTGCAGGTTTGAAAAATAGCCGTACTTTTGCGTCAAATTTACACAATATGGAAACGCAAAAGTACACTTACGACTACCCGCGTCCCGCCGTGACGACCGATTGCGTGGTGTTCGGTTTCGACGGGCGCGACCTGAAGATCCTGCTCATCGAGCGCGGCATTGAGCCTTACAAGGGCTGCTGGGCCTTCCCCGGCGGCTTCTTGGACATGGACGAGACAGCAGAGCAAGGGGCTTTGCGCGAGCTGAAAGAGGAAACTGGGCTTGACTTGCGCTATGTCAAGCAGGTCGGGGCGTTCTCCGATGTCGACCGCGACCCTCGCGCCCGTGTCATCACCATCGCGTTCTATGCCTTGGCGAAGAAGTCGGAGGTGCAAGGTGGCGACGATGCCGCCAAAGCGCAATGGTTTGCCCTCAACGAAGTGCCGCGTCTTGCCTTCGACCACGACTACATCCTGAGGAAGACGATGGAGAAGCTGCGCCAAGACATTCATTTCGAGCCGATTGGTTTCGGGCTGTTGGACGAGCAGTTCACCATTCCGGAATTGCAACGCCTCTATGAGGCCATCCTTGGGGTGCGGTTCGACAGGCGCAATTTCCACAAGAAAATCCTCCAGACCGGCATCTTGGACGAGGTGGACGACGACGAACCCGATACGGCCTACTACGGCAAGCGGCGCGAGATGCGCAGCATGGACATCGGGGCGTTGTTCGGGAGCGTGGCCTCGGAACCGCATGACTCCTACTCCACCCCGCGCCACGACGACGACAGCCGCCGAAAGAAAGGCACGCGCTTCGCGTTCAACAAGAAACGCTACGACGAGTTCAAGGAATACAACAACTTTAGGTTAGAGTTTTAGGGAGTTGGCAGTTTTCAGTTGGCAGTTTTCAGTTGGCAGTTTTCAGTTGGCAGTTTTCAGTTGGCAGTTTTCAGTTGGCAGTTTTCAGTTAATGCGGAATCTTGAATTTTAAATTTTGAATTTTAAATTTTGAATCTTGAATCTTTAACCCTATAAAACAATAAATTATGGAAACACAAGACAACAAAAAGACGCAGGTCTATAACCTGATCATCCTCGACAAGAGCGGCTCGATGGGCAGCATCTCTAACGCCGCCATCGCCGGCTTCAACGAGACCGTGGGCGGCATCCGCTCGGCCCAAGAGCGCTTCAGCGACACGCAAGAGCACTTCGTTTCGCTCATGATTTTCTGCGACTGCGAGAAACGCATGGTTTACGACAAGGTACCCGTCGCCGAAGTCAAAGAGCTGACCTCCAAGGAATACCGTCCTTGTTGCTGCACACCGCTTTACGATGCCATGGGCATCAGCATCAACGCCTTGTATAACGCCATCAAGGACATGGACGATGCCACCGCCGTGGTGACCGTCATCACCGACGGGTTGGAGAACGCCTCAAAGGAATACAAGCGCACGACCATCAAGGCCCTCGTGGAACGCATGAAGGACAAGGAAGGCTGGAACTTCGCCTACATCGGCACCAACCAAGACGTGGAGGCCGTTTCGCATTCGCTCAGCATCGAAAACCACATGGCCTTTGCCGACGACGACGAGGGCATGAGAGAGGCTTGGACCAAGGAGCGCAAGGCGAGGACGATGATGTACAGCCGCTTGGAAGAAGACAGGGCGACCACTTCGGCCATGCCTTCCATTGCCCGCAAGCTGTTCCGCTCCAAGTCGAACCGTGAGAACCGCAACTACCGCGAAATGAGCGAGTTCAGTCATCGCGTCACGCCAAACAGAATCGACAGTTTGGGAAGAAACGAAATCTTCGTCTTCGGCAGCAACCTGCAAGGGATGCACGCCGGAGGAGCGGCCCGCGCAGCCGTGGAGAGGTTCGGGGCCATCATGGGACAAGGCGTAGGCCTCCAAGGGCAAAGCTATGCCATCCCCACGATGCAAGGCGGCGTGAACACCATCAAGCCCTATGTGGACGAGTTCATCCGTTTCGCCGACTGCCATCCCGAGATGACTTTCTTGGTGACCCGCATCGGCTGTGGCATCGCCGGCTTCACCGACGCCGAGATTGCCCCGCTGTTTGCCGGAGCCGTCAACGTGGAGAACATCCACCTGCCGCAGGAGTTTTGGGAGGAGCTGGTTTGAGTTTGGAGTTGACAGTTGACAGTTGTTCAGTTGGTCAGTTGGCAGTTGTTCAGTTGGTCAGTTTGCAGTTGGTCAGTTTGCAGTTTGCAGTTGTCAGTTAATGCGGAATGATGAATTTTAAATTTTAAATCTTTGAATTGTAAATCATTAAATCAACTAAATATGTTAGGAGCAATCATAGGAGATACCGTGGGTTCGGTATATGAATTCAACAACATCAAAACGACAGATTTCCAACTGTTTAGCCCAAGAAACAATTACACCGACGACAGCATTATGACGATGGCCGTGGCCGAGTGGCTCTTGAACGACCCGCAGCATGGCATGGACACCTTGGAAGCGAGCATGGTCGGTTTCGCCCAAAAATATCCCTGCCCGATGGGCGGCTATGGCGGAGGGTTTCACCGCTGGCTGTTCATGCCCAAAAGCCTTGGTTTTGGAGGTGAACGCCATCCCTACAACTCGTGGGGCAATGGCGCGGCCATGCGTTGCAGTGCCTGCGGCTGGATGTTCGACACCCTTGAAGAGACAGAGCGTGTGGCTGGACTTTCGGCAGCCATCACGCACAACCACCCAGAAGGTATCAAGGGGGCGCAATCGACGGCAGCGGCCATCTTCTTGGCCCGCAACGGCAAAAGCAAGGAAGAGATAAGAAATTACATCTCAACGAAATACGGCTACAATCTCAACCGCACTTGCAACGAAATCCGTCCCGTTTACGATTGGGATTCATCGTGCCAAGGCACGGTGCCCGAAGCGATGGTGGCCTTCTTCGACAGCACCGACTTCGAGTCGGCCATCCGATTGGCGGTCTCGCTCGGCGGCGACAGCGACACGCTCGCTTGCATCACGGGAGGCATTGCAGAGGCCTTCTATAAAGCCATCCCCGACGACATCGCCGTCAAGATTTGGGGACTTATCCCCGAAGATTTCAAGGAGATTCTTAGGAAAATCGAGGCACAAACGAGCTACCGTTTGCCAAACATTTTAGAATAAGGGAAACCAACATAAAGATTATGAGTGGGTTGGGGCAAGAGGAGAGCTTGTCTCAACCTTTTTTTTCGACAAACCGCCAAATTGACTATCTTTGCAGCAAATTCGATACGATGAAAACGAAAATCCTCTTCGTATGCCACGGCAACATCTGCCGCAGCCCCATGGCTGAGTTCGTGATGAAGCGCTTAGTCGAAGAAGCGGGGCTTGCCGACCAGTTCGAGATTGCCTCTGCCGCCACCTCCACCGAGGAAATCGGCAACCCCGTGTATCCACCGGCACGGCGCAAGTTGGCCGAGCACGGCATCGGCTGCGAAGGCAAGACCGCCCGACAGATGACCCGCGACGACTACCATCATTACGACATGATTGTCGCCATGGACCGCAACAACCTGCGCAACCTAAGGCGGATGTTCGGCGACGACACCGACCACAAAATCAGCCTCTTGATGGACCACACCCACCGCCCCGGCGACGTGGCCGACCCGTGGTACACCGGCGACTTCGAAGCCACTTGGAACGACGTGTTGGAGGGGTGCCAAGGACTACTCAACGAATTAACAAAATCACATTGATATGAAGAAAGCATTTATCACCACTCTTTTACTGGCCTTAGGCCTCCAAACTTGGGCCTGCACCAACCTCATCGTCGGGAAGAAAGCCTCCGCCGACGGCAGCGTGATGTGTACCTACAACTGCGACGGCTTCGGCTTCGCCGGCTCGCTGTTCTACACGCCCTCGGGGCGCCATGCCGAAGGCGAGCTGATTGCCGTCAACGGCTGGGGACCCTCCCACGAAGGGCAATACGTGAAACAAGTGGAATACACCTACAACGTGGTAGGCCTGATGAACGAGCGTCAGGTGACCATCGTGGAGACCACCTTCGACGGTCGCTTGGAGTTGGTCAACCGCGAGGGCCTACTCGACTACTTCACGCTGATGCGCTTGGCCCTGCAACGCTCGTCAACGGCGCGTGAGGCCATTCGGTGCATGGCCGAGTTGGTCGAGGAATACGGCTACAACAGCAGCGGCGAGAGCATCACCGTGTGCGACCCCAACGAGGCGTGGATCATGGAAATCGTCGGCAAGGGTCCGGGCAGGAAAGGCGCCGTGTGGGTGGCCCTGCGCATCCCCGACGACTGCATCTGCGCCCACGCCAACCTGAGCCGCATCCGCCAGTTCCCCTTGGAGAGGAAAGGCCGATACAACAGCATCAGCAGCAAGAGCTTCAGGCACTTGAACCGTCCAGAGGTGGAATGCGTCTATGCCGCCGACGTGGTGAGCTTCGCCCGCGAAAAGGGCTTCTTCACCGGCAAGGACGCCGATTTCTCGTTCCGCGACGCCTACTGCCCCATTGACTTCGAGAACGTGCGCTACGCCGACGCCCGCGTGTGGAGCTTCTTCCGCCACCATACAAGCCTCGAGGAGATGGACAAGTACCTCCCCTACCTTAACGGCGACTTCAGCGAATATGACCACCTGCCCTTGTGGATCAAGCCCGACGCACCCCTCTCGCTGCGCGACCTGCAACGCGACATGCGCGACCACTTCGAGGGCACGGCCTTGGACATGACCGCCGACATGACAGCAGGCCCTTGGGGGATGCCCATCCGTCCGCTGCCGATGCACTTCAAGGGCAGCGACAGCCTCGACTACTTCCGCGAGCGTCCCATCGCCACGCAGCAGTCGGCCTTCACGATGACCTGCCAGATGCGCTCGTGGCTGCCCGACGACGTGGGCGGCGTGACGTGGTTCAACTGCGACGACGCCAACATGGTGGCCTACGTGCCGCTCTATTGCTGCATCACGCAGGTGCCCGACCCGTTCCGTCCCGAGAACAACGCCCACAACGAGTTCAGCGACAAGTCGGCCTTCTGGATGAACAACTGGGTGGCCAACATGGTCTATCCGCGCTACTCGATGATGATCGGCGACCTGCGCAAGGCGCAAGACGAGCTGGAGGACTACTACTTTGCCGACCAGGACAGCGTGCTCGTCGCCATCGAGAAGATGATGCCCGCGCAACGGCAGAGCTACCTCAACCAAAAGAGCATCGCCTACGCCGAGCGCATGATGACGCGCTGGGACAAGTTGGCCAAGTTCCTCATCGTGCGCTACAACGACCAAGTGGTGAAACGCGTTGACGAGCAGGGCAACTTCCAGCCTTGGGGCCGCGACCCACGCGGCTACGACCAGCAGTTCATCGACGCCATCGGCAAGGCCACCGGAGACCGCTACCGCCTGAAAGAGGTGATCCAGCGGCGGGAGAGGTAGAATCGCTGGTTGGCTTTCAGAAGATTCTGTTAGCCGACGCGCCATTGAGCTTGAACTCAATTATTTGCAAAGGAAGTGATTATTCCAAGGAATATGTGGGCACCTAGCCTTTGCACGACTCGCAGCGTCATTTCAAAGGAGAAAGAGAGACTGCGTTGCGTCAGCAATACCCAATGCTTGAAGGCGGTTACTTCTTCTACATCGAATGTATTGAGAATTACGAACTTATCCGCGGATTATCCTCTTTCGGCAAAGTCCTGTTGGTACTTTCGCCAACCGACATACAACAGAAGGTGCGCGACTGCGTGGCTGCACAATTCCAAGCATGTCAGACACTCTAATGGAATTATTTGTATTTTTGCGTTTCATAAAAAGGATAGAAATATGACAGAAGCAAGTTTAACCCATAGTTACGACTCGTTATATTCAGATACTTGCATAATCATTGAAGAGGCTCAAAATTATGCCTATCGTGCCGTCAATATCGCTTTGACGCTGCGTAATTGGCAATTAGGCGAGCGTATTGCTCGTGAGAACCTTGATGGTGCGGAGCGGGCTGAGTATGGGAAAAAGATCATTACAGAGCTTTCACGAGACCTTACCAACAAGTATGGCAAGGGATTTGATAGAATATCACTATACAATTACCTGAAGTTTTATCGCTGCTTCCCTGAGATTGTTGGCTCAGTGAGTCAACAATCCCAAATAGTTGACGCAATGAGTCAACAATCCAAAAATGAGGCTTCGGTGCGGCCACAATTCGGGATTTTGAACGCGGCGACTCCAAAATTGCTTCCATGGACACACTATAGGGAACTCATCCGCGTGGAAGACACAGAAGCTCGAGAATGGTACGAACAAGAAGCCCTGCGTGAAATGTGGAGCACCCGCACATTGCATCGCAACATCGCGTCGCAATACTATTATCGTCTCTTGCAGTCCGGAAACGAGAAGAAAGTGACTGACGAGATGCACCGATTGACGCAATCCATGCAGCAGGATAAACTGGGATTTATGAAAAACCCAGTGGTGGCAGAGTTCCTTGGATTGCAGCCCAATGCTGATTTTACCGAGACAGAACTAGAGGGTAGTATCATCAGCCATCTGCAAAGTTTTATCATGGAATTGGGTAAGGGATTTGCCTTTGTTGCCCGGCAAAAGCATATTCGCACGGATATGGGTGACTTCTACATTGACTTGGTGTTCTACAATTATATCCTGAAGTGCTTCTTCTTGATAGACCTGAAAACACAGCAAATCACCCATCAGGATGTTGGGCAGATGGATATGTATGTTAGGATGTTTGACCAACTGATGCGCACAGAGGGAGACAATCCCACCATTGGCTTGTTGCTTTGCTCCGACACCAGCGAAGACATGGCGCGATACAGCGTTCTGCATGGCAGCGAACAATTGTTCCAAGCCAAGTATCTAACCTATTTACCGACCGAGGACCAACTGCGCCAAGAGATAGAACTGCAAAAACAAATCTTTTTGGAACAGAGGAGCGAATAAAAGAAAAATCGCGAAAATAGGCTGCGCGGAATCATTACAATTACACACGAAAATGAAATACTTGAATACGGTTATTTGTGCTTTGTTGCTTTTGCCTATTTCTTTATCCGCGCAACGGCAGAGCTACCTCAACCAAAAGAGCATCGCCTACGCCGAGCGCATGATGACACGCTGGGACCAGTTGGCCAAGTTCCTCATCGTGCGCTACAACGACCAAGTGGTGAAACGCGTTGACGAGCAGGGCAACTTCCAACCTTGGGGCCGCGACCCACGCGGCTACGACCAGCAGTTCATCGACGCCATCGGCAAGGCGACCGGCGACCGCTACCGCCTGAAAGAGGTGATCCAGCGGCGGGAGAGGTAGAAAGATCGCATTGAAGCCCTAAATCATTGATACTGTGACAGGGCTTTCTTCAATGTCTCCTTGTGTTCCTCGACCAAGGATTGCGGCGCAAGGATGGTGATGTTGGCGGCGTAGGAAAGCAGGATGCGCTTCAATTCGTAGTTGATCTTGACGTTGAGTTTCACGTCCAAGGTGTCGGGGTCAAGCCAATGGGCGCGTTGGCTTTGGTGAAGCGGCTTGGTATGGATGTAATGCGCCGTCTTGCCGTGCACCACAAAATGCACCTCCTCGACGGGCGCCTCCTTGACGTTGGTCACGCCGATGATGTCCTCAAAATGCTCTTTCCAGTCAATGTCCATCTCCTTGTAGGGGCGGGTCGTGTTTTCGATGGACTTGATCCTGTCCAAGGCCAAGTTCCACACTTGGTCTTCGTGCCCTTCCGCTGCGCCAAGGATGTACCAACGGTTGTTGTATTGCTTCAGGAACTGGGGATGGAAACAACACGTCACGGGCTCTTCACCAAACGGCTCATACACGATTTTCAGCACGGTTTCGTTCTGGATGGCGTTGAACAGCAGCGTGAGGTGCTGCCGGCCTTCAACGAACTCGTTCTCTTCGAAGCCCACGCAAGGCTTGCTTTTGGCGTTCATCACCATAAGCCCCGTGTTTTCGAGGCTCTCGGAAAGCCCGTTGAGATTGGGAAGCCCGTTAAAGTTCCTCAGCAAGTCGATGGCCGACTGGATTTGCTTCAGCTGGTCTTCGGTGATGGGCATGTTCTCGATGGAGAAGCTCTTGTCCGTATAGGTGTAGTAGCGGCGGTTGCCTTCCTTCCTCGGTTCGATGGGGGCCTCCCACGGGCCGTATTTCATGTAATCGATGTCGTAATAGACGGTGCGGCGGCTGATGCCTTTGTCGTCATACCCAAGCTCGCGGTTGCAGATTTCCATGAGCTGTTGGATTTGGTATTCACCCTTTCGGAAACACCTGTCGAGGATGCGATAGCGTTCGTAAGCGTTTTTTGTTATAGCCATAATGCGTTGATTTTCAATTTTATCGCCGCAAAGATACGAATTATTTTAATATGTGCAACAACCTTGCACAAACATTTTATTCTTTTGCAGCCGAAAACAAAAGGATTATGGGCAAAAACAGCATGAGCATGAAAAGGGGAAAGAGATTTATGAACGCCATCTGCGCCAAGATGAACAAGGCAGGCTATAGCGCGAAGGTTGAGGACGGCTTGCTGGTGATTGGCGACGGCGAGAAGGATTTCATCGTGGAGATGTGGGACATCGGGCGCATGGGGAAGCGTCGCGTCCACTTCAACCTGCAATTCGCCATGGACGGCATGGACACGATGGATGCGTTGGGCTTGGCCGCCCTCGCCTCGGAGTGCAACAACCACGCGGACTTCACCACCATCCAGTTCCTGAGCGACCATTTCCTGTGCCGATTGGAAAGCATCGTGAGGACGCCGAAAGAGTTTGTCCGCGAGTTCGGTTTCGCCTACAAGATGATTGGGCAAAGCTACATGACCTTGGCGAAGAACTACCCGATGTTTCACGAGCACTTCAAGAAAGAGGAGGCGCGTCGTCCCATCGGATTCTTGGCCGACCGATACATGTCCCAAGAAGAAAGCCCCGAACCGTGCAATTCCCTTGCACGCAAAGGCTGTATCTTTGCGGCGTGAAAGAACAAAAAAGGGGTTATTTAGGCCTCAACGTGTTTGAGAAAAAGAAATAATTGTAATTTTGCAACCGTTCTTTGAAAAGGTGTCGTGCATGGCTTGATTTGACTTCGCCATCTGTAATCGGATGGTTTTGTGGACAAAGTTATGTCGTTATTTTCCGATGTTGTGTGATTCGTGATGTGATATGCATACATTAAAAATTAAACAACACTACCTCCTATATTATTAGGTGTGGGAGGCATATCTTAAGAAACGAGGCCCATGCCGGCACCTTTCAAAAGGACATAATAATAAGGAAGAATGCCTGAACAGAAACATAACGGAACGACGGAATTGTTGAAAAAGCTCAACGCCATCAAAAAAGAGCTTTACGGCGAGAAATGTCATGCCATTACGCTGCGACAACTGACTTTCCATGCCTATTCGCAAAACAATCGGAATCGTTACGTTCAGTTCAAGATCCCGAAGAAAAAGCAGGGCGAGTTTAGAACCATTACAGCCCCTAATGTCGGCTTGAAGTGCATCCAACGTTGTTTGAACGTCATGCTACAAGAGATGTTCACGCCTCATGTCGCAGCTCACGGCTTCGTGGCCCATCGTTCGGTGGTCAGCAACGCCCAAATGCATCTTGGGCAGAACTATGTCTATAACATCGACCTCAAAGACTTCTTTCCGAGCATCAAGTCCGGCAGGGTGTTCGCTCGGCTGATGGCACCGCCTTTTTCCTTTGGAAAAGATTTGGCGAGCCTGATAACGGATCTCTGTTGCCACGAAGGTTGTCTGCCTCAAGGTGCGCCAACCTCACCCACTTTGACCAACGTCATCTGTGAACGTTTGGACTGGCGTTTGTCGAGATTGGCTGAACGCTATGGCTTGCGTTATTCGCGCTATGCCGACGACATCACTTTCAGCGGCTCGGCCAACCTGTTCCACGATGACGGCGACTTTGTCAAGGAATTACACACATTCGTTGAAAAAGAAGGTTTTACCGTTAACGGCGACAAGACGCGCCTGAATTGCAGGCACGAGCGTCAAGAAGTGACCGGGCTAACCGTCAACGAAAAGGTGAACGTGACGCAGAAATACGTAAAGCAAGTCCGTACCATGCTCCACAATTGGGAGCTAGGCGGTTATGATTATGCCCAGAGCGTTTTCATCCAACATTACCATCCCACAAAGCATGTTGAGGGAACGCACCACATCGAGAACGTGATTGACGGAAAGTTGGAATATCTAAAAATGGTGAAAGGTGTCAACGACAGCACTTATCGCAAGCTGGAGGAACGTTTCGAAAAGTTGATGGGCATTAGTGGCGTTGTCAAAGGGGACAAAGCCCGGAACGGCAAAGAGAAACCCCTGCTCTCCAACGATGCGCTTTCCGCCACCTTGCAAAGCCTTTGTGAATCAAACTTTGACTTATCAATCTTGTAAAATACAACGCTATGGGACAAGACAAAGAACAACTGAACAAGCTGCTTGACTTCATCGACAGTCTGGCCAAAACAAAAGGCAACGAATGGTTTGTGGAGGAATTGAGGAAGAGGTATGGAAAGAACAACAATACCGTGCTGAAAATAAATAACATAGAACGTTATTTAGGCTTAGATTTTAAAATAGATACATTTCCTTCTATAATAGATTATTCTTTTATAAAAGACCCGATGGTTTTTGAACAATTAACATCTGACAATAGGGAAATGTTAAGATACCGATATGGTGTGCGTTCCCATACAGTAGATTTCTATGAGTTTTGTCGATTTGCCCACCTTCAAGCTGAAATGTTACTCAATTACTATTACTCAATAAATTGCAGAAATGACTTCCTAAAAGCAAAACAAACAATATTGAAATTCAATCCTTCAGCTAAAATTAGCGATGATTATCCTGAAATAGAAAGTATTGCATATTCTTATAAATTGAAAGCCTTTATATCAGAAAAATACCCTTCTTTAACACCAAAAAAATGGTTTTCTAATCAAGGACAGTTTGTGTATGAAACATTGATGAATGTAAAAGAGATTAGGAACAATCAAAGTCATAGAGGTAAAGTAGAAGAAGCTGAATCATTCATCCATCAATTTGAACAATACGTAAAAGATTCAAAATTACCTTGGAATGATTCAAAAAAAGATTTTGATTGGGGGATTTTGAATAATAATCAAGATTTTAAACATCTATTTGATATAGAATTCAGCAAAAAATATCAAAAATTCAAATGGTATTTATGGATAATACATGAGCCTTATGAAGATGTTATTAGAGCAATTAAGAAGATAATCATTTTTTTGTAAACCATATAAACTCAATGACAATGGGAAATAATATGCAATCCAAAACTAGTAATCCAATGCTTAATGTTGATTATATTGATGTAATAAAAAAAACAGAAAGTTTCCTTACATGTGATAAGATAAAAACGGATGTAAATCATCTGGCTGTGGACAAATTGCATAATTTGTTAGAAGATGAAGCTAAATCCTTGCTCGATATGCAAGAATGTTTTAAGCTTGAATTTTACGACAATTCACATTGTGAATACAACTATTGTTATCCCCATAATTATAGAGATATTTATATTGCCAATGCTTCCTATCCTAATATGTTAAGTGACGCAGATTATGACAAACAGCTTCTTGAGAAAAAAGAAAATGTGTTAGCAGAATTACAGAAAGATGTTTTAGACAAGAGAATGGATGAAAAAACCGCGACTTTGTTTATTGAAAAAGAATTGGATAAAGAGATGTGCGCATTTCTTCACCGATTAAAATATGTGTTTTATTCAGAAGCGGAAAGATACATTTATGCTTCTAGTTACTGGAATTTGGTAGATGAAATCACCAAACAAAATGATATAATAATGTACTCTACAGAAAGCATTGGATGGACCAATTACAAATACATTATTAACGATGATATAATGGTTTTCATCAATTCAAATTTTGCTTATGGGAAATCTTCATATTTTATTGTAGGATTGAGATATAAAGGAATAGACCTGATACCGTACAGCTTTCATATTCGTTATTTTTTTGCTTCCGAAATGGATATTTTGAGGGGTATGAAATCATTTGAGCCTAAACGAGAAAGATGGGAAGATGCCTTTCTGTTTATTGTGGAAGCAGCAAATCTCGCAATTAAGGATCAAAATTCTTTTGTCAATAAATATATTGTTGATGAAGTAAATAACATGATAACAGGGTTAGAAGAAATAATGAGCAGGCCTCAGATTGTACTTAAAAGAATGATTAATGCCCCTATTTACAATGCTAATCATTATATTTCGGTAAAAAACATAACATGGGGTGATAAACAACGATTCGGGGTTTGCCCCAAAGAAATGGCCTTTGTTTTTAAAGCCGAAAAAATCACAGGTGCCCTTACATATATTGAAAGTTTGCAGCACTTTTTAGATATTGATTTAGATTTTGAGACTTCCATCAATAAAATAAAAGATTGGAATAAAACAATTCTTCCTGATATTAAAGAAACAAAGTTAAATGTTTCCAAAGAGATTGATAGCTTAATAAACAAATCAAAAATAATGGAAGATGAACTTGCCACTTTAGAGAAAGAGTATGAAAGATACCAAGGAATTATTAAAGATATAGAAAACAAGTATGAAGGATCCGTGTTGGAAAATGAATTAAAAAGAATAACAGGGAAATCCTCTTATATTTCTTTACTTCAGTCTTTGGAAATCAAGAAAAAAAATATTTCAGATATAAACCACATCATCAAAGAACGAAAGAATTTTATTCACCGCCTTGATAGTTGTATAGAAAGAATTGGATATGTTATAATAGATTGATACAACAACATTGACAGGAAATTCGGCATCTAATAATCAAAAGGAAGTTTTCAAAAATGATTGAGGAGTGCAAATAACTAACTTAGCATACAACATAAAACAATTTGCATTTAATAACACCCTGTGCAATTCCATTGCACACTCCTGCCCTATCTTTGTAGCGTCAAAACACAAAAGCAAACAAACAGATTACAAGTTCCCTAAAAGCAACTATAATGATGAACAAGAAAAGCATCAGTATTTTGGTCCCTGCGGAGGACTATCTCGTTTCTGACGACAAAAGGCTCCTTATTCCTTTCATGGAAAACGGGAAGATTGGCTTGATGGACAAGGCTGGCCGTGTTATTGTCAATGCACAATACGATTCAATCCTTGACGATTGCTACACAGCCAATGATCCCGTTAGAATTGGGAAAAGGTCATACCAAGCGTATGAGCGCAAGACCACTGCGCCACAGGTCTATGAATATATGCACTATGGTGTGTTTTGCCCAAACAAAGGATGGGTGGTTGAACCAAGATTCCTTGAGGTACAAGTTTCGTCCGACCATTCACTTCTGACCTTGAGAAATGAACGCGGATACTGTGTTCAAGACTTATCAGGAAATATCATTGTTGATTACGGCAAGTTTTCTTTCATAGACGGCTTTTATAACGGCCTGTCCAGAGTAGCATCCGGTTCCAAATGGGGCATCATCAACGAAAAGGGCAACATTGTCCTTCCTATAATGTATGACAAGATCTGGAATTTCGTTGGCTATGACGGGAAAACCATCAAATGCCAAATTCGAAAAGAGGACAACTCCGGGCTTGCTGATTTCGACATTTCTGTCGCGTCACTACATTCAAGGGCCCAGTCAAATCAAAATCAACATCATAAACAATACAACTCGCAATTTGATAGTATTGTTGACAGGGATTTCATGGATGACACCTATAATACCATGTTTGCCCTCGATGACATCCCAGAAGCCTGGGACAATATCGAAGGCAGGGAGTGATTTACCGTCTATGCAATTCCCTTGCACACTCCCACCCTATCTTTGCAGCGTCAAAACACGAAAACAATACGATTATGAAGAAAAACAACAGAAAGCCCGGCAAGCAAAGCGTCATCGACTACGACAAGATGATGGTGCTCAAGCCGAAATCGAGACGGCCTGACAGCCATTAGAAAACACGATTTGTTAACACGCCAAACCAAGAACAGCGAACAAGAAGATGAAAAAAGAAGTCGTGCCACAAGAAGAGAAAAGGTTCTCGGCCAAGATGGAAGAGAACCTTCCCGACGACATTTACACCGAGGCGTCAAAAACGCTGATGGAGGCATTGGTTTTCGGGATTTTTGACGACTTCGAGAACATGCTGGATGATGACGTCGAGACCATTTTGTATGAGTCCAAGACCATACGGGAAAAGGCCAACGTGCTGGCCTATTGGTGGGACTGGAGATCCATGTTTGTGATGACAAAGAAAGTGACCAACTTCGAAGTCGTAATGAGCCACTATTATTCCCACGCCTGCATGATGACCGAAACCAACCAGTTGGTCATGTTTCACATTGTCGAAGGGAAAATCTCCAAGATCTTGTCTATGCCCATGCACCTGACATATCTTTATTGCGACGACAACATGCTCAACTATCCTTTGGAGTTCCGACGGATAAAGCCATACCTGCGCCGGCTGGAGGAAACCGCCTACGGAGAAGAGGAACCCGTATTGATGGCAAACCGTATCCCCTGTCTGCACTGCGGTACGGATTCGCAGGACTTGAATTGGTTTGCCATTAGGAGACCGGATTTGTTTTTTAATGAATGGATTTGCGGAGAAGTGTCGGTTTGTCCTCATTGTGGAAGAGTCGTCGAATGCAGGGAGATGCGCCCCGAGATATCTGATGATGAGTGGAATGTGCCGATAGAGGCCCCAAAGTATTCCAACAAGGGGAATGAATATTCGGAATATGCGGAAAAGATGTATGCCAAGGACAAAATAGGCCTTCTTGAGGATGTCATGGAAGATGTGTTTTTCCCGAAATTGAGAGATGTTGCTAAAAGAGACGATGCCATAGAAGCGTTTGTGGATCATTTAATCCCAGAACCATCAGAGATAAAAGCAGATGAAGGCTGTAGGTTTGATTTAGCCATGCCATCCTTTCAAGGGTCAGGAGACATCTCGCATATTAGGATTGTAGATGAAGAAGGAAATGAAACAGAAGACCTTGCGGAGCACTTAAAGGTCAACGCTACGGAGCAGGCGGTTTGGCAGTTGTATCTGCTCGAAAACTACTATACCGTTCTGCCAGCTGTTGGGCATGGGGAATACAATGGACGCGAATACATATTCAGGGAGTCGGATGTGGATGACATTATCCCGTTGAAATACCATGACTTGACTGAACTGATCAAGCAAGAGAAACTGTTGCCTTTAGTGGAAGTTGGTAAGGACGGTGACGGCAGCCACATGGCTATTGTCAATTGCAGCTATTGGAATAAGTGGAAAGGGCTGGCAAGGGAGCGTGTCACCTACAAGATAAAAGACGGACGTGTTGTGTATAGAGTTGGCAAGGAAGAAATCCTTTTCCGATTCCATTGCGGGTTAGGGTTCTGATGTGCCTAATTATAAGTAGATTGTCGAAGGGCAAGGGCTATGCGCATGAGGAGGAAATGCCCTCAAGTGAAAAGGATGGACGAGGTGGCTGCCGAGAAGACCCTTGGGATACTCGAAACCAGGCAAAAACTTCGGTTTTTTGCAAGTTTTTGCCCGCTTTCGCGTTTTCATTCCATGTAACAAGTTCACCCGTTGACAAGCATGGCGACATCTTCAAACATCGCCCGATACGCCTCCACCTTCTTGTCGAAGGGCAAGGGCTATACGCGTGAGGAGGAAACGCCCTCAACTGAAAAGGATGGACGAGGTGGCTGCCGAGAAGTCCCTTATTTTGCCAACTCCACTTTGCAAGTTTTTCGTTTTTTTGTCGATTGCATTCGACATTTTTGTATTTTTGCGGTCGGAAACATCCAATAAGCACGCAAAACCGACATGGAAACCTTATTATTCAGATACCATAACCTGCTGAAAGAGACCGACACGGGCTTCTTGCGCTACCTGCACGACATCATCCCGTGGAACGACCGCATGATTGCCATTGTAGGCAGCCGTGGCGTGGGCAAAACCACCTTGCTGCTCCAACACATCAAGCTGCACTTGCCCATTGACAAAACGCTATACGTTTCCGCCGATGACCTCTATTTTTCCGACCACAGTCTGTTCGACTTGGCACGGCAATTCCACCAATTGGGCGGTGAACACCTTTTCATCGACGAAGTCCACAAATACGCCAACTGGTCGCAGGAACTGAAAAACATCTACGATGCCATGCCCCAACTTCAAGTGGTCTTCACGGGGTCGTCGATATTGGACATCTATCACGGAACCAGCGACTTGTCGCGCCGTGTGCTGACTTTCACCTTGCATGGCCTGTCGTTCCGCGAATACCTTGCCATGAAAAAAGGCATCCAGATTCCCGTCCATTCCCTTGATGACATCATCCAACACAATGTGAATGTCGAAGGGTTGGATTATCCCTTGGCTGCTTTCAGCGACTATCTGCGACAAGGCTATTATCCTTTTTCCGGCAACCAAGGCTATGACATCCGCCTCAACAACGTGGTCAACCGCGTCATCGAGACCGACATTCCGCTGTATGCGAGGCTCAATATCAGCGCAATAACGAAAATGAAACGACTCCTCAATGTGGTTGCAGCCAGCGTTCCCTTCAAGCCCAATGTCAGCAAGATAGCCAACATTTTGGAAATCAGCCGAGAAACGGTGAATGATTACCTTGAATATATGATTCGCGCCAAACTGCTCAATGCCCTGCACACATCCACCCAAGGCATTAGAGGCTTGGGGAAAGTGGACAAAATCTATCTTGAAAACACCAACCTTGCCTATGCCTTGACACCACGGCCTGAAATCGGGAACATCCGTGAAACGTTCTTCCTCAACCAATTGCAAGCCAACCACCAAGTCCAATCCGCGCCCGGTTCCGACTTTTTGGTTGACGGCAGCTATACCTTCGAAATCGGCGGAGAAAACAAGAAACAAAAACAGATTGCCGGAACAGCCAACGCATTCGTCGTGAAAGACGACATTGAGCAAGGGATGTTCAACATCCTCCCGCTTTGGCATTTCGGGCTGATGTATTGATTTTTCAAGCGTTTATCCACTACCAACTTAGGCAGACGAATCTATATCGACCCGTTGAATCCAACTCCAAACACCTCCCCAAACATCGCCCGATAAGCCTCCACCTTCTTGTCGAAGGGCAAGGGATAGGCGCGTGAGGAGGACGGCAGACGATAGAGAAACAAGCCTTTTTCAAGCTCGGTCTTGCTGCCCAATTTGGGGATTTCGGGCAGGCCGAAATAGCGGCACACCTCCCCTGTCGCCTTCTCGCCCGTGGTGGCGACGGCGTGACATTGCGGAAGCTGGCGGAGCAAGGCGCGGAGGTCGGTAGGCTCCACAATCTCAAGGAAAGCATCCGAGGCGTTGTCCTTCAGCCGGCGGACACTCTGCGCGGTGTCGTAGAGGGCAATGCCTTTCTCGTTCAGAAAAGCGACGATTTCCTCTTTGAGAAAACATTTCCCCTCGCGGTCAACAAAACGGTCGCGGTCGCCGAACCACACCGCCCCTTCGATGCGCCAGTGGTCGTTCTGGAAGTTGGGGTAGTAGAAGTCCATGCACCAGCGTTTTCGTGGCGGCGGGAAGCTGCCGAGAAACAGCACTCGGGCGTTCTGCGGCAGAAAGGGTTCCAATGGATGTCGCTCTATGGGCATTTCGGGATGATTTTGGGGCGCAAAAATAAGGCTATTTTGGTATCGTTTGGGTTGCTTTTATGGCAAAAAAACAAGCAAAAATAGTCTATGCTGATAATCAACAACTTGACACTTTTCGGGGCGAGTTTTTTTCGAATCGATACACTTTTCGGGGCGAGTTTTCGCTGCAAAGATACACTTTTCGGGGCGAGTTTCTGCAACAAAGGCGATTTTTCTGCCATTATTTTCGCATCACTACCGATTTTCCAACGCCGCGCAAACCCCATTTCATACATTTTTCCGACCCTTTCGTACATTCGCGCCTTTTTCCTACCTTTGCATCCGAAACAAGTCGTTACTTTTGCCGCGTCATGCCCAAGAGACACCTCATCATATCCACCGCCAACGACATGGTGCGCATCGCCGCCGAGAAGATCGTCTATGTCTCGTCGGACGGCAACTATTGCAACCTCGTCCAGACCGACAACGAGTCGCGCCTGCTGACGTTCCAGTTGGGGCAAATCGAGAGCATGATCCACGACCAATTGGGCGCGAAGGACAACCCCTTCATCCGCATCGGCAGGAGCCTGATTATCAACAGGAACTACATCTATTACATCAACCTTCAGAACCAGCGGCTCATCCTGTCGGACAACGACCGGTTCACCTACACCGTATCGGCTTCGAAGGAGGCCTTGAAGCAACTCAAGGAACTGATAGAAAAGGAGGCAAAAGAATGAAACACAGAGAGAAAGACATACGCGACGACGAAATCCGCGTCATCGGCGAGGACACGGGCAGTGGGCGACGATTCCCCGTCAGCCTCGTCCTCACCGTCATCGGCGCGGTGGCCGCCATCGCCTTGCTGTGGTGGGCAATCGCAAGCCATCGCAAGCCCGAAGAGCCGCCCGTCGAGCCTGACGAGCCAGGCCTCTTCGAGCCTTCCGTGCCACCCATGGAGCCGCCCGTCGTCAAGATGCCTTTGGCCAAGGCCGAGGACATCGGGAAAGGCTTCATCGAGATGGCCGACACCACCGTCAACGACATCCCTATGCGGCTCTATTTGCCCCATCGGGTGAGCCTGTCGCTGCATCTCGGCCCCATCGACCGCGACGACGACGGCATCCTCTTTTGCGCCCAAGCCGCCGACATCCGTGCCGACAACGGCGGCATCGTGGGGGCTTTCGTGCTCAACGGCGAGCCCAAGGCATGGGGGCTTTCGAAGCGCGGCTACTGCGCCATCATCGACGACTCGGTGACGGTGGGCGTGGCCGACAACTCGCCCCTCTTCGAGGAAGCCACCGAGAAAGGCGGCTGCTTCTTCCGCCAGTTCCCCTTGGTGGACAACGGACAGTTGGTCGAAAACGAGCAGAAAGGCAAGTCGGTGCGCCGTGCCCTGTGCGAGCGCAACGGCGAGGTCTTCACCGTGGAGACGCTCAGCATCGAGTCGTTCCACGACTTCGCGCAGGCCTTGGTCGATTTGGGCATTGACAACGCCATCTACCTCGTGGGCGCCAACGCCTACGGCTGGGCCACCGACGCCGACGGGCAACGCCACGAGTTCGGCGACCCCAACCCAAAGGCCGACCGGAAGAAGTGGAGGAACATCAATTATTTGGTGATGAGAGAGGCCGATTGATTACGAAATCGCGCCCGACGACGCATTTCATACACCACCGAGGCATTTCGTACAAAACCCCGAAAAACGCTTGGCCGTCTTTTCGGGGTTGCTTTATTTTGCAGCGTAAATAATGACGCAAACAATGTAATGATTATGAAAGTGCAACAATCCATTCTTTTGTTGCTGGCGCTTGTCGGGGTCGGCTGCGCGCCGACCCGGCAAGACGAAGCCCAACTAAGCAAGACCTCCACGACCGAACTTCACCGCCCCGACAACGGCATCTATTATTGGAAGACCGTCTTCGACCTGAACGAGACGGAACAAGCCTTTCTCACCGAACATAAGGTGAAAAGGCTCTACGTCAGGCTGTTCGACATCGTTCCGACAAACCATGTACAACCTGAAGACAGCCAAGGCTTCGAGGCCGTCCCCAACGCCACGCTCACCTTCAGGCAGGCCGTCCCCGACGGGATGGAGGTCGTCCCTGTCGTTTACCTCACCCTCGAAGCGCTGCGCCGCATCCAAGGCAAGACGTACTACTACGCCACCCTCATCGCCGAGCGCGTGATGAACATGGCCGACTTCAACGACATGGGCACGATCCGGGAAATCCAACTCGACTGCGACTGGACGCAACAGACGCAAGACAGCTATTTCATGCTCTGCCGGCATGTCAAAGACAGGCTACAGCCTTACGGCATCCAACTCAGCTGCACCATCCGCCTTTGGCAACTCTCGCGACAATGTCCGCCCGTGGACTACGGCGTGCTGATGCTCTACAATACGGGCAACCTCACCGCCGAAAGCACCGACAACGCCATCCTCGACCTCGACGACGTGCGGGCTTACCTGAAAGGAAAACCCTACGGCTTGCCGCTGAGCATAGCCTACCCCACTTTCGCTTGGGACGTTTGCTTCCGCAACGGCAACTACATGGGACTGTTCCACCACCTCGACCTCGACGACAACACCTTGTATCAATCAGGACAAGACCGTTATCATACCGTGCTGAAAGACCACACCGCCGAGCAGCGCGAACTCATTGCGGGCGACCGCATCCGGCACGAAAACGTCCCTTTCGACGTGTTGCGCCAATTGGACAGCCTCGTCCGCCACACCTTGCCCGACGCCGAAAACGCATCGGTCATCCTCTATCACCTCGATTCCGCCAACCTTTCAAACTACACCCATGATGAAATCAGCCAGATTTATCGCCACGATTAGCCTTTTGTGCCTCTCCTTCCATGCCCGGGCCTGTATAGTTTACACCTACGCCCCTTCGGAGTACTATCTTTTCCACCTCGTTGGCCTTCCCGACGACACGCCCGAAACATTCAACCCCAACAGCGAAGAGAACTGTCGGCTTTGGCAACAGCAGACCTCGCCGGAAATCCCTTTGGACGACATCTACCAAGTGGTTTACAAGTTTGACATCGAGTCCATTACCGCCTTGAAGTCGGGCATCCTCCCCGAAGCGGCCAAATCCAACCAGATGGCCCAATGGCTTGTGGACCACGACGACCAAGAAGCCTTGGATTTCCTCCTCCTCGCCAAAAACTGCGAATGGCTGAGGTTAGAAAGACAGTCGCCGTGGTACTATCCCAGCAAAAACGACCCCGTGCGGTTCTCGCTCAACGAAGTGGCCGACCGTGCCATGAGCCAGCGGGAGCCGCGCTTCGCCGGACGCTACGCCCTGCAAGCCGTCAGGGCACTCATCAGCCTTGGCCGCTATGACGACTGCATCCGCTACTGGAGCGACGTGGAAGCCACCCTCCCCGACGGGTTGATGCGCCAGATGACGCTGCCCTACATCGGCGGGGCCTACCTCCATGTCGGCAACACGGAAGAGGCCAAACGCCACTTCATCATGGCCAACGACCTCACTAACCTGATAGCCTGCGACCAACACTATCACAACGGCATGAACCGCGTGGAGAAAATGGAGTTGCTCTACGAAAGCTATCCCGACTGTCCCGAATTCCGCACCATGCTATGGAAAATCCTCGGCCATATCGAACCAGACCGCGATTGGGGCACGAAATGGCAGTGGAACAATGGAGAGCAAGACGACCTCATCCGTCTCGCCCTGCTTTGCGACAAAGTCATCCAAGGCAACAAGGCCGCCGACAAAGCGCTTTGGGCATACGCCGCCACCTACATCGCCCACCTCCAAGGTGACGACATCAAGGCCGACCGTTACATGAAGATTGCGGAAAAGACCGTCAAAGACCAGCCTTTGGAAGATGCCGTCAAAGTGATGCGGATGTACCTCGACGCGCAGCTCTGCACTTACGACAAGGCCTACGAGCAGCGGCTTTTCGGCCAACTGCAATGGCTGCAAGACATGCTGGAGAAGCACATCGACGACGAAAACATCCGCAGTACCAACAACATCTACGACTTGAAATTCTGTAGAAGCTACTACTATTGGAGCGACGCGATGCGCTGCATCCTGCTAGGGACGGTCTGTCCGAAGATGCTCAAGTCGGGCAAGACCACCCTTGCCCTGCAACTCGCCAACATGGCCGACTACGCCTTGCTGAACGAAATCAACGCCGTGGAAATCACCTGTTGGGACGACGACTTTGTCAAAAGGCACGACGACTTTGTCAAAAGGCACGGCGACACACACATCACGCTCACCCTCGACGAGTTCAGGCATTACGACTGGCTCAACAACTATGACTACGGCACCCATTTCGCCGCCATGATGGACACACTCTCGGCCAACGAAATCGCCGACTACGCCAAGATTGCCGAAAAGCCCCGTACGGCATTCGACCGTTTCCTCAACGCACATTCCTACGTTGAGCTTGACTTCCTCAACGAAATCATCGGCACGCACTGCCTGCGCGAGATGCGCTACGCCGACGCGGAACGCTACCTTTCCAAGGTATCGGCGGCCTATCACACGCGCACCAACGTCTATAAGAAAGGCTACCTCAACCGCGACCCCTTCAGTCTTGAAAACCGCGCATGGAGCCACGCCACGGACGCCAAGCTCCACTTCGCCCGCACCATGAGACGCATGGAGCAAGACATCGCCGCCACCGCCGAACCCAACCAAAAGGCCTTGCTGATGATCGAGTTCGGCATGGGAATCCGCAACTCTTTCGATTACTGCTGGGCCTTGACGCATTACCAATACGGTGATGTGTGGAGTTCCCTCGACAGAGACTGGTCCAAAGATACCAGCACGAGAAACGCCCAACGACGCGCCGACGTGATGATCCGGACCGCCTTAGCCTCCTTCACCGACGACGAATGTGCCGCCCAAGCCCAGTACCGCTTCAGCAACTTCAAGACCGTCATGGAACGCTATCCCTACACCCCGACGGCCTACGACCTTAGGGGCCGCTGCGACAATTACCGCGACTATCACGCGGAAAAGAAAGCAGTACATTTTGCAGGATGAAGCTTCCTTCAATTGTAAAATATCGCAATCTGAACCACCCAATCTATGTAAAATATCGCAATCTGAACCACCCATTTTATGTAAAATATCGCGTTTTGGAAAAACAATTGCTATTTTTGCAGACAGGAACATCGCATCTCCATAAGACCAGTTTACGAATGGAGCGTGTTTGACGAACAATGAAACAGAGCGACTTATGTCACAATGGCAAAAGACACACATTCAGCGTGATAACGGCGAGATGGCCGAGGCGCAAGCCCCTGTCATCGTCTCCGCCAGCCGAAGCACCGACATCCCGGCCTTCTATGCCGACTGGTTCTTCCATCGGCTGAAGGTGGGCTATTCCGCTTGGACCAACCCTTTCAACGGCGTGAAGAGCTTCGTCTCCTACGACAAATGCCGCTTCATCGTGTTTTGGTCGAAAAACCCGAAGCCCTTGCTTGGGCATTTGGACGAACTGAAGGAAAGGAACATCGGTTGCTACATCCAGTACACGCTCAACGACTACGAAATCGAAGGCTTGGAAAAGGGTGTGCCGCCATTGCAGGAACGCATCGACACATTCAAGGCGTTGGTGGAACGTTTGGGCCAAGGCCGCGTGGTTTGGCGTTTCGACCCGCTGATTCTGACCGACAGGATTTCGATGGACGACCTGCTCCGAAAGGTGGACAACATCGGCGACCAACTGCAAGGCTACACTGAAAAGCTCGTGTTCAGCTACGCCGACATCGCCCTATATAAAAAGGTGAAGGCCAATCTTGAAAAGAACAGAATCAACTATTTGGAATGGCTGCCGGAGCAAATGGTGGAGTTTGCCAAGCGATTGGTGGAATTGAACAAAACGCGAGGCTGGAACTACGCTTTGGCCACTTGCGGGGAGGCCGCAAGTCTCGACGGCGTGGAGCACAACCGCTGCGTTGACGACGACCTGATGATACGCTTTGCGCACCACGACAAGGCCCTGATGGACTTTCTCGGCGTGGAGATCAAGACCATCGAAAACTCCTTGTTCGGTGCGGAGCCGATACCCGCCACCGCATTCCTACTGAACGCCAACCAATACGCCATCAAGAAGAAAGACAACCGCGACAAAGGCCAGCGGCATTTTTGCGGCTGCATGGTGAGCAAGGACATCGGCGAATACAACACCTGCCCGCACCTTTGCGAGTATTGCTATGCCAATGCGAGCAAGGAGAAAGCGCAGGAGAATTATAATAAACACGAAATGAATCCTTTGGGAGAAACGATAACTGGAAAATAATTTATATTTGCACAACAAAAAACAAGGCACATGAACCAACCTGCGACATACAACAAGGCAGTAGAAACCATCAAGACGGCCATTTTGCAAGGACAATACGAGGCCGCCAAAGGCGTGAACCGCATACAGTTGGCGGTCTATTTCGGCATTGGCAAATACATCTCACACAACACGCGCAAGAACAAGTGGGGCACAGGCGCATTGGAAGCCATCAGCCAACAATTGCGGAAGGAGTTGCCGGGATTGAGGGGATTTTCGGCAACAAGTATGAAGAACATGCGCAAGTTTTACGAAAGCTGGCAGATGCTGGATCCTAATTCGTCAGTCATGACCGACGATAATTCGACAATTGCAATTGCTGAAACGCAAAGTCCAAACAATCAATCGGACAGTAAATCGGCAACCATGATTGCCGATTTAGAAAATACTAACAATCAGATAGATACAAATTCGGCAATCATGATTGCCGAATTGCAAGCCTACAAAATAGACATCTACCAAGCCATAAAAATACCGGAAACGAAAGATTTCCCCGTTGAAGATTTCTTCAGGATTCCATTTACACATCATATAAGGATTATAGAGGGAGTTGATGACATATTAGCCAGATATTATTACATCCAGCGTGCCTCCGAAGAAAACCTTCAATCAAGGACGCTCGAAAAGCTCATCAAGGAAGATGCTTACAGCCATCAGGACTTGATGCCAAGCAACTTCGCCCAGACTTTGCCCAATGCCAGCTTGGCCCGCAAGGCGGTGATGATGTTCGCTGATGTCGTATCTTTCCATCCTCGACGCCAAGGTGAAGAAGCCCCACGAGAACCCGTCCATCGGCATCGTGCTGTGCAAGTCGGCCAAGCGCGACTATGTGGAGTTTGTCATCCGCGACTACAACAAGCCGATGGGCGTGGCCACCTACTCCACCACGGCCGACATGCCCGAAAACCTGCGGAAAGCCCTGCCCGATGTGGAGGCGTTGAAGAAACTGCTGTAAACGAACAAACAAGAACAACGATGATGATAGAACAAAACACCAACTACGCTTACAAGCTGAATACCACTACAACAACCGACCTTTGCGAGTATTGCTATGCCAATTCAAGCAAGGAAGCGGCTACAAGGAACTATAAACAACACGAAATGAATCCTTTGGGAGAAACGATAACAGGAAAATAACCTCAACAAACATAAGAAGCAAAGCGATGGAACAAATACAGATTTCGGCAGATTATATACAAGCGGCAAAGGCAATCAAGCAAGCCATATTGGAAAGCCGTTACAGAGCCGTGCGGCAGGTAAACAAAGAAATACTCACCCTCTATTATTGGGTTGGCAATTATGTCTCGGTCAACAGTCGTGCAGGCACATGGAACACGAATGCCATAGCAACAATTTCCAGACTTCTGCAACAAGAACTGCCCGGACTGACTGGTTTCTCCGAAACCAACATCAAGAACATGCGCACATTCTACGAAGCATGGAACCCTGTCCTAAATCGGCAGCCATTAGTTGCCGATTCAGGGAACGTGCTGATTACTGGAGAATTACCAAATCGGCAGCCAATGGTTGCCGATTTGTCTGCCGAAGATTTTGAGTGTTTTATGAATATCGGATTCACACATCACCGCGAAATCATCAGAAAGGCACAGACGATTGACGAACGCCTCTTCTACATCAGGAAATGTGCCAAGGAATTTTGGAGCAAAGAGACACTGAAATACCATCTCAACGAAAACCTTTATGCCAAACAAGGCTCCATCCAGCAGACCAACTTCAACAAGACCATTGACGACGCATCGTTCAAGCAAAAAGCCTTACGGTCGTTCAAAGATGAATACTTGTTGGATTTCATCAATGTTGAAGACCCCGACCTATTGGATGAAAGGGAAATTGAGCAGGGCATTGTCCAAAATGTCAAGAACTTCATCATGGCTTTTGGTTCCGACTTCGCCTTTATGGGCAACCAATACCGGCTTGAAGTGGCCGGAAAGGAATTCATGATAGACTTGCTTTTCTATTCGAGACGTCTAAAAAGCCTTGTGGCTTTTGAACTGAAACGGGGCGAATTCAAGCCAGAATACACAGGCAAGATGAACTTTTATTTGGCCGCTCTTGACAAGTATGTGAAATTACCCGACGAAAACCCATCCATTGGCATCATCTTGTGCAAAAACAAGAACGAGGAGATTGTGGAGCTCTCGTTTTCCGACACCTCGAAGCCCATGGGTGTGGCCACATACCGCACTTCGCAAGAACTGCCAACACGCTTGAAAGAGGCTTTGCCCGACATTGAGGCGTTGAAGAAACTGCTGTAAACGAACAAACAAGAACAACGATGATGATAGAACAAAACACCAACTACGCTTACAAGCCATTGGGGACACATTATCAACATAATTGAAACCATACAAAATTTTGAATCTGTCAAGAAAAAGATGTATCTTTGCAAAGAAAAACATTAACCTATGGCACAATGGCAAAAGACACCTATTCAGCGCGATAAAGGTATGATGGCCGAGGCACAAGCTCCAATCATAATATCGGCGAGCAGAAGTGCGGACATTCTAGCTTTCTATGTAGATTTATCAGTTTTTACTATTCTTTTTGTGGCACAAAAGCGAAATGAGTATTTTTGCAAGCATAAACTAATTCATAAAGTGCATGGGAATAACTCTACCAATATGGCTTGATGACTTGATTTTCAAGGAACTTAAGGGTCAATATCATCCTCAATATTCAGATATGACGAATATTGACGATGACAAAGAAAAGACACTTAACTATCTTGGGACATACTTCCCTCGTAGTTATGCGGAATCGTATTGTATTTTCAGTGAGTATTTCAAAGCCAACCATTCTATTTATTCTTATGAATTGGCAATGGCTTTTTGAAAGTTTTTTTCGGTAGGAGTAAATGATTTGTAGTTTCGTTGATAGGCTTCATCCCTTTTGACCACTGCGAACATGCGGTTTACGAGTTTGGCACGGATGACGTTGAGGACACACATGGGATGTTTTCCTTCTTCGGTTTTTCTTTTGTAATAGTCCTTGTATTCTCCCGATTTCATGTGTGTCGCCACGGAGACGGCTGCGAGGTGGAGGAGTGACTTGATG
>FLNX01001719.1_pt1 | contig 31138 bp, 26 predicted proteins | sample 1140341 | NCBI WGS metagenome assembly FLNX01 (sample SAMEA3878208, study PRJEB12797) | bioreactor metagenome | biome: Moose rumen | place: Sweden | collected 2011-10 | reverse complement strand
AGGGGCGAGCCATTATGCTCGCCCCTGCCTATTCATACTCATCCCTCACTCTCAAGCAACACCAAGCACCCCCCCTGCAGCCAACGCCAATATCTGCTGTGAATATAAATCCGTATTAATCCATCCCATCCGTGGGAAGTTATCCGTCTCATCCGTGGGAGTTTTGTCATATCAGAAAAATCTCGTATCTTTGCTGCCTGATTTGAAAACATGCTACAGCCAAGATAAACGAGTAAAAGCCCGAATCCGTTAAACAAAGAGTAATAGTTTTGGCAAAGAATATCTGACCACTCAACAGTAATCCATCAACACATTCATTAACAATATGCAATCAGTCAAAACCACCGAACTTATCCGCACCTCTTGCAGTTGGGATGGCGCTGCCCTACCCGCTTATCCTGTTGGCAAGCCCGAACTCAGTATTCGCCGCCTCGAATTTCCGGCAGGCGTTTCGTTAGGGTGGCATCATCACCCTGTCATCAACTATGGCATCGTTCTGCAAGGCGACCTCACCATCATTTGCCAAGACGGAACCGAACGCACTTTCCATGAAGGTGAAGTGCTGGTGGAGATGGTGAATACCATCCATCGCGGAGAGAACAGAGGCACGCGCCCCGTAGTCCTACTTATGTTCTATGCAGCAGCCGAGGCTGATGAAGTAACTATTCAGCATCCCGAAATACCCATACATCACTCACACAGTTGATATAGTTGCATAATTGCAAAGAAACGGCTACCTTTGCAGACTTTTATGCCAATCTAACCAAAGAATGTTCTCAGAACATTATTATAAACAATTAACAACTTAAATTTATTTATCATGTTTTTTCAAGTTTATGGAGAGCATGCTCTCGCACAATGGGGCATGTTGCTTGTAGTCCTTATCGGACTTATTCTCTTCAATGAGTTTGCCCGCCGTACTAAATGGGGCGGTGCCATCACTTTCTTTGCCATTCCTTTGGCACTCACCATCTATTTCATCGCCATCGCCATCGGCGCACGCATGGGGGCAGAGTGGGCTGTGAACAACCAAACACATGTTTACATGAATGGCTGGTTCCACTATGCCAAGCTCTATGCTGCCCTCACAGGCTGTATCGGCTTTATGATGATCAAGTATGAGTGGGGCATCGGAAAACAACACTGGTTCAAACCCTTCCCCTTCATCATCGTGGCTATCAACATCCTGATTGCCGTTTGCTCTGACTTCGAGTCCGCTATCTTCGGTTGGAACAAATGGTGGCTTTCCAGCGAAGGTGTATGGCTCTATGGAGGCTGGCACAATGTAATGAATGGTATTGCCGGTATTCTGAACATCTTTTGTATGACAGCATGGTGGAATGTCTATCCATCCAAAGACAGAAAGGATATGATTTGGGCGGACATGACCTGGGTATATATCCTCGTTTATGACATCTGGAACTTCGCTTACACCTACAACTGCCTGCCTACCCACTCATGGTACTGCGGTGTGGCTCTGCTTCTCGCTCCCACTGTCGCTGCTCTTTGCTGGAACCGTGGCGGTTGGATTCAGAACCGTGCCAACACGCTGGCCATTTGGTGTATGTTTGCACAAGTATTCCCGCTCTTCCAAGAGACCTTCTTCAACGGCAAACAATTCTTCAATTGGACCGTACTGCCAACACAATATGTCAATGGCATCGAATCAGTTAATGCTATCTATGCCGCTTCCGGTCTTGGAGAAGAAGTCGTGACTCACACCACGGTAGCAGCCGAAGGTGCTACAGCAGCCGACCCGACAGCCATGCTCGTGATCAGTGCACTTGCTCTTATCACCAACATTGTGGCTCTCGGTTATATCTGCTATCAGGCTAAAACACGCCATATCAATCCTTACAAAGAGGATGTCTTCATCAACCAGAAGTACTACAAAGAGGCTATCGCCCGTGCTGAAATCAACTAATCATACCGATTCCGCTATAGGCAAGAGACCGTCAAATGACGGTCTCTTGTTTTTATACAACCCTTAATTCTTGACATACTCGTGCCCCATATTGGATACGTCTATAGGACTGAGAACGCAAAAAAGAGAGCCATAGCAAATGCCATGGCTCTAACTTGATAATTTCTGTTCGTAACAGGTTATTTCACTTCTTCAAAGTCAACGTCGGTTACGTCGTCTTTGCCGTTGCCTGCCTGACCATTGTTTTGCTGACCGGCGTTGCCTGCGCTGAAGTCAGGTCCGGGTTGTTGTGCACCGGCTTGTGCCTGAGCGTTGTACATCTCGGAAGCAGCAGCTTGGAAAGCAGTGTTCAGTGCATTAACTGCAGCCTCACATGCATCGGCATCCTTCTTCTCGTAGGCGGCCTTCAAGTCAGCAAGAGCCGATTCAATAGGAGCCTTCTTATCGGCAGGAATCTTGTCGCCGATTTCTTGCAACTGTTTCTCCGTTTGGAAAATCATAGAGTCGGCCTTGTTGAGTTTGTCAACACGCTCTTTCTCACGTTTGTCGGCTTCTGCATTGGCTTCTGCCTCTGCTTTCATACGCTTGATTTCGTCATCGCTCAAGCCCGAAGAAGCCTCAATACGGATCTTCTGTTCCTTGCCGGTTGCCTTATCCTTGGCACTGACATTCAAGATACCGTTGGCATCAATATCGAAGGTCACTTCGATTTGCGGTTCACCACGACGGGCAGGCATGATGCCATCCAAGTGGAAGATACCTATTTGTTTGTTCTGTGCAGCCATCGGACGCTCACCTTGAAGCACCTTGATCTCCACTGAAGGCTGATTGTCCACTGCGGTGGTAAACACTTCTTGTTTCTTGGTAGGGATAGTGGTGTTGGCCTCAATCATGCGGGTCATCACACCACCCATCGTCTCAATACCCAGACTCAACGGAGTAACATCAAGCAAAAGCACGTCTTTCACTTCACCTGTCAGCACACCGCCTTGTATTGCGGCACCTACGGCTACCACCTCATCGGGGTTGACACCCTTGGAAGGAGCCTTGCCGAAGAATTTCTCTACTGCCTGTTGAATAGCAGGAATACGGGTTGAACCACCTACCAATATCACCTCATCAATGTCAGATGTAGTCAGACCTGCATTCTGCAAAGCAGTACGGCAAGGAGCAATAGTCTTCTGAATCAGGTCATCAATCAGTTGCTCAAATTTAGCACGGGTCAGTGTCTTTACCAAGTGAGCGGGTACACCGTTTACAGGCATGATATAAGGCAGGTTGATTTCCGTTGAAGTGGTGTTACTCAGTTCTATCTTTGCCTTCTCTGCAGCCTCTTTCAAACGTTGCATGGCCATCGGGTCTTTGCTCAGGTCAGCACCGCCGTTGTCAGCCTTAAATTCGTTGACAAGCCACTCAATGATTCTGTGGTCGAAGTCGTCACCACCAAGGTGAGTATCACCATCGGTTGCCTTCACTTCAAACACACCGTCACCGAGTTCCAGAACGCTGACATCGTGCGTACCGCCACCGCAGTCGAAGACAACTATCTTCATATCCTTGTTCGACTTATCCAAACCGTAAGCCAAGGCGGCTGCCGTAGGCTCATTCACTATACGGCGGACATGCAAACCGGCAATCTCTCCGGCTTCCTTGGTAGCCTGACGTTGTGAGTCGTTGAAGTAAGCAGGAACAGTAATAACGGCTTCCGTCACTTCCTGACCAAGATAGTCTTCTGCTGTTTTCTTCATCTTCTGAAGAATGATAGCGCTGATTTCCTGCGGAGTGTACAGACGACCATCAATATCCACACGAGGAGTGTTGTTGTCGCCGCGAACAACCTTATATGGAACACGTGCTATCTCGTTCTGCAAACGGTCATAGGTCTCGCCCATCAATCGTTTGATACTATATACGGTCTTGGTAGGATTAGTGATCGCCTGACGCTTTGCCGGATCACCCACCTTACGCTCGCCGCCTTCTACAAAGCCCACTACAGACGGAGTGGTGCGTTTGCCTTCACTGTTAGCAATAACAATAGGCTCATTGCCTTCCATGACAGAGACACAGGAATTCGTTGTGCCTAAGTCGATACCAATAATCTTTGACATAGTTGTATAGTTTTTATAGTTAATATTCAAAACTTGTGAAAACCGCAAATCAGAAATTGGAAATCTGAAATCAATTTTCACCCCCACTATGGCAAAGCGTATGCCAACAAAAGAAAAGAAAAAGATTCTGCCAATTTGGCAGAGAAAACAGCAATTATAACAACATATCACCCCACTCGCTCTGCCAAAAAGAGCACGGGTTTGCCGCAGCAACGGGCAGCTATAAGAAAGCGGTTGTCGCTCTCCTGAAGCCGATATTGACTACGAAGTTGATTGGCAGAAAGTGGATAATTGCGTACGAGAACACTAAGTGCTTCCCCTTTAAGTCTCTTTTTACTTGCCTCGGCTAATATATGAAAAACACGACCCGGAAAAGCTTCAACGAGTTTGTCTGAAGTATAAAGATGCGTATTCTGCTCAAGTTTCATCAGGTCATATCGCTCGGCTATAGTCTTGAATGCACCGGCCTTTAAGATAGCGGCATTGGGTTCATAGAGATACTCTGCCATTCTTTCTGCCATAACACATTGAGCCGACTGCTCTTGCTGACGCGTGAAAACAAAAGCGGGATGCGCGCTTTCTAAATTTACAGCATAACAAAGTGGGTCATGCTTTGCAGAAACACCTGATTGGGCTTCTGAAGCAGATTCATTGGAACTGTCGTCAAACCGGCACAGCAACAACAATTCTTTCACCTCACCTCTAACCGCCACTATATGTACCTCGGCAGCAGGCAACTGCTGCAAAACAACCGACAGGTCGAGCATCGGTGAGAGTTTCAACAACAACTGCCGGCATTTGGTTTGCAGTTGGGCTAAAAAGGGAAGCACATTCGGTGTGCAATCTGACAATTGATACACCTTTCCGCCACTATGGTCTCTGCGAGCAGGGTCGATATAGATAAGGTCGGAGAAAACGAGTTGTCGTATGTACTCCTCTGCTGAGGCATGATGAACCAGGATGGAAGCACCTTCCAAATGAAAGTTATGTTCAGCTATTCGGCACAACTCCTCTTGTTGTTCCACATAATGTGACTCTCTAAACAAACGCGAGAGAAACAGTGTGTCAATACCATAGCCGCCTGTCAGGTCAGTAAAAACACCGGATTGTGTCTCACCCGCAGAACGAAGCAACTGCTGTTTATAGCGGGCTGTCTGCTCCGACGAACATTGTTCCAAAGACAAATGCTTCGGATACCACCAATCGTCTATTGACTGGGCAAAAGGAAGTTTCTGTTTACTGCGTTGCCGCCCTTCTATCTGCTGCAATGCAAAATCGAAATCGGCATCCGTCATATCCGAATACCGATTTCGCTGCAAAGCAAGACGATTCACATCATCGTCCCTGTGTGCATTAATAAATGAGTTCAGCAACAAATCCATTACCACATCAGCACTACTCGGAAATGCATATCGGAAGGCAATTGTGAGTCATCCACCTCATAATAGAAGTCCGACATGGTAAAGAAGAAACTTATCTGCCCCACCCCATACTCATAATCCGTAGTCTCTGTATAGAAATACATGCTGTCGCCATCTTCCACCTCAATATGTTGTACTAATGGCAGTTGGTGCTGAGCAGCCTTATTGGTGCCGGAATCAAACTCCCGATAAGCCTGCACCGATCCGTTATCATAGATGTCGGCTGTCAGCTCGGGCACATCAAAAGTGTAGTAGAAATAGTAGTTGTTCCTATCAATGCTACCTGTAGGACCGGAGTAGTTCCAACTACCCGAAGGTATTTCAAAGTCAAGGATCTTGAAGTTTACCAAACCATCCTTACCATCCTTGCCGTTTTGACCCGCAGGACCTTGTGGTCCGGGTTCACCTTTGCATGCCACTATACATAGTGCAATGCCTATCAAATAAAATAGTCTTTTCATATTCTGTATTGTTTTCTTTGTTTACTTTTGTTCAAAAAACATGCCATCATTCCCAAAACTTATCTTTCACATGCATAAAACTAACAGTTCCTCAGTTGCCGGCAGGCGCTCAGTACTTCAACCCATCTACCTGACTCCCTCTAACGAATCAACTATCGCTACTCTTACCCGTTAGTGGAATGTAAGTAAAAATTTGGCAATTTTTCCACTCAAAACTCACTCCGTTTTTTTCGGAAAAAGTGCACCTTTTTAGCGGACATGTAGCGGACATGTAGCGGACATCGTGCATACTTTGAGGTATAACATTCTTATTATATGCATGTTATAGGCATAAAAATGGCCAATTTCACTCTCTTCCTGCAAAAAAAATCACTAAAAAAATTTGGCAATTTTTCCACAACCCATCTACCTGACTCCCTCAAAAGAATCCACCAACTTAATCTTTATATCTTCAAACGAATCTACTATTTTCACCTTTACATCTTCAAAAGAATCTACTATCTTTACCTTACCGCAGGAGTCCTCAAAGGCCTCCACAACCTTGATGTCTGCATCCTCAAACGAATCCACGATCTTCACTTTTATATCTTCAAAGGAATCCACGATCTTCACCTTTCCATAAAGCCGATAAGTCTTTCCGTCTTTGGTGATAGTGCAATTGTCTTTGTCTATTTTCACATCCGAAGCAACAACTGAGTTTGCTGTCAAAAGCAAGCAAAACAGGGCAAACAACAAGCGTTTCATTATTTTGGGAATACATGTAAACATCTCAACAAACGATACTGATAAAATCACCGCACAAAAGTAGTAAAAAAATGAGACACTGACAAATTTTTTGTGAATATTAGATAAACATCATAAACATCGTATCTTTACACGCAATTTTCAAATCAATATCACTATGCCAAATTATCGTCAAATTAACAGAGAAGTGATGCTGGATACACAGAGAATGTATCAATCTCTTCCTGAATTGCAAGAAGCGATTCGTAGTTCTATCAGCCGTCAGTATATGGTCGCTCACGAGGATGACATAAGTCAGCCGGTGGTTTCCGACGAGCATACACAATATATTTGTTCCGGTAAACGCAGTTTTGAAGCGGCTGCATCGTACGCAAGGAACGGAAAGAAAGTGGCGGTACTCAATTTCGCCAACAACCACGGTATCGGCGGAGCACCATTCTCTGCCGGTGCACAAGAAGAATCGTTATGCCGATGTTCAACATTGTATCCATGCCTCTGCGCCATGCGAGTGCCTTTCTACGAGAAACACATAGAGCAATATACAATGCATATTATTGACGAAATGGGTAACGACGATTTAATCTACACGCCTGATGTGGTGGTATTCAAAACCGACGAGCGTACCGACCCTGTGTATCCGAAAATGATGCCTCAAGCTGATTGGTACAAAGTGGATGTGATTACTTGTGCCGCACCTGAAATGAGGTATGGCGTACAAAAGCCGAATAACTACGAACAAGTCATTGCTTCACGAATCAAGAAAATACTTGATGTGGCGGCCAAAGAGCATGCCCAAGCCATAATATTGGGTGCATGGGGCTGTGGGGCATTTCACAATGATAGTCAAGTAGTGTCTTCAACTTTCTATTCGCTCTTGAAAAACTACAACTTTGAGATAGTTGAGTTCGCCTTAGCAACTCACAATGATGTTTCAAATTCCATATTCGCAAGACATTAAAGGACCGAGGTTTGCAGTTTTATGCCAAACACGTCGTCTTTGTATAACGAAGATTCTTTCCTCCGCCTCTTTGTGCGGTTACCTTTCTCAAGGAAACGGTGCACGAAATGGTAGGTGATGTCGTATATAATCTCCGACACCTGATAAGCACGCAGTTGGCGGTAGCCACCATTGGTATGTAGGAAAGGTTCAGGCATGGTTATTTAGTTTTGGGGGCTTGTAAGTTTTGCCTCCTCTTCCTGGTTGTGACCCATTCCGGCTTTCAGACCATGATTGATACACGGTGCATAAGCGATGATAAGCGACAGTCGCGCTAAGCCTCTGCCTCACGGATAGCCTTCAAGGTCTGTGCTTGGTCGGCACCCATAGCAATCTGAGCCACATAGACATAACCGTAGGTCGTAGCAATCATACCGAGGTCTTTCTTGCGCACGCGCTTACCTGCGGCAGCGAACTTAGCGATGGCACCGATAGGTGTTGCCTTCGATGCCTGACCGCCCGTGTTCGAAGTCTTGTGCAAGTGCGAGTGTAAGTCCCGATAGGGCTTACGCAACTCGCCGAAGCCAAGACTGGCAATACGAGAGAAGCGAGTGTTGAATAAACCTCTGTATCAAGCACAAGGATATTGCTCCGCGACTTTTCTCACGCTCGGCATAATGCAAGCATGCTTGCCTTCTGCTCTCGCTTAATCGAAAAGTTCACATCCTCGCCTGATGCAATCACGGGATAAGGTGTTCAATGTTCGCTCCGCTCACTCGCGCGGCGCAATTACTCCGAAAATAATTCACCAGATTATTTTCGGTGCGCCTTAATCGCTTCTGGTCGAGTCCGCCGTAACCGATGTCATACGTGAAGGCATATAGCGGTGTATGGAGCTGGGCGCAGTGGAGCGAGTACGCACGCGAATGCCGAAGAAAAGCCCCCTATGTATGAGCGAAGCGGACACGAAGTGTGGGGGGCTTTTCAGAATACCTTATTGTCGCCACCGATAATCCACTGTGAGCGTTTAACAATATGGTAAAAGTACTACAAATCTCAGATCTCTGCAAATCATTATTGTTACAAAATCTTCCAGTAACCGGATTTGCGTGTACCAACACGTTCTACATAACCATCTTTTTGCAATTCTGCCAATATGCGATATATTGTTCTTTCACCAAGGTTTGCCTTTCCTGCCAAATCAATGGCAGTTAAAGTATTATTTTCTAGTAACAACTCGATAACAAACTGCTGATTTTTAGCCAATTCTTTCCTGCCATCTTTCCTGCCATTATTATAATCTGTTGTAGGACAATGGTCGCGCCTTATTTGTATGAGCGTGCCACCCATAAAGATTTCAAAGGTAAGTATGAAAATAAATATGTCAAAGAACGCCCGCTTTTGTGTTAGTAGAATCGCTTATAAAGCCAAAGCATAAACTTTACAAGCAGAAGTATCAGCAAAAGGGCAGTGAGGGCGGCGCAGTATTTGTAGAAACGGGGGATATAGCGGACTTCCTTTGTTTCTACTTTTATGTTTTCTATTTGGACGGTGTCTGTGCGTGTTATCTCCTTTTCCCGCCATCTTGTGTGCCACTTCTCCAAATAGACCGTGTCGGCTCTTATTCGGACAAATATACTGTCGTGGAGATAGATGCTGTCGCGCTGTGTTTGTGCGGTGATGTGGTTCGTTGTGCTGTTTGTGGCGGTTTGCACGGACTTACAGGCTGTCAAGAACACTGCGCTCAATAGGATAACGTTCAAGGTCAGTGATGTTGATATAGATTTCTTCATGTTGCTTTTGGGCTTTGATGAGTTGTTGGGTAAGGGATTCTTCGGTGCGGTGGGAAGAATAGAGGGTCGGAGTGCTAAAAGTGGCGGAATTAGCCGCCACAGCACGACTGTCTTGAAAAGGTTCGTATCGCTCCGCTCTTTCGCCTACAAGGATGCAGCCGGAGGTGTGGTCGCGGTTGTTGCCTGCGTGGATGCGTATGCCATCGAAGCCGGGGACATAGTACAACAATGGGAGCAGTCTGCCGAACTTCGGTGAACGGGTGACTTGGATTTTGTACCAACCTTCGGGGATTGCTCCTTTCGGGTGTTGGGCGTTAGGGACTACGGGCGGCTCTAATGTGCCGCAAAAGGTTTTGCCGTCTATCAAAAGTTTGCCGAGGGTTTCGGCAGGGGTGAAGGTGTCACGGATAAGTGTTAAAAGCATGATTATATGAATTTAATGGATTAAACTTACGGCGATAAAATCGCCTGAATAAAAACGAGAATTTTGCTCTGACGAGCAATGCCGAAATGATATTTCGACAATTATAAAAACGGATGCCGGTAGTGCATATGGGGATAGCTATTCTTTGTTGCGGTACTTGTAGTCAATACCGATAAGAGAGCCGGAGAAGGTGAGCATTTCGCCGAAGGCGGCTAATACGGAAGCATCAATTATACCGATAGGCGGAACGAAGAAGGCGGTCAGTATCAGTATGGCTCCAAACGAAGCCATACTGATTGACAATACTAATTGTGCGTGCTTTCTCATAACGTCTTGTAAACTTGTGCGAAGATGTAGCCTCGCAGGGTCTTATAGGTCGTGTTGCCGGAGCGGATGAGGTTGCGCCACGCCTGACGGTATGGCTCTATTGCTTCGATGTCGGTCATGATAGTGTTGGTCTGCTGTGCCGCCTGACGGAACTTGGCAGTACTTGCCTGTTGCGCCGCCGAAGGCGGATACTTGAAGGTGCGGCTGCGATCGCGACCATAGAGATAGGGCTGACCATACGCCATACGAAAAGTGGTGTCGCACTCCTTGACAGGTTTGCCCGAGATACGGGTGAATGGATATTCCATTTGAATCTTACTCATTGTAATGCTTGTTTTTGTGTCAAAACCAAGCTGACCGCCGTTGGCTGAAAGACCGCTCCGCTAAAAGAGCAAATATCGCTAACGCTGAAGGACTTTCGCTCAGCAGTCGGCTTGATTATGACTGGTTAATGTTTAGATGCTGATTGTAGGATAAAGCTGTTTGAACACATAGGTGCGGAGGGTCTTGTACTTGCGTTGTTTCTTGAACTTGGCAAGCCACGTAGCGTGTTTGGCAGCGTCAGCCAGTTCGGTATCGGTAGCCGTCCAGCAAGCCTTGAACTTGTCCTTGATGGCGGTTTGAGCCGCAGATGCCGGACCTTTATAAGGGTTGTCCACGCGCACTCCGACGGTGTGGTTATACATCTGTTTGTAGTAAGTCGAGTCCGACTTGTTGAACTTGCCGCGCATATACTTAACGGCAGGTTCGAGGGTCTTAATAAATGCCATGATAAAATGTTTTTTGACTTGCCGGATAGCGCGTCGTTCTCACCATCTCCGGATATTGCGCTAACGATGCGCCGTCCGACTTGTCGTGTTAATAAAAGCTGTTGATTGTGATTTCTTCGAGCTATGTACACTTGCCGTCCGAAATCGAGTACAAAGGTACTATGCGTGAGAGGTGCCGCTGTCAGTTTCTGTCGCTTATGATGCGATTGGTGCCGCATCGGTCAGAATGTGTCAGCCACAGGACAGGGCATAGAGCATTGGTCATACCTCAATGCAGAACGTGTCGGCGATGTACCGCACAGCGGATGGCGGCAGCAGTTTGTTGCGAGTGCTCACACCCATCGCTTGCAGAGTTTGAGCATGGATAGGGTGTTGCAGCCATCGTGCAAAGGTGCGCGTGCTGACCCCTGCCAATTCTGCCAACTGCCATTTGTACATTGCATGGTAGGACTTGCCTGCCGGATTGGAATGAGAAATTGAGTTTGTCATAAATGTTTTGAATTTGTCTCGCCAAATGTGGCGAGTGTTAAACATTATGACACCGGTGTCTGCTCATCCGACAGGCGACGGTTCTCTATAACCGCCAAATCGATTCTTGCCTTATCGAATGGTGGTGCAAAGGTATGGATATTTTATGTGGTAGCCCGTCACAAGTGTGACTTGCTTGTGACTATGAAATATGACACAAAAAAAGCACCGCAGGAAGCGATGCTAATTATATTGTTTCGTATTCTTAAAACTGATTATCGATTGCGATTCACATTGATAGTCAGTGAGTGTTCATCTACCATCCACCCAAATTCTTTAGAAAGTTTTTCGCATAGTGCTGTACGTGTATTATTATTGCAAAAATTCTTAAAATCGCTATCACGTTGTTTGCGCAGTTCTATATACTCACGCACGGCGTTGTAATCCCTTTCTTTCGGTATCGGGATTGAACCTTCACCGTAATAATGATTGTGGGTAGTTACTTGAATTCCTGTAGCTCCCATTGCAACTCCATCGACTTTATATTTCACATTATCGCCTAAAACGAATGTAGTTGGCTGTATTTTGCCACTTATGATGGCTTCTGCTATCTGTTGTTTAAGTTCTTCGTTATTCATTGCAGTAAACTGTTTTTTGTTGGACATTATCACCAAGGGCAAGATTTTCTACTTTTTCAATATGAAGATGTACTTCTGACTTATGATTTGACTCTTTAGATGCTATTTCTTTATCAATACGTTTTTGCAGATATGGAATGAAAACATTAAGCATATCCAGAACTAATTGTCTTCCTGGATACCACATTGCATGGTAAGCTGCAGACCCTCTAAACTGCTCTAATCCGTTTTCACGATTAACCACAGCACTCTCTTCTTCAAACAATAACTTATAGCATTCCATTTCACTTGCCTCATCAACTCTTGTGTTATCTCGTTCAAGCTCTACCTTTATTTGCTCCATACGCAAATCAATATAGACATCAAAGCATGCGTTTCTTAATCTCCAATTGAAATCTGCTAAAGTTGGAACATCAAGTGAATCCTCTTTCCCTTCCAAAATTAATTGTCTGAAGCCCTCTGCTATGTAGAGATTTTTGACAAAATCTACAATGTTGTTGATTGTAAGTTTTCCAATATTGCGGTTGGCTCTCAACACAAGAGTAAGCATATAATGTTTTTCATTGTCTTGTATTGAGCGATACATTTCTTCAGCAATAGCAACCATCAAACGGGCATCTATGACTTCATCAACAAGCAGATTTGCTAAATCATTAATAGATTTACGTTCATCAGTCCAATGATGTTTTTGTTTAATATCGTTGCGCAGATTATATGTTCGCAGACAAAGGCAAATATAGCGTATGCATGCACAATCGTCTGTAAATTGTTTTAGTTCTATAGAACTATCAAAACAATTAGATGCAACATCTTCCATTTTACCAATGATGCCCATCCTTAATGTCGGGTCTTGTATCTCTCCTAAAAATCCCCAGAGCCAAATGATATATGGAAATTTGGTTGGCATCAAATTGCATAGTTTTAATACAGTCTTTATTTGCAGTTCCCAATTTACATTGCGATAGTCAATTTTTCCATTTTGAATATCCTGCATAGTTTGTAAGATGTCAGGCAATACATCTTGTTTTTGAGGAATTGTCTCTACAATAGAAGATGTGGAATTATCAGAAGTCTCAACACTCGAAAGAGATGTGTTGCGAATTTCAGTTCTTAATATGTCGAAAAAATCCTTGTTTACTCTCATAATCAAAACGGCAAGTCTTCTATAAGTGATTCTTCCTCCTCTTTTCTCAAGGTCTCATTATATGCTTTCTCAATAAGATCTATGAACTGTAATTTATCTTCTGTATTACTATATCGATTTACATATTTGCGGATATAATATTCGTCAAAGTCTTTAGTACACTCTTTCCAACTATCAGCATCCCATCCCGTTATTTTACTTGGAGAAACGGGGCAATAAGGAAAACTTAAAATCTGTTTCCCGTATTGCCTGACAAATTCGTTGGCGAAATCTCTGTATATTGTTGATAAAAACATGTTTCATTTTTAAGGTGAGCTTGCAGTTCTGATTGAAAAAATTCAACATTTTCGGGTTTATTATCCATAATGATGAACATCGTATTAACCATCGCGAAAATCATATCAGAAGCGTATCTTTGCCCAAGATTATCACGTGCATTGTTGAGATAATTATAATATACATCGCTTTCTGGATTGGGGTCATTATACACACGAGTACATTGATAATACAACTCGTTGAAAGTTTCAACAGGTGAGTGCTTCCAGCGATAGCAATTATCTCTATTAGCCAAGAATGCCTTATATAACTCCTTATTGAGCAGACTGCCATGAATATATTCCGCGACTTCATGCCTGTCGGTAAATGCTAATTGTCTTTGTAATGTTACCATATTATTTATAATGCCAAAATCTTTTCTAATGTCGTATCTGTAAATGTATGCCAGATTTCGAGTGGTAACATCTTGTAGTCAGGGGAAAACTGTTTGACAAACTCTATCTCAAAGACAAGTCTTAAATCGTTGGGATCATTGTTCGGCTGCCCCTCCTTGCGAGTACCAACACGTGCAATCTTGATATAGTATAAGTCCTTTATGCCCTTTCCCTTTATATAAGGCATGAAATAATATAATTTGTTCAATGCAACTGTTGAAGGGAATTTCTTACCTGTATAATATATCTTTGCAGACTGATCCAGATATTGCTCCATGTTATCTGTTTTTACTAAAGAAACAAGCAGATTTTTGCTTAAGTCAAGCCCTTCTAAATCCACTTGTTTATTAGGCTCGATAGTCTCCATCTTTGGAAGCACAATACGGCTCGCTGCTTCTACCCGAATAGGCTTGTTCTCTATGATTTTATCGGGGTAAAGTTCTAAAAGTTGCAAGAAATCTACTGTTCCTGCTTTACCCGATCCATCAGATGCCTTTGCATACTTTTTGATCGTTGCCTTATCTCCAAATAAGTATTTAGCAAAGAGTTTTACAACCTCTACATTGACTGCGTTGCCAAATTGTTTATATGCTTGTGCTTCTACTACATCCGGTTGGAAAGTATCTGGGAAACTTTGCAAGCGCGCACATTCACGCAACGTCAGTTCACGTTTACGGCAACCGACAATTGAGGTCTGTGTGATTGCTACCAAAGCAGGAAAATATGTTCCCGGTTTTACGCGAATTCCAGACGGACGGAACTGTAGTATATGTTCCCAAATATCAGGGTGCTCAAATTGTCCAGCCTGCCATTCTAACTTGGCTTTTGCACCAAAGAATAGAGGATGTTTTTGTGCTCTTGGGAGCCATTCATCAATAAACTCCTTATTGTCAAGATAAAGTTGATTGTTCTTGTTGATGAAGTTAACTTTCCATGATGGATAACCGCTTATATCTTCATTCTTACTTGGAGCGTGCAAGTATTCAGACCAAACAGGGAAGCCGGGAAGTTTCTCACATTTGATATTTTGGATAAACTCATTCCATAAATCAACTAACTGTATCTTTTCTTCAGATAGACGATAATTTTGTATATCCTCTATTTCTAAATCATCTTGCAGTATATCTTCTATATTGCATTTAGGTAACTTTCCCTTTGCATTAAACGAGAAAATGGGTAATGTGCCAATATCTTCTCGCACGCACATGATAAAAACGCGCTCACGATGTTGAGGAATACCCAAATAATGAGGACTAAAAATAACGGGTTCTGCTAGAACATTGTATCCTATGTTTGTGAGGTGTTCGTGAATAGTTTTCCACGTATTTCCTCCGTCGTGGGATGCGAGGTTCCGTACATTTTCAAGTAGCGCATATTTAGGCTTACATGCTGCCATAATACGCTCTACATCGAAAAATAGTGTTCCTTTTGTTTCGTCAGCAAATCCCAATCTCTTACCTGCTTTAGAGAATGCCTGACAAGGGAAACCACCACATAACACATCAAATTTGGGTAACTTGTATGGGTCTATCTTTGTAACATCAACATCGGGCTTAATACCATAGTTCGCCTCATAAGTTTTGCGACAATCTGCGTCAATATCGCACGCATACACACACTCTCCCCCTAACTGCTCCATAGCCTGATGAAAGCCACCAATGCCACAGAATAAATCTATAAACTTAAACTTTTTCATGCTTCTTTGTACGTGTAGCGATAAACTACGAAATTATCTGCTTCCTTTTTCTTTATACTAAACTTTTTCTTTCGTGGACTTCCATCGGGTTGTTTTCCTTGATTAAACTCAGTTAATGCATCCCGAAAATTGATGTTATTTAATTCAAAAATGGACATTCTCACGAAGTTCACACTATGTTTAATATACCGATGATTTTCTGAATGTTCGCTTACTGGTAATCCAATGGACCGAATAAACTCATCACGTTCTTTAGTTGCTTGGAATAGTGTCTCTGCACTATCTTTTCGTGTCATATGTTCGTATATAACATACCAGAACTTACCATAATGGTCTATGCATTCAATAAATGTTTGCTGATCATTTCCTATTGCTACTTTTTCTGCAATATCACTTGCTTTGAGATCTCCATAGAATTTAGATTTCCCAAACCAAAGATCAAAGTCATAAATGCCTTCTTTGTGCCCTTTATGTGTGCTCCCTACATACTCCGCAACAGAAGTCAACTTATTATTTTTAACGAATTGATCAAACTTGTACTCCAAAAACCATCCTGCCCATTCTGTTTGTTTCCATTGTCTCCAGCCATCTCCATACATTTCCTTTATTTTGTCCACTGCATATAACCACTGACCGAATGAAAATCCATTATTAAATTTCGCGAACAACTCAAATAACTCATTATCACCGGTTTTGTTTCCGAGCAAGTAATCTTCAAAATCTTTTGCTCTTACGGAATATATATGGTTGCCATATTGGTCTTCGCGATGGAACACTCCATTTCGCACGGCTTGGTATAAATCGTTCGTATAGACATGCGCAGAAGAATTGTGCAAGCCATGTTGCAAGTACGTATCTTTGGCAAAATCTACAAAAATAATATTTTTTTGATAGTGGTAAACTCCTACAAAACGTATGTCGTAATCTAGTTTGGCTTTGCTTGCTTCGATGCAAAACTCTTGCCACCATGATGGCATCTGAATGCGTTTCTTGAAGATTGGATGGGGATTACCTAAATACGATATGGCTTTATGCAACAGAATGTACTTTTTCCCATTTTGCTGATAAACAAAAACCTTCTTTTCGAAAATAGTTTCTATTGAACATTGCTCCTCACCTAGGTAATATGTAAGTGCATCGCGCTGTTTTTGGGGAGACAGCACTTGATCATCTGCAATCTCCAAACCAAAGTCGGAACGAATTTGTTCACTTGGTTGATTATGCAATCGATTGTCGCAAATCTGATTTTTGTCAAAAAAGAAAACCATACCACGTATAATTTTTTTTACATATTTTACAGATACCTCTATACAACGTCCAAAGGCAGACATGTGTCTATTGCTGAATAACTTATGCTGCTTATTCATTTTTTTCCATTTCATGTTGGTCTTTTATGGATCAAATTCTATTTTCATTTGCTCCTTACGCGCTAACTGCCTGCAAGTGTACGAAAAATTTTGATGTATACATAATTTTCGCTCTTATTATTTTGTACCTTGCCAATGTGTTATATAATTATTTCTAAATTGCACTCACACCAAATTATGCGCAAAGGTAATGAAAATTTATCAATTTTGAAAATTTTTGCAGAAAAATTGTGTGATTTGCAGGATGATGAGGCGGATTACTCGTTTTCTTGCAGCGCGAGAAGCCGAAATGCTATTCCGACAAATAGAATGACACTCAAAATCAGGCGCGGTCAGCCGAATAATCTCGGAGCAAGACCGAAATGGCATTTCGACGATTATAACCACGGATGACTATTTGACAGACGGATACAGGATATGATTAGTTATAACAGACGAAACCTTATGTTTGCTATTGATGTAGGGATTCAATCCCTACCTTAATTATAAAAACGAGATTTTCGGCAAAGCCGATGTCGGCATTGAATGCCGACGCAATGGACGAAGAAATTTCTTTTAATCAGCCAAATGTGGCTGATACGCTCTTCCTGCCTTGCGTTCCTGTTCTACATTTCGCTTTGCTTATGTCGCCACAGGAAACTTCGCCAAGTTGCGCAAGCAAAAAATTGTTTGCACTTGTCTCGTATTCCTGTTCAACATTTCGCCTTGCTTATGTCGCCACAGGAAACTTCGCCAAGTTGCGCAAGCAAAAAATTGTTTGTACTTGTCTCGTATTCCTGTTCAGTTCTGCTTCATTTCCTGTTCAGTGCTGTTCAGAATCTTGGCTTGATGCCTTTGTTCATCGGTTACGAGAGTGCTTCGAATGGGTTATATTTGCGGGCTTTTATATAAAAGGATAGAGCAAGCAAATGCCTGCTCTATCTCTCTTATTATCAGCCAAGATTCTTATCTCGCTTTGCTCGAACGATCTGAAGGTGGGCTGATACTTTCATTTTTATCAGCCAAAAGTGGCTGATACGATAGTCTGCCTTACTCCTTGCTCCAGTCGGTGCTCAGCATCCTCTGGTAGCTGCGGTAGCGCCATTTGGCGTTGTCTTCGGCGGCTTTGAAGAGGTCAGCAGCTTCGGCAGGGAACTGCTTCATCACTGACGCGAAACGAACCTCACCCTTCAGGTAGTCGGCGAATTTCTCCCACTGCGGCTCTTTGCTGTCCAATGAGAACGGATTCTTGCCTTCTGCCTCAAGCTGCGGATTGTAACGCCACAAGTGCCAGTAACCGCACTCTACAGCCTTGGCTTCCTCAGCTTGGCTCTTGCCCATACCGGCTTTCAGACCGTGGTTGATACACGGAGCGTAAGCGATGATGAGCGATGGTCCGGGATAAGCCTCTGCCTCACGGATAGCCTTCAAGGTCTGCGCTTGGTCGGCACCCATTGCAATCTGTGCCACATAGACATAGCCGTAGGTCGTAGCAATCATACCGAGGTCTTTCTTGCGAACGCGCTTACCTGCGGCAGCAAACTTAGCGATAGCACCGATAGGTGTAGCCTTCGATGCCTGACCGCCGGTGTTCGAGTAAACCTCAGTATCAAGCACAAGGATATTCACATCCTCACCCGATGCAATCACGTGGTCGAGTCCGCCGTAACCGATGTCATACGAAGCACCGTCACCACCGATAATCCACTGCGAGCGTTTAACGATATGGTCTTTGTATTTCAAAATCTCTTGACATTTCTCACAGCCGCAAGCCTCGCAAGCAGCTACAATCGGCTCATACAGGCGGTTTGTAACCTCTGCGTCGTTCTTGTTGGCAATCCACTCTTGGAACATAGCCTTCAGCTCGTCGGAGCAGCACTCGCAAGCCTGTGCTTCGGTCATAAGGCGAACGAGACGCTCTTTGATTTTGCGGTGAGCAATCTGCATACCAAGACCGTACTCGCAGAAGTCCTCAAACAGTGAGTTCGACCAAGCCGGACCATGACCTTTCTCGTTGGTGGTGTAAGGAGTGGAAGGCACTGAACCTGAATAGATAGAGGTACAACCTGTAGCGTTGGCAGCAATCTGGCGGTCGCCGAAAAGTTGGGCAATGAGTTTGACGTAAGGTGTCTCACCGCAACCCGAGCATGCGCCCGAGAACTCAAACAGCGGAGTAGCGAACTGCGAGTTCTTGACATTCGACTTGATGTCAACGAGGTCTTGTTTCGATTTCACATTCTCAGCGCAGTAGTTCCAATTGGCTGCTTCTGCTTCCTGACCCTCAAGCGGCACCATAGACAGAGCCTTGCCGGTCTTCGGGTTGCCCGGACAAACGTCCACGCAGTTGCCGCAACCGAGGCAGTCCATCACGCCCACTTGGATGCGGAAATGCATACCCTTCATAGCGGCAGGAGCCTTCATCTCGATAGTGGCAGCGTTCAAGCCCTTAACCTCGTTCTCGTCAAGCACGAACGGACGGATACAAGCGTGAGGACAAACGTAAGCGCACTTGTTACATTGGATACAGTTCTCGGCGTTCCATACCGGCACAAACGCCGATACACCGCGTTTCTCAAACTTAGCCGTACCTGCAGGCCATGTGCCGTCCTCGATACCCTTGAACGCGCTGACAGGCAGCAAGTCGCCGTCTTGTGCGTTGATAGGACGAACAACCTTGTTGATGAACTCATCGCCGTCAGTCGGTTTAACCACGTCAGCAGCTGCGTCCAGTTGCGACCATGCCTTGTCAATAGCGAGTTCGTGATATTCGCCACCGCGGTCAACAGCTGCATAGTTCTTGTTAACCACGTCCTCACCTTTCTTGCCGTAGGACTTCACGATGAAGTGCTTCATCTCCTCAACGGCTTTCTCAACAGGGATAACGCCGGTGATACGGAAGAAAGCAGATTGCAGAATGGTGTTGGTGCGGTTGCCCAAACCAATCTCCTGTGCAATCTTGGTAGCGTTGATATAATAAACTTTGATGTCGTTGTCGGCAAAGTATTTCTTCACCTTGTTAGGCAAGAAACGCACCAACTCCTCACCCTCGTAGATGGTGTTCAGCAGGAATGTGCCGCCCTTCTGCAAGCCGCGAGTAACATCGTACATGTGCAGGTAAGCCTGAACGTGGCAAGCCACGAAGTTAGGCGTGGTAACGAGGTAAGTGGAGTGGATAGGCTCGTCGCCGAAACGCAGGTGCGAGCAGGTGAAACCACCGGATTTCTTTGAGTCGTAAGAGAAATAAGCCTGGCAGTACTTGTCGGTGGTGTCGCCGATAATCTTCACAGAGTTCTTGTTAGCACCCACTGTACCGTCGGCACCGAGACCGTAGAACTTGGCTTGGAACATACCCTTGCCGCCCATCGCAATCTCTTCGCCTACAGGCAGTGAGGTGAAGGTAACATCGTCGTTGATACCCACGGTGAAGTGGTTCTTCGGCTGCGGCAGTGCGAGGTTCTCGAATACTGCGAGCATTTGTGCCGGAGTTGTGTCGTTAGAACCAAGACCGTAACGTCCGCCTACAACGAGGATATTCTGGAGTCCGAGTTCGTCAAGAGCGTCTTTTACGTCGAGATAGAGCGGTTCGCCGTTAGCACCCGGCTCTTTGGTGCGGTCGAGAACGCAGATGCGCTTAACCGACTTAGGCAGAGCCTCTTGCAGGTACTTGAGCGAGAACGGACGATAGAGGTGAACATTGATCATACCGAGTTTCTTGCCCTTCTGAGCCTCATAGTCGATAACTTCGCGGATAGCCTCGCAAGCCGAACCCATGCAGATGATGATGTTCTCTGCCTCGGGGTCGCCATAGTATGAGAACGGACGGTATTTGCGACCGGTGATCTCCGAAATCTTGTCCATGTAGTCCGAAACGATGTCAGCCACCTCGTTGTAGTACGGGTTGCATGACTCGCGGTGAGTGAAGAACACGTCGGGGTTCTCAGCCATACCGCGCATCACGGGACGCATAGGCGAGAGGGCGCGGTTGCGGAATGCCTGCAGAGCCTCCATGTCAACGAGCGGACGGAGGTCTTCCATATCAACGACCTCTACTTTCTGATACTCGTGTGAGGTGCGGAAGCCGTCGAAGAAGTTGAGGAACGGCACGCGTGATTTGATAGTTGCGAGGTGAGCCACACCGGCGAGGTCCATCACTTCCTGTACGGAGCCTTCGGCGAGCATAGCGAAACCGGTCTGGCGGCAAGCCATCACGTCTTGGTGGTCGCCGAAGATACAGAGCACGTGCGAAGCGAGTGTACGAGCCGAAACATGGAACACTGACGGGAGCAACTCACCGGCAATCTTGTACATGTTAGGGATCATAAGGAGCAAACCTTGCGAAGCGGTGAAGGTAGTGGTGAGTGCACCGGCTTGCAGTGAGCCGTGCACGGCACCTGCGGCACCTGCTTCGGATTGCATCTCTTGAACGAGCACTGTCTCGCCGAACATATTCTTGCGGCCTTGAGCAGCCCACTCGTCAACATTCTCCGCCATCGGCGACGACGGAGTGATAGGATAGATAGCAGCCACCTCTGTGAACATATACGCGATATGCGCAGCAGCGGTATTGCCATCCATGGTCATGAATTTCTTTTCTTTTGCCATAATGTAAACCTGTTTTTTTATGTTGTTTATATTTACTTGTGAATTATCATTCTATGTTTCAATACAGAAACCCGAACAGCCAAAGCGGTATGAGGTTTCCGTTTCCTACATCCATATTCGAAACTGCCGTCAGTCGGAAGTTGTTTTTCTGAGTGAAGCGCTCTGCCACATTGAAATAGTGTTTGTTATCTACAATAAACTGCGCCGAACGGTCGGTGGCATTCACTTTATGACAGGCATGGAGGGCATTATAGAAAAAGGTCTCGGCGATAGCGAGTCCGCTCACTTGGCGCGTGGGGAGTGCATAGAGCAGATTGGTGTTCTGCATATAAACCCGTTGCGGCTTCTGAGGATATTGTCGGTCGCCGGTATAAAGCAGATTCAGCAATCGCGCATCCTTCAAATATTTGATATAATTCATGATAGTCGCTCGCGAGGTATCCACTTCTTCGGATAACCTACTCACATTAAGCGAGCAGGGCGATTCCTCAAGCATGAGATAGAGCAGGCGACGGATTTTCTCAAGATAGGCTATATCTATCTGCTTGACAAGCAGGATATCCACCTCAAGCATCATATTCATCGTTTTGAGAAGCGTCTCCATGAAATTCCGTTTCTCGAGAAAGAAAGGATAGTATCCGTGACGCAGATAATCCGAGAAATACCATAGCGGATTAACCTCATCTACAATATCTTTTGCCAACTTCTCATGATTACGAATTATATTCTGCAAGGAATAAACAGGAAACGACTTTCCTGTTTTCAAGTTCAGATACTCTCTGAAAGAGAAACCCCGCAAATTATACATGTGCACAATATCTCGCAAGTCGGGGTTCTCGTCTGTCAGACGCATCACGGGCGAGGCACTGAAGATGATATATAGAGTCGGATAACGGTTGTAGCACTCGCGAAGTTCTCTCGACCAGTTCGGATATTTGAATATCTGGTCAAGGAGCAAGGTTCTACCGCCGTTAGCCACAAAGGCACCGGCAAACTCAGTCAGCGTATGGCGTGTAAAGTAGAAATTATTGAAGTTGACATATAGACACTCTTTGGAGAAACCGAAAGTCTCTTTCGCATAAGCAAGCAGAAACGTGGTCTTCCCCACCCCACGGCATCCTTTGATGGCAATCAGACGGTCAGAATAGTCGATTTCGTCCATCAATCGACGCCTGACTGGACATTCCACATGCTCCACAAGATATTTATGTGTGTTATAAAAAGCGTCAAGCATCCGTATTTCAATATTTATTTACAACATTTATAATGTATTCCACTTTTTTAACTTTCCCTATTATATCGCTTGCAAAGTTACAACAAATTTTTCTATTTTGCAAACTGAAGATTGCAAAATATAGGTGTTTTTTGTAGAAATATTGTTTTACAGAGAAATAGTCAAGGATATGGGCAACTTTTCTCGCCTTTATTCCTGCTATTTTTATTTACCCATTTTCTATGGTACAAAAAACAAAAGACTATGAGTCGACCACAAAGAGCGTAACGGTTGATGTACCACTTGCTGCAAACGGAAAGATGAGTTTGCAAGATATAGTAGATAACTACATTATGTTGCATTGCAGCCGGAAACGATAAAGGGGATATATGTGTGGGACGCAGACGAGAAGCCGGTATATATCACTTTGCGTGAACGAACTATATCACACACGAAGGATATGGTCTTTCACATATAATAGAAAAACACGGAAATGATATAAAAGCATTAGGTTTTGAGATAGAGGATTTTATTCCTATCGTTGTGCAATTTGGAAATCTTAAACCAACCGATAAAAGAAGAATACTTGCTCGAATCACCTTTATTTAGAGTGGTAGTAGAAAGATATGCCTTTGGAAGACCTAAACAATGGATTTTAACAACTTTTGATATACGAAAAAAGCCACCTCGCAGGAGATGGCATTAAACTCGAAATTGTCAAAATCGTTGTCGCTGACAATTTTACTCACCTGCACTGTATGGTGAAACGACACCGCAAAGGTACAACAAAGATTTGAATTAACAAAATATAAATAACTAAAATAACAAAATTATGACAACAGCAAAAGAATACAAGATGTAATAGGCGAAGAAATAGATGAGTTTATGTCGTGGTATGATAACGCAGCGGTGGTATATGGTTATTTGTTAGGAACAAATCAATGTACAACAGCGGGCGAAGCGTGACAAGAGTTTTCAGGGGACGTGCGTCGTTGGCGGCATGAACGTAATAAGTGTTTAACTTTTCCGTAAAACTTCAAGAGGACATCAAGGGCCTTTGAAAACAACAAAAATTTGGCAATTTTTCCACTCTAAACTCAGTCCGTTTTTTTCCCGAAAAAGTGCACCCGTACAGCACCTATCGTGCGGACAGCGTGCGGACATCGTGCATACTTTGTGGCATAATACTCTTATTATGTGAACATTATAGGCATAAAAATGACCTTTTTTACTCTCTACCTACAAAAAAATCACCAAAAAAATTTGGCAATTTTTCCACAACTGATTTTTTCCTCACTATCGTTCTCAAGACTGACGAATTCCATGCATTCCGTCAATGAGCAAAGAGCCTGAAAATAAACCGGTAAAAAAATTTTTTCTCCCTACCCTTTTTAATTTGAAAACTATTTTATATTTTTGCAAGCGCAGAATGTTTTTAATTCCGAATCGGCCATTAGAATTTATACCGATTTTGGTACATCAGCCGTTTTCATAATGCTAATTCCTAAAAAAAATAGAATTATGACTACACTCGACCCCTTCAATCTCAATCGTTTTTTGGGCGCACAAGAGAGCTCCTATGAGCAAGCCCTGCAAGAAATACGAAGCGGACGAAAAACAAGTCATTGGATTTGGTTCATCTTCCCGCAGATACGCGGTTTAGGGCGCTCACCTATGGCAGAGAACTACGGCATCGCCTCGATTGACGAAGCACGAGCCTATCTCGCCCACCCTGTTTTGCGGGAAAGACTGATAGAAATCAGCAGGGCACTGCTCCGCCATGCCAAAGACGGCTTGCTAAGCAAAGCCAAATCGGCTGAAGAAATACTCGGCTATATTGATGCTCTCAAAGTCCGCTCCTCAATGACCTTGTTCGACATCGTTGAACCCGACACCATTTTCAAAGAAGTATTGGATGCCTTCTATAACAGCGAAAGAGATGAAATGACTTTGAATATATTGAATAAATAATCACTTGGCGGAATTTGACCGGCATATATAATTCCCCCCCAAAAAAATCAAGGTGTGTCAACAATGTTGACACACCTTGATTTTTTGCTTATGCAGTCATTTATTAAAGACTGATAGCGCCGCTCGGGCAAACATCTGCACAAGTACCGCACTCGGTGCAAACATCGGGATCAATTTTGTAGATGTCACCCTCGGAGATAGCACCCATCGGGCACTCATCAATACATGTGCCACAAGCGACACAGTCGTTACCAATTTTGTAAGCCATAGTTGTTTTGTTTTATAGTTAATATTTCACCTGTTTCCCTTATCTATAATTTAAGGCACTTATGGATAATCAACACCCAATAGCGCTGCAAAGGTACGGCAAGTTTTCAGAATATGCAAGTATTATTTGCTGTTTTTTGTAGATTTTTCCAAACCATGCCCCTGCAGTATAGCTGTCTTCACAAAATCAAGGAAGAGCGGATGAGGGTGCAAGACGGTGGAACTGTATTCCGGATGAAACTGCACACCTATATACCACGGATGCTGCTCCAACTCAATAATCTCCACCAAACCCGAGTCGGGATTGACACCGGAACAACGCATTCCGGATGCCTCAAACTGAGACAGATAGGCATGATTGAACTCATAGCGATGACGATGGCGTTCCCGAATAATAACAGACGATGGCGCATTTGCAACAGAATCAACCTTTCCGGATTCCACGGATGAATAACTGCGATAGATACTCTCCACTTTTGTTCCCTGCAATAGTTGGCAAGGATAAGCGCCTAAACGCATAGAACCGCCTTTATTAACAAGCATCTTCTGGTCCTCCATCATGTCTATCACATTATGCGTCGTCCGCTCGTCAAACTCCACGGAATTAGCGTCTTTCAGCCCAAGCACATTGCGCGCAAACTCAATAGCCATGGTCTGCATACCCATGCAAATACCGAAACAGGGAATCTTGTTCTCACGACAATAGCGTAATGCTTCGAACTTTCCTTCCACGCCTCTCGAACCAAATCCGGGAGCCACAATCACTCCCTGCTGCCCCTGTAGCAGTTCTGCCACATTGGCGGCAGTAACATCGTCAGACAGCACGGAAGTAAGCACCAAGCGTCGGTTGTTGTAGGCAGCGGCATGGCTCAGACTCTCCCGAATCGACTTATAGGCATCCTGCAACTGCACATACTTACCCACAAGTGCAATACGCACTTCTTCAGTTGCTCCTTCCAGTTTATCAAGAAACTTGTTCCACGATGCCATATCAGGCTCCGGAACTTGCGACAAATCATAACCCATTTTGCGAAGAACTACCCTATCCAACCCCTCTTGCTGCATATTCAGCGGAACACGATAGATGGTAGGTGCGTCCACCGACTGCATCACAGCTTCAGGCTCCACATTACAAAATAATGCCACTTTGTGACGTATCTCATCTGAGATGATATGCTCTGTACGAAGAATGATAATGTCGGGTTGCACACCTTCTTGCTGCAAATCTTTCACCGAGTGCTGGGTCGGTTTGGTTTTCAGTTCTTTGGCTGCCGAAAGAAAAGGAACGTAAGTAAGGTGAATGCATAGGCAGTCCGTACCTAACTCCCATTTCATCTGTCGAAGTGACTCTATATAGGGCAACGATTCTATATCACCCACCGTGCCTCCTATCTCCGTGATAAGAAAATCAAGGTCGCCCGTCTGTCCCAACGATTTGATATTGCGTTTTATCTCATCCGTTATATGCGGAATCACCTGAACGGTCTTGCCCAAATAGTCGCCACGACGCTCTTTGTTGATGACATTCTGATAAATACGACCTGTGGTGATATTGTTTGCCTTGTGAGTCTCTATATTTAGAAAACGCTCATAATGACCAAGGTCAAGGTCTGCCTCATGACCATCCACGGTTACGAAACACTCGCCGTGTTCATAAGGGTTGAGGGTGCCGGGGTCCACATTGATATACGGGTCAAGTTTCTGATTGCTGACGCGAAAGCCACGAGCTTGCAACAACTTACCTAAGGAAGCAGAGATAATGCCTTTGCCTAACGAAGAGGCAACACCACCGGTGACAAAAATATATTTCATTGGCTTGTAGGGAGTCGATTATGATTTATTGTTTCTTAAATTAGTTTCCATGCACCTTGCCCGCATTGCGTTTGGCAAAGTCCGCCCAGTTTTTATACTTGGTGCCTTCGGCAAGAGGAGAGCCGAGTTGAAGATAATGACAATAGGCGATAGCCAGGGCATCAGTGGCATCCAGTTTCTTAGGCATCATCTCATCGGGTATCTTCAAAAAACGCTGCAACATGCCCGCCACTTGTTCTTTTGACGCATGACCATTGCCCGTGATAGACATTTTTATCTTCAACGGCGAATACTCGTTGATTGGCAGGTCTTTTGCAAGAGCGGCAGCAATAGCAACTCCCTGACCATGAGCCAGACGCAGCATCGTCTGCACGTTCTTGTCCACAAACTGTGTTTCTATTGAGAACTCCGTCGGCTCATATTTGTCTATCATATCGGTAATGAAGAAAAATATCTGCTGCAGTTTCTGATAGTGGTCCTCCACCTTGTGCAGGTCAAGAACGCCAAGGTCAATCACTTCGGCTTTTCCTCCTTCAGTCTGCAGCAATGCCCAACCCATATAAGTGGTGCCCGGGTCAATGCCGAGAATAGTATGATGCTTAACTAACTTATCTATCATTTTGTTCGGAATGAAAGAAAAAATACCACCAAGGCATATATCAGCACAAAAGGCATCCAGGATGAACTATGCACTATCATCAGCCATGCCGCAACACCCAAAAACAAGGTGGCTATAAAATGCAATCCATGCAAACGAGCCGTGCGGCGGTCATCTGCAGAAGACTTCCGATTGCCGTTCTCCGCTTGCTGCTTGATACTGCTCGGACGATTCTGAATGGCATAAATAAATGTATGCACAATGGCGATAACAGCACCCGCAGCGAATACATATTCCGTATAAGGAACATCCAGCGTGTAGAGCAAAGCACCAACTACCAACAATATGGCATAGGTGATTTGAATAGCGGTATTAAGAGTTCGAGACATATAAAATTCTGATTGCATTGTATTAGGTGTAAATGAATGTTAAAATGTTCACTCCTCTATGATAAACACATCCTCGTTGTCGGCATGCATATAATAATGCTCACGGGCATAACGCTCAAGGTTGTCCGGCGACGAGGACACTTCTTCTATATCTTTCTTGAGTTGCTCGGTCTGTTTCTTATAGGTCTCCACCTCTTCCTGCATCGAATCAATCTGACGGGCACGTTTCACACGTCCTATCAAACTATAGTCACCACAAAAAGTAAGAACCACAGCAAACACCAGGCAAGTAATAATATACTTATTCAGCAAATACTTGCGCATCCATAAAAGTATTTTTCTCCAATCTAATTTCATATAGTCCTATTTGCGAGTGCAAAGATACAACTTTTTCCACAAATCCCCAACTCAACCTCAAGATTTTTCAGAAAGAACCTGACACAATAGTTATAACAATACCGATGGCGGAATGCAAGTTATAAAAAGGTTCTATTTTTTCCTCAAAAAACTTTAGGCGGACAGCGTGCAGACATCATGCACCTTTCATACACCCCATTTCTTTGGCAAAATTGTTCTATTTCTCCTAAAAAGGTGCTGTGCGGACATACAGCGGACATACAGCGGACATCGTGCGCCTTTCATACACCCCATTTTTGGGGTCAAAATTGTTCTATTTCTCCCTAACGGAAAAATGGAATGCCATTATCTGAGTTTGACATGATGTGAAAAATTATTTTGCAGTATTGAAAAAAAAGTACTATATTTGCGCACTAAAATAGATTCGCATGAAAAGGCTTTGTGGAATACTGATTTCTTTGTCATGTGTATGCATATTCTTGCAAGCACAGAACGTAGTCCATATCCAAGACATTGAGACATGGACCACCGATGAACTGAACCAATATGTGGGAAAGACCATTCAGTTTGATGTACCTTTTTACATCACCAACAACTACACCTATCGCTCTGGCACATACAACATATCCCCACGACGGCTGTTTTCTCCCACCAATCAGGAGATTCCACTATCAGATGAATACGATTCTCTGGTCAAACTTAATAATAAAGGCTCCCTGCAACTGAACGGACTGAGCGGCTACCATCGTATGGGAGAGCAATTGCATAACCTCACTGTTCGCGTAAACAGCACCGCTATGCTGCAGTTGGTGAGTGCCGACATTGTGGGCAACACACGCGAAGATTTGGAAGCCGGAGCTCCATCGGTGGATTTGCGAGGAGAGCATACACTGCTCGCATGTGCTTTCAATCTCGAATATTATCTCGTGGAAAATCTGGGAACCGGTTACGGAGCCGATAACCAGTATCAGCACAACCGGCAAAAAGAAAAAATAAGCAAGGCGCTTAACAAAATACGCGCTGACGTCTTCGGATTTGTGGAGATTGAACAAGGACAATCGGCACTAAAAGAATTGGCTGAAATTCTTACCGATTCGACGGGCAAACAGTATAGTTATATCGACGATGGTGGAAGTGCCAGCGGAAGTTATACCAAGTCAGGATATGTATATTGCACGGAGACGCTACGCCCTATCGGTAATATTCGTTCCAACAACACGCGGGTGCAAAACCGCAAAAAAATGCAGGCTTTTGAAGAAATAGCCACCGGCGAGCGGTTCATCTTCTCCATCAACCACTTCAAGGCGAAGACGAACACTGGTGCGACAGGTCTTAACGCCGACCAGAATGATGGTCAGGGGACTTTCAACTACGACCGTACTCTCGAAGCACAATCGGTCATCACCGACTATCAGGCAAATCGGGCCTACTATGGCGATCCCGACATCCTTATTATGGGCGACTTGAATGCTTACGGCAAAGAAGACCCAATCCGAACGCTCACCGGCAACGGCATGACCGACTTGCACCGCTATTTTCATCAAGACACGTCCTATAGTTACGTCTTCCACGGATATGCCGGATATCTCGACCATGCCCTTGCCAACAGCACGCTTTTAGGACAGATTACCGGTATGGCAGCCTATCATATCAATTCAGACGAAGATGACCGTTTCACCTATGATGGTTCGAATAGCGACCTTACCATGTTCCGTTGCTCTGACCACGACCCCGTTCTTGTAGGACTTCGGTTAGGAGCGGCTGCAGAGAGCATGACAAAAGCAAGCATCACCAGCATCGTCACCAGCGGAACACAACCCGTTATACGCAATGCTTCAGGAGGCTATTATCGTATTACCGACATGAACGGACTCTACATAGCAGAAGGTACTATCGATATGGATAACTTCCTTCTGCCAAGCGGACTGTCTAAAGGATTTTACATTGTCACCATCTATGAACCAAACCGGGAAAACCCAAACAAAAACGGCAAAGCAGAAGCATTTAAGTTATTGATATTCTAATTTCGGATTCCTTCATCACGCAAACAACCATGCAATTGGATTTATTTCAAAACGACCTGTTCTCCAACGCCAATCAAAGCGAACTGGAAGAGATAAAAGCACTGCGTCAGGAACTCAACGATGCCAACTATCGCTATTATGTTCTCTCTCAGCCCGTTTTATCAGATAAGGAGTTCGATGTCAAGATGCGACGTTTGCAAGACCTTGAAGCCTTACACCCGGAATGGGCTGACAAAAACTCACCCACACAACGGGTGGGATCCGACTTGAATCAGAAAAACGGATTCCAACAACTCAATCACCGCCATCCCATGCTGTCGCTTGCCAACACCTATTCCGAGCAGGAGATACGCGATTGGTATGAACGGGTTTGCAAAGATATCAGCTATCGTCCGGACATCGTTTGTGAGTTGAAATACGATGGCCTCAGCATCTCACTCTGGTATGAAAACGGCATACTCACACATGCGCTGACACGAGGTGACGGCACCAAAGGGGATGATGTGCTGGACAACGTAAAAACCATTCCCTCCATTCCATGGCAGCTGTCGGAAGAAGAACGTTCCATGATGCAGAATCAAACTTTCGAGATTCGAGGCGAGATACTCTTGCCTTGGGAAAACTTCGAACGGCTCAATCGCGAACGGGAAGCCGAGGAAGAACCCTTGTTTGCCAATCCACGCAACGCCGCCTCAGGCACGCTCAAACTGCAGGACCCGCGTATCGTGCGGCAGCGAGGCTTGGAGGCATATCTCTACTATCTCATTGCTGACAACGAACCTGCCGATAATCACTACGACTGCCTGATGACTGCTAAAAAGATGGGATTCAAGGTCTCAGATGCTATTCGCGTTTGCCGCAACATTGATGAAATCATGCAGTTTATCAGCTATTGGGACACAGAACGGAAAAACCTCCCTGTGGCAACCGATGGCATCGTACTCAAAGTAAACAACCTCCAACTGCAAAAGCAGTTAGGTTATACCGCAAAAAC